>Ga0184612_10000399_pt1 | contig 20128 bp, 22 predicted proteins | sample PLM3_60_coex_FD_133163 | JGI IMG/M metagenome (GOLD analysis project Ga0184612, IMG submission 133163) | Groundwater sediment microbial communities from an aquifer in East River, Colorado, USA - PLM3_60_coex | ecosystem: Environmental > Terrestrial > Soil > Riparian zone | place: USA: East... | reverse complement strand
CGTCGTCGAGGCATGGCCTGACTCTATACCGATTCGCCGCCGCGCCGTCTAAGCACCTCGTACCAAGAAATAAGCGAGCTCCGGGTCGTCCGGTACCGATATCTCTCGATGTGCGCCGGTCTCGATGGGCGGAGCATCTCTTCATCGACGCGATACCCCGATACCCACCCCGCGGTCGATCAACGAGAGAGTCAGGCAACGAGATGACGAAGCACGAGCGGCGACGGTACTTCGAGCGGTTGGTCCAGCTTCGCGCCCTTTATCGGATCCGAGGCGGCGACGATATCGAGGTCGGGATGTCCATCGACGCGACGATCGCGTACGCCGAGCACCTGATGCGTGACGCGCAGGCGCTGACGGCGGCACTGGGCCCCGACCAGTCCGCGCGGCTGAAGGCGACGGTTCCCGAGTCCAGCGAGACCTGACGACCTGAGCCCGAGTCCGGTCAGCCCACGTTCACCGTCACGGTGTGCCAGCCGCGCGCGCCGTCTGGGGCCGGGCGCGACGGCAGTTGCTCCTGGACGACTCCGGTCCCGTCGGTGGCGCGGACCATGATGGTGTGGCGCCCCGGCGTCGCCTGCCAGTTCGCGACCCACTGGACCCACGTCGCATCGGAGATCGGCTTCGACAGCCGGGCATCCCGCCACACGCCGTCGATCGCCACCTCCACCCGTGACACGCCACGGTCGGGCGCCCACGCGATCCCGGCGATCGCGACGGTGCCGGCCGACACCCCGCCACGCGGCGTATCGATCCTCGACTGGGTCAGGATCGGTGCCTGCTTCGCCCAGCCGAGCGGGACCCAATAGCCATCGAACGCCTCGAGCGTCGTCAGCTCGAGCTCCTTCAGCCATTTCGTCGCCGACACGTAGCCGTACAGCCCGGGCACGATCAGCCGGGCCGGGTAGCCGTGGATCGGCGGCAGCGGCGCATCGTTCATCTTCAACGCGATCATCGGCTCACGAGCGGGGTCCATGACCCAGGCGGTCGGCATACCGGCCGTCCAGCCATCGACCGAGCGACCGACCAGCTGCGTGGCGGCTGACTGCACGCCGGCGATGTCGAGGACCTCGCGAAGCCGAACCCCGGTCCATTTCGCGTTGCCGACAAGGTTCCCACCGACCTCGTTGCTGACGCAGGCGATCGTCACGTACTGCTCGAACATCGGCAGCGCGATGAGCTGCGCCCACGTGAGCGTCGTCTCCCGGTCCACCAGGCCGTGGATCCTGAGCGTCCAGTCGGCGATGTCCACGCCGGGCGTCAGGAGCGCCGTGTCGATCCGGTAGAACCGGTCGTTCGGGACGACGATCGGCGTCAGGCCGGCGACGGTCGCGGCGAGATCGGCTTCGGGCGCGAGCGGCGGGACCGTCACCGAGGCAGGGGGGACCGGGGGTCCGTCGCCGACCGGAGCGGTCCGGCCGCGTTCGAGCAGGCCGCGTCCGACGACGCCGGCCACGACCGCCCCGACCCCGACGGCGCTGGCGCGGATGAGGAACGAACGACGCGACCAATCGGGCATCCGGGCGACCGGGGATGTCTCGGTTTCGCCGGTCGCCGGCGCCGCCGCCGCTGAGACCCGTGCCCCCGACCGATCGAGCAGCCAGCCAAGCACCCAGATCCCGGCCCCGACCGACACCGCCGTGCAGACCAGCGCCACCTGCGCGATCGCGAGCGGATCGCCGAGCGAGGCGGCGAACCCGATGACACCGAAGCCGACGAACGCGACCGCGGCGATCGGGAAGCTCCGCCGAGCCACGAGCCCGAGGCCCGCGCCGATCAGCAGTGCCACCGCCACGATGAAGACTTCGAGCGCGACCTTGTCGTTCGTCCCGAAGAGCGCTACGACGACGTCCTTCGCACCGGCCGGCTGGAGATCGATGACGACCTGGCCGACCGCCGCCACGAGCGATGTCGCCCCGGCCAGCAGTCCGGCGAGCAGCTCGGAGATCCCGAGCGCGGTCGCGGTGGCCACGATCCCGGCGATGGCGGCGCGTCCGTCACCGCCGCCGGCACCGATGATGGGCCGCGCGGTGGCCGGGGACGCGGCGGGAGTCGTGGTCACAGCGGCATCATCGCGGTTCGGTGTGACATTCGCGTGTCAGGGGTCAGCGGTTCACGTCGTCCCGAACGTCCATGCGCGCCCAGGCCCGGCCATCTCGCCGCTCGATCACGATCGGAAGCCCGAATGCCTCACTGAACACGTCGTCGCGGAGCACCTCGTCGACCCGTCCGGCCGCGACGACGCGGCCGTCGGTGAGGATGAGCGCGTGCGAGAACCCTCTGGGGATCTCCTCGACGTGATGCGACACGAGCACGATCGCCGCCGGACGCGACTCGCCGGCCAGGACCGCCAGATCGGCGATGAGCGTTTCGCGAGCTCCCAGGTCGAGGCTGGCGGCCGGCTCATCGAGGAGCAGGAGATCGGGATCGGGCATCAGTGCCCGCGCGATCGAGGTCCGCCGACGTTCGCCGGCGGACAGCGTCCCGAACGGGTGGTCCGCAACTCGACCGACCCCGAGGCGCTCGAGGAGCCCGCGCGCCCGGGTCCGGTCGTCCTCGCCGTAGACGTGCCACCACGGCTCCGTGGCGGCGTGGCGGGCTGTCATCACGAGCGTGACCGGGGTCAGGTCGCCGCGCAGCGACGCTTCGACGGCACTCCCCGCGGTCCCGATCCGCTTGCGGTGCTCGCGCGAGTCCACCCGGCCGTAGCGCGCCCCGAGGACATCCACATTGCCGGCCGTCGGCCACAGCTCGAGCCCGACGACCGAGAGAAGCGTCGTCTTGCCCGACCCGTTCGGACCGAGGACCACCCAACGCTCACCGGCACGGACCGTCCAGTCGAGCGGACCCAGGATCGTCCGGCCGCCGCGCCGGACGACGAGATCGCGGACCGCGACGACCGGGTCCGCCTCGGTCATGGGACGAGCGAGGGCTCCGCGGATGGGGGCGGCGGTGGCGTCGGGGTCACCACGGGTTCGGGCGTCGGGGTCACCACCGGTTCGGGCGTCGGCGTCGGCGTCGGTGGAGGCTCGGTCGGTGGAGGCTCGGTCGGCGGCCCCGATGGCTCGACGGATGGCACCTCGGACGGGCTGGCGACCGGGCAGGGGAGTGGTGGCGGCTCGGAGCCGACCGGTGTCGGGGCCGCGAACGAGGGGACGACGCCGCCGGCATCGGGTGTCGGCAGCGCGAAGCAGGTCGGGGACGGGCTCGGCTGGCCGCAGGTACCGCCGACCAGCACGCCCCACGACGACCCGTACGGCCGGTGGACGTTGTTGTAGAAGTAGGCGGTCCGGGTCCGATCGGGGCCACCAACCACGCCCGGGCCGCGCTCGGCCCGGCGAAGCCAATCGCGGTCGGCCTTCATCCACGCCTCGAAGCCGGTCTCGACATGGACGACCGTAACGACGTCGATCCCGCACGTGCCGGGCGCCAGGGCGTCGCCTGGTTCCTTCCCGGCGATGAACCACTCGTCAACCGCGTTGGGGGACGAGGAACGAAGCCCGGTCCACGGATCGATCTTGATCCGGACGAGCCCCTCGGCCGGGCGCTGGAAGTTCGTGACCGGCCATTTGGCGCCGGCCTCGTTCAAGAAGCCTTGCCAGACGAACGTCGAGACCTCGATCGAGAAGAGCGGCGCGCGCGCCGTCGAGACCAGGCTGTTGTCCGAGTTGCCGTTCCACACGCCGACGGCCAGCGCGTACGCCCCGTCGGCACGACCTGCCTCGGTGGGCGGGGCGATATAGCCGTACGCGTTGAGGTCCTTGGCATCGTTGTTCGTGCCGGTCTTGAGCGTGGCCGGGCGACGGCCGTTCGGGCCGGCCACCGCGAACTTGCCCCAGAACGGATTGACGTTCCGGTTCGTATTGCCGGCGAGGATGTCCGTCACGATGTAGGCCGCCTGGGGGCTGACGACCTGCGTGCCGGCAGGCGGGACGTACGGGTCGACCACGTCCTTGCCGTTCTTGTCCTGGATCGTGAGGATGGTCGTGTGGCCCACGGCCTTGCCGCTGTTGGCCAGCGTGCCGTACGCGCTCACGAAATCGACCGGTCGGACCTCCTGGACGCCGAGCGCCAAGGCAAGGTCGGCGGTCCGCTCACCCTGGAAGACCATCCCGAACTCCTTGGCCTTGGCAAAGACGTGGTCGGTGCCGTTGAGCGCCATCGCCTTGACCGCCGGGATGTTGAGCGAGAACTGGAGGGCGCTCCGCACGCGGACGGGACCGCGCTCCAGGCGGTCGGCGTCGTTGGGCGTATAGCCGCGTCCGAAATCCGTCGCGACGTCCATCAGCATGGTTCCCGCAGTGATCTTCCCGTCGTCGATGCCGACGGCGTAGTTGAACGGCTTGAACGCCGAGCCCGGCTGGCGGTAGCCCTTGCCGGCGACGTCGTACTGGGGCTGGAACTCGGGCTTGGTCGAGACCGCGTAGTAGTTCGCGCTGCCCACGTACGCGATGAGCTCGCCGGTCTGGTAGTCGACCGCGACGAGTGCGCCGTTGCGCAAGTTCTTCGTCTTGAGGTTCGCCACCCACGGTTCGAGCTTCTTGAACCCGAGCGCCTTGGCCTGCGCGGCCGGATCCTTGGCGTGTGGCACCAGTGCCGCCGCCCTGACCCACTTCTCGGCGATCCCCTGGAGCCTCGCGTCGAGGGTCGTCGTGATACGAAGGCCGCCGTTCTCGAGGTCCTTGCAGGTCGGCGTGTCCTTGCCGCAGAGCCTGTCGGCTAGCTCGTCGCGCACGGCCCACACGAAGTGCGGCGCGATCCAGCGCGGCGTCGTCTGGCTCGCGAGCACGACGTCCTCGCTCTTCGCGGCCGTGAAGTCGGCTGCCGAGTACTCGTCGCCCGACATCGGGGTCCGGCCGTCCGCCAGCAGGCCGAGGATCAGGTCGCGCCGCTTTACGACGAGGGTGTCCTCGGGCACCACGAGCTGGCTGTCCTTGGCCGGGCACTCCACGCCTTCGGCGACGACCGAGGTGCAGCGTTCGATGGCGTTGCGCACGAGGTCGTAGTTGGACGGTGACTTCGGGAGTCCGGCGATGATCGCCGCCTGCGCGGCGTCGATCTCGGACAGGTCGATCCCGAAGTACGACTCCACCGCGGCCTTCACGCCATAGCTCTGGTTGCCGTAGTAGTTCTGGTTGAGGTAGGCGGTGATGATCTGCTGCTTGCCCGTCACACCCTCGAAGGCCTGGGTGAGCCGGACCGACTGGATGATCTCCTTGATCTTGCGTTCGATCGTCCGGTCTGGATCCTGGACGAGCCCGTCGGGCAGCAGTCTTGCCCGGACCAGCTGCTGGGTGATCGTCGACGCGCCGCGACTGTCGCCGCGCAGCGAGCTCAGTCCGGCCGACACGATCGCGACCGGATCGAAGCCGGCGTTCTCCCAGAACGTCTTGTCCTCGACCGCGGTCGTCGCATCGAGGAGGATCGGCGGGATCTGGTCGAAGGTCACGACGTCGCGCTTCGCGTCACCGAAACGCGCCAGCTCGATCTTCCCGGTGCGGTCGTAGATGACCGTCTCCTCGGGCAGGACGTACGAGGTCAGCTGCTGGGGCGAGGGAAGGTCGGAGGCGAGCGCCGTATAGGCACCTACCGTGGCGATCGCGGCGATGGCGCCGAGCCCGGCCAGGAACGCAAAGACGATGACAGCGATCCAGCCGACGGTGGTCGGCTGGGTTCGACGGGCTCTGGCTGGGCGGGCGGTTCTGGCGGCGGACATGAAGGTGGAAGGACTCCGTGACTGGGCGAAGTTCGAGGCCTAAGGATGACGCACCCGCGTGGAACGCGGTGTCGCGGCGTCCGGACGCGACATGACGGTCGCATTGCAGCCGGGTGGGAGACGTCCGAGCGCGGCGGGATGTGTCACCGCGTTCGCGCGGCCCGAGGGACGGTCGCGCGGCTAGCCGCTCATCCGTCCAGCGCCGTCGGCGGCCGTGACCTCGAAGACCCTCGGCGTCAGCCCGGTTCGTGCCGGGTATCGCCCCTCGACCGCGGCGCGCAGGGCATCGATGGCGTCTGGACGTACGAGGTTGACGGTGCACCCGCCGAACCCGGCGCCGGTCATCCGCGCGGCGATCACGCCCGGCACCTCCACCGCGATCTCGACCATCGCATCGAGCTCCGGGGAGCTGACCTCGAATCGATCGCGCAGCGAGGCGTGACCCTCGGCGAACAGGCGACCGACGGCCTCGAGGTCGCCCGCGGCCAGGGCCGCGATCGTCGCCGCCACCCGGACGTTCTCGGTGACTACGTGCTCCGCGCGCCGGAAGGCGATCGGATCGAGTCGATCGGCCGCGGCGGCGAGCGCCTCGGCTGTAACGTCGCGCAGGCTGCGGATCGTCGGGTCGAGCTCGGCGAGCGTCGCGACGGCGGCTTCGCACTGGCTGCGCCGGACGTTGTACTCGGAGCCGTCGAGGTGGCGGCGCGATCCGGTATGGCAGACGACCAGCGCGACATCGGTCGGGAGCGGGATCACGTTCCAGTCGTGCGAGCGGCAATCGAGCAGCACGGCCGACCCGGCGACCCCGCACGACTCGGCGAACTGGTCCATCAGTCCGCTCTGGACGCCGACGTAGGCGTTCTCCGCGCGCTGGCAGATCCGGGCGAGGCGGAAGCGGTCCACGCCCGGCGCGGCCTCGTCGAGCATCGCCCAGGCCGACGCCAGCTCGATCGCCGCCGACGACGAGAGGCCGGCGTTGGGTGGGAGGGTGGTGGCGATGACCCCGCGCAGCCCCGTCAGTGGCAGGCCGGCCTCGACGAGCGCCCAGGCGGTGCCCGCGACGTAGTCCAGCCACGTCCCGGTCTTCGGGCGCGCGACGTCGAAGTCGAAGCCGTCGCGCTCGCCACCGTCGAGGCGCACGAGCTCGACGCGCCGATCGTCGGTCGGGACGTAGGCGATGCGGATCTCGAGGTCGATCGCGGCTGGGAGGACCAGGCCCTCGTTGTAGTCGGTGTGCTCGCCGATGAGGTTGACCCGTCCCGGGGAGCGGACGACACGCACGTCGGCCCGACGCCCCGCAGCGGCCGGCTCGCGCGCGACGAGCGCATCGGTCAACTCGTCTGGCTCGAACGCCTCCGTCACTCGAACGCCGCAGTCATCGGATGGTGTCGGCCGCCGCGGCGCCCCTCCCGGACCCGCCGGCGGCCCCGGCGGCGAGGATCGCCGCGAGCTCGGCCCGATCGGGGAGTCCGGTCTGGTCGCCGAGCGCGGCCGCGGCGGCGGCGCCGCACGCGTTGGCGGTCTCGAGCGCCGCGGCCAGGTCCCCGCCCTCGAGCCGGGCGGCGATGAAGCCGGCACAGAACGCATCGCCGGCGCCGACCGGATCGACGACGCCGGGGAGCGGCACGGCCGCGCGAGCCACCGGTCGATCGGGAGCCTCACGATCGATCGCCACGGCGCCCTCGGCACCGAGCTTCGCGACGGCGGTCGAGATGGTCGGCCCAAGCGCGAGCGCGGCGCGCGCGAGGTCGACCGGATCGTCGTCCGCGGATCGCCCGGTCACCACCGCGAGTTCATTGGGACTGCCCAGGACGACGTCGACGCGCGCAGCGAGCGCCCGCAGCACGGGCGCGGCCTCGGAGTCGGACCAGATCCGGCGGCGGAGGTTCAGATCGAGGCTGATCGAGACACCGCCGTCGCGGGCCAGGTCGGCGGCCCGGTCGACAGCCGCACGGGCACTCGCCGAGAGCGCCGGCGTGATGCCGGTGAGGTGGAGCCATCGGGCACCGTCGAACAGGCGGGCACGCGTGGCCGCGTCCACGTCGTCGGCCGTCAGACGAGATCCGGCCGAGCCGCGCCGCACGTAGAGGACCTGGGCCGGCCCGAGGACGCGGCGCTCGCGGAACATCAGCCCAGTGGGCGCGGCCTCGTCCGTGGTGAGGCTCGTCGTGTCGACGCCCTCGCCCCGCAGCCGCCGCCGGATCGCCTCGCCGAACCCGTCCGCCCCGACGCGCCCGACATACCGTGTCTGGTGTCCGAGCCGCGCCAACCCGACCGCGACGTTGGCTTCGGCGCCGGCCACGAAGCGCTCGAATGTCGTCGCCTCGGCCATGGGGCCAGGGGTGGCCGCGACGAACGCGATGAGACACTCCCCGAGGGTGATGACCTCGCTCATGCGCGGGCGCCTGCGCGAGCGGTCGCGACAGCGGCCACGACGCTCGCGGCGCGCTCGCGGATGCCCTCGGGCACCCCGTCACCGAGGAGCCAGCCGCCCATCCCGACGGCGATGGCGCCGGCCGCCACGAACGCCGGCGCGGTCTCGAGCGTGACGCCGCCGGTCGGCAGGAGCGGGATGTCCGGGAACGGCCCGCGCATCTCGCGGATGAACGCGGGCCCGACCGTCGATGCGGGGAAGACCTTGACCGCCGCGGCACCCGCCCGCCACGCGGCGAGGATCTCGGTCGGAGTCGCGCCACCCGGGAACGCCGGGATGTCCATCATCGCCGCCCAAGCGACGATCTCAGGGTCCATGTGGGGCATGACGAGGAACGTCGCGCCGGCGTCGATGGCGCGCCTCGCGGCGTCGAGCGATAGGACCGTCCCGGCCCCGATCGCGAGACCCAGGCTCTCGCCGACGGTGGCGACCGCCTCGATCGCCCGGAGCGCTTCGCCTTCGGGTTCGTTGAGCGTCAATTCGAAGGCTCGGACGCCACCCTCGACCAGGGCTTGTCCGATCGCGGGCGCGGCGGTCGGCGGAACGCGACGGCCGATGGCGACGACCCCTCCCAGGGTGATGCCGGCGGGGACCTCCGGTCGAGTCGCCGCGGCTGTCACCGTACGCACTCCTCGCGCTGCGATCCGTCAGAGGTGGACAGCGTAGCGCCGTCCGACCAGCGAATCCGGCCTAGCGGCGCCGCGCGAGGTCGATCAGCCGGGAGATCGGATAAGCGATGAGGGCCAGGATGACTGCGAGGAGGATCTCAAGCGGACCGTGTGGCAGCCCGTTCCCGGTCTCGAACAGGCCGATCTGCCCGACGAGGTCACCCGAACCGCCCGAGCCTGACTCGTGATCGCTGCGCGGTTGCAGCGGGTCGTTCCGGCGTCGCTTGGATCTCACCATCGTCTCCCTTTCGGCGGCGCGCTGATCCTGATGAGAGCCTACGCCGATCGGGCTGCGGCCCCGTACGCTGCCGCGTGTACGCATTCTCAGAGACGCTCAGGATGGGTCGGTGTGCCATGGACGTGCGGACCATGCTCGTTGCGGCGGCGGGGGACGCTGACCCGACCTGACGCGGGGTCGAGCCAGGGCGATAGAGTGGGCTCGATGCTCCGCGTTGGTTCGATCGTCATTCGCGTCGACGATCTGTCGCGCCAGATCGAGTTCTGGGCAGCGGCTCTCGACTATGTGCCTCGCGAGGAAGACACCGGCGATTTCGTGCTGCTGCGCCCGAGGGACGGCGTCGGGCCGAACCTCTCGCTCGACAGGGTCCACTCGACGGGTGCAGGTGCCACCGCGGATCCACCTCGACCTATACGCGGAGGACCAGGCCGCGGAAGTCAGGCGCCTCGTCGCTTTGGGCGCCACCGAGATCCACTGGGACAAACGACCGGCAGACGCGGACTACGTCATCCTGGCGGACCCGGAGGGGAACCGCTTCTGCGTCATCGACGCGGGGTAGACGTCCGGGCTCGCCGGCGCCGGCCTGAACATTCCGCCGTCGGTTTCCTCGACGACCTGACGATCGGCTCGTACCGGCCGGTGAGGCTGCCGCGGGTTCAGCTAGCGAGACCGGCCGGCCGCGAAGGTAGGGCAGCATGGCCGACGCGACCCGCCGGTAGTGCTCGACGACCTCCGCCTTGGTGATCCCCGCATGGAACATGACCCGGTCATCGTGGGTGACCGTCAGTGTCCGCCCATCCACGTGATGTCGCCAGTCAGGTCGCTCGTCCGGCCAGGCTAGCGTCGACGCCGCGGGCTGCCAAAACCGGCAATGGGCCCGCGACGTCGGCTCCGGATCAGCGGGACCCGTCAGGGACAGCTGACCCGACCGGTGTAGTGGTCCACGATGGTGTTCTCGTCGGGGTAGAGGCCGACGAGGTTGCCGCCGCCTGAGCAGCCGGCGAACTCATCCGTTCCACCGTACAGGTGCCAGCCACCCTGGTCCTGGGGCGATCCCCACACGGTCGCCGCGTCGTATGTGATGTTGAACGTGCCCGATCCATCGGTGCAGGTCAGGGTCTTGTATCCGTGGAAGGTGCCGGCGGCTGACGGGCCGGCGCCGCCGAACTTCTCGAAGAAGTTCTCTGCATCGCCGTCAGTGCACAGGAACTCAGCGCCATGGATGACCTCGAAGCGCGTCTCTTGCCCGTTGACTATAGTCACCACGATCTCGACCTGACCGCCCGACTTCGCGAAAACCGTCCCCGCGACGCTTAGAGCGAGAAGGCATGCCGTGCCCACTGCGATGAATCTTGCAACCATCTGATTCCTTCCTCTGTCTGTGCTGGTGCCCGTCACCCGGGTAACTGCTCGAGACACACCTCGTTTCGCGGCGCACGACCGACCCTTATTCCGGCGGACTCAGTCCATCGTCTCCCTCGCTTGCTGGATGCTCTGAACGTAGCCGGGATCGAGACCATGACGGTCGCGACCCACGGCGGCTTCTCACGATTCGGGCGGGCCCGAATCGGGCGACCGGCACGTCGGGTCGATCAGGGCTTCGCCTTGGCCCACGGATCAAGCCAGCCGACATCGGGCGCGTAGTCCGTGGCGACGACCCGACCATTCTCGATGACCGCTGCCCACGTGTAGAAGGGACCGTCCAGGCTGGTGCTTGTGCCTCCACCCGCCACGTCTCCGCCAAAGCCGAGCCGCGCGCCGTCCGGCCCGTATGCCCCGGGCGGGTAGAAGGTGTCGAGGCCGGTATCCCCAACCAGATCGTATGGCTCTGAGGCGATAGCTTCCGTTTGACCGGTGTGGAGGTCTGTACGCCACCCCCGGTGGCGCCGCCACGGGCGACCGACATCCGTCTCGAAGGCGGGCAAGTTGTCGATCCCATACCGCACGTCGGGGACGCCGTCGCGATCGGCATCCACGACCACTCCGTACGCGATCCATTGCTCGGTGGGATCCACGAGCGGCGGGTGATTATCGGCGAGTTCGATGACCACCTTGAAGGGACTGCCGGTGTGCACGACGCGTATGTCGACCCACGGGAGCACGGACGACCCGTTGTCGTCCGCGGGATCCGCGAGCACGAAAGTACCAAGTTCTCCTCGGACCGGCAGCACGATCGCGCCACCGACGGGCTCGGGGCGGACGGGCGCGGGCCAATCCTCCTTCAGACTTGCCTCGGTCCACAGGATTGGTGTCGGCGTCGGCGTCGCGCGGTGGGTCGCGCTTGGACTGACGACGGCCGGCCGGCTCGCGTCCGAGCTCGCAGCGGCGCTCGGGCTAGGCCCGACGACCGCGGGCTGGCCGCGTTGGACCACGAAGAACGCGCTCCCGAGTGCGAGCGCGGCGACGACCGCCGCGGCCTTGAATGCGGATCTGAACATGGATCTGGTCCTCCACGGGCCGAACACGGCCCGCTGACGGGTTCGGTGGACCTCGTCCAGGACGTAATCGACGACCCGATCCGGGAGGACCTCCATCCCGCCCTCAAGGTATGCGGCGAGGAGTGCTTCGGGATCACGAGGCTTCGTCATGCCAGTTGCTCCTGGTCGAGGGTTGGCGTTCGGGCGTCGGCTTCGAGGGCCGCCCGGATCGCCGCAGTTGCGTAGGACAGTCGGGACTTCGCTGTCCCGAGGGGAATGCCTAGGTGGTCGGCGACCTCGGGCACGGTCAACCCAAGGGCGTGATGGAAGACGAGGACGGCGCGCTGCTCCGGCGGAAGCCGCCGGAAACCGCGGTCCAATTGGTCTCTGTCGTGGACCGTCAGGAGCTCGTCGGTGTCGGCCGGTGCGTCCGTCTCGAGCAGGACGACATCGGCTGCGAACTGCCGGCGACGCCGTGCTTCCGCGTAGCAGGCGTTGACGAGGATGCGATGGAGCCACGCCTCGAACCGATCAGGGTCGCGCAGGGTCGGAAGCTCCCGCCACACCTGGACGAGGGCCACCTGGACCGCATCCTCGGCCAGATTGGCATCGCGCAGGATCCGATGCGCGATGAAGATGCAGCGGTCGCCGACCTCACCAACCAGGGCGCCGAAGGCCTCCTCGTCGCCCTGCCTCGCTCGATCCACGAGTGTCCGGAGCACCCGCTCCCTCCTGGTCGTCGGCGCCGGTTGGCGCCGTCACCGAGCATGAGTCTGAGCGTTGCGTGATTCGTTCGATATGGACCTCCACCGACAAGTCAGCGTCCTGCCGGCGAGCGGACGTACCATCGTCGCCATGCAAGGAGACGTGCCAGCACGCGTGGTGGTCGGCAACCGACGATCCCGGGCGGCCTGACACCGGTGCGCGCATTGGTCGCCGACAGCTCGGCTCCAAGCAGGATCGCGTTGCGCGACGTTCCCGAGCCGGCGCCAGGGCCTGACGAGGTGCTCGTGGACGTGCGCGCGTTCTCGCTCAACCGAGGCGAGCTGCGGATGCTCGGGACGGCTGCTGACGGCTGGCGCCCGGGTTGGGACTTCGCCGGCACCCTGCACTCAGACGACGAGCACGGCCTGCGCGCCGGCACCCGAGTGGTTGGTATCCGGCGAGGCGGGACCTGGGCCGAGCGGGTGGCAGTCCCCCAAGGATGGATCGCCGAGCTACCGGATGGGGTCTCCTTCGCCCAGGGGGCGGCGCTTCCTACGGCCGGCCTGGCCGCGCTGCGCATGCTCCGGATGGGGCCCGCCATCCTTGGTCGCCGTGTCCTCGTGACGGGCGCCTCGGGAGGTGTCGGCCGATTTGCGATCCAGCTCGCGCACCTGGGCGGCGCGGAAGTGACCGCGTTGGTCGGCAGCAGCTCGGCGCGGGCGGCGGGACTCGGTGACCTCGGATCCGACGAAGTCGTCTCCGACATCGGGCAGCTCCGCGGCCGCTACGACCTCATCCTCGAGTCGGTGGGAGGCGATACGCTCGGCCGACTCGTAACGATGGTCGACCCTCAGGGGACGCTGGTCATGTTCGGCAACAGCTCCAATGAACCCACCACCTTCGATGTGCGTGACGTCTACAACGATGCTCTCATCCGCCTCCAGGGGTTCGAGCTGTTCTTCGGCGGCGATCCGTTCGGTCGCGACCTGGCCTACCTCGCGACGTTGGTGGCCGAGGGCAAGCTCGATCCACAGCTCGCCGGCGAGCTGTCGTGGGAGGAGATGCCCGAGGCGATGGAGCGGCTGCGGAACCGCGACGTAGCCGGGAAGATCGCGCTCATCGTCGGCGCGTAGCTTCTCTCGCCGATCCAAAGAGATGCCCGCTACCCCGACTGGACGGCTCGTAGCAGCCGTGCGTGCGCAGCATCAAGCCTTCGGCTGTACGACCGCCAGGACGTTGCGGCTCGGGTCGCTGAACCACGCGGCCCAGGAATGACCCATATCCGCGATGCCATCCGTCGTCACCGGGTCAGGGGCCTGGTACTCCTCGATCCGGACGCCACGAGCCCGCAGGTCGATCAGGGCAGAGCGAATATCCGGCACTAGCCACGCCATCTGGGTCTGGATATCCGAGGTCCCGACGGTGCTCAGCGTGACAACCAGCTGCGTCCCGGCGCCGCAACGAAAGACGATCCGGTCGCCTTCGTCCTCCCGCGCGATCTCGAGGCCCAGCGTGCCGTGGTAGAAGGCGCGACTGGCGTCGAGGTCCTTCGAGAGGAGGATCGGAAACACGGGATGGTCGCTGAGCATCGCAGTCACTCCCTACCTTCTTGACAACGGGAGTTTGGGCCAGTTGGCGCCGGCGGACTATCGCACCGCGGGTCAGCCTATTGCCGAGGACTGGCTGTGGACATGGACTTGTCGTCAGCGGAGGCCCAGACCTGATCCACGTAGATCGTGCCGGGTACAAGGATCCGCGGGTTCGACCCGTCCGCACCGATGATCCACGTGTCAGCCGCTTCGATCTCGCCGATCGAACGGGTTTGACGCAGGTAGCTGACGACGATCGTCGAGCCATCCGGGCTCCAGTCCAGGACGCCTGCGAACCCGCTATCGAACGTTGTGATCTGACGTGGATTCGATCCATCCGTATCGATCATGTACACCACGCCGTTGACAACCGCGCCTGTGTCCGCCTTGCTGAAGTCCGTGTAGGCGAGATGCTTGCCGTCCGGCGCCCAGATCGGCCAAGTCGGCCCGTCCTCATCCTCGGGCGTCAGGCGTCGCCGGTCGGAGCCGTCTGGCCGAACGGTCCAGAGGCTCGACGGGCACGGTCCGTCCGGCGTCCAGGCGTCCCCGCAGTCGGCTGTGTAGGCGATGAGCCCGTCGGCTGACCAGTCGCTCTCCTGCTCGTTGACGGTCGGTGTGTCAGTCAGGCGCACCGACTCGCCGGACGCGACATCGACCGCCCAGAGGTCGGGCACATCTTTGGCCTGAACGACGACGTGACGTCCGTCAGGACTCCAACCGTGGATGCTCTTCATGTCCATCGGCACCGGGATGCGCTTGGACACCAGGCCATTCGGATCGACGATGCGCAACTCGACGCCGAAGCTGACCGCAATCACATCCTCGACCGGCGACCATCTCACCGGCCCGCCTTGGCCGTCGTAGAAGTGAGCGACCTCGTGCCCGTCGAGGGTGAGGATGCTGGTGACGCTGGCGACCTCTGCGTGGAGGGCGACAAAGCGTCCGCTGGAGGACAACGCGATCCACGACCAGCATCCCGTTCCGACGGCCAGGACGTCGCTTGGGAAGCACGGTGGTTCTTTGCCGGCGGGACCGCTCGCGGGCACGATCACCTTCGGTGTCGAGCCAGGAGGATCCTGTAGCACCAGTCCGATCTTCGGGTCGGAGTAGACGAGCTTGTCGATCGTTGGTTCGCGCGAAGTTGGCAAGTTTCCGATGCCGACAGCGACGAGCGCGGCAAGGACACCGATGGCAACGAGGGCGAGCAGCCACACCCGGCGCCGTTCAGTGCCGATGAAACGAATGCCGATGCCACCGGTTGACGACCGACGCGTGCCCGCGACCATCGCCGCGCGGGCCACGGCAAGGGCGTCGACCGGGCGCTCCGCTGATGCCGTATGGGCGTCGATCAGGGCAGTCAGCCGGGTCTCGAACGGATCCATCGTCGTTCGCTCACTCATCGCCGAGCTCCTCGCGCAGGCGCCCCAGCAGCCGATACAGCCGGACGCGGACACCTGACGCGCTCATGCCGACCGCCCGTCCGATCTCGGCGGACTCGAGGCCGGCGATGTACCGAAGGCTGATGATCGCCCGGTCGCGCGTGTCGAGCTTGGCCAGGGCAGCCGCGAGATCCATGAGGGCGGCTCGATCCAGCCCGGGGGTCGACGTCGGGCCGCCAACCACCAGCTCCCGGACGGTCCGCCGCCTCTGGCCACGCATGAGCTGTCGCGCCTCGTTGGCGGCCACGGACATCAGCCACGGCCGCAGGCGGGCTGGATCGCGGACATCCCCGAGTCGGTGCCAGGCCTTGGTCCAGGCGGCTTGTTCGGCCTCCTCAGCGAGGTCGAAGCTGCCGCAGATGAGGTACGCGATGCGAGCCATGTGCCCGTGATGTGCCGCGACGATGCGCGCGAAGGCCAACTCGTCACCAGCTATCGCGCGCGTGATGAGCGCTCCCTGGGCCTCGATCTCGATCGTCATGGCTTCCGCGATCATGACCTACAGATGCCGCCGCGAGCCGCAACGTTTCGATTGACCTTCGTCGGCTGCCGCCCCCGTTACGCTTCAGTGAGCTGCAGACCCCGAGCCTGCTCGTGCAACTCGCGCCCGATGACACCCGCAGGTGGCTATCCGGATGGAAGCGATGCCGGCAGCCCGAACCATCGGAGCACATTGCTGTCGAAGCGGGTCATCCCGCCGATCCGGTCGCCGGTGAGGGTGAGGACGACGAGTCCGGTTCCGTGGCGCTTGCCGGTGGGGGCGCGCAGGTAGGCTCCGAATGCAGGCTGACCGTTGGCTCGCGTCGGGATGAGGTCAAACTTTCGGCCCGCGCGGAAGATGCTGACGAACAGGCGGGCCACGGCGTCGCGGCCCTGATATTCGAGCGCGATCGGTGGCATCGAGACGAAGACGTCGTCCGTCAGCAGGGCCACCAGAGCGTCGAGATCGGCGGACCCGTACGCGCGGGCGAACTTCGCCACGAGCGCATCCTCGGATCGTGAGTCGGGCGCGGGACGCGGTCCGTTGTCGGCGATCCTCGGCCCACGGCGCTTCAGGCCGGCGCGTGCCCGTTTGAGGGCGCTGTTCACCGAGTCGACGGTCGAGTTCAGCATGCGGGCCACCTCGTTCGCGACGGCTCTCGACGCTCGCGGAGATGGCCAACGTGGCGGTGTTCATGGCTTCCGACATGGCGAGCGGGATGACCGGAACAACCGTCAATCTCACGATGGGCAGCCTGGACGACTAGCGCGGCTCGTCGCGAGATGACGAACGGACGCGACGATGACGGAACGTGCGGCTGTAGTACGCCGGTCCGATTGCCCGCGCGGTTGGTCGGCACGGTGTCGATCTTCGAGTGACCGCTCAGATGCGGGCGAGGAAGTCGAGGACCCGCGTCATGAGCAGCGCCGTGGCCTCGGGGTCGTAAGACGGGAGGGAGCTGTCGGCGAAGTAGTGCTGGTCGCCCGGGTATAGGAACAGCTCTGCGTCGTCGACGGTCGCGACAATCTCCCGGGCCGCGTCGATGTCGCCCTCGTCGACGAAGATCGGGTCGTGGTCGGCGCCATGGATCTGGATCGGCACGCCGTCCGGCCAGGGGCCGAACGCCCACTCCCCGCTGATCGGGATGCACGAGTAGAACAGGAGCGCACCGCGCGCGCCCGGCCGCGTCTGGGCGAGCTGCTGGGCGATCGTCTCGCCGAACGAGAAGCCGGCATAGACGAGCTCGGCCGGCAGCTCGTCGGCCGTGCGGATGCCGCGCTCCCGGAGCGCGTCGAAGCCCTGGGCCGTGATGAACGCCATGCCCTCGTCGATCGAGCTGAACGTCCGACCGTCGAACAGATCTGGCACATAGACGGTGTGGCCCGCCGCCCGCAGTTCGTCGGCGAAGGCGGTGATGCCGGGCGTCATGCCCTGGGCGTGGTGGAAGAGCAGGACATCAGCCATGGAGACCTCCACGGATCGGGTCGCGATGTGACTGTCGTGGCGTTCGCGAGATGGCTCATCTTGCCGGACGCGACGAGAGCCGGTCGGTCGATGCCGGCCGGCTCTGTCATCTCGGGAAATCGGGTGTCAGTCCACGTATCGAAGCGGCGTCACCTTGAAATCGGCCGGCAGGGTCACGCCCGTCGAGTGAATTCGGGCAGTAGCCGTTCGGAACCTTCGACGTGACCGGGTATTGCTGGTCAAAATGCCCATTCGCGCAGGACATGAGTGCGCCCGTTCTGGACGCGATTCGAACGAAGACACGAGAATGCACCCCATGTCACGTGTCAGACGCTTCGATCACGTCGGCATCACGGTCGCACATCTCGACACGGTGACGGCGTTCTTCGTCGGGCTGGGTTTCGAGATCGAGGGCAGGATGGTGATGGAGGGCGAATTCGTCGACACCGTCATCGGCATACCCAACTCCCGAAGCGAGATCGTGATGCTGCGGCCGCCCGACGGAGGAACGGGGCTCGAGTTATCGAGCTTCATCCAGCCCAACCACGAACCGGGATCGCCCGATGCCATGTCCACCGAACTGGGGTTGCGGAACGTCGCGTTCGAGGTGGACGACCTCGAGGCGATCCTCGACCGGCTAGCCGCGGACGGCTACCGGCTGGTCGGCGGCATCGGTCAGTACGAGCACATCTGGCGCATGGTGTATGTGCGCGGACCGGAGGGGATCATCGTGTCCTTGGCCCAGCGTATCGACTGATCCGCGATAGGACAGTCTCTGGCGAAGCTTGGCTAGGCGATACCCCGCCAGCGTGGATGAGTCCCGCGTCCCCCCGATGTCCGTGGCGGTCTCGACGAGGGTCTGTACATGGTCGCGCGAGGACACGTCAGCGGTCGCGACGCTCACCTCGTAGCCGGAGTTCGCGAGCACTTCTGCGGCCGCCTCGACGTTCCCAGCACGCAGGTCGGCCAGCAGTACTTGCTCGCTGACACTGACCCGTCGGCGATGGCCCGTCCGATTTGACCAGCGCCGATGACGACGATGACGTTCGTCATTCGGGGATGGTTCGATTCCAGGACAGGAAGTCGATTTCGTCCTGATTTGGGCCGCCACGGACGCCGGTGTCGAGAGCGTCGATTGACGCTGCCTCCTCTGGCGTCAGCTCGAAGTCGAACACCGACAGGTTCTCGGCAATCCGCTCAGGACGGACCGACTTCGGAACCGCCGACCGCCCGCTGTCGAGGTGCCAGCGGAGGATGACCTGCGCAGGGGACTTGCCGTATCTCGCAGCAATGGCCGCGATGGTCGGGTCTTCGAGGGCGTTCCTCGTGGCCTCGCCCGGTCGGTAGACGTACACCCCACCAAGCGGCGACCACGCCTGCGTGAGGATGCCCAGTCGCTCGTGTTGGGCACGAAGGGCCGGCTGGTTGTAGTACGGGTGAACTTCGACTTGGTTGACCGCCGGCACAACCGTCACTCGCGGCAGGAAGGCATCAAGGTGCCCGGCGCTGAAGTTGGACACTCCGATGGCGCGAACCCGACCCTCCGCGAGCAGGTGCTCGGCGGCGCGGTACGCGTCAACGGTGCTGTCGAAATGCTGTGGGAGCGGCTGGTGGAGCAAGTAGAGGTCGACCGTGTCGAGCCCGAGCTTTCGGGTGCTGACGTCAAAGCCGTGAAGCGCCTCGTCGTACCCGTAGTCGCTGACCCACAGCTTCGTCTGGACGAACAGCTCCGACCGCTCGATGCCGCTGGCTGCAATCGCGGCACCGACCTCGCGCTCATTCAGGTATGAGGCGGCTGTGTCAATCATCCGGTAGCCGGCTCGGATGGCCTCCTCTGTGGCCGATTGGGTAACGTCAGGAGGCGTCTGGAAGACGCCGAACCCGAGCGCTGGCAGTTCGACGCCGTTATTCAGCGTGAGCTTCGGTTGGGTCGCGAGCATGGTCACTCTCCGTCGTGTTACGACCATCTAAGCACGGTCCTGCGAACGGAGCTGCTGCTGCCGGTCAGTCCACGTATTGCAGTGGCGTGAGGACGAAGTCAGCCGCCAGCTTCACGCCGGTCGAGTGGTTCGGGCAGTAGCCGCGGGGGTTCTTGTCGAGATACTGCTGGTGGTAGTCCTCGGCGTAGTAGAACGGGCCTGCGGGCGCGATCTCCGTCGTGATCTCGCTGTAGCCGGCGGCTGACAGCTTCGCCTGGTAGGCGTCGCGCGTCGCTTCGGCGGTCCGCTGCTGCTCGTCGTCGGCGGTCACGACGATCGAGCGGTACTGGGTGCCCATGTCGTTGCCTTGGCGCATGCCCTGGGTCGGATCATGGTCCTCCCAGAACGTCTTGAGGAGCTTCTCGTAGGTGATACGGGCCGGGTCATAGGCGACCAGGACGACCTCGGCATGGCCCGTCTTGCCGGTGCAGGTCTCCTGGTAGGTCGGATTTGGGGTCGACCCGCCGGCGTAGCCGACGGCGGTCGTGACGACGCCCGGGAGCTGCCAGAACGCCTTCTCGGCGCCCCAGAAGCAACCGAGACCGAAGACGGCGGTCTTCGTGCCATCGGGCCAAGGGCCGGCGAGCGGCGTACCCAGGATCGTGTGTGTACCCGGGACGACGATCGGATCCGATCGCCCGGGGAGGGTCTCGGTTGGGGAGGGCATGGACGGCTGTCCGAAACTGAGGAATCGCATGTCCGTACTCTACGTCGTGCCGATGACATTCCCGTGACACGCGAACCCCTGGCGCGGGGTCGCTCCTCGGCTCGTGGCGATCAGTTCGGCCGGGTCACCCGGATGTCGTCGAGCTGCGCCTCGACCAGGTTGCCCGGTCCGCCGTCGACCGCCTCGAAGCGGAGCCGGATGGTCTGGCCGGCGAAGGCGTCCATGGACACCGACGCGGTCCGCCATGCGCCATCGACGTCGACTGGGCGGCCGACCACCGCGAACACCTGGACGCGCGTCCCGTCGGCGAGCTCGACGAAGGCGCGGAGCG
>Ga0184612_10000398_pt1 | contig 20132 bp, 13 predicted proteins | sample PLM3_60_coex_FD_133163 | JGI IMG/M metagenome (GOLD analysis project Ga0184612, IMG submission 133163) | Groundwater sediment microbial communities from an aquifer in East River, Colorado, USA - PLM3_60_coex | ecosystem: Environmental > Terrestrial > Soil > Riparian zone | place: USA: East... | reverse complement strand
CCGTACTTCACGATGCGATCGCTCTGCTGATAGACATCGCCGGGCCGCGCGAGTTCGACGCCGACGGCGGAAATCAGCAGATCGGTGGTCAAATCGCCGGCGCGCCATTGGCCGGGATAGGGCCGGGAGATGTAGGTGGCTTCCCAATGGGCATCGAAACCGCTCTTGGTGATCGTGCGCGTCTGCGGCAATGATGCACCGACGAATCCGGGATCGGGCCAATCGCTTCTCACGCCGATGGTGGTTGCGTTGCCCATGGGCAGGAATTGCAGCGAACCGCTGCCATTCAGCGCAAGCTTGATGGCGAAGTCGTGCGGCTTTCCTGCTTCCAGCCCGACGACACGGGCCTGCAGGCCGTTGTGGAACAGTTTGGCGCCGACCGGACCGGGCGCCGGCTTCAAGGCCCCGTTTGCCAGCGTCATGTCCAGATTTACGATGCCGTTGATGTCGCTGACGCCAAACGCGGCGACCGCCTCACTCCACTTGATGTCGCTTGCCGGTATATTCCAATCGGCGAAGTTGGCTGGGGCGAATGTGCCTTTGAGCTCGATTTGGCTCGTATAGACCAGCACATCATGGAGGCTGCGACGGCGCTTATCGCTGTCCAGATCGGCTGTGATCATCAGATTCTCCGGCAGGAAGAAGGCGGCGCGCTCGGTGACCGTCGAGCCAATGCTGCCATCGGTGCGGGTGTAGCTGCTGCGGGTCACATAGGGGATCATCAGCACCGGGCCGCCGATGATCTGCGATGCGCCCCATTGGCTGGCGATCTGGTTCTCCACTTCATAGCGGCGATAGCTGCGCTCGTTCACGAGGTCGCCGATCATGGTGAGAGGTATCAGCATCAGCAGGATGAGAATGCCCAGCATGATGACCCGCTTGGAAATGTCGAAACCGGGTATGCGGCTCAGTTGTGCGGCGATGCTGGAATCGGGCAGTGCGGCCATGGTCCCCTTTGCCTTCCTTATGCTCGCGCCGGCATCGGCGCCCTGGTTCGGCAAGGCTGACCCGGCACTAAGGCGGCGGTGGCGCCGGATTTGGTCTTTTGCAGGGCGTGGCCGAAGCCGATCTGCGGCGGGCGGCCTGGAACAGAAGAAACGTGGAATTCGTCACATCTAGCCAAGGGTCGGCCGGTGCAACATGGGCGTCCCGTTGCTATGATCCTTGTACGTTTCCAAGCCGAGACAGCATCATGCTCCTGCTTGAACGCGACGATCAGCTTGACAGCCTGGACCAGGCCCTGCGCGACGCAGTGGCCGGCGAGGGCCGGATCGCGCTCGTTTCCGGCGAGGCCGGCATCGGCAAGACCTCGCTGGTGGAGCGGTTTTCCGAGCTGCGCCGAAATTCTGCCCAGGTGCTGTGGGGCCGCTGCGAATCCTTGTTCACGCCGCAGCCGCTCGGCGCGCTTCACGATATCGCCGACCAGCTGCCGGGCGAGCTGCGCGAACTGCTGCGGGACACGATCAACCGCCAGGCGATTTTCGGCTCGTTCCTGCAGACGCTGCAGCACTCGGCCGCGCCGCTCATTGTTGTGTTTGAAGACGTGCATTGGGCCGATGCGGCGACGCTTGACCTGCTGAAGTATCTCGGCCGCCGGTGGAAAGGCGTGCGTGCCCTGCTGGTGCTGACCTACCGCGACGATGAGATCGACCGCACGCACCCGCTTTGGTCGGTGCTGGGCAGCCTGCCGGCGGAAATGGTTCGACGGTTCCTGCTGCCGCCCCTGTCCGAGGCCGCGGTGGCCGCGCTGGCGGGATCGACCGGACGCGCCGCCCGCCAAGTTCATGCGCTGAGCGGCGGCAATCCGTTCTTCGTCGCCGAATTGCTCGCGAGCGCGGATCAAGCCGTGCCGCCCACGATCCGCGATGCGACATTGGCTCGAGCGGTACGTCTGTCATCGGCGGCACGCGCGGTTCTGGAAGTGTGCGCCGTCGTCCCGAACCGCATCGACCGGTGGCTGCTCGCGGCGACACTCGAAGCTCCGGCCGGCGCGATCGATGAATGCGCACGCACGGGGCTGCTGGCGGTCGAGCCCGATGCGGTCCGCTTCCGGCATGAGCTGGCGCGCCTGTCGGTGGAAAGCACCCTGCCGGCGGCGCACGCCGAGTCCCTGCACGGCAGAATCCTGCGGGCGCTCCTCGACCGGGGATTCGATGCCGCGGCGATGGCCCGTATCGTGCATCACGCGGCCAATGCGCGGGATGGCGCGGCGGTTCGCAAGTATGCTCCAGTGGCCGCTCAGCACGCGGCGCGGCTAGGCGCCCATTGCCAGGCGTTCACGCACTATGCGACAGCGCTCGACTTCACCGATTCCCGCGACGTCGACGCGCGGGCGCCACTGTTCGAGAGCCGCGCCTATGAGGCCTATCTCACCGGCGAAATCGAGACGGCGGTGGCGTTGCGGCAAGAGGCCCTGGCGCTCCGGCGGCAGCAACGCCGCGTCGCCGAGGAAGGCGACAATCTGCGCTGGCTGTCGCGCCTCAACTGGTTCCTCGGCCGCCGCGCCGAGGCCATCGAACGGGCCAAGGACTCCATCCGTGCGCTGGAGACTCTGCCGCCGGGACCGGAGATCGCCATGGCCTACAGCAATTGTGCCCAGCTCTACATGCTGTCCGATGAACATGAGAAGGCGATCGATTGGGGCATGCGCGCGCTGGAACTGGCCGACCGTCTGTCGCTGACCGAAGTGCAGATACACGCACTGAACAATGTGGGCACCGCCCAGCTGTGCGCCGGCGATCCGGTGGGCTGGACGAACCTGGAACGCAGCCTACAGCTGGCACAGCAACACGACATGCATGAACACGTCGCTCGCGCCTATACGAACCTGTCCTGGCAGAGCATCGCCGATCGCGACTACGCGCGCGCTGCGCGCTTCCTCGACGCGGGCCTTTCCTATACCGGCGACCGGGATCTTGATTCCTGGAGCCTCTACATGCTCGGTGCGCGCGCGCGGCTCCAGCTGGAGCAGGGCCATTGGAGTCAAGCAGCCGAGGATGCGGAAGCGGTTCTGCGGGCGAGCCGCGCGGCCATGCTGCGCATTACCCCGCTCCTCGCACTGGGGCTGGTGCGGTTGCGGCGCGGGGACTCCGGCGGCAATGACCTGCTGGACGAGGCACGCGAGCTGGCGCTGGGAACCGACGAGGTGATGCGAGTGGGTCCGATGGCGGCGGCGCGAGCTGAGGCCGCCTGGCTCGACGGCCGCAAGGAGGACTGCCGGAAGGAGGTCAGCGCGGCCTATGAGCTGGCGCTGAGCCACGGCGACCGGCGGCTGATCGCGCAGCTGGGCTATTGGCTATGGCGCGCCGGCGGAACTCCGCAAGCGCGGCCGGCACCCGGCGATCCGTTCGAACTGCAAATGCAAGGAGAGTGGCAAGCGGCTGCGGCGGAATGGGCGCGGCTGGGCTGCCCTTATGAGGAAGCGCTGGCGCTGGCCGATGGGGACAGCATCGCGAAGCTGCGGGCCCTGGCGATCCTCGATCAGCTGGGCGCCGCGCCGGCGGCGGCGATCCTTCGCCGCGGCCTGCGCGCCGACGGCGTGCAGCGAATTCCCCGCGGCGCCCGGCCGGCGACCAAGCGCAATCCGGCGGGTCTGACGGCACGGGAGATGGACATTCTGCGCCAACTGGCGGGCGGCCTCAGCAACCGAGAGATCGGCCGGCGGCTGAGCATCTCGGCCAAGACGGTGGATCACCATGTCTCCGCGGTACTGGCCAAGCTCGAGGCCGGGTCGCGGGACGAAGCGGTGGCGCGGGCCATCGCGCGCGGCGTCATCGGCAAAGATGGGGAGGCGGCGGCGCCAATCTAGGGAAGGGCTCCCGATGCGGGGCGGTCAAAAAGGCCGGCAGGATGCGTCGCTACTACCCCCCGACGCAATTGACGGAGACGCAGATGCCCCGCTTCCTGATCGAACGGACTTTCCCCGATGGACTGGAGATTCCCCTGACCGCGAAAGGCGCACAGGCCTGTATGGGCGTGGTCGCGAAGAATGCCGAAGACGGCGTGACCTGGATCCATTCTTACGTGACGCCCAGCAAGAAGAAGACCTTCTGCATCTATGACGCGCCGACTCCGGACGCGATCCGGCGCGTGGCCGAACGGAACGGTCTGCCGGTGGACAACATCACGGAAGTGCGCGTGCTCGATCCCTATTTCTACATGTGAGGCGATGGTGTGGCTTTAGCCGGTGTAAGTCACCATGCCGTCGATCAATGCCACTGGCACCGGCTCAAGAGAATCCCCGGCGCAGGGACCGCTGACGCAGTAGCCATCCTCGGGGCGGAACAGCGCGCCATGGGTGCCGCAGATGAGGTGATAGCGGTCGAGGGAGATGAAACGGTCCGGTCCCCAATCCAGCGGCGAGCCGATATGGGGACAGGAATTCACATAAGCACGGATCTGGCTGCCCTCGCGATGCACCAGGATGTCGCGCCGGCCCTCGGGCGTGTCGATGGTGAAGCCGCGGGCCTGGCGATCTGGGATCTCTTCGGGACGGCAAAGCGGTTGAGGCAAAGTCAGGCTTTCACAGGATCGGCCGGTGCGAGCCGCTCGGCGCCGACTTCCGCCTGTAGCCGCTGCAGCAGCGCCTCGAATTCCGGATGCCCCCGAAGCGGCGTCAAGGCACTGTCATGCTTCATCCACTCGATATGGGAACGATGATTGACCAGCGGGTCGGCGAAGATCTGCAGCAATCTTGCGAGAGCGTCATCGAGTTTGCCCATCACGGCACAGGCGCAGGCCAGATTGTAGTTCGCGATCGAGTCGATCCTTTCGATACTCCCGGCGCGAACGATCCAGGCAGCGGCGCGTTCCGTTTCGCCCAGTTCCGCCAGCATCGCCGCGCCAAAGGCCAAGGCGCCGACATTGTCCGCTTGCAGCGCGATCTCGGCTTCGACGCGTTCCAGACAGCGGCGCGCGGCGGAGCGCCCGGCGTCGCTGCGCCCGAGAGAGCGATAGGCGTTGACCGCCAGACCCAGCGCCCGGAAATCATTCGGCTGCAACTCGGCTGCGCGCTCGAAAAGACCGGCGGCCCGATCATGTTGTCCCTGGGCACGAAGGTTCCGGCCGGCGAAGAAATGCGCCTCGAACAAATCCGGCCCAAGCCGCACCGCCTGAGCGAGCGCGGCGTCCGCCTCGCCATGGCGCCCGGCGGTGTACAGCGCCAGACCGTTGGCCGCATGGGCCTCCGCCAGATCGGAGTCCAGGGCCAGCGCCCGCCCGCTGTTGGCGAGGACATCCTCGAACGAAACGCCGGGATCGCCCATGCAGATCAGGTAAGAATCGCAATTCGCGATACCGGCATAGGCGCGGGCATAGCCCGGATCGATCTCGATGGCCTTGGCAAACTTCTCCCGCGCGACGCGCAGCGCCGGCGGGCCCCAACTGCTGCGCAGGAAGAAGGACCGTCCCATGAGATAGTACTGATAGGCTTCCGCGCTGGTCGTCTGCTGCCGCGTAACAGCCGCAAGCTCCTGCGGCAGGAGCTTGATCTTGAGTGCCGCAACGATGCCCTGGGAGATATCGTCCTGCAGGACGAAGATGTCGCGCCAGTGGCGGTCATAGCGTTCCGCCCAGACGTGAAGACCCGTGCTGCCGTCGACCAATTGGCCGGTAACGCGGATGCGATCCCCGGTCCGGCGGACACTGCCTTCGAGGACATAGCCGACACGGAGTTCGCGGGCCACCCGCTGAACATCGATGGGTCTGCCCTTGTAGGTGAAAACGCTGTTTCGAGCGGCGACGGCAAGGCCGGATACCTGCGAGAGATCGGTAATGATGTCCTCGGTCAGGCCATCCGCGAAGTATTCCTGATCGGGATCGCCGCTGAGGTTGTCGAACGGCAGCACGGCGATCGCCGGCGACCGGCATTCGATGGCCGGCGGCTCTGGGTCGGCTTCCTTTTCGAGGCGCGCTATTAGAGCTTCGAACTCCGGATGGCCGCGCAACGGCTGCAACGAACTGTCGCGCTTCAGCCATCCGAAATTGACCCGCCGCCCCGCCGCCGGACCGAAAACCCGCTGCAGGTGGCTGATCGCCGTTTCCAGTCGGCCCAACGCACCATAGGTGCAAGCCAGATTGTAGTTGACGACCGTGTTGCCGGTGTCAATTGCGGCGGCGCGGTCGGCCCAAGCTTCGGCCACTGCCTTGTCGCCGACATCCGCCTGCACCGATGCGCCAAAAGCCAGGGCGCCGGCATTGTCGCCATGGCTGGTGATGACCGCCTCCAATCGCTCCAGACTGCGGAGTCCTGCCGAGCGCATCTCCTCTTCGTGGCCAAGAGAGCGATAGGTGGCGACCGCGACGCCCAGAGCCAGAAAATCTCCGGGATGCAGCTCCGCCGCTTTTTCGAGACAGATGGCAGCCTGTTCGAAACGGCCCTGCGCCTGATGATTGCGGCCGGCGAAGTAGTATGCCTCGAACAGGTCGGGCCCGCTGCGCATCGCCAATTCCAACACGCCGTCCGCCTCCCGGTAGCGGCCGGCGACATGAAGCGCCAGACCCTTGGCCGCCAGCGCCTCCGGCAACTCCGGATCCAATGCCAGAGCGCGCTCACTGTTGGCGAGAACCTCATCAAACGAAACGCCGGCATCGCCCATGCACAAGCGATAGGAATCGCAGTTGGCGATCCCCGCATAGGCGCGGGCATAGCGTTCATCGGTTTCGATAGCCTTGCCGAACTCGCCGCGGGCTACACGCAGCGCCCGCGTGTCCCTGCCATTGTGCAGGAACAGGGAGCGCCCCATCAGATAATGCTGATAGGCTTCCGGACTGCCGGTCGGGCGGCTGGTGACAGCGGCGATTTCCTGGGGCAGCAGCTTCAGCTTGAGCGCGCCGACAATGCTCTGGGACATCTCATCCTGGAGCGCGAAGATGTCCTCCCAGGCGTGGTCATAGCGCTCGGCCCAGACATGCTGGCCGGTGCGGCCATCGATAAGCTGGCCGGTAATACGCACGCGGTTCTCGGCGCCGCGCACGCTGCCGACCAGCAGATAGTCGACCTTTAGCTCGCCGGCAATCTGCAGAATATCGACGACCCTGCCCTTGTAGACGAGCACGCTGTTGCGGGCGACGACCGACAAGGCGGAGACGCGCGACAGATCGGTGATGATGTCCTCGGTCAGCCCGTCGGCGAAGTAATCCTGATCGGGATCGCCGCTGATATTAACAAATGGCAGAACGGCGATCGAAGGCCGGTGTGCGCCGCCCGGGGCCGGCGCCGCAGCATCGGTCTCGATCCGGAAGCGCCGTAACAGAGCCTCGAATTCGCCATGGCCATGAAGCGGCCAGAGCGCGGTATCGTACTCCATCCAGTCGACGAAGGCCCGCCGGCTTGTCGGCGTTTCGGGAAAGGCCCGCTTCAGCCAGTCGACGGCGGCATCCAACTTTCCGAGAGCCGCGTAGGTGCAGGCCAGGTTGTAGCTGGTCACCACATCGTCGGGCTCGATCAGAATGGCGCGGCTCGCCCATTCCTCCGCACGCTCGGCGTTGCCCACCTCGGCCTGAATGATGGCGCCGAAGGCTAGGGCGCAGGCATTGTCCGGCTGGGCCGCAAGTTCGAACTCCAGCCGGTCGAGGCATCGCCGCGCCGCGGCCATGGCGTCGTCGTGGCGATTGAGCGCGCGGTATTCGTCGACCACAAGACCGAGGGCCCGGAAATCGCTGGGGTTCAGCTCGGCCGCGCGCTCGAACAGCCGCGCCGCCTTGGCGTGCAGGCCCTGCGTTCGGCAGTGGCGGGCGTAGAAGAAATGCGCCTCATAGAGGTCCGGCCCCAGCCGCACCGCATCCTCGAACGCCGCGCTTGCCTCGGCAGGACGGCCGGAGGTGTAGAGCGCGAGCCCCTTGGCGGCGTGCGCTTCCGCCAGGTTCGGCTCCAGCGCGATGGCGCGTTCACTGTTGGCGAGAATGTCCTCGAGCGCGGCGCTGGGCACGTCGAGCAGCAGCCGGTAGCTGTCGCAATTGGCGACGCCGGCATAGGCGCGCGCATAGTTCGGGTCGATCTCGATCGCCTTGGCGAAGAGCTGCCGCGCTACCTCCAGAGCCCGCTTTGCCCAGACGCCCTTCAGGAAGAAGGACCGGCCCATGAGGTAGTACTGATACGCCTCGGCGTTGGTGGTCGCCGGCCGGCGCGCCGCGCTGATCTCCTGCGGCAGAAGCTGAGGCTGAAGTGCGGCGACGATGCCTTGGGCAATCTCGTCGCGCAGGGAGAAGATATCTTCCCAGCGACGGTCATAGCGTTCCGCCCAGACATGCAGGCCGGTGCGTCCGTCCACAAGTTGGGTGGCGATGCGCACTTGGTCGCCCATGCGGCGCACGCTGCCATCGAGGAGGTAGCATACATCCAGATCCTTGGCAGCCTGCTGAATGTCGACGGTCTGTCCCTTGTAGGCGAACGAACTGCTGCGCGGCGTGACATACAGCGCAGAAAGCTCGGCCAAGTCGGCAATAATGTCTTCGGTCAGTCCGTCGGCGAAATAGTCCTGTTCCGGATCGCCGCTGATATTGGCAAAGGGCAGCACGGCAATGGCCGGCCGCGCCGCCCCGGGCAGAGTTGCATCGGCCGGAAGCAGCCCTGCCTTGCGCAAGCCCTCAAGTAAATGCGCTTGGTCCGCCGGCTGGCGATAGGGTTCCTTGGCCAGCATCCCGGCGGCGGAAAATTCAGGCGTGGCTTCCAGCACCTTTGCCGACAGTTCCTGCGCCCGCTCGACCTGGCCGCGCTGGGCATGGCTGGCGGCGAGGTATGCCTGCGCCCAGGCAGGCAGGGAGGGCGACCGGCCGAACGAAGCGATCGCCTCGTCATAGCGCCGTGCATTGAAGAAGGTCGCGCCCAAAAGGTGCCAATACCAGGTCGGATCGAAATGCGGATCGCGCTGCTTCGCCCGCTGGAGCCAGTCGATGCCCTCCTCCGGCCGGCCCAGGAAGTTGCAGACCGCGCCCATGGCGGACAGCTCGTCCGGACTGTTGGGATTCAGCTCCAGCGCCCGGCGATAGGACTCCTCGGCGGCCTCGAAAGACCGGCGGTGCAGCAGGATCCAGCCCAGGGTCTCCTGGCATTCGCTGTCGTTGCGATCGAGCATGACCGCCTTCTGCGCGTGTTCGAAGGCGAGTTCCAGAATCTCGTCGGATGCAGTCGGCGCCCGAAACCAATCGCGCATCAGCGTCATCGCCATGCCGGCATGGGCCCTGCCATAGGTCGGATCGAGGGAGACCGCCTGTTCGTAGAAGCGGCGCATCTCGGTTTCCGCAGCGGGATCGCCGATGCGCATCGAGGCGGCCTTGGCGCGCAGCACACACTCATAAGCGGCCAAGTTGGCCGGCGGCTTCCGTTTTGCCTGCGCCGAGCCGATCGCCTGGACCCGGCCCGCTAGCGTGGCGGCGATGGTCCGGACAAGATCGTCGGCAACGGCAAAGATGTCCTCCGCCCGGCGGTCGAAGCGCTCGGCCCATAGCTGATGACCGCTCGTCGCGTCAAAAAGCTCGGCGGCGAGCTTCATCCGCGGGCCGCGCCGCTGCAGGCTGCCGGTCACGATATAGCCGGCACCGAGCTCGCGGCCGATCTGCTTCACATCGGCGCCCTGCCGGCGGAAGCGCGATGAACGGTTGCGCGCCACCACATCCAGCAGCCGGAAACGCCCGAGGTCGGTGATGATGTCCTGGGTCAACCCATCGGCAAAATAGTTCTGTCCGGCATCGCCGCCGATGTTGGCAAAGGGCAGCACAGCGATCACCACTCGGGACTGCGCGCGATATGTCGGCGATGCGATCTGCGCCTCGCGCGAGGCGTCATTGGCGCGCTCGGTTATCGGCGGCGGCTCGAGGCGGACATCGCCAATGAAGCGCACGCCCCGGCCATGCACGGTGCGGATGAATTTCTGCTGCTCGCCATCGTCGCCGATCGCCCGGCGCGCCGATTTGATCCGGCTCGCCAGAGTGGAGTCGGAGACGATGCGCCCGCCCCAGACATTCTCGATCAAATCGCTCTTGGTGACGAGCCGGTCGGGATTGCGCGCGAGATAGAGCAGCAGCTCGAAGACCTGCGGCTCGACGGCACAAGGCGCACCGCCGCGGCGCAGCTCAAATGCCGCCACGTCGATTTCACAATCGCTGAAATGAATATGCAAGGTGCCAAACTCTGCTATGCGCCGCGCCGCATCCGTATCAACACCATCATCCCCCGTCTCTTCACCCCACCGCAAGTTGTCGCGAAAGAATCCATGGATTCTACAAGAATCCTTCACCGCGGCTTCAAGCATCGGGGACGGAGTGGGCATAGGGTCTCGATGCGACAGGCGCGGGCGATCTCCAAGCTGAAAATGGCGGGGATGCCGGGTTGGTGGGCTAGGCCCGGTTCCGTCAGCGTGTTCGCGATTTGAATCAATGGGTTGGAGAACCTCCCCTATGCTCGGCACCCAGCGGCGGCCGGTAACTGCCCAATGCGGCCCGACGACTGCCCAAAATACCGCCGTCCGCGGTAACCCTGATTCGCGGCGCTATGGTCCCGTTGCTGCCGCAACCGCTACCGCCAAGGAACCGCAGGCCCGCGGGCTTTCGCTCCTCCAGTGGGTCGGCCGCGCCGTCAATTCATGGTTGTGGCACCGCCAGCAACGCCGCGCCCTTGGCAAGCTCGACAAGCACATGCTGCGCGATATCGGCCTGTCCACGGGCGGTCTGTCGCCGGAAGAGGAGAAGCAGGCATGCGCAGTGCCGTTTCGGCTGCCGCGCCAATGACCCTGAGGAGACAGCAGCGGCACGCGCCCAAACTGCCGACTCAATCGGCGCAACTCAAGAATTTACATCCCTAATGGAAGGTAACGATGCGGCAAATTGCACAACACTGGAATTCAGCGAAAAAACTAAGACGGACGCTGCTCCTGATCGGCGCACTGCTTCCGCTCCTTGGATTCGGCGGCTGTCCGCCAAGCGAGCGGACCGCCGAGCAGGAAAGGAGCGGCAATGACAGCGACAGCAGCAGCGGAAGCTCCGGCGGGAGCTACTGAAGCGGATGATCATGCAGGCACAGCGCGATGATGAACTCGGGGCCGCCCTGTTCACATCTTCGAAGGAATCAAAACATGAATCGGATTTCGAGCATCAGAGTCAATGCAAAGCCCTTGCTTCTTGGCATTTCTTTCGGGCTCGCGGCCATCCTTTGGGACGCTGGGGTTCAAGGAGCATATGCGGAGGAACAGGGGAGCCAGTACTGCGACGACCGCGGCAACTCCTGTAACGATCATGAATCAAGCAGCTCGAGCGAAAGCCCGCGCAGCGCGCCGTCGGCTGATCCGGCACCGGCCGATCCGGCACCGACGGACCCAGATACGCCAACATGATCCGATGCTGATGTAGACACCGCGCGATGGAGAAACTTGGGGCCACCTTGTTTCCACCCGCAAAGGAATCGCAAACCATGAATACGGCTTCGAACTTCAGGATCGGAAGATCCCTGCTTCTTGTCCTTTTATGTGCCGGCATGTCCCTCCGGTTTCAAACAGAGGAAGTCGTCAGATGACAAGCGAAGCGGAGCAACCGCCGAATCCGCAACTCGGCCTTGCTTCAACCCAGTTCACATTGGCCCTGCGCCGGGCAATCCTCCTGTTGACGAAGTGGAGCGCCCGGGCGCGAGGCGTCAGTCCGGCCACAGTGGCGGCGAAAAGCAGGGCCGAAGCGGCAATCCATGGCGATGGCGATGATATAGGAAACCGCTCCCGGGAAGCATTGCCCTGGTGGGTGACGCATCATCCGGCGGTGAGTTTCCGCGGGCGGGAACCGGACGAACCCCGCGACTAGCGGGGATCAACCCTTCATGCCGCCCATGGCGCAGATCAGCTTCCAGGCCTTCTCATCCACCGGACTGACCGACAGGCGCGACTGTTTCACCAGCGCGAGGTCGGCCAGCTTCGGCTCCGCCTTGATCGCCGCCAGCGTCACCGGTGTTTTCAGAGGCTGGACCGGCTTCACGTCGACCATGCCGAGCTTGCCGGCCTTGTCCTTGGGATCGGGATAGAATTCCTTGATGATCTCGACGATGCCGACGATCTCCAGGCCCTGGTTGGAGTGATAGAAGAACGCGCGGTCGCCCTTTTTCATCGCCTTCAGGTTGCCCAGCGCCTGGGGATTGCGCACGCCGCTCCAGTTGGTCGAGCCTTCCTTCAGCAGATGGTCCCAGCCATAGACGGCGGGTTCGGATTTGACGAGCCAATAGGCCATGACGGTCTCCGTTTCAGGCTTTCGGATAGGTCTTGCGCCAGGCGGTGATGTTCACGCTCTGGAACAGACCGGCCTTGCGATAGGGATCGTTGGCGGAGAATTTCTCGGCCGCCGCGCGATCCGGCAGATCCAGGATCAGCAGACTGCCGATCATGGTCTGATGATCGTCCGCCAGCAGCGGGCCGGCGAACACGATCTTGTCCTCATAGCCAACGAGATAAGCCAGATGATCCGGCCGCGCGGCCATGCGCACGGGGCCGCTGTTGGGTTTGTCCAGGCAATAGATGGCGAATGGCAAAGAATACCCCCCGGAATCTGGATTGAGGCAACGAAGGAAACGCACATAACATAGCATCGGCAATGGCGTTGACCATGGCCAAGGGCCGTTTACAGGGGAGACCGCAACTGATGTGGCCATTTTCAGCATGGCGGGTAGCGCGGGAGAAGGCGTTCATCCGCAATGCCTTCGGGCGCTATTTGTCACCGGAACTGGTTGAGGAGCTTACGAACAGTTCCGGCCGTATCCAGCCACTGTCGCCCGAGAAACGCACGGTCATCTTTTCGCTGCTGCAGGTCCGCGACGACGACCGGGCGGATATACCTGCTCGCCTGCGGCATGCAGTAGAGATCGCCGGTATAGGTGGTGGCATGATCGACATCATGCCGCCGCTGGTGTTGGTGTCCTACGGTTATCCACTGGATGGCGATGCCGATGCTTGGCGGCAGCAGCGCGGCCAGATGCTGGAGAGGCTCCTGCGCGATTGCGGATCGGATCTCCGCATCGTTTTCGGTGAGTCTGACGGCCTCGTCGGCAATCTGGGATCGGAACAGCGGTTTCATTATGGCGCGGCAATTCCTGGGTTTGGCGCCGCAATTCAGAAACTCATGACTCTTGAGTTTGGCGTCGCGTCGGAAGTGACGTTGTAACTGGACCTGCCCCGGAACAAATTCCTTGAAAGCGCCCGCCGGGTCCCCATTTGAGGGATTCGCCCTCAGACCGCTCCAAGGGCCTCGATGTTGGACATTGTGGATAGGACTGTTTGCGGCCGGGGATAGACCATCCGGCGTGCGCAGGGCTGTCCGGTTAAGAACCGTGCAGTGTGCAGTTGTGCATCGACGGCGGTGTCTTCTTGCGTACAGCCCGGGATGGGACACTGCAAACGACAATGCTGCTGCTATGGAGTAATCCCTTTTCTGTCATTGCCGGGCTTGACCCGGCAATCCATCGAATGTGCGAGAATGTGCTTCTGATCCGCTGTCTTATGGATCGCCGGGTCAAGCCCGGCGATGACAAGCACGGTGTGGACCTATGGCTTGTCCGGCGCGCCAGCGAAAAACAACCCACCGCCCTTCAATGGCCGTGCTTTGGTTCGGCCGGCCGCTGCCGCTGGACGGCCGCGGCATTTCTCGCTTGGCATGGGGTTGATCGCTCGGATTCGCCCTGCCAGGAACCGCCCGCCGCGTCGGCGTTCATCCCCTGCCATCTGCGTGCATCGGCGGCTTCTGTTCGCCGTGTCCTCCGTGGCCAGTTGGAGCGCCCACGGGAGGGTTGTTTTGCGCGGAGTCCTCGCTTGGCATGGGGTCGATCGCTCGGATTCGCATCTCCCGCTGGAGAGCGCCCGCTGGACGCGGGGCGGGCTGGGCATCTAGACGCTTGCTGTCTCTTCCTTGAACGGCCGGCTTAGCAGGGTGCTGATGGTCTCGCCGATTCCGGCATTGCGGTTGACGATGGCGTCGACCGCGTCGGCGATAGGCATCTCTACTTTCAAGCTCCGAGCTCGGGCGACCACGGCGCCAGCACTGGACACACCCTCCGCCACGGTGCGCCGCCCGGCGAGATAATCCGCCAGCTTCTGGCCTTCGCCGAGCGCGATGCCGAGCGAGAGATTGCGCGACTGCCGGCCGTTGCAGGTGAGGGTGAGATCGCCGAGCCCGGAAAGACCCATCAGCGTCGCCGGCTCCGCGCCGAGGGCGAGGCCGAGGCGCATGATCTCCGCCAGGCCGCGGGTCAATAGTGCCGCGCGCGCATTGTCGCCAAGCTTGCGGCCGATAGCGATGCCGCAGGCGATGGCCAGCACGTTCTTCACCGCGCCGCCCACTTCCGCGCCGACGGGATCGGCGGAAAGGTAGGGCCGGAAGGCCGCCGTTCCCAAGGCCTGCACCAGCGCGCGGCCCAGCGCCGAATCCGTGGCGGCAAGCGTCACTGCTGTCGGCAAGCCGCGCGCCACTTCGGCGGCGAAGGTAGGGCCGGACAATACGGCGATCGACGATTTTGGCAGCGCCTCTGCCGCCACTTCGGTCATCAGCTCGCCGCTGCCCTGCTCGAAGCCCTTGCAGCAGAGAACAACGGGCGTGCCGTCGCGCAGATGAGGCGCGGCGCGGGCGGCAATTTCGCGCAGATGCTGCGCCGGTGTCACCCACAGGGCGGCATCGGCATCGTGCAACATGGCAAGATCGCTGGCGGCGTGGATCGCGGGATCGAGAGCGATGTCCGGCAGGTAGGTCTTGTTGCTGTGACTGCCGTTGATCTCAGCCGTGATCTCCGGCGAGCGCCCCCAGATCGCGACGTCGCGGCCAGCCCGCCACGCGACTGTCGCCAGCGCCGTACCCCAGGCGCCGGCGCCGATGATGGCGATGCGTTGAAGCTCCGGCAATCTACGCCTTCACGCCGGCGCCGATGGCCCTCGGCGCTTCGGGATCCAGCGGCCAGCGCGGGCGCGGGGCGAAATCGAAACCATCGGTAAGTCCCTTGCGGAAGCGCTCGACGCCGGCCCAGGCGATCATGGCGGCATTGTCGGTGCAGAGCCGCGGCGGCGGCGCGATCAGGCGCAGGCCGGTGTCTTCGCACAGGGTTTTCAGCGACGCGCGGATCGCGCCGTTGGCGGCGACGCCGCCGGCGACCACCAGCGTATCGATCTGCGGATGCCGCGCGCAGGCGAGCGCGATAGCGTTGCGCGTGCGGTCGGCGAGGCAATCGGCGATGGCGCTCTGCAGCGCGGCGGCGAGATCGGAACGGTCGCGGGGGCCGAGTTCCGCCGATTCGCCGGTGAGACCGATCACCCGGTGGCGCAGCGCGGTCTTCAGCCCCGAGAACGAGAAGTCGCAACCCTCCCGTCCCAGCATCGGGCGCGGCAGATCGAAGCGTTTGGGATTGCCAGCGCGCGCCGCCTGCTCCACCGCCGGGCCGCCGGGAAAGCCGAGGCCCAGCAGCTTGGCGCCCTTGTCGAAAGCCTCGCCCGCCGCGTCGTCGACGGTGGTGCCCAGCCGGCGATAGCGGCCCACATCCTCGACGATCAGCAGCTGGCAATGGCCGCCGGAGACCAGCAGCAGCAGATAGGGAAAGGCGACATCGTCGGTGAGGCGCGCGGTCAGCGCATGGCCCTCCAGGTGATTGACGGCGATAAACGGCTTGCCATGCACGGCGGCGATGGCCTTGCCGGTCATCACGCCGACGATGACGCCGCCGATCAGACCGGGCCCGCCGGTGGCGGCGATGGCGTCCAGCGCGGCGAACTCCAGGCCGGCCGCCTTCATGGTCTCGGCGATCAGCCGGTCCAGGTGATCCAGGTGGCTGCGCGCTGCGATCTCCGGCACCACGCCGCCATAGGGCCGGTGCTCGGCAAGCTGGGACAGCACGCGCTCGGCACGGATGCGGCGCTCGCCATCGACGATCGCGGCGGCGGTCTCGTCGCAGCTGGTCTCGATGCCGAGGATGAGGGGGTTGGTCATTGTCTCGCTCATGGGCCGGGCAATCTAAGCCTTTGTTCCGATTATGGCCATTTCCGCCGGCCCTTGCGCCGCGCCGCGGGGCAGCCTAAACCGGACCCATGTCCGAATTACCCTATTCTGCCAAAAGGCCGCTCCGTATCGGCAGCCGCGGCAGTCCGCTCGCCCTGGTTCAGGCGGAGGAACTGAAGCGGCGGCTGGCCGAGGCCCATCCGGCTTTGGGCAAATCGGGTATCATCGAAATCACCGTCATCAAGACCACCGGCGACAAGGTGCAGGATCGCAAGCTGATGGAGATCGGCGGCAAGGGCCTGTTCACCAAGGAGATCGAGGAGGCGCTGCTGGCGGGAACCATCGACTGCGCCATCCATTCCGCCAAGGACATGGAGACCTGGCTGCCCGAAGGGCTGATCATCGGCTGCATCCTGCCGCGGGAGGATCCGCGGGACGCGCTTTTCGCCAAGAAGGCGAAGAGCATCGCCCAACTGCCCAAAGGTGCCGTGGTCGGCACCTCGTCGTTGCGGCGCCAGGCGCAGCTTCTGGCGCTGCGGCCGGACCTGAAGATCGTCGCCCTGCGGGGCAATGTGGAAACGCGGCTGAAGAAGCTGGCGGCGGGCGAGGTCGACGCGACCTTGCTGGCGATCGCCGGCCTGAAACGGCTCGGGCTCGCGCAAAAGGCCAAGGCCGTGCTGTCGCCGGAGGAGATGCTGCCGGCGGTGGCGCAAGGTGCGCTGGCGATCGAGGTGCGCGCCGACAATGAGGAGATCCGCGCCGTCCTGGCGCCGCTGAACGATGCGGTCAGCGAGCGGCAGGTAACCGCGGAACGGGCCTGTCTCGCCGAGCTGGACGGTTCCTGCCACACGCCGATCGCAGCACTAGCGGAGCCGAAGAGCGACGGCGCCGCCTTCCGCCTCAGGGCCTTGATCGCGCTGCCGGACGGCAGCAAGCTGCATGACTGCGACTGGCTCGGCTCGGCGGAGGATCCGAAAGCGCTGGGCAAGGCGGTCGGTGCCGCACTCAAGGGTGCGGCCGATCCGTCCTTTTTCAAGGTCCCGGCTTTTTCCAAGGCAACGACCTCATGACATTGCGCGCATTGATCACCCGGCCGGAAGAAGATGCGGCGCCGTTGGCGGCGGCGCTGATTCAGCGGGGCATCGAAACCTCGATCGAATCCCTGCTGTCGATCCGCACCTTGCCGGAAGCGGATGTCGATCTCACCGGCGTGCAGGCGATCCTCTTCACCAGCGCCAATGGGGTGCGCGCCTTTGCCGAACTGGCGGCGGCAAAGGGTCCGGCGGAATGGCGCGAGATCCCGGTTTTCGCCGTCGGCGACGCCACCGCGCGCACGGCGCGCGCTGCCGGCTTTGCGCAGGTAAGCAGCGCCGCCGGGAACGTCGAGTCCCTGGCTGAATTGATCGCGGCGAAACTCGATCCGCAGAAGGGCGCACTGTTCCATGCCGCCGGCAGCGCGGTGGCCGGCGATCTGGCGGGGCTGCTCGGCGGGCGCGGCTTCGAGCTTCGCCGCAGCATGATCTACGAAGCGCATCCGGCGGAGCGTCTGTCGCCGTCGACAGTCGAGGCGCTGGAGCAGGGCGGCTTCGACCTGATCCTGTTCTTCTCGCCGCGCACCGCCGCGACCTTCGCCAGCCTGACGCAGGCGGCCGGCGGCAAGGCCGTCGAAGGCTGCCGCCGGGCGGCGGCGCTTTGTCTCAGCCCCGCGGTGGCAAGTGTCGTGAGCGCTCTGCCGTTCCGCGCGGTGGAGAGTGCCGATCACCCGGACCTGCCGTCGATGCTGCAACTGGTGGAGAAAATGGCGGGAACGGATACGACAGCGGCACCGTCTGAACCGGAGACGATCATCGACGTGACTCCGGTGGGAGCCACGGCCAAGGCGGCGCCGGCACCGCCGCCGGCCTGGGCACCGCCGCAGACCCCCGCCGCTTGGCTCTCGGCCGCTCTTGCCGCCGCGGTCATCGGCGCCATCGTGGCGGCAGCGGTCAGTCTGCTGCTGCGGCCGCAGGCGCCGGAGCTTTCCGCCGAGGTCAATGCGGCCTTTGAGGAGCGGCTGACGGCAACGGAAAAAACTGCGGCGGATCTCGCGTCCCGGCTTGCGGCGGCGGAGGATGCCGGCGCTGCCGTAGGGACGGAACTGACAAAGGTAGCGGGCGATCTAGCGACTCTGCGCACGGACATCACGAGCATGGCGACCGGCACCGGCGACGACGGCGTCGCCATGTCGGAACTAGCCGCGCTGGCGGATCGCCTGGCGGCGGCAGAAGAGAACCTGAAAAACCTGTCGGCGCCCGGAGGCGGCGGTATCGAAGGCGACACGGCGGTGCGCCTGTCGGCGGAAAATATTCAGATGAAGAACGATCTCGCCGCCCTGCGCGATGAATTGGCGAGGATGGCGACGGAGAACGGTCAACTGAAGACTCGCCTTGGCGATGTCGAAGGCAAGTTGATCGAGAACAGCGCCGCCAATGCACAGGCGGCTCTTACATTGGCCGTCGCGAACCTCAACAGGGCGCTGGCGACATCGGATTCGTTCGCAGCACCCTTGGCGGCGCTGAAAGAGATCGCCGCCGCCGATAATGCGCTGGCGCAGAAGGTGGACCGCGCCACGGCGCCGATCGAGGGCCTTGGCGACAAGGGCGTGCCGACCCTTGCGGTGTTGATGGATTCCTTTCCCCTTGCGGCCGATGCCGTGGTCCGCGCGGCCATGAAAACCGAAAGCGCCGGGCAAGCGCCCGCCGCCGACGGATTCTTCAGCAACGCCTGGCGGAATATCACCGACGGCGTCTCCGAAGCCGTCACAGTGCGGCCGGAGGGCGAGGCGGTCGGCGACGGGCCGCTGGAGCGGCTGGCCCGGGCGGAAACAAGGCTGGCGGAATTCAAGCTGGCCGATGCGGTGGCCGAACTCGACGGACTCACCGGTGCGCCGCGCGATGCCGCTGCATCCTGGCTGGACCGGGCGAAGGCGCGGCTGGCGGCCGACCGGGCGATCGAGGCGCTGCAGGCGCTGGCGCTCGGACAGCTGGCGGCGCCCGCGACAAGCGGCGCCGGGGGCTGATGGAATAGCCCATGCGGCGCGCGCTTCTTCTCCTGCTGCTTCTGGGGCTGCTGTTCGCGGCGGTCTGGCTGTTCAAGACCCAGCCGGGTGCTGTGACGCTGCACTGGTTCGGACATCGGGTCGACACCAGCATGGGCGTGCTGGCGGCGCTGCTCTTCCTGCTGATTGCCACGGCGATACTTGCGAATTGGCTGTGGCGCACGCTGGTCGGCGCACCCGCGGATTATGCCAGATACCGCCGGGAGCGGCGGCGGGTGAAGGCGTATCAGGCGCTCACGCACGGCTTTGCCGCCATCGCCACCGGCGATGCGGCGGAAGCGCGGCGGCGGGCGAAACAGGCGGGCGCGCTGTTGAAGAATGCGCCGCTGGCGCGGCTGCTGCAGGCGCAGACGGCGGAGCTGGAAGGCGACCGGCGGACCTCCGCGCGGCATTTGCAGGCGCTGCTGTCGAGTCCGGAGACATCGTTCCTGGCGCTGCGCGGGCTGTTCCATCAGGCGATGGCCGAAGGCAACGAAAACGAGGCGCTGCGGCTGGCGCGTCAGGCGGTGGCGGAACGGCCCGGCACCTCCTGGGCGGTGTCGGCACTGCTGGATCTGGAACTCAAGCGCGGCGATCTGGCGGCGGCGGAGCGGGCGCTCGACCGCGCCGAGCGGGCGCGGCTGATCGATGCGGCACGGGCAAAGCGGACGCGCGCCGTGCTGTTGACGGAACGGGCCCGGCTGGCGCCGGCGGAAGAGTTGGCCTCATCCATCGACCGGCTGCGCCAGGCCGTCAAGCTGGCGCCCGATCTGGTGCCGGCCCGCGTGCAACTGACCCGGGCCTTGCTGCAATCAGGCCAGGTGAAGAAAGCCTATAAAGTGGCGGCCGAAGGCTGGAGCGCGGCGCCCCATGCCGATCTGGCCGCGGCGCTGTTGGCCGTCGACAGTGCGGATTCGCCGATGGCGCGCTTGAAGCGGGTGGAAAAGCTGGTGGCGTCGGCACCGGCCCATCTGGAAAGCCGGCTGCTGCTGGCCGAAGTCAATCTCGCCGCCGGCCTCTGGGGCCCGGCCCGAGCGCAACTCGATGAGGCACGGTCGGCGCTGGGCAATGGCGTTCATCCGCCCCGGCGGCTGGCGCGGCTGATGGCGCGGCT
>Ga0184612_10000397_pt1 | contig 20220 bp, 22 predicted proteins | sample PLM3_60_coex_FD_133163 | JGI IMG/M metagenome (GOLD analysis project Ga0184612, IMG submission 133163) | Groundwater sediment microbial communities from an aquifer in East River, Colorado, USA - PLM3_60_coex | ecosystem: Environmental > Terrestrial > Soil > Riparian zone | place: USA: East... | reverse complement strand
GGCTCGGCCACCTCGATGCCGCGCGGGTCGCCGCCATGGACCCGGGGGATCTCGACGCGGTCTTTCGCGAGCGTCCCGCGCTGCACCGGTTCCCGGGGTCGATGGCCACCAAGGTCGCGGCCCTGTGCGCGGCGATCGCCAACGACTACGGCAACGACGCGGGACGAGTCTGGCGCGAGGCGACCGACGGGCGCGATCTCGAGAAGCGCCTTCTCGGCCTGCCCGGGATCGGCGACATGAAGGCGAAGTCGCTCATCGCGGTCCTCGGCAATCGATTCGGGGTCCGACCACCGGGCTACGACGCGGTCGCGCCGACCTGGCCGACGCTCGGGGACGTCGATTCGGCCGAAGCGCTCGCGTCCTACCAGGCCGGCAAGCGCGCCCGCAAGGCGGCCGCCCGCGCCGCCGGTGACGGCGCCGACGGCTGATCGCCGCCGCGCCGTCGCGCGGGAGGGACCTCCAGGCCATGGACGAACGCATCCAACGCGCGCTGAGTCGGGGACACCGGATCGACATCACGACGACCGGGCGGAGGACCGGCGCGGCCCGCCGGATCGAGATCGTCTTCCACAACTTCGGTGGCCGGCTATACATCACCGGGTCCCCATCGCGACGAAAGCGAGCCTGGTTGCTCAACCTCGAGGCGGACCCGCACTTCACGTTCCACCTCAAGGGGTCGGTGTCGGCCGACCTCGCCGCGACCGCCCGGATCATCACCGACGAAGCCGAGCGGCGCACGGTCCTCACCGAGGTCGTCAAGGTGTGGGACCGGATGGACCTGGAGACGATGACGAGCTACAGCCCGCTCATCGAGGTGACGATCGACGAGCCGCCGGTCTGACCGGGGCAACCGGCGGTAGACTTGTGGCGCGTGCCCGAGCCCATCGATCCGACCCCGCCGAAGCTGTCCCGCCCCCGTAGTTCGAGGAAGTTCGTGCTCCCCGACCATCATCACGATGAGCGCGAGGGGGAGCGCGCCGACGAGCATATCGAGGCGTTCCTGGCCACCCCGGTCGCGCCCAGGCGGCGACGCAAGGCCGCGGCCGGTCGCGTCCGCCGCCCGGTGGAGCTCGACACGCGACCGGACTGGACCGCTGCCGTCCGGCACGAGGCCGCGCGCCATGCCCGCTACGGCCGGCCGGCATCGATCCTGCTCATCGAACTGAGCGGCAAGCCCGTCAACGGGTTCGTCGACCGGGTCGCGGGTGCGCTCACGGGGGCCATCCGTGCCGAAGCCCGCGAGACCGATCGAGCGGTGCGCCTCGGCGCGTCCAGTTTCCGCCTGCTGTTGCCAGAGACCGGCGATCGGGCGGCACGAACCGTGGCCGAGCGCCTCGACCGCGCGTTCCTGGCCAGCCCGGCGGCGCAGTCGCTCGGTGCCGCCCTGACGATCGACATCGCGACGCCGGCCCGACATGACACTCTCGAGGATGCCCTGGCCGAGGCCGAGCGACGGCTGGCCGGCCGCGCGGCGACCGCGGCCGACGGCTAGTCGACCAGCGTCGTCACCAGGTGGTCCAACTCCGCGGCCGGGTCGTCGCACAGGCCCGTGTGGACCTCCGACGGCTGGATGATCGTGCTGGACGGGGCGACCAGCCAGTGGAACCGCTCGGCCTGCCCGAGCCGGGCGATCGGCCCGGCGTCCGGGTCGCCCGCGGCGATCCGCTCGATCGCCTCGAGGTGCGGCCGGATGGTGGCCGGATCCAGGTCCGGCGCGAAGGCGCGCAGCCGCCGCTCGTCGAGGGCGATCCGCGCGCTGAGATAGCGCCGCGGCCGGCACAGCAGGACGACGCCCACGTTGAGGCACTCTCCGCGTTCCACGCGCGGAAGCACCCGGACGATCGCGTACTGGAAGGCGTTACGCGGCGACGCGGGCACGTTCCGCCTCCCCGACAAAGGCCCGCGGCGCTTCCAGCCGCCGGGTGAGATACCGGACGTAGGCGTCGCGCTGGGCCGCCGCGTCCCCCGCGGTGCGGTCGATCGGAAGCCAGGAGTCGGGGAGCGACGCCGCGAGTCCGTCGAGCAGGGCGGCGTCGATTCGCTCGGCATGCCGGGCGTCGGCCGCGGTGATCGATCCGGCGTACGGCAGGAGCACGTGATCCCCGATCCGCTCGAACGGACGCCGGGCGTGCTCATCGGGCTCGCGCCAGGTGTGGTGGATGTAGAGCGCGGCTCCGTGGTCGATGAGCCACGGGCGACCGTGCCAGACGAGGAGATTCGGGTTCTGGGCCGTGCGATCGGGGTTGGTGACGAGCGCGTCGAGCCACACCACGTCGGCCGCGAACGCCGGATCGATAAGTCCGCGTGCCGTGGCCGTCGCCGGGTTGAATGACAGCGCACCGGGCAGGAAGTCCATCCCGAGGTTCAGGCCGCCGCTGGCATTGACGAGATCGTGGATCTCCTCGTCGGGTTCCGCGTCGCCGAGCGCCGGGTCCACCTCGACCGCGACGAGGTCCGGGACGGCCAGGCCGATCGCGCGGGCAAGCTCGCCCGCCAGCCACTCGGCGACGAGTGCGCGAGGGCCTTGCCCGGCTCCATGGAACTTGACGACATACAGGCCGTCGTCGTCGGCCTCGACGAGGCCGGGCAGCGACCCACCCTCGCGCAGCGGCGTCACGTAGCGCGTGGCGGTCACGGTGCGCATCACGCCGCAGAGCGTAGCCGAGTCCCGCACGGGCGCGAGGCCCGGTGCAGGTGCGCATACGTCGCACGTTGCCTTCGCAGGATCAGGCTTACGCTTTCCTCATGACCGCGTATGACCAGCGCTCGCTTCTCCACGAGCTCGAACCCGAGGCCGGGCGTCTCTATGACCGACATGCCGCGGTCGCCCAGGAATGGTTCCCTCACGATTACATCCCGTACCGGCTCGGGCGCGACTTCGACAAGGAGCCCTGGACGCCGGACCAGCCGCACTTGACCGGGGTGGCCCAGACGGCCTTCGAGATCGGTCTGCTGACCGAGGACAACCTGCCCAGCTACCACCGCCTCATCCACGGCATGTTCGGCCAGGGGGACGGGGCGTGGATCAACTGGGTCGGGCGGTGGACCGCAGAGGAGGGCCGCCACGCGATCGTCCTGCGCGACTACCTGACGGTCACCCGAAACATCGATCCCGTCGCGCTCGAACGCGGCCGGATGACCCAGCTCCAGCAGGGCTACGACCACGACGCGCCGGACACCCTCCGCGGACTCGCCTACGTGACCTTCCAGGAGCTCGCCACGCGGATCGCGCATCGCAACACCGGTCGCTACTCGGACGATCCGGTCGCCGACCGGATCATGATCCGGATCGCCGCGGACGAGAACCTCCACATGGTCTTCTATCGGGACGTCATCGCGGCGGCCCTGGTCCTGGAGCCATCGGCGGCCGTGCGCGCCATCGTCGACGAGGTCCTCGCTTTCCAGATGCCGGGCGCCGGGATCCCGGGCTTCGTGCGCAAGGCGGCGCAGATCGCCAAGGCGGGGATCTACGACCTTCGGGTCCACCGTGACGAGGTGCTCCTCCCGATCCTTCGACATTGGCGCATCTTCGAGCTCACGAACCTCGACGCCACGGCCGAGGCCGCGCGGTTGCGGCTGGCCGACCACCTCGCCAAGCTGGACGAGGCGGCCAGACGGTTCGAAGAGCGGATGGCCAATTCGACCTTCCCGCGGATCTCGACTTCCGGCGGCTGATTCCCGCTGGCGAGGTCATTCCTGACAGGTTCTGGCAGGTATCGCTGCTATGGTCTGGGTACGCGATCGAGGTGGTCGCGATCCCAGCCCGAGGAGTCGGCGATGTTCCTGGATGTAACCGCGATGTACCTGCTGGACCTGCACCGAACCTACGAGGAAGACCGGCGCCGTGCGATGCGTGAAGCGATCCGGCGGGGGGCGTTGCTCAGGACGAACGACCACGATCCGGACGAAGGTTCAAACCGCATCCTCCGCGTAGCGCGCCGCTATCGCTCGGGCCGTGGAAGCGACCCGAGCGCGGACGTCAAGGGGCGCCAGGACCTCAACCCAGCGCCCGGCACGAAGTAGCGTGCCCGCTACTTCGTCCGGCCAATCGAGGCGGAGGCGAAGGGCCAGCCAACCCTCCGGATCGGGTTCGGGGAGACGTTCGGCGGCGTCGACCGTGGCGCCGCCCACCGCAGCTCGCAGCCGATCGAGCCGGTCCGGGCGGACCCGCACGTCGACGTCGATGCGCGGCACGTCGCGCTCGAACGCCGCCGCCGATTCCGCCCAGTAGCCAGCCAGGTCGAACCCGGCCGGGCGTTCGAACGGTTCGGTACCCGGCTCGGCGGCGACGACCCGGGCGACGCGATACGTCCGGATCTGGTCCTCGACCCGGGCGACCACGTACCAGACGCCGGCCTTGAGCACCAGGCCCAGCGGCTCGAGCGCCCGCTCGACCGGGCCGTCGCCGCGGTCGTACTGGATCGTGATCGGCACCGTGTTCCAGACCGCGTCGGACAGCGCCCCGAGGTACGGGACGGGTTGACTCGCCTTGAACCACTCGCCGGCGTCGAGGTGGAAGCGCTCCACGAGTCGGGACGCCCGCGCGCGCAACTCCGGGGGTAGCGAGGCGAGGACCTTGAGTTGCGCGGCGGCGACCACGGTCCCGAGGCCGAGCTCGGCGGCCGGCCCGGGCATCCCGGCGAGAAAGAGGGCCTCCGCCTCCTCCGCCGTCATCCCGGTCAGCCGCGTGCGGTATCCGTCGACGAGGCGGATCCCGCCGTACGCGCCGCGTTCCGCATAGATCGGGACGCCAGACGCGCTGAGTGCTTCGACGTCACGGTGGACGGTGCGCTCGGAGACCTCGAGCTCGCGGGCGAGCTCGCCGGCCGTCATCTGCCCGCGCGCCTGGAGGAGCAGGAGGAGCGACACGAGACGGGAGGCGCGCACGAGCACACGATACGCCGAATCATGCCAAAGGTTGTCATGTTCGCCGACGAGGTCTCGACGACTGCCGGCCTCAGATCGCCCCGTTGAACGTGTCGCAGGCCGCGGGATCGCCCCGCTGGTAGCCGGTCTTGAACCATCGCTGCCGCTGCTCCGACGAGCCGTGCGTCCACGAATCGGGATCGACCTGGCCGGTCGCAGCTTCCTGGATCCGGTCGTCGCCGACCGCGGCCGCCGCGTCGAGCCCGTCCGCGATCTGGGCATCCGTGAACGGTTGGAGGAACCCGGTGCTTGCCGCGTGGTTCGCCCAGACGCCTGCGAAACAGTCGGCCTGGAGTTCGGTCCGAACGGCACGACTCTCGGCGCCGGTGTCGCCGGTCCCTCCCCCGAGGACGCCGAGGAGGTCCTGGACGTGATGTCCGTACTCGTGCGCGATGACGTAGCCCTGCGCGAGCGAGCCGCCCTGGGCCCCGAACCGCGTGCGCAGGTCGCGGAAGAAGTCGAGATCCAGGTAGATGAGCTTGTCGCGTGGGCAGTAGAACGGGCCGGTCGCCGAGCTCGCGCTCCCGCAGCCGCTCGAGGTCGCGCCGGAGAACAGGATGGTGTTCGCCTTGACATACCGCTCGTTCGATGTCGCGAACTCGTCGGTCCAGTAGCGCTGGATGCTGTTGACATAACCGAGGATCCGGCAGTCGTCGCGCTCGTTGGCGTCCTGGCCGGTCTTGCAGTCGGTCGCGATCGCCGAACTGCCGGGCCCCGTCACGGCGCCCGGCTCAAGGACCGAGCCGAGCCCGCTGGGATCTCCGCCGAGCAGGACGTACGCGAGGAACAGGATCAGGCCAATGCCGCCGCCACCGATGGCGAGGCCGCCTCGGCCGCCCATGCCGCGACGGTCGGTGATCTGGCCCGGGTCGAGCTGGGCGTTGGGGTCGAACGTCATCGTGATGCCTCGTACTGGGACCGAGGCTCGAATACTACGCTCGGGCTGTGACGCGGCCGTTCATGGCCGCCGCCCCCCGCCTCGCATCGGCGTTACGAACGGGCCATCAGCGGACCAGCAGGGTGTTCGAGCCGGTCGGTCGGTCGTCATCGCCTCGATCGGCGCCACCGCGCTCGCGGTCGGCCTCGAACCCGTCGAGGAGCCGCTGGAGCCCGAATTCGAACTGGTCGTCCTCGTCGATCGCGATGCGCGCGACCGCCAGCAAGTTCGGGTAGCGCTCCTTCGGCAGCGCCCGGAAGTAGGCCATCACCGCGTCGGCCCGCGCTTTCGCCGCCTCCGTGTCCGATGGGTCGGGGGAACGCGACTCGAAGAGCGCGAACCCGGACGCGTAGTTGATGAGGGCACCGGACGCAAGCGAGGTCGTCCGGTCGTCGAAACCTGCACCGCGAAGGATGCCCATGACGCGCTCGGCTGCGTCGAGGGCGTTCGGACCCAGCGTCGGGCGCTCGCCCAGCAGCGGCGCGATGTTCCGATGCCGGATGAGCACGCGCCGCAGCGCCCGCGCCACCTCGGCAAGGGACTCGCGCCACCCCTCGGCCGGCCGGATATCGGCCGCGACCTCACCGATGAGGGCGTCGAGCATGAGGTCCTCGAGTTGGTCCTTGTTCTTGACGTGCCAGTACAGCGATGTCGCCCCGGCGTCGAGCTGCTGGCCGAGTCTTCGCATCGACAGTGCACCCAGCCCCTCGGCGTCGGCCAGCCGCATCGCCGTCTCGACGATCTGGTCCCGGGTCAGCGGCTCGCGCGCGTCGCCCGATACCTCGGGAGCGCTCCACGGCAGGTCACCAAGTCGGGCTCGGCGCTGGTCGTTGGTCATCTGGTCGTCGGTCCTCCGGCGGGCTACGTCATCCGTCGATATCGTACATCGTACGTTTGCCTAGTACGATGTTCTTGACGCTCGCACAGTGTACGAGTATCGTCCGGTCAACGTTACTCGAACAGTGTACGAGAAGGAACCCCAGGCATGACACGAACCCAGATCCACGACCGCCGATGGGCGATCCTCGGCGTCCTCATCCTCGCCCTCTTTGGCGTGACCCTTGACAACACGATCCTCAACATCGCGTTGCCAACGCTCGCCCGAGACCTGTCCGCGTCGGCGAGCCAGCTGCAATGGATGGTGGACTCGTACGTCCTCGTGTTCGCCGGCTTGCTGCTGGTCGCGGGCGCGCTGTCCGATCGGTACGGACGCCGCCGCGCCCTCGTCGTCGGGTTGGCGTTGTTCGGCCTCGGTTCGGCGATCGCGCCGTTCGTCCAGACGGCCGACCAGCTCATCCTCCTCCGCGCGTTCATGGGGATCGGCGCGGCGCTGACGATGCCGTCGACCCTGTCGATCATCGGCGACGTGTTCGAGGCCGACGAGCGACCGAAGGCGATCGCGGCCTGGTCCGCGGTCAGCGGCATCGGCATCGTCGTCGGGCCGGTCGCCGGCGGCTGGTTGCTCGAGCACTTCGCCTGGGGGGCCGTCTTCGCGGTCAACATCCCATTCGTCCTCATCGGCATCGTCGCGGCGCTGCTGGTCGTGCCAGAGTCGCGAGCACCGGGCCGGGCGCCGCTCGATCCGATCGGCGCGGGCCTGTCGGTCGCTGGTCTCGTGACGCTGGTCTACGGCATCATCGAGGTCCCGTCGCATGGCTGGAGCGACCCGCTCATCATCGCGTCGCTGGGTGCCGCGATCGTGTTCCTGGGTGCGTTCTTCGTGTGGGAGCGGCGAACCGCCCATCCGATGCTGGATGTCCGTCTGTTCGCCAACCCGCGCTTCTCGGCTGCAAGCCTGTCGGTGACGCTCGTCTTCTTCTCGTTGATGGGCGCGCTGTTCTTCCTGACCCAGTACCTCCAGGGCGTGCTCGGGCTGTCGGCCCTCGAAACCGGGTTGCGGTTCATCCCGATCGCGCTCGGGATCATCCTCGTCGCGCCATTCACCGCCAAGGCAACGACCCGCTTCGGGGCCCGATACGTCACGGCCGCAGGACTGGCGGTCGTGGCCGGTGGGATGGCGATGCTGTCGGGCGTCGGGATCGGCACCTCCGACCTCTACGTGGCGGCCGTGCTGTTCGTCCTCGCCGCAGGCATCGGGATGGCGATGACGCCGGCGACCGACGCCATCATGGGCACGCTCCCCGCCGAGCAGTTCGGCGTCGGTTCAGCGGTCAACGACACGGTCCGCGAGCTGGGCGGCGCGTTCGGGGTGGCCATCCTCGGCAGCCTCTTCGCGGCGAGCTACTCGGGGGCGATGTCGACGGCAAGCGCGACGGCAGGGCTGCCCGCGGAGGCGGCCAAGGTCGCCGGCGACTCGTTGGCGGGTGCCTCGGCCATCGCCGGGCAGATCGGCGGCACGGCCGGCGCGACGCTCCTGACCTCGGCCCAGGAGGCGTTCGTCAGCGCGATGTCGATGACCTCGCTCATCGGGATCGGGTTCGCGGTGGCCGGCGCGCTGGTGGCGCTCATCTGGCTGCCCAGCCGTGCGGTGACCGCGCCGGCCGCGCCGGTCGACGCGGGCGAGCCGGTCACGTCGGCCGTCGCCTCGTCGGCGAGCATCGCCGATGGCATCCCCGCGATGGGTTGACATCCGTCCATGTCGGTTCGTGACAGATGGCAGGTCCGCCGCGGTCGGCCGCGGCCGTAGTCTCCGGTCATCGCGAACGGACCGCCGGACACCGAGACCCTCGACCGGCGGCGCGTCGACCCTCCGGCGGGATGCCGGGCGGCGGCGGAGCCGGCATATCTGCCTCAACGGCGGTCCTTCGACGATCTTCGCTGCACCGACACCGGCCATCCGCTTCGGCGGGTGGCCGGTCTTCGACTCACGCGCAAGCGCTCAGCCTCGGGTCGCGCCACCCTGGTCGCGCAGGAAGCGCTCGATGTCGGAGATGAGGTCGTCGCCCGAGGGGAGACGCTGCTCGTCGTACATCGCCTCGAGACGTTCCACGTAGCCGCGCGTCGTCTCGTCGAGACCGGCCGCCGTGTCGAGGCGAGTGCGCAGCTCGCGAGCCTCCTCGGCCAGCTCGTGCGCCGGGATCTCCGCGCCGAGATGATTCCCGAGGGCCCTGAGCAGTTCGAGGGCCGCGGTCGCGTATGGCCCGGACACGTAGTGCGGCACCTGGGCGAAATAGCCCAGGGCCGGGATGCCGGCCGCCGCGATCTCGATCTCGAGCGCCGAGACGAGGGCCGACGGCACCCGGAGCGTGCCCTCGGGGCCCGCCATGACGTCGCCACGGAGCAGACCAGGCGCGGCCTCCGTCCCGATGATCGGGACGGGCCGGGTATGGGGCACGGCCGCCGGGATCGCGCCGAGGCTGATCCATTGGACGACGCCGAGGCGTCCCGCCAGGTCGATGGCGTCGGCCGTGAAGGCGCGCCAGCGGTAGTCCGGCTCCGGACCGACGAGCACGAGCAGGTCGCGCTCGTCGAGGCGTGTCCGACGGAGGACGAGCTCGGGCCAGGTCAGCGTCGTCAACCGGCCGTCGACGATCTCGAGCGGGGGACGGCGTGCCCGATAGTCGAACAGCCGATCGGCATCGAAGGTCGCGACGACCTCGCCGTCATCGGCCAGGATGCCAAGCGCCGTCGTCGCCGCGGAGCCTGCGTCGACCCAGCCGTCGAAGCCGGCGAGCAGGACCGGATCGATGAGGTCGTGCGCATCGACGAGCGTGTACAGGCTCACCTCGGAAGCATAGGCGACGAGGCTGCCGCGGGTCCCTGAACCAACCCTCGGGTACACTGCCCCCACGCATCCCATGTCGATGCATCGAAAGGACGGATCGTGGCGAGGCATTCCAAGTTCGAGCGCGAGCGGCGCAGCGCCGAGACGGAGCGGGTCAAGCAGATCGAGGCCGCCTGGATGGGCAGCCTGACGACCGCCACCGCCAAGGCGTTCGCCGAGTCCGTCGCCGCGGCCCGCGCGCGTGGTCCCGAGGAACGACGACCGGACATGGCGCCCGGCACGGCCCCGCGCCCGCCGCGCCCCGGTCGCGAGCCGCGCCCTCCGAAGGACGAGCGACCGCGCCGCTCCAACCGGGACTAGCGCACCGGCGGCCGCGGCGATCGACCGCCGCGCCTCGGCCGATCGAGTAGCCCGCGACGCAGCGGACCCGCGAGCTCGCTTGACGAGGGCCGCTCCCTCAGCTCGGTGAGGGCGACGTCACCGGCGACCCTGACGGCGCCGGCGACCTGGGCGCTCCCGACGGCGAGGCACCGGGTGCCGGCAACGCCGCGAGGGCGGCGATCGCGATCGCCTCGTCGCTCGTTTCGATGTCGAAGACGTAGTCGTCGCGCATGTAGAAGTAGTCGGCCTCAGCCTGCTCGCCGAAGTCGCACTTGGTGATCGTCTTGCCGTCGAGCGTCAGGGTGCTGACCGTCATCTCCGGATAGTCGACCTTCCAGGCGGCGATGAGCGCGTCCTGGACGGCGCTCCCCTTGACGCCATCCACGTGGTAGAGCCACACGTTCCCATCGAGCGTCTGGGCCGGGTCGGTGGCCAACGCGACGCGAAGATCCTTGGGCGTCTTGCCGGCGTTGGTGAGGAACGTGGTCATCGATGTGCTCCAGGGGTCGTCGGAGAGGTGCGTCTCGCCGGTCCAGCTCTGGACCTGGAGTGGCGTCTCCCCCAGCGTGAGCGGCAGAAGCGCCTCGAGCTCCGGCGCGTCGTGGGTGTCGGCCACGGGCGGCGGCGTCGGCTCTTCCGTGGCGTCCGGATCGATCGACTCGGTCGGACTCGCCACGGCGGCCGTGCTGGGACGCAGCGTGAGCACGGCAACGGTCGTCCAGCCAGCGGTGGCCGCGATGAGCGCGATGATCGCGACGACCTGCCAGGCGTTGCCGCGGAACGGCGGCGGGGCATTGCGCCGGTCGGGTTCGACCTTGGCAGCTCGTACCCGACGTGACTGGACGCCTCGTTCCCGCACCATTCCTCCTGACCGGCCACATGGCTCGTCACCGCCCGCCCCGAACGCATCGATCCCGAGCGTCAGCCGGCGTTGCGCCGGGCCATCCCGGACCCACGCGCGGCTTGCGACTTCCTTGCATTCTCGCCGAAACGCTGGCGGAACGCCCCGGGCGCCCTACACTCTCGAGACGTGACGACCGCGCGAGACCCGAGATGACGACTCCAGCAACACGGATCCAACGACCCCGAGATACCCGGACGACGCCGACCCCTGCCCTCGACGGTCATCTCCTCCGAATCATCGCGGGCGGTGATGCCGATCCGTTGGGGCACGCGGGGGCCCGCTCGGCGAAGCGGCGCGTCGAAGGCTACCGCCGCTTCCTCGACGCCCTGGGCGTCGCGGTCTACACGACGGACTCGGATGGGCGGATCACGTTCTTCAACGGCGCGGCCGCCGACTTCTGGGGGCGCCGGCCGGCACTCGGTGAGGAATGGTGCGGGTCCCTACGCCTGTTGTGGCCGGACGGGTCCCCGATGCGCCATGACGAGTGCCCGATGGCGATCACGCTGAAGGAATCCAGGCCGGTGCGCGGTGGCCAGGCGATCGCCGTCCGACCGGATGGCACGAACGTCTCGTTCATGGCCTACCCGACACCGCTGTTCGACGATGACGGCCAGCTCCTGGGCGCGGTCAATGTCCTCGTCGACATCACCGAGCGGCATCGCGCCGAACAGGCCGCTCGCGCGAACGCCGAGGCCCTGGAGGCATCGAACGCGGTGAAGGACGAGTTCCTCGGGCTCGTCTCCCACGAGTTGCGCACACCGGTGACGACCATCTTCGGCAATGCCAGGCTCCTCCAGAGTCGCGGCGCCGACCTGACCGACGAGTCGCGCGCGGCGATGATCGCCGACATCGCGACCGATGCCGACCGCTTGCACGTCATCATCGAGAACCTGTTGCACCTGACGCGGCTCGGATCCGGCTCTCGCCCAGACCTCGAACCGCAAGTCCTCGACTACGTGTTGGAGCGAGCGGTGATCTCCTTCCGGGCGCGTAACCCGGGGCGCGTCGTCGAGCTCGTGAGCACTCGTCCGCGCGCGATCGTCGAGGCCGACGAGACGTATCTCAGCCTGCTGCTCGAGAACCTCCTCGGCAACGCGGTCAAGTACAGCCCGGTCGCCGCGCCGGTCGAGGTCCACCTCGCGACCGCGGCCGACTGGGTCGAGGTCACGGTCCTGGATCGCGGGATCGGCTTCGACGACGTGGCGGCGGAGCGGCTGTTCGAACCGTTCTATCGTTCCGAGAGCGCGCGCGGGGCGGCCAACGGCCTCGGGATCGGCCTCGCGTTGTGCCGGCGGATCATCGACGAGCTCGACGGGCGCATCTGGGCCCGCCCGCGCGAGGGTGGAGGCGCGGAGGTCGGGTTCGCGCTGCCGCTCGCGAACGACCCCGGCTGACCGGCGGTCACGGCCGGCGAGCGTCATCCACGACGAAAGAGGCGGCGGATATGAGCGATGACATCCTGGTGCGTGACGGCAGGCACACCCTGCTGGCCTCCGGGAACACGGTGACGATCGATGGGAACGACACCTACGACCTCACGGCTGTGAAAGCGGTGTCATTTGGCGCCAACCGGCGTCACGTGGGGGTCACCTACCAGGGGACCGACTTCACGGTCCAGCTCAAGCAGGACAAGCGCTCGCGCATGTTCATCTTTTCCACCGACCACCGCGACGAGAACATCGACGAGTATCAGGAGTCGTGGCGCCAGCTCGTCGCCCGCATCGACGCCATCGCGATCCCCCGGCTCGCCGACGAGATCGCGGCCAGTGTGCGTGCCGGTGAGACGGTGTCGTTCGGACCCGCCGGGGCCAAGGTCGTGCTGAGCCCGGAAGGTGTGAAGAAGGGCGGCCTGTTCAGCAAGCCGGTGCCATGGAGCCAGGTGACCCGCACCGACCTCGACGACCGCACGATCCGCGTCCTGGGCAGGAAGACGCCCGGCGCCGAGGAGACGGTCATCGGCGGGGTCCATGTCGCGGAATGGAACAGCTACGTCCTGCCACACGTGGTGAGCCGCCTGAAGGGATGACCGCGCTTCTGCTTGGCCCAGCCGAGGGATCTCAGGCCCCTACCGGCCATCTCGGTGCGCTGGGCGGGTTGCTCGGAAGGTCGTTCCAGTCAGCGCGCGTAGGAGCGAAGATGTCGATGACGACGGCGCCCGCCGGCCCGACGCTGACCTGGTGGTAGGCGTTCGACGGGATGCGCCACGAGCCGCCTGGGCCGAGCTCGCGCGTCTCGTCGCCGATCGTGAAGGTCACCTCACCGGTGATGACCATGCCGAGCTGCTCGTTCTCATGGCGATGCCCGGGCACCGTCGAATCGGGCGCCAGCTCGACCAGCGCGAGCGTGATCCGCTCGCCCTCGATGCGACGCGCACGCACGGTCTCACCCCACACGTCGAGGACGGGCACGGTGGCGACATCGATCAGGTTGCTCACGGTTGCCTCCTTCGGTCGGCCCGCGATTCTAGTCGGCGCGGCGGGCGGTCGGGCGGCGCTACGATGGGTCCGTGCCCCGCCTCTCCCGATCGGTCCAGGCGTTCATCGCGACCGGCCCGCTCGCGCACGTCGTCACGATCGGCCGCTCGGGTGAGCCGCACGTGTCGGTCGCCTGGGTCGGCATCGAGGACGACGAGGTGGTGATCGGCACACTCAACGACCAGCGCAAGCTGCGCAACCTCCGGACCGATCCGCGCATCGCCTTGTCGTTCGAGGCGCCCGGGCGCACGTATGGGCTCGAGAACTACCTCGTCCTGCATGGCCGCGCCCGGGTGACCGAGGGAGGCGCGCCCGAGTTGCTCCAGCGGCTCGCGGCGACATACATCGGTCCGGGCGTCACGTTCCCGCCGATGGCGGACCCGCCGCCAGGCTTCGTCACGCGGATCGCGGTGGAGCGGATCACCGGGATGGGCGACTGGGGCTGATCGTCCGCGGCGACCGGTGGGCGCCCGGTGCGGACGGCCTCAGGCGTCCGACGGGAGGTCGGCCCGGGTGGCGCGTCGCCTCGATCCGAGCGGTATGGCGCAGATGCCGCTGTCGGGTAGGTCGGGCGGGATCGAACCACCGAATCCCGGTCGCGGTCGCGGGCCGATCTCCTGCTCGAGGTCGAAGGCGAGCCCGAGCAGCATCGGTTCGGCGAAGGCGCCCGCGTACAGCCACACCCCGCCTGGGCGGCCGTCGCCGGTCACGCCGGTCGGGACGGAGAGGCAGGGGTAGCCCGACACAGCGGCCGCGGACGAATCGCCGTAGGCCGGCGCGACGATGGCATCGAGCCTCCCCTCGGCCAGGATCCGATCGATGCCGCGGGTACGCGTCACCTCGAGACAGGACGCACGGGCGTCCCTGTAGACCGGATCGTCGAGACCGGTGGTCGCGTCGGCCACCTCGAACAGCTCCTGGCCGAAGAAGCGCAGCTCCGCCTCGCAGTGCTCGTCGTTGAAAGCGATCAGGTCGGCGAGGGTCCGCATCTCGGTCCGGCGGAGGCCCGCGAGGTACGCGGCGATATCCACCTTGAACTCTGTCAGGAGCACCGTCAGCTCCGCCTCCGCGATCGCGCTCGTGTCGGCTGGCTCGATCGGATCGACGAGCGTCGCACCGAGCGACCGCATGACCTCGAAGGCTCGTTCGGCGATGGCGTTGAGCCCCGGGTCGGCGGACTTGGCGTCGGAGAACGGCCGTCGGTCGACGCCGATCCGCGCGCCACGCAAGGCCCCACGGCGAAGCGCCGCCCGGTACGTGCGCGGCAGCCGGCGTCCGACGGCGGCCCCGAACGGCGACCGGATCGCGTCCAGCGTGATCGCCACATCGGTCACGGTCCGGCCCATCGGCCCGGCCGTGTCCTGGCTGTGCGAGATCGGCACGATCCCGTCCTGGGCGACCAGCCCGACCGTGGGCTTGAGCCCGACGACGGCGTTGCGGCCGGCGGGGCAGACGATCGAGCCGTCCGTCTCCGTCCCGATCGCGACCGCACACAGGTTGGCCGCCGGGGCGACGGCCGAGCCGGAGCTCGAGCCGCACGGATCCCGGCCGAGATCGTACGGATCCCGCGTGAACCCGCCGCGGGCGCTCCAGCCGTTGAGGTAGAGACCGGCATCGGTGATCGCGGGCGGGACGACGCCGCGGAAGTTGGCCCATTCCGAGAGGTTCGCCTTGCCGAGGATCACTGCGCCCGCGGCTCGCAGTCGGCCCACGATCCGCGCGTCGCGTGGGACACGGCTGCCGAGGAGCGCGAGGGACCCCGCGGTGGTCTGCATCGCGTCGTTCGTCGCGACGTTGTCCTTGACCAGGATCGGGATCCCGTGCAGCGGTCCCCGGACGCGGCCGGCCAGCCGCTCGCGATCGCGTCGGGCGGCGATGTCGAGGGCTTCGGGGTTGGTCTCGATCACCGCGTGCAGCAGCGGGTCGAGCCGCTCGATCCGTCGGAGGTAGGCGTCGGTCAGCCCGGCGCTCGTCAGGCTGCGCGACGACATGAGCCCCTCGAGCATGGGGATCGAGGCTTCGAACCACGGGGCGTCGTCGTCGGCGTCCCGGCCTGGCGTCAGCTGACCGTCGATCCCCGCATGGTAGCGAGCGGGCGATCGACGGTCAGGACCCGGAGGCGGCTCAGCTGGTGCGCAGGATCACGAACGGGTTCTGGAGTGGGTGATGACCTGCCCGGCCGATCCAGATCCGACCGACCGGGAGCTTCACGCCGGCCATCAGGCCCTTGAACCAGAGGCGGGTCGCGCAGGCGGTCCGGAAATCGAGGCCATCGATCCGGCCGTAGTTCGCGAATCGGTAGGTCAACGTCTTCCTGTCCGCGCTCAGCGCGAACCCGTCGCCCGACTCGAGCCGGTATCCCTTCACGCTCAGCGGGGCGTTCGCGACGACGGTCCCGCTGAAGATGACCTTGGTCGAGCCCGGATGCGTGAAGCGCAAGTGCCAGCCGTTCGCATCGTGCCAGAGGTAGTCGCCCGCGCGGGCTCCCGCGGCGAAGGTCGCGGGTTGACCCTGGACCCGCGCGGGCCAGCGGCCCTCGTCACAGGTGGTCGTAGCGGTCGTCGCGGCCGTGGCGGCGCCGGCCGTGCCCGTGGTCGCGGCGAGCACGCCGGTCGGCGCGATGAGGGCTGCGCTCAGGGCGCTCAGGCCGAGGAGGGTGCTCAGGATGAGGCGTCCGCTGCGGTGTCTCAAGGGTCGGTCTCCTTCCCTGCGGGTGCTTGACGTGCCCCCACCATGGGCACCCGCTGTGAAGACCGGGTTAAGGCAGGTCCCGCCCGGCCCAGCCGATGGTCCCGGGAATCGAACGACCCGGGTCGACTGACGGCCCGGGTCGGGGATCTACGCTGGTTCGGCGGGTCGTTGGTCGACCCGCACCGAGAGGATTGGGTCAGCCGCCGCGCTGGCTCCGGAAGCAATCGCTGCAGTAGACCGGCTTGCCGCTGGTCGGGCGGAACGGGACCTGGGCTTCCTTGCCGCAGGACGAGCAGGTCGCCGAGAACATCTCGCGGGGGCCGCGGTCGTAGCCACCACCACCGCCACCGTAGCTGCCGGCGCCGCTCGAATAGCCGCCGCCGGAGCTGTAGCCGCCGCCGGAGCTATACGAGCTGCCGCCGTCCGCGTTGCGCGCAGCCTTGCGGCTGGCGCGACAGGACGGGCAGCGGCGGGGCTCGGTGAAGCCACGCTGCGAATAGAAATCCTGCTCGGACGCAGTGAACACGAATTCCTGTCCACAGTCCGCACAGGTCAGATTCTTGTCGTTGTACACGAAAACGAAAACTCCTCTCGATAGCCAACGCGATCCCTTCGGGTTCTCGCGTCAGTCGTGAGAGGAGTCCGAGATTTTGCGTCGAGCTACGTTTCTGGTCAGGGACGATTTCCCTGAACCTTGCACGGAACATGGTAGGCGAAATCGACGGGTCTGCCTAGTCCTCTTCTGCGACACGTACACTGGGGACCAATTCGGTCTCTGCCAGGGGGTCTCATGGCGATGCCGCTGATCGACGATTACCTCGCCCGCACACCGCGCTCGCGCGAGCTGTTCGAGCGGGCGACCGCCTCGCTGCCCGGCGGATCGACGCGGACGACGGTGTACACGGCGCCCTACCCGCCATACATCGAGTCGGGAACAGGGCTGCGCATCGTCGACGTCGACGGCAATGCCTATCGCGACTTCCTCGGCAACTACACGTCGTTGATCCTCGGTCATGCGCACCCGGCCGTGGTGGCGGCGGTCGAGGAGCAGGTGCGCCGCGGATCCGCCTTCGCGGCGCCGACCGAGACGGAGGTGGCCCTCGCCGAGGAGATCCGGCGCCGAGTCCCGTCGATCGAACGGTTGCGGTTCACGAGCTCCGGCACCGAAGCGACCATGTTCGCCATCCGGGCCGCGCGCGCCTTCACGGGGCGCGGGCTCATCGCCAAGTTCGACCACTCGTATCACGGCACGCACGACGGCGTCATGACCGGCACGGCAGGTGTCCCCGAGGTCATGTCGGGACTCGTGGTCGAGCTCCCGTGGGGCGATGCCGACGGCGTCGACGCGGCACTCCGCGGCCGCGAGGCCGATGTGGCCGCGATCATCGTCGAGCCCGTCCAGGGCGCAGGCGGTGTTCGCGTGCCGGATCCCGGATTCCTGCCGTTCCTGCGCTCGTACACCGAGCGGATCGGCGCGCTGCTGATCTTCGACGAGATCATCTCGTTCCGGGTCGCGCCCGGCGGTGCCCAGGAACGGTTCGGGGTCCGGCCCGACCTGACCACGCTCGGCAAGATCATCGGCGGCGGATATCCACTGGCGGCGTTCGGCGGCCGCGCAGACGTGATGGAGCTGTTCGACGCGCGGCGCCCGGGTGCCGTCAGCCACGGTGGAACGTTCAACGGCAGTCCCGTTGCGGCGGCAGCGGGACTCGCCACGCTCCGCGAGTTGACCCCCGATGCGTATGTCCGTCTCGAGGGGCTCGGTGAACGGTTGGAGTCGGCGGTCGCGGACGCGATCGTCCGCGCAGGCGTCGACGCAGGTGTCACCGTCGTCGGGTCGCTCTTCCAGGTCTTCCGCGGAGCGGGCGTGACCGCGTTTGCGACGGGTGTCGCCGCAGGTCCGACCCTCTTCCTGGGCCTGTTGCTCGAGGGGTTCTACCTTGCGCCCCGCGGCATGGGCGCGATCCCGACCGTCGCGACCGAGGACGATATCGACGACCTGGCCGCCGCGATCGGGCGAACGCTGGTCGCCCTCGAGCCGGCCCGCGAAGCCGCGAACGCGTGACCGCTGCGGCGATCGAGGTCGATCTCCCCGGGTTCCGGTTCCGCGAACTCGCGCCGGCTGACGGCCCGGCCATCGCCTCCCTGTTCGACGCCAGCCCGGACACCGGGCTGATCAGGTTCCGCCCCGCGTTCCAGGTCGACCCGTACGTCGCCCTGACCTACGACGGGCGTCAGACCGGCGTCGTCGTCGAGCGCGACGACCACGATGGCATCGTCGGTCTCGGTCTGATCGAGATCGGCGACGTGGTGATCCGCGGTCGTCCCACGCCGTACGCCCTGCTGCACTCGCTCGTCGTCCACCCCGACGTGCGGCGACGGGGCGTCGCTCGCGCGATCGTCGCCTGGCGGCTGGCCCGGGCCACGGAGACCCTCGGCGAGGACGCGGTCGTCATCGCCACGATCCAGAAGAGCAACGCGGGCTCGTTCGCGGCCGCAGCAAGCTGGGCGCGTCAGCTCACGGATCCCATCTGGTCGGTGGCGATCGGCCTTCGCTCGGCCGCGCCGCGACCACCGGCCGCCGGGCTCACCGTCCGGCCGGCGCGCGACGGCGACCTCGAGGCCTTCGCGACTGGCTACACCGCAGGTCACGACGGATTCGAGCTCTGGTCACCCGTCGACGCGAGCGAGCTCGCGCGATGGCGCACGCGCTCGCCCATCGAGGGGGTCCGCATCAACGAGCTGTGGGTCGTCGAGGACGCCAACCACGAGCTGCTGGCCGGTCTCGGGACGTCGGAGGTGCGGCGCACGTCGCTCCTTCGAGTCGACGCAATGCCTGCCCCGATGCGGGTGCTCAACGCGTTCGTGCGGGTCGTGCCATCGGGCGGGGTCTTGGAACAGGTCCGCTACAGCCGGATGTGGTTCCGGCCCGGCGCGGAGACCTCGGCACGGTTCCTGTTCGAAACGCTCCGCTGGGAGGTCCGCGATCAGGGCAACGTCGTCATCGCGTCGTTCGACCCGCGCGGCCCGCTGCGCCGGATGGCCGCGGCACCGCGCTGGCTGCCGAAGGCCCAGCTCAGCCTGGCCATCCGCGCGCCTGAGCAACTCCGTCCGGATCGTCCGATCGAGCCGGTCCAGTAAACGCGCCGGTGCTGGAGATCGGGGCGATCACCGCCCGGCGCTACGTGATGGGCCGGCAAGGCCTGTGGCCCGGTCGGCGGTGGCGCGGCCTCGGTGGGACCGGCACCGCGATGCGCGCGATGGAGGACCTCCAGCTCGATCCGCTCGTCGCGGTCGCGCGGGCGCATGAGCTCATGCTGCACAGCCGCGTGCTCGACTACGCGATCGAGGACTGGGCGATCCTGACCTACGGGCGCCGCGAATTCTTCGAGTGGGGCGGCTGGCTCGCCGTCCGGCCGATGGACGAGCTGCCGTACTTCCGCGTTCTCATGCGTCGCGAGCGCGGGCATGCCAACTGGCGCGACGTCGAGGAGGAGCACGCCGACACCATCGACGAGATGCGCGCCCTCCTGCGCGAGCGTGGCGAAGTCAGCAATCGCGATTTCGCGATGCACGAGCGGACCCGCGTCGACGACTACCGAGGGCGCAAGGACAGCGCGCTCGTGCTCCATTACCTGTGGCGAGTCGGTGAGGTCATGGTCACCCGGCGCGAGCGATTCGAACGGGTCTACGCGCTGACGGAGGCCGTCGCGCCGCCGTCGGCGCTGCGCGAGGTCGATGAAGGGGAAGCGGAGGACGTCCTGCTCCGCAAGTCGATCGCCGCCGACGGCCTGAGCAGGCTGAGCGGGATCAACCACTTCCTCAAACGGAGGGTGACGACGGACGAGATGCGCGGCTGGCGCGAGCGGTGGCTCGCGAGCGGGGACGTCGTCGAGGTGCGCGTCGAGGGATGGAAGGCCACGCAGCTGGCCGTCGGGTCGGACGCGGGACTCCTCGCGGACCTCGAGAACGGGCGGGTCCCGGCCGCCTGGACGCCGCTCGAGGCGACGACCGAGGACGAGGCGACGTTCCTCTCGCCGCTCGATCCCGTCAGCGCCCGCGGACGCGCCAAGCCGCTGTTCGGCTTCGACTACACCTGGGAGGTCTACAAGCCCGCCGAGCGGCGTCGCTTCGGCTACTACACGATGCCCGTGCTGTGGGGCGACCGGCTGGTGGCCCGCTTCGACCCGAAGCTGGATCGCTCGTCGGGCACGCTTGTCAT
>Ga0184612_10000396_pt1 | contig 20223 bp, 18 predicted proteins | sample PLM3_60_coex_FD_133163 | JGI IMG/M metagenome (GOLD analysis project Ga0184612, IMG submission 133163) | Groundwater sediment microbial communities from an aquifer in East River, Colorado, USA - PLM3_60_coex | ecosystem: Environmental > Terrestrial > Soil > Riparian zone | place: USA: East... | reverse complement strand
GCGGTGAGAAGCTCTTGGACGCGTTTGTGAGATAGCTTCTAGTCTAGACTCAAAGTCAACAGTCGACTGCCGACTCACGACTGAGTTATTTCCACGAAACATATCTTGTTATTGCTGGCTCCCGATTCGCTGCGCACGGTGAGCCGGCCATCAGTCACGGTCACGGTTGCTGTGCCTTCAATCCAGCGCGTCGTCGTTGTCGGCGTGCCATTGACCGTCAGCACACCTTCGACGGTTGTCCGGAAGATGCTGTCGAAATGCAAGGCGTCGCCAGACACCACGCGAACCACGTAGGTGCCGTTCGGCACGGCAATCTCCCACACGGCATCCGGGTTGCCCGGCTTTTGCAGGTGGTTGAGGGTGTCGTAGCGTTGGTCGGGCGAGTTGGCTGCGTTGCGATCTCGGGTCTGGGCGGTGTTGTCCGCGTTCCATCCATACGTCTGACCGTTCCCTCGAGCGGCGTAAACGAGGCCGCCGTCGGCGAGGTAGCCCGCGGGCACCGGTGCCGCTGCGGGTTGGAAATTGATCAGGATGGACGTCGGCGTTGAAACCGATGCGTAGAGCCGGGTGTTCGGGATCACGGCCTTCGGAACCGACGCGCTGCTCCATAACAGCCTCCCGGTCGCCCCGCCGCCGTTCTCGTAGAGCTCCATCCGGATGTCGTAGCGCTGGCCAGCGCTGAGCGCGATCGTGCCGCTGTTCTCGGTGGGCGCATGGTCGGTCCAGTTGTTGATGATCTGTTGGCCGTTGACCCACAGGCGAACGCCGTCATCGCTCACGGTGTAGAAGGTATAGGTGCCCGTGAACTGTGCCTCGACCTGGCCGGTCCAGCGCGCGCTGAACGTGTCGGCGCCGATGGCCGCCGCAGGTGAGCCCGAACCCCACGCGAAGTCCACGGTGGGATCCACACGCGCGACGGTGGTCCCCGTGAAGTCCATGTTGTTGTAGTACGTGGCAGAAAGGCCGTTCCCGGTGCCGCCAGTAGCGACTCGATACGTCGCCGTGTACGTGGTGTTTGACGATGGCGTCGAGATGTCGTGCGTGGCCGCCCCCCCGTCAGACCACGACACGAACTCGTACGTCGTGCCGCCGGACGCCTGCGTGAGCGCCTCCAGGCCGCGGACGATGCCGACGACGCTCCCGACCGTCAGCGGTGTCGTCCTCGGTTGAGCATCGAGTCGCAACTCAAGTCCGGCGGGATTGGTCGCCAGGGTCAGGTTCACCGTGCGGGGCAGCACATCTCTAAAGGCTTCGTGCGTCAACCCGCCGGAATCGCGAACAATGAGGACGATGCGGTACCACACGTTTGCCGCGGTCTCGCCTGTCGTGGGAATGGTGAACGAGCCACTCGTCGCGCCGGTCGTCTCGGCGATGAACGGGTGCGTGTGCGCGGCGTGATGGAAGTCGATGCGCCAGGTGAAGGCGCTCGCTCCAAGCGTTCCGTCCTCTGGATCCGTCGCGGTTCCCGCGTAGTTGATAACGCTGGCGCCGCTGTACAGCGTGCCGGCTACCGGTTGGGTGATCGTCCCTGCGGGCGGCTGGTTCGCCGTGACCGTCAGCACGGCTTCGTTGCTCATCACGTTGCCGTTGGCGTTGCTGACGGTTGCGCGGAACCGTGCGCCGTTGTCGCCCGCGGCGGCAACGATCGTGTAGTCCTGAGCGGTGGCGCCGGAAATGTTGACGCCGTCGCGCTGCCACTGGTACTGGAGGGGAGGCAGACCCGATGCCCGCACGCTGAAGGTCACCGACGCGCCCGGCGCGACCGTCTGGCTGGACGGGTGCGTCGTGATGCTGGGACCGCTGGCCGCGTACGAGATCCGATACACGACGCCACCCGATCCGCGGGCCAGATAGTACAGGCTCCCGTCACTGCCCACTTTGAGATCGACTGGAGAGGTGATGCCGTTGGCGAAGTCTGCGATCGTATTGTTCGCGGCCGGGTCGAGCTTCTTGATCCAACCGGCACAGTAGTCGGCAAAGAAATAGTCGTTCAGGTAGTCCGCTGGAAACTGCGGGGTTGGAGGAGAATAGAACGCGCCTCCCGTAATCGCACAGCCTCCGGTCGAGTGGTGGTAGGCGTACCGGGGGCTGACGAATCGAGTGTCGGGTGTCGTGCCCTCGGTATCCGGCCACCCGTAGTTGGCGCCTGGGCTGCCATCATTGATCTCTTCCCACGTGTTCTGACCGACGTCGTTGATGAACATGTGGGAGAAATCCGGGCTGAAGGCAAACGTGAAGGGGTTTCGGAGTCCGAGCGAGTAGATGGCGCGGTTGTTCCCGGACGCGGTTCCGTAAAACGGGTTGTCCGTCGGAATCGATCCGTCCTTGTTGAGGCGGAGCATCTTGCCAAGCAGGTTGTTGAACGACTGGGCATTGGACCCGTTCGCGTTCTCCCCCACGGCGGCGTAGAGCTTGCCATCGGGACCAAACGCGAGTGCGCCACCGTTATGGTTTGTCGCGCTGCTCAGGTTGTTCAGGTCGAGCAGAGCCACCTCGCTTCCGGGCACAGCGACGTCGCCGTTGGCCGTGAACCGGCTGATCCGATTATGAATGGCTGGGGTCGTCGCCGTGTAGTAGACGTACACGTACCGATTTGTGCCCGGGGGCTAGTCGAAGGCGGGGTCGAAGGCTACGCCCAGCAGACCTCGCTCGCCTACGGAGCTGACAGTGAGTGTAACGAAAGGCGTGGGCAGCAGCGCGCCATCCTTGATGACCCGGAGGCGGCCACCCTGCTCAGCCACGAACAGCCGGCCGTCCGGCGCGAACTGCATCGCGGTCGGGCTCGAGAGGCCGGTGGCGACGAGCGTTTTGCTGAATCCGGGGGGCAACGGCGGCGGCGGCTGCGCTCGCGGCCCGGCCAGGATGCAGAGCCACGCGACGAGACCGAGCAGGAGTGCGATGTGAGCACGCCGGGACCCTCGAGGAAGATGCTGAGTTCTCATTCCTTGCACTCCAGAGCAGACCACGCCTCATGGATGCCGTGAAATCGCGGACCGCCGGGCGCGCATCTGCAAGAGGCAGGACCTCAACTGTGGAGTAAGACTCAAGGCTCAAGCATTGACTCACTTCGCGATGCGAAACGGGGCGCCCTAGCGACCGGCGCCCGAAGTCTCAAATGTTCAGCGTCTCCGGAGCGGAGCATTTGTCATGGCGAAACAGGGCCCGCACGTAACGGACGCTTGACTCTGGTCGTAACGGCTTGCTAGAAGGACGAGATCTCGGGGAGGTTCCAGCCATGAGAACGCGATACGTGTGTGCGGTGTTCGTGTCGGCCGGCATCGCCGTGCTGAACGGAGTGCCGCTGGGGCAGGCGCCGAATCAGGCGAGTCTCGTGACTCAGACCGTCGCCGGCGTCAAGTTCAGCACGCTGCCGGGATTCGTCATCGAGCGCATGAATCCGCCCGACAAGGGCGACAGCTACGTCGTGATCACGTTCGACAGCCTCGGTCGGCTGGTCGTGTCCAAGGAGCAGGATCACCCACGGATTCTGCTCGATAACAACAAGGACGGGATCTACGAGTCCGAGAAGATCATCAGCGACAAGGTGCGGAACTGCCAGGGGCTCTGGTTCGAAGGCCGGACGCTGTACGCGGCGTGCGCGATGGTCCCGACGCCCGAGCAGGTGGCGGCTGCGCCGGCGCCCGCGCCTGGAGGCGGCCGCGGCGGCCCGAACATCAACAACCGCGCGGGCATCTTCCGGATGGAGGATACCAACGGCGATGACGTCGCCGACACGTTCGAGACGCTGGCGATGGCCGGCTCCATTCAGGAGCATGGCCCCCATGCCATTCGCCGCCGCCCCGACGGCGGCATCTCCCTCATCGTCGGCAACAACGAGACCATTGCCGATCCCGCGCTCGATCTGACGTCGCCGGTCCTCAAGGACAAGGACGCGCAGTTCCTGCCCTACTTCGCCAACTTCGGCCAGAGCGCGCGCGAAGGCGCGCACAGCGCGATCTTCGACTGGAATCCAGCCACGAAGAAGTTCCGCGTGTTCTCCGGTGGGAATCGCAATGCGTACGATTACGGCTACAACCTCGCGGGCGAAGCGTTCCTGTTCGACAGCGACATGGAATGGGACATCGGCCTGCCGTGGTACCGCGAAGTCCGTACGGCGCACCAGATCCTCAACGGCAACTACGGCTACAAGAACGGGTCGGGCAAGTATCCGGAGTACTACGTCGACTCGCTGCCGCCGGTACGCGACCTCGGGCGCGGATCGCCGGTCGGCGTCGAGTTCTACACCAGCTACGCCTACCCGAAAGAGTTCTTCGACAACCTGTTCGAAGCCGACTGGTCGCGCGGCCGCCTGCTCTACACGTCGCTGGCGCCGGCCGGCGCCACGTACACCGCCCGCACGGATCGGGCCGAGTTCGTCCACGGCGAACCGTTCAACATCACCGACGTCGAAGTCGGACCCGACGGAATGATGTATTTCACGACGGGTGGACGGAACACGACAGGCGGGTTGTGGCGTCTGCGTTACACGGGCACTGTTCCGCCGGCGCCGGACATGACCGGCATCCTCGCGGTCGTGCGGCAGCCGCAGCCGCTCTCGAGCTGGGGCTGGGCGGCGATCGAGAAGGTCAAGGCCTCGATGGGCGCCGGCTTCGGCGGCGAGCTCGAGAAGCTCGCGCGCAACGCGTCGGCCGCCGGCGTGGACCGCGCCCGCGCGATCTACGAGATGCAGCGTCACGGCGCGGCGCCCAACGCCGCGCTGCTGACGGCCCTCATCAAAGATGCCAACGCCGATGTGCGCGCCGCCGTGACCTACGTGGCGGGCGTGCAAGGTGAGGCATCGAAGACGGTCGCCGCGGCCGCACTCAAGGATCGCGATCCGGCCGTGCGCCGCCGCGCGGCCGAAGCGCTCGTGCGCATGGGCCAGTCGCCCGACAAGCCCAGCCTCGTGCCCGTGGCGGACATCTACGCGCTGCTCAACGATACCGACCGATTCGTCCGGTGGGCAGGCCGCATCGCGATCGAGCACACCGCGCGCGCGGAATGGAAGGATCGGGTGATCGCCGAGACCAACCCGCTCGGCGCGCTCGAAGGGATGCTCGCGTGGGTACGGACCGCCAGCGGGGAGAGCCTCCAGCCGATGCTCGACAAGCAGTTCGGCATGCTGAAGCAGACGAACCTGTCGGCCGAGAACAAGTTGCGCCTCTACCGCACGTTCATGTACACAGCCAGCGAAGTGAAGGACGGTCTGCCCGCGGCCCAGCGCGAGCAGCTGAACGCGCTCATCATCAACCAGTTCCCGTCACAAGACGAGCGGATCAATCGCGAGCTCGCGCTCATGCTCGGCTACGCCGGGCAGCCTGGGGCCATTTCGAAGATTCTCGCAGCAATTCCGAAGACGAACGACAAGCAGGAGCTGCAGCTCCACTACTTGTACGCGCTGCGGATGATCAAACAGGGCTGGACGCCGACGGAGAAGACGCAGCTCGCCGAGGTGCTCGGGCGCGCGTCGAAGTGGCGCGGCGGCGCACAGTTCATCAACTTCGTCGGCCAGTTCTTCGACTCGGTCTCCGAGCTCTACGCGACAGACGCGGAGAAGCAGCTGCTCTACGAGAAGGCACCGGACTTTTCGCCGCTCACGCCGGCCGAGCTCGCCGACATTCAGGCGCGGCAGGCGGCTGCGGCGGCAGGCCGCGGGCGCGGCGCGGGCGGCGGTGGTGGTGGTGGCGGCGGACGCGGCGCCGGGCCGGCCCCGCTCAGCGCGCGCACCGCAGGCCGTGTGCTCAGCCGGCAGGAAATGTTCGAGGAAACGGTTTACCAGCCGCAGCAGGTGCTCGACGTCGACGCCGGCCGGAAGGCGTTCGAAGCCAACTGCGCGTCGTGCCACAAGTTCGGCTCGGTCGGCACCGACCACGGTGTCGCCAGCTTGAACCTCTCAGCCTCGCCGCTGCGATCGTCGAAGGCCGCGTTGCTCGAGGCGGTCTTCTTCCCCGATCGGAAGCTGGCGCCGGAGCACGAAACGACCGTCCTCGAAACGACCGACGGCAAGACAATCAGCGGTCTGGTGTTGAAGGAGGCCGGGTCGACCGTATCGATCCTCACCTCGGCCGGAGCGGCTACCGAGGTGCCCAAGGCGCAGATCAAAGCGCGCCGGAAGACGAAGACGTCGATCATGCCGGACTCGCTGGCCGATACGATCGACCGCCTGTCCATGCGCAACCTCGCCGCGTTCCTCGTCGCCCCGCCACCCGGGGGCACTGGCAGCGGCGGGCGATAGGGCAATGCATTAATTCCCCCTCTCGCCCTGCTGATCGATGGCCAGCGGTGGCGGTTCGTGCGCCACGAGATACTCGAACTGCTTGCGGAACTCCTGCGGCGTCAGCGACGCCGTCGTCGCCAGCCTCGCCAGCTCCTGCGCGTCCTCGAAATCGTCCCGGCGCAGCCGGATCATGTAGCGCCGCGCGATGGCGTAGCGCGTCGAGGCGATGTCGACCAGGCGGACGCGCGTCCGGCCGGTCTCGCTGTCGATCATCGTGGCAAACGGGATCGGCACGAAGTGGCCGCCCTGCATTGACACCATGGCGGCGTTGCCACCCGACACCAGGTACTTCGCCGCACAGTAGCCCAGGTCGCGGGCGTATTCCATGTCGAACGGAATCGGGTCGGCGCATCGCAGCTCGTAGCCGATGTTCTTTGCCGCGATCGTCGTCTTGATGCCGAGCGTGTGCAGCCGAGCGGTCACCTGTGCCTTGAGGATCTCTCCGAGGTTGATCTCGGCGAGCCGCAGGTGCCCGTGCGCGTCGCGCTCGACGTCTCCGAGCCCCTCGAGGTCCTCGGGCGCGACGTCGAGGACCACGCCCTCGGCGATGATAGCAACGCCGTCGCGCCGGCCGTCGCTCAGCCGCTTGACGATCGCCCCGACGAGCGAGTCGACGATCGTCTGCAGCCGGATTGGCGCCGAGTACTCCTCGGAGATGAGCGTTACCGTGGCCCCCGCGGCCTTCCCGATCCCCAACGCCAGGTGGCCCGCCTTGCGGCCCATCGCGATCACGAAGTACCACCGCGTCGTCGTCTTGGCATCGACCATCAGGTTCTTGACGATGTCCACGCCGTAGTGGCGGGCGGACTGAAACCCGAAGGTGTCGACGTGGGACGGCAGATCGAGGTCGTTGTCGATCGTCTTCGGCACGTGAACGACGCGGATGCGGCCGGCGGCGCGCTCCTCGAGCTTCATCGCGGAGAACGCCGTGTCGTCGCCGCCGATGGTCACGAGCTGTGAGACGTTCAGGCGCAGCAGCGAGTCGATCGTCTTGTCGAGGAGCACCGGGTCCTTCGTCGGATTGGCGCGCGCGATGCCGAGATGCGATCCGCCGCGAAAGTGGATGCGGCTGACGGTGTCAATCGAAAGCGGCACGACGTGGTCGATATCGCCCTGCATGATCCACGTGAAACCGTCCCGGATGCCGACCACGTCGATGCCTTCGAGCCTGGCGCGGATCGTCGCCGCGCCGATGACCGAATTGATGCCGGGGGCCGGGCCACCACCGACGAGGATGGCGAGCTTGTTGTGAGACATGACGTTGGCCTTAGCTTCCAGCTTCCAGCTTCCGGCTTCCAGCTTCCAGCTATCAGCTGTCAGTTCTTAGCCTTCGGCTCGAACTAGAAATGACGCAGTTCAGCTGGAGATTATAACCTGATGTAATCGGTTGCACCTCTGGACGCACTCAGGCACGCGGCAGCCTGGCACCCCGGCACTCCAAGCACTGAGGCACCGGGCACCCTGGCACCCTGCTATGCGCGGGGCGGCGCCGTGCTCGACCGGACCTGCAACGTATGGGGGAGCGTCACCGACACGGGAGTCAGCCGGCCGCCGTTGAGAATTTCGAGGAGGAGACGCACCGTGCCTTCGCCAATCGCACGCATCGGCTGTGCGATCGTCGTGAGCGGCGGATCCATACACTCGGCAAAGCGGATGTCGTCGAACCCGACGACCGACAAGTCATCTGGGATGCGCAGGCCGCGCCGGCGCGCGCTGCCGATCACGCCCATCGCCATCTCGTCGTTGAAGCAAAAGATGGCCGTCGGGGGATCCGGACGCTGCAGCAGGGCCTCGGCCGCTTCGGCGCCGGATCGGATCGAGAAGTCGCCCTGCATCACGATGAGGGCCTGCTCGTAGCCGTGGGCGCGGGCGGACGCGCGAGCGCCTGCCAGACGGTCGCGGCTGAGCGGGCTGAGGAGCGGGCCGGTCACGACGCCGAGCGCGCGATGGCCGAGCTCGAACAGATGGTGCATCGCTTCGGCCGCCGCCTTCGCGTTGTCGATGTGGACGCTCGGGACGCCGAGCTCGGCGCTGAACTCGCACCCGTTGACGATCGGCGCGCAGAGCGGTGCCGCGTCCTGGACGACGCTCGCCGCCACGCGCGGCAGGCGATGGCCGAGGAAGATCAGGCCGTCGGCTTCCTTCTGCTTCAGCATCTGCGCGTAGCGCTCTTCGCGCATCTCGTCGTGCTGTGTGTCTCCCACGAGGACCGCGTAGCCGTTCTTCTGCGCGGCGTCTTCGATCCCCTGCAGAATCAGCGCAAAGAAGGGATTGGAGATGTCAGGAACCGTGACGAGCAGCTTGCGCGACTTGAGCGTCCGCAGGTTCTTCGCGACCGAGTTCGGCGCATAGCCCAGGCGCTCGACCGCCTTGAGCACGCGCACCCGCGTGTCGGGCGACACGACGTCGGGCCGGCTGAGCACTCGCGAAACGGTCGCTGTCGACACACCGGCACGCTTGGCGACTTCGCGGATGTTGGACATCAGTGCTCCAGATCAGTGGGCCGGCCGCCTGCGCGCGCCGACGCAAACAATGCAGACGATCATTTGGCCGGAGGCGGCGCCATCACGAATCCGAGGAGGTTTGAAATCTCAGCCTGCGTATATCCGTCGAGCAGCCCCGCGGGCATCAGCGAGACGGCCGACTCCGCGCGGTTCGCAATCTGCGCCTTGGGCACCGGCACGGGCCGATCGGGATTCTCGGCCGTCCTCAGGAACACGTTCGCTGCGTTCTCTCGAACGATGACGCCGGTCATGATGCTGCCGTCCTTCATCTCGAACATCTCCGACTTGTATTGATCCGAGATCACCTTCGACGGCCACAGAATGGACTCGAGGACGTCTCGTTTCTTGAACCGGCTCACGATCGTCGTGAGGTCGGGGCCGACATCCTTGCCGATGGCTTCGCCGAAGCGGTGGCAGCTCGCGCAGACCTTCTCGAAGATCGGCCGGCCGGCCTCTGGAGACCCGGCCTGCTCCTGCTTCGTCTGAAACTCGAGAATCTCTTCGGGGGTGAGCTTGGGCGCCCCCGGCGTCTGTCGCGCGTCGCCGCGCAACACCCCTACATCGGCAAGTACATCGGCAAGGAAAACGAGCAACGTCAGAACCGCCGAACAGAGAGCCGACACACGGTGGAGCGACGCCCGCGATCGAGTCATGGAATCACCTTGGCGAACCGGAGCTTCTCTCAACGCTCGCCCTCGCTCGGCGACTTCGCGCCTCGCTCGAGCCGCAGGCGCTTGCCGCACGCTTGTAACACTGCCGCAGCTCCAAGGTCAATCGAGTTCGATATTTGGCGGCCCGCGTTTCGCTGTGCAGAACGCCGAATTGACATTGCTGCAACCGGGCAACTGACCGAGAATCCCCTTCACGGGATGCATGGTTATCGTAGCTACATCGAGCTCATCCGCCCTGCGAACGTCGCAACCGCCCTCGCCGACGTCCTGGCCGGCTATGCCGTGGCCGGGCTGGGGCACGCAGGCGGCCTGGGCTGGCTCCTGCTGTCGACGGCCTGCCTCTACGGCGGAGGCGTGGTCCTCAACGACGTGTTCGACCGGGACCTCGATCGGACCGAACGGCCCGAGCGGCCGATACCGAGTGGGCGTGTCTCCGCCGGGGCAGGGGCGGGCTTCGGCCTGGGTCTTCTCGCGACGGGGATCCTCGCCGCCTTCCTGGTGACCCGCGGGGCAGGGATGGTGGCAGGGGCGACGGCGGCGTGCGTCCTCCTGTACGACGCCTGGGGCAAGCGGCAGGGACTGTTCGGCCCGGTCAACATGGGCATGTGCCGCGGGCTCAACCTGCTGCTGGGGATTGCGGCGGTTCCCGCGATGCTGAGCCAGGCCTGGCCGCTGGCCCTTTTGCCGCTCGTGTACATCACGGCTGTCACTGCGGTCAGCCGGGGCGAGGTCCACGGGGGCGGGCACGGAGTCGCGGCTTTCGGTCTGATATCCTTGAGTCTTGTGCTGGTCGCGCTGCTCGCGCTGGCCCTCCGCCGCGGAGGCGGATCGTGGGCTGGCGTGGCGTTCACGCTGGTGCTCGCATGGCGCGTGCTGCCGGCGTTCTGGGGCGCCTACCGGGTCCCGGAACCTGGACCGATTCGGCACGCGATCAGAACCGGCGTGCTGTCGCTCGTGCTGCTCGACGCCGTGATCGGCGCCGTGTACGGGGGCGCGCTCTATAGCATCGTGATTCTTGCGACCGGGCTGGCGGCCGCGTCGCTGGCACGGCTGTTTGCCGTGACGTAACCGACAGCGCCTACGGCCCGAGCGAGGCGCGGAGTCGCCGAGCGAGAGCGAGTGACAGCCGTGAGCCGCCGTGAGCGCGAAGCGCGAGCGGCCGCGCTTGGGGGTGGGCCCCAAGCGCAATGAGAAGGGTGCGGCCCCGCGAGCATGGATGTCATCAGGCAGAAAGTTCGCGTCGACTTCGAGTACCCGGTCTACTTCACCAGTGGTGTCGTCACGCCGTCGAACCTGCTGCTGCGCGACGTCGTGGCACGCTCGGCCGACCAGACGCCCTCTCGCCTGATCGTCGTGCTCGATCGGGGCGTGCTGGATCACCATCCGCACCTGCTGGCCCAGATCGCCGAGTACACGCAACGCCATCGGACGGTCCTCAGCCTCGTGGCTCCGGTTCTCGTCGTGCCGGGCGGCGAAGCGGTGAAGAACGACCCGCGGCACGTCGACGAGATTCACCGGGCGATAAATGATGCCGGCCTCTGCCGCCACTCCTACGTCGTGGTCATCGGCGGCGGCGCGGTGCTCGACGCGGCGGGATATGCCGCAGCCACGGCGCACCGGGGCATCCGTCTGATCCGGGTGCCTACGACAGTGCTCGCACAAGACGACTCGGCAATGGGCGTCAAGAACGGCATCAACGCGTTCGGGAAGAAGAACTATCTGGGCACTTTCGCGCCGCCCTTTGCCGTCATCAACGACGTCAGCTTCCTGCGGACGCTCCCCGATCGTCACTGGAGGGCTGGCGTCTCGGAAGCCATCAAGGCCGCCCTCATCAAGGATCGCGCGTTCTTCGACTTTCTGGAGGAGCACGCCGCGGCGCTCAAAGCGCGCGACCTGGCGGTCATGGAGCAGGTGATCCGGCGCTGTGCCATGCTGCACCTGTCGCACATCGCGAGCGGCGGTGATCCGTTCGAGCTTGGCTCGTCACGGCCCCTGGACTTCGGCCACTGGTCGGCGCACAAGCTCGAACAGCTCACCGAGCACCGGCTCGGCCATGGAGAGGCCGTCGCGATCGGGATCGCGCTCGACACGACCTACTCGTACCTGTCAGGTTTCCTCCCCGAAGACGACTGGCGGCGGATCATCTCGCTGCTGCCGGCGCTCGGACTGTCGGTGTACGTCCCCGAGCTCGGCCAGCATCCCGGCACCGAGAACGACGACGAGAACGATCCGGCGAGCGTGCTCCGCGGACTGGACGAGTTCCGGGAGCACCTGGGCGGCTCGCTGACGATCCTGATGTTGAGGTCGATCGGCGCGCCGTTCGACGTGCACGAGATCCGCCGCGACGTTATGATCCGGAGCATCGGTGTGCTCCGGGACTTCGAGCACGCCCACGTCCTGCGCGAGGAGCGTCATGAACGCACAACCCTCTCCGAGCCCGCTGAGCCCCAGGGAACTGGTCGATGAGTACTTCATCGAGAACCGCACGAAGCTGCTGGAGATCGCGGCGTTTCTGGATCGTCTCGATCGCGCCGACCCGTCGTACGCGGGCCGCGATTTCCGGATGAAGGCCTTCAACGAAGCGCTCGCCGGATTGGGCGAGGCGCCTGCCGGCCCAAAAAAGACAGGCAGCCGCGTCGACCACATTCAGCTGCTGCTGAGCGACCCGAGAGAGGTCCCGCTCGACGCGCTCGACCGCAAGAGCGCACTCGGCGCCTACGACCGCTGGAGCGAGGAGACACGCTCATGAAGTACATCGATCACCATGCGCACATGGTCTCGCGTACGACCGACGACTATCAGCACATGTCGCTGTCGGGCTGCGTGGCGGTGACCGAGCCCGCGTTCTGGGCGGGCTGGGATCGGAGCCACGCGGACGGCTTCGAGGACTATTTCCGGCAGCTCACGGACTTCGAGCCGAAGCGCGCGGCGCAGTATCACATCCAGCACTACGCCTGGATGGCCATGAACCCGAAGGAAGCCGACGACCGCGAGCTCTCGCGCGAGGTGCTCAAACGGATTCCGAAGTTCCTCGATCGTCCGACAGTGCTCGGCATCGGCGAGATCGGCCTCAACCGCGTCACGCGGAACGAGATCGACACCTACACCGAGCAAATCGAGCTGGCGCTCGCCCACAAACAGCTCATCCTGATCCACACGCCGCACCTCGAAGACAAGCTGAAGGGCACAAAGATCTCAGTCGACGTGCTGCGCAGCTTTCCGACGCTCGAACCCGGCCGCGTGCTGGTCGATCATGCCGAGGAGCACACGCTCCAGATGATCCTCGACCACGGCTACTGGGCAGGGCTCACGCTCTATCCGCAGACCAAAGTCTCCGCGCAGCGGGCCGCCGACATCGTCGAACGCTTTGGTCCCGATCGGATCTGCATTGCGGGCGCGTGCGACTGGGGTCCGAGCGACTCGATGGCGGTGCCGCGGTTCATCATGGAGATGCGCCGCCGCAAGCACTCCGAAGCGCTGATCCATCGTCTGGTGTTCGAGAACCCGGTCCAGTTCCTGAGCCAGTCGGCCCGCTTCAAGATCCGCCCGGAGCTCGAACGGCAGGAAGTGGGAACCTGACTCCTATCGCCTTTGCAAATACAAAACCTTCACCTGACCTACTGCACTAACATCCACGCGGCCGACGGCTGGGACGGGGTGTTCGCGAACCTGCGAGAGTATGCCCCGGCACTCAAGGCGCGATTCTCGCCGGCGGCGCCGTTCGGCGTCGGGCTGCGGCTCTCGGCACGCGAGGCGCGAGAGCTGCTCGAGGGCGACCGCCTGCGCGAGTTTCGCGCGTTCCTCGACCGTGAGGGGCTGTACGTCGCCATCATCAACGGCTTCCCCTACGGACCGTTTCACGGCACGCCGGTCAAAGCAAACGTCTACGCGCCCGACTGGCGCGACGACGCAAGGGTTGACTACACGTTCGACCTGATACGAATCCTTCAAGCGCTCGTGCCGAAGGGCCTCGACGGCGGCGTCTCGACGTCGCCGCTCTCGTACAAAACCTGGGTGGCTGACGCCGGCGCGGAGACGTGGAAGACGATGACGCGGAATATCGTGCGAGTGGCCGAGGCGCTCGTGCGGAGCCGGCGCGAGCATGGCACGCTCATCCACCTCGACATCGAGCCCGAGCCCGACTGCGTCCTCGAGAACACCGAGGAGTCGGTAGCGTTCTTCGAGCAGTGGTTGTTCCCCGTTGGCGCCCCGATGCTCGGCGCCGCACTTGGCGTCAGTCCGGACGAGGCGCGGCGTCATCTCCAGGATCACGTCCGGCTCTGCTTCGACTGCTGCCACTTCGCGGTCGAGTACGAGGATCCGGCGGTGGCGCTGGAGCGACTGCAGGCTTCGGGTATCCAGATCGGAAGAGTGCAATTGAGCTCGGCGTTGCACGTGCACTTTCCGAGCGACCCACGAGAGGCGGCGGCAGTCGCCGGCCGCCTGCGTCCCTTCGCGGACACGACCTACCTCCATCAGGTGGTCGAACAGCAGGACAAGGGCCTTCGCCACTACCCCGACCTCGACGTGGCCCTCGGCGACAAGCGCCCACGTCCACCGGCCGAGTGGCGGATCCACTTCCACGTGCCGCTCTTCGCGCGCGAGTACGACGCGTTCGGGTCGACGCAGGACTACGTGCGGAAGGTCCTCGCGATCGCGTTGCAGACGCGATTCACCACGCACCTCGAGATCGAGACCTACACGTGGGACGTCCTCCCACCCGGCCTCAAGGTGGACCTCGGCGAGTCGATCGCCCGCGAGTACGATTGGGTGCTTCAGGCGATCGCGGGCGTCCAATAAATGACGCGAACGGTCGTCCTCAACGTCGTCGGCCTGACCCCGGCTATTGTCAGGTCCGCGGCGGCGCCGAACCTGGCGCGCTGGGCCGCCGGCGCGGCCCAGGCACGGATCCGACCTGCGTTTCCCGCCGTGACGTGCACGGCGCAGTCCGACTACCTCACCGGCCGCTACGCCACCACCCACGGCATCGTCGGCAACGGGTGGTACGCCCGCGAGGATGCCGAGATCCGGTTCTGGAAGCAATCGAACAGGCTCGTGCAAGCCCCGAAAATCTGGGAGCGCGCGCGCGCGCTCGACCCCACGTTCACGTGCGCCAACGTGTTCTGGTGGTACAACATGTATTCGACCGCGGACTACACCGTGACGCCGCGGCCGATGTATCCGGCCGACGGCCGAAAGCTGCCCGACGTCTACACCGCGCCCGCCGATCTGCGCGTCGAACTCCAGGCGAAGCTTGGAACCTTCCCGCTCTTCAACTTCTGGGGCCCGAAAGCGTCGATAGAGTCCAGCCGCTGGATCGCTGAGTCGGCGAAGTACGTCGAGCAGAAGTTCTCGCCGACGTTGTCGCTCGTCTACCTGCCACACCTCGACTACAACCTGCAACGGGTCGGGCCGAGCGATCCGGCGGCGGCGGGCGACGTGCGACAGGTCGACGAGCTCTGCGGCGATCTCATCGGCTTCTACGAGGCCAGGGGCGTACAGGTCGTCATCCTCTCGGAGTACGGCTTGTGCGACGTGACGACGCCCGTCCATCTCAATCGCGTGCTGCGGCAGCAGGGTCTGGTCTCGGTCCGCGAGGAGCTTGGCCTCGACGTGCTCGACCCGGGCGCCAGCGCCGCGTTCGTCGTCGCGGACCACCAGATCGCCCATGTGTACGTCAACGACCCCTCCAGGCACCACCAGGTCCGCGCGCTCCTCGAGAAGACGCCCGGCGTGGAGCGGGTGCTCGATGCGGAGGGCAAGGCAGCGCACGGAATAGACCACGCGCGCGCCGGCGATCTCGTTGCCGTCGCAGAGCCGCAGGCCTGGTTCACCTATTACTACTGGCTCGACGATCGGCGCGCACCGGACTTCGCGCGGACCGTCGACATCCACCGGAAGCCGGGCTACGATCCGGTGGAGTTGGTGCTCGATCCCAGGATTCGCGTGCCCGCGCTGACGGTCGGATGGAAGCTCGCACGGAAGAGCCTGGGGTTCCGAATGCTGATGGACGTGATCCCGCTCGACGCAACGCTCGTCAAAGGTTCCCACGGACGTCCGGGCCTTGCCGGACAGGACGAGGGGCCGCTCGTCATGAGCCGGCAGAAGCATCTGGTGCCGGGCGCGCCGATCGATTCGGTTGATGTGTACGCGCTCCTGCTCGCCCACCTCGGAGTTGCGCATGGCGCCTGAAGACGAGCGGAAACGCGAGGCGGGGGAGAAAGACGACTTCCTGACCGGGATCGAGCGCTCGGCGCGCGATGGAGTCGCGTGGAACGAAACGCTGGGGCACATCCTCACGCAGTTCAGCGCCGACAGCGGGACCATCCATCTCCTTGGCGAGGACGGCGTGCTGCACTTGAAAGCCGCGAGCGCGGGCATTCCCCAAGTCGTGCTGGACACGATAAAGGATGTGCCCGTTGGCAAGGGGATGGCAGGGCTGGCCGTCGAGCGCAAACAGCCCGTCAACGCCTGCAACATCCAGACGGACGCCACAGGCGATGTCCGTCCGGGCGCGCGGGTGACCGGGCTGCAGGGTTCGATCGTCGTCCCCATGCTGCGTGGCGATGATGCGATTGGCGCCCTGGGCGTGGCGAATCGCCGGGAGCGGACGTTCACGGACGCGGAAGAGAAGTTGCTGGTGGAGATTGGGAAGGTGCTGGCGCAGGCGCATCGCTGATCGCGAGGTCACGGGACGCGGATCAGGCGGATCTCCATCTCCACGGGACGCGGATCAGGCGGATCTCCATCTCCACGGGACGCGGATCAGGCGGATCTCTATCTCCACGGGACGCGGATCAGGCGGATCTCCATCTCCACGGGACGCGGATCACGCGGATCTCCATCTCAGCGGGACGCGGATCACGCGGATCTCAATCCCACGGGATGGTTTTGCGCGCCACGAAAACGAGCTCCCCTGGATACTTCGATCCATACGGACTCTTGTCGTAATCCGCGTAGAGGTGCTCGACTTCGAGTCCACAGCGGGCCAGCAGGTGCTCGGCCTCGAATCGAAAGAGGTAGCGCATCGGAAAGCTGTGCACCAGACGTTCTTCGCGACCGTCCGGGTGGGTAACGTAGTAGACAAGCTCGACCTGGTTGACCTGACTAAACCGATCGTGCGCGACGGTCTTGTGTCGACGCACGACGCGACGGCCATCCGGGGTTGAGAACTCCCGCTCCTCCCCGAACTCCTGGCCTTCCTGGCGAGTCGCGAGGGCATCGAGCGAAGGATTGAACAGATCGAGAATCAGCCTGCCGTTATCCGCAAGGTGTCTCCGAAGCGTTTCGAGACACGCGCACTGATCTGGAACGGTCAGCAGATGCTGAAAGGGTCGAAACGGCACCGTGATCAGGTTAAAGGCTCGCGCCAGGTCGAAGGTCCGCATGTCGGCGTGGACGAGCTGCACCCTTGATTGAACGTCAGTGCTCTCCTGCCGGAGCCGTTCGCGGCATACTGTCAGCATGTGCGGCGGACAGGTCGAGACCTACGATCTCGAGACCGGCGCGAGCCGTCGGGATGAGGACGCGACCCGTGCCGCAGCCGATCTCCAGAATCGGACTACCGGCTTCCTTCGCTGCGTCGACGAAGAACGTGATGTCCGCCCTTTCTCTATACGGGCGAACGAAGTCATACAGGTCCGCGGACGAATGCGTACTCGTCGTAACCGCCGGCGCTACTCATCGGCAATCCATTCGCTGAGCGAAAGTTGAGCTACTGCCACCAGTCGGTCCGTGGTGCCAGCAAGCACTGTGGCATCGTAGGCTCCGAAGTAGACAACCGCGTCGAATCCGCGCCGACTCAAACTGGATTGCAGCTCGTCGCGCGTCCAGCACCGCATGGCGAACAGGTAGTCGCTGGAGCGTTCGTGCCCGTCATGGTTGAGGTGTGGGTTGAGGGTGTGACGTTCCGTAACGATCAGCCGTCGGTCCTTGACATCCAGTTCCGTGACGCTGGTGAACGTCAGCATCCCGCGATCGGTCGCCACGCTCTTTCTGAAGACTGGTTCTCGAGCCTTGCGCTCAGCGGTCGCTTCCCACTCTCGGACGTCGAGGATCACCACGCCCTCGGGCCCAAGAGCCCGGCGGAACGCCGCGAACACAGCCTGGCGACTGTCGTCATCGACGAGGTCGTTCAGAACGCCCCGGCACAGAATGACGTCGTATCGAGTGGGCGCCAGGGCCAAGATGTTTCCAACCGCGAAGGAAAGCGAACCAGACAGGCTGCCGACCGACCGCGTGGCTTCAGCGATGAGTTCTGCCGAGAGGTCAATGCCATGGACCACGTAACCCCGACGGGCCAATTCGGCGGCGTATCGACCGGTTCCGCAGCCGGCATCGAGAACCTTCGCACCCGGAAAGATCTCGCGCTCGTTGAGCCACGTCACGATCGCCGTGCATTCCTTGCGGACAGGACGATCGATCAGGAGGTCGAACGCCCAGGCGTATTCTGTGTAGAACGGTCGCCGCGCGCTTTCTGGCGCGTTCATGTCAATCTCCGGGCCTACAGGGGAAGCGCGTCGATGAACTTGTTGAGCTCCTCGATCACCGCGGCAGGAACCTCGTGTCCGCCCTCGAATGGACACCATGTCACCTTCAGCCCCGCGGCTTCCAGTTTCAAGCGGAATCGATCGGCGACGGCGAAAGGCAGCACAGTATCTGCCCGTCCGTGAGCGAGGAACACCGGCATCGCACGGCGCCTGTAGAAGCTTCGCTCCCACGACGCTTCGTCCACGAGCGTACCGGAAAGGACGACGAGCGCACGAAGCGGCGTGTCCGATCGAAACGCGACTTCGCTTGCAACCATCGCGCCCTGGGAGTATCCGCCGAGGACGATCGATCCGCCGGGAGATCGCCCGAGGCGTTCGAGCAGATCCTCGACGAGCGTAGCCGCAGTCTTGAGCCCCGCGGGTTGTGTGGCCGACAGGTCAGGCACGGATTGTCCGAGCGGAATGTGGGACGCGAGGTCCAGCCGCCACCACCCTCTGCCGTCGGACGGCCCGTCCGGCGGCACGGTCATCTCGGGCGCCTGGGGGAACACGAATCGCCCGCTCGCGGGCCACCGGATGGTCTTCGTGAAGGGCTCCCACTGTTCCGCTGAGGAGCCGTACCCATGGAGCAGCACCATTGTGGGCGGCCCTTTGCCACCATACTCGATCGTCGCCAGCCGAGGCCTGCGATTGCACGCTGTGCTACTGGCTGTTGACGCGAGGACCACCAACAGCACGGTGGAATTGAGGAAGGCAGAGTAATGTCCGCGCATCATGCCGTCCTGCCCTTGCGTTGCCGAAGTCGCCGCAGGCCGCCGTCGAGTGCCAGGCCGAGCAACCACCACTGGGCTGACGCCACGAGCAGAAACACCCCCGCAAGCAGCCAGGACCACTGACATGCCGACATCGGCCATCGCGGAGTTTCGCTTCTACTTCTTTTCGCTCATGAGAACCTCACTCACGACCGCTGGGACGCAAGGGTCGCGAATGACGTCAGTCCCATGGACTCCAGAAGCGCAGCGTCGTACGGTTCGGTGGACGCGTTGAGCGCCCGCACGCCAAAATCCACGCCAACGACACTGACGCGATCGCCTTTGCGCGCAAGCTGTTGCGCCGCATCACGGCCAAGCCCGGAACTGCAGCCGGTAATTACGATGGTTCTGCTCATGAGACACGCTCCGTATCGAAGGCAGACGAGGGTAAGACCGAGAGTTGGCGGCGTTGTCTGATCGTCGGCCGAGTATGGCACGTGCACGATCCGGCGAGGTTCACGGCCTGCCGATCAGCTGCGAGGGCCGCGCCCCGACTCGCCATGCGCGGACCTCGTCAGGTGCATCTGGTCGTCGGGCCGCTTGCGCAACGCTGCGGTCACCAGCGGAACGTGCATCACCCCGAACAGCAGGGCCCCAATCGCCCACCACCAGAAGAAGGCCGAAAAAGCCGACGCCAGCAGCAAACCCAAACCGAGGCCGGCGGCGAAAAGGGATCCGCCGCCGACGGTGGGCCGTTCTCGAAGCCACGCCCCGAGCCGGGCCCGGCGGCTCCAGAGACCCGAATGAAGCCAACTCGCCCCGGCCATAAGGGGGAGGATTCCCACGACATCAACAAGGGAAATGGCATGACCGGCACTGATGACAAGCACAGGGGGGCCTTCGAGCCGTGCTGGGATGGCCAGGACTGCCAGTCCCACTGCCATGAGGCTGACGCATCCAAGGGGCCATGACGTCACGCGAAGAGCGTCGCTGCCGGCAGCCATACAGCATTGTTCCTCAGGTCAGTCGTGAGGCTCCGACAGCTCCGGAAATCACAAAGCACCTACGTCTAAACACCGTTACGCACCTATCGCGAAGAGTCCGAAGCTCACGAAGTTCGCGAAGGGCATCCTTGTCGGATCTTCTTCGTGGCCATCGTCCTTCGACGAAGCTCAGGACGACCCCGAGCCTAGTCGAGGGGTCGTGATCTTCGCGTTCATCGTGATGAGCCGTCAGCCGCGTGCATGGGATAGGTTCTACTTCCTCCAGCTTGACGACCTAATAGACATCCAGATCGCGACCAATCACGAACTGACCAGAGTAACGGGCGCTGATCTCGCGGAACAGTTGATCCGGGGTGGATGCCGATGCAGCGATCCCCGGACGCAACGTTATCGAGTGGTGATACAGCACCAGAAGTCGAGGCTTCGCTTTGCTCGCCAGCTCAGCCAGTTGTTCGGTCGACGTATGGTACTTCGCGGCAAACGCCTGGAACCGCGCGTCCCGCTTCGACAACGTCTCGAGCGTGTT
>Ga0184612_10000395_pt1 | contig 20226 bp, 14 predicted proteins | sample PLM3_60_coex_FD_133163 | JGI IMG/M metagenome (GOLD analysis project Ga0184612, IMG submission 133163) | Groundwater sediment microbial communities from an aquifer in East River, Colorado, USA - PLM3_60_coex | ecosystem: Environmental > Terrestrial > Soil > Riparian zone | place: USA: East... | reverse complement strand
GCTCGCTCTCCAGGCCTATGGCCGGGACGGCTACTCGGCGATGATCGAACGGAACATTCGCCTCGCGGCGTATCTCGAATCGCTGGTGGATGCGGCGCCGGACCTCGCGCTGGTGGCCCCGCGTGAGCTCTCGATCGTGTGCTGGCGGGTCGAGCCGCGCGCCCTCGCCAGCGATCCGGAGCGCCTGGAGCAGCTGCAGGGCCGGATCATCGAGGAGCTGGAGCGGCGGGGCATCGCCCTCATCTCGAACGCGAAGCTCCACGACGGGCGGACCGCGCTTCGGGCGTGCATCGTCAACTTCAGAACTAGCCTCGAAGATGTCGAGACGCTGGTTACGGCGTGCCGCGATCTCGGCGCGGAGCTGGCCTCCTCCGTCTGAGGCGGATTCGACTACACCCCACGGGACAGCATCCAACAAACCAGACGCGTAGGGAAATGGCGAGACTGCAGCGAAGCCGATTCACGGACCCGGATGACGTCCGGACGCTTCCCCACGGCCGGATCGACGTCGTCGAGCTCGGCGACCGGGTCGTCGGCCGGATGACCTACGAGCCGGGGTGGAGATGGTCGGTGGATGTCAAGCCGATCGCCGGAACGGACTCATGCCAGTTCCATCACTTCGGGGTCACCCTCAGCGGCCAGTTACGAGCTCAGATGCGCGACGGGACCGAGCTCGAGATTGGGCCCGGCGACGTCTTCGAGATCCCGCCCGGACACGATGCCTGGGTTGTCGGTGACGAGTCATGGGTCTCCGTGGATTTCGAGGCCATGCGCGCGTACGGACGCGCCGAGCCCGCCGGCGGGCGGCGCACGCTGTTCTCGGTTCTCATGACCGACATCGTGGACTCGACCGCGCAGGCCGTCGCGCGCGGCCCGGCGGCCTGGCGCGACATCGTCAGGAGCCACAATGAGCTGGCCGAACGGGAGATCGACCGTCATGAGGGACGACTTGTCAAGACCACGGGCGATGGCGTGATCGGCCTGTTTGATAGCGCCGAGCGGGCGGTTCGCGCGGGCGCAGCGCTCGGCGACGCGCTGAGACCGCTTGGCATCCGGGTTCGGGCGGGGGTCCATAGCGGCGAGGTTGAGATCGCCCCCGGAGACGTCCGCGGTGTCGCGGTCCACGCGGCTGCGCGGATCATGGCCCTGGCGTCCCCGGACGACGTGTGGGTCTCTGCGACCGTGCGCGAGCTCGTCGACGGGACGGGGCTCGAGTTCGCGGACCGTGGACTTCACGAACTGAAAGGCCTCCCCGGGCAGCGACAGCTCTATGCGCTCGTCCGTCCCCGTAGCGTCCGTATCAGACCCCTTGCCGGCGGACACTAGAGAGGCTCGGTCGGCGAGGACAGTCCCGTCCCTCGGACCCGGGCAAGAGATGCTCATCCAGGTCGAGTTCGATACGACCTGGGACGGCCCGGGCTCTCACTGGGAGGCGCTTGGCCGTACTCGATGGCGCCGAAGCCCATGGCGCTTCGCCAGCAAGGCCACGATGAGAAGATGTAACGGAATTCAGGACCATGAACGGTCCATGTATCGCTCCGGACATGCGTGTGATTGAAAGACCGCGGAGGCAATAGGATGGATCTTAAGTCCGAGTCGCGGCCGCAAGAGTGCACATGCCCGACCGATTCTCGAATCGCGCGACATTTCGACGCCAAGGTCGCCGAGCGCTTAGCGAAAGGCCAGGATCCAGGCCTGGTCGCAGTTTCGGAGCGCCTCAGAGATTCGCTGCTCTCCTTAGATCCGACCGGCAAGACTGTGCTCGAGCTTGGGTGCGGGCGCGGGGGTCTGTTGCTCGGGCTGGTTCAAGCCGGTGCGGCGCGTGTCACCGGCGTCGACCTCTCGTCGGCAGCCATCGATGCGGCACGCAACCGATTCGAACAAGTGCAGCTTTTGGACCGCGCCGATCTCTCGGTCGGCGACGCCGCGCGCGTCCCGCTCGAGCCACACCACTGGGTGATCCTGGACCGCGTCATGTGCTGTTACCCGGACGTCGAGCGGCTTCTGGCGAACACGCTACCGGCGGCGAGGCAGACCTACGCCTTCACGGTTCCGACCTCGCGCGGCTGGCGCGGCGTCATCGCCCGGCTGGAGGAGTGGGTCGAGAACGCCTGGAACAACCTGCGCGGCGAGCCCTGTCCTGGCTACGTCCACGACCTCGACCTGATCGAGGAGCGCCTTGCCAGCGCCGGCTTCCAGCTTCGTCACCGCGACCATCAGCGCCTCTGGCATATCGCCATCTATGAAAGGCGCGCTTGATGACTAAGACGGGAGATCGCTGACCCGGGCGACGCGGATCTCCTGCTGTTCCGTGGCCCGTGGGACCTGCATCGTCATCGACTCGCCGATCGGATGACCGCGCAGCGCCCGCTGTATCTCGGGTTGGTGTGTACCAGTTCGCCGTCGACCGAGATGATCCGATCCGATCGCTCGAGGCCCCCTTTGGCCAGCTCGCTCCCCGGCCGCGGCGCCACGCGCAGCTCTCCCACGACATCGGCTCCGATCACCTGCCCGAGCGCCAGGTCGTCATTGCTTTCGAGATCGGCGGCCCGCGCGCCCAGCAACAATGGCTGGTGCTCGAACGGGGTGCGCCGGCCTCGATTTGCGTCGAGGATCCCGGGCTCCCACAAGATCGCTATGTGTACGTCGAGGCGGAGGCGGCAACGCTCCACCAGATCTCCCGAGTGCTGCGCAACTGGGGCACCGCCTGGGCTGACGGATCGGTCCGCGTGCACGGCGAGCCGAAGCTCGTGAAGGCATTGCCGGGCTGGTTTCGGAGACACGCCCCCGAGCGCGAAACGCTGGTGGTTGGCCAAACAATGACGCCGCTGACCGTGGATCAGCCGAGCGTCTTGTGAGACGATTTCGGGTAGTCAGGGTCGGTTTTGGACGCTAGCGGCCCGCAGCGTCGATCCTAGGCGGGCAACCCCTCGAATCGGATAGCTGATAAGTGTGCCCGTTTGTATCGGCCCGCCAAGCACGGTAGCACTGCGCATAGCGCCGGAGACTTACGAAACAGCTGCTCTACCGCTGAGCTATGTCGGCGCCGATCAAGTATAGGTGCTGCTCTCAAGCAGCAGCTGTCACTGCGAGCGAGACCGAACCAGTCGCCGCGCTCGAACCGACCGGCACAACGCTCGAACAGCTGATAACTGCAGGTCACCGCCTCGGTAGCTCGTCGCGGCGGCATGCCTCGACCACCTTCGTCGAGCGAGGGTCTAACAGACAGAAAGCGATCTCGTCCTCGGGGACGACGAAGACGCTGATATATCGGAACGCTTCCTCGACGGTGAGCGTCTCAGCAGCCAGCTGGACCCGCTGCGCAGTCTGCGTGACTCTAGGCAAGAGCCGCGATCAGCACGACGCGCAGGCGACTGAGTGGTCCAGGAAGCCGAGTATCGCCCCTGGTCAGTTCCTCGTCCGTGACTGCTTCGTGCGCGTTCGGCCGCCTGATCGAGGGTGGAGATCGTCTCCGCGTCGGGACCTCGCCGCCACCCTGGTTCGAGGCCCCTTGACAGACTCTGTCGCAGTGTCATAACGTCATGACATTCATGACATAGGTGTATGACATGACCGCGCCGGCCACCACCCGCCACACCCAAGCCACCCGCAGCGCCATCCTCGAGGCCGCGGTGCAGCTGTTCGTGGAACTCCGGAGCGATGGCTTTTCGGTCCAGGACGTAGCCGACCGAGCCGGCCTTGCCCATCGCACGGTCTACCGCTATTTCCCGACACGTGATGTGCTGCTGGACGCGACGGCCCAGCACATCGGAGCCAGGATTGCCGAGTTGCCCTTCAGCGACGTGTCGACCGTCGAGGAATGGATCGGCGCGCTCGGCGCGCACCTCGCCCGCACCGAGGCGCAGTTCGAAGTCTTCCGCAGCATCATCGTGGCGACGCTCGCCTCGGACGATCCGCGCCTCTTCGGTCAGCGCCACGACCGGGATGCCCATCTCTCGGAGGTCTTCCGACGGCAGTTCCCACGGCTCGACGAAGGCGACACGCGACGAACGTTTGCCGCGCTTCGCCTCTTCACCTCATCGACCTCGTACATCATCTTGCGGCTCCGCTTTCGGTTGTCACCGGCGGAGGCCACCGAAACGATCCGGAATGCTGCGTCACTCGTCGTTGAAGAGGCCGGCCGCCGAGATCGGGCCGCCGGTGAATAAGAGGAGCAGGTTATGACCAGCGATACGGCGATCCGGGTGTCAGCCTCGGGACTACTCAGCCTCGACGATCCCGCCTGTGAGACTCCGGCACTCGCCGGGAACAAGGCAGCCACCCTGGCCGGACTACGTCGAGCCGGTTTCCACGTTCCGCCTGGGGTCGTCGTCTCCACAGAGGCACTCGGCGGCCCCGCCCATGAGCTCCCGGCAAGCGCCGGGGCCGCGTTGTTGAGTGTGCCCGAGCTGTTGGGGCCGGGTCCGTGGGCGGTCCGATCCTCGAGCATTGCCGAGGACAGCGAGCGGGCTTCCTTTGCCGGCCAGTTCGAGACAGTCCTCAACGTCGGGCCGGGCGGCCTGGCCGAGGCCGTCGTTCGCTGCTGGCGGTCCGCGTTCAGTGACCGGGTCAGGGTCTACGGCGGCGATCAACGTGCAGGCTCGATGGCCGTCCTCATCCAGCCGATGATCCCAGCCGATGCGGCCGGGGTGGCGTTCACCACCGATCCCGTCAGCGGGCGTCGGCGCACTGTCATCGAGGCGGTGAAGGGGCTCGGCGAGCGGCTCGTTTCGGGGGCGGCCACGCCCGAGCAGTGGGCGCTGGAGACGGACGGATCGATCGACGCTCCATCGGCGGCGACCGTGCTGACCGCCGAACAGGCCCGGTCGATCGGCGAGCTCGCTCAAAGAGTGGAGGAGCATCTGGGGCACTCGCAGGACATCGAGTGGGCGATCGCCGCCGGATCGCTGTGGCTTCTCCAGGCCCGGCCGATCACGACGGAGGTGACCGACGGACCCGAGCTCATCCCGATCCCGATCGAGGTACCGCCGGGCTACTGGGCGAGGGATGGCTTCCACGAGCCCGTCCCCGTGTCGCCGTTCGGCCTCGCCCCGGCCTTCGAGCAGATCCTGAAGGTGTTCCCGGCGGCCTGCGCCCAGTTCGGCATCCTCCTCGATCGACTCGAGGTCGCCTCGATCGGCGGTTGGCTCTATGTCCAGGTAATCCCGGTCGGGGCTCCCCCTGCCGGCCGAGCCCGTCCGGGCCAACCCCCCCGCTGGCTGCTCAGAATCCTCATGCGCCTGCACCCGGCCATCCGTGGGCGCGTCCGGGCCGCCCGGCAGGCCATCGCCTCGGACCTCCCGGCCACCGTCATCAGACGCTGGACCGAAGAGTGGCGGCCCGAGCACCAGGTGGACAGCGATCGAGCGTTGGCCGTTGATCTCGGCTCGCTCTCTGACGGGGAGCTGACCGCCCAGCTCGACCACCGGATCGCAATGTTCGGTCACCCCGCGCACGTCCTGGTGGGTAACGCCTACTGGATCCTCGTCTACGAGCTGGCCGAGGTTTGCCGAGAGCTCCTGGGATGGGACACGGCCAAGATGCTCACCCTCCTGGAGGGCTTGTCGACGACCTCGACCGAGCCCGCGCGACAGCTCGCCGACCTCGCTCAGCTCGCTCGGTCCAAGGCCGCGGTCAGAGAGCTGCTGGCCGAGGTCGACGAGACCACCCCGGCTCGGCTGGCCGAGGTGGACGCTGGCTTCGCCCGAGCTTTCTCCGAATACGTGGAAGCCAACGGCCATCGATCGCTTCGCTACGACGTCCTCGAGCCCACCCTCGCAGAGACGCCGCACGTGCTGCTCCGCCTCGTGGCCGATCAGCTCGAGCTCGGGTTCTCGCCCGAACGGGCGGCACGGGAGGCGCGGCGACGACGCGACGAGGCGGCCGATGAGGCCCGACGCTTTCTGGCGTCGCATCCGGAGGGCGACCGCGAGCGCTTCGAGCGGGCCCTGGCCCGAGCCCAGGGGGCCTATCCGGCCTTGGAGGACAGGGCGTGGGTGACCAACAGCGTCCAGTCCGCTCTCCTCCGCTATGTGGCCCTCGAGATCGGACGCCGGCTTGTCGAGCGGGGCCAGCTCGCGAACGTCGCTGACGTGTTCTATCTCGAAGCCGATGAGGCACGGTCGGCGCTCCTCGACGGCGCCGATCGCCGGGAGACGGTCCGGGTCGCCAAGGGGCGGCGGGCGTGGGCCATGGCCAATCCCGGACCGCTCGCGTACGGAGAGCCGCCGTCCGGCGAGCCGCCCTTCGATCTCCTGCCGCCCCCGGCTCGCCTCGTGAACCAGGCCATGATGTGGGGGTTGGCCCAGTTCTCCGAGGAACGCCCCGACGCCGGCGGCGAGGGCGTCGTCTCCGGCACGCCCGCGTCGCCCGGTCGATACACGGGTACGGTTCGGGTCGTGATGGGCGAGCACGAGTTCGAGAAGATGCGGGCTGGCGACGTGGTGGTGTGCCCCGCGACGTCACCGGCGTGGTCGGTCGTGTTCCCGACTATGGGCGCCCTGGTCACCGACAGTGGCGGGATCCTGTCGCATCCGGCCATCATCGCCCGGGAGCACGGGATCCCGGCGGTGGTCGGCACCGGTAACGCCACCGTCGTCCTGATGGACGGGCAGCGCGTCACCGTCGACGGCAGCGCGGGAGTCGTTGAGCTCGTTGACGGGCCGACCCGGGCAGCTGGAGGCATGGTGGCGCGAGCGCTGCCCCAACACCCGCGTACCTAACTCAGTGCCTCCCTTGGGCTGATCTTCTCCGCGATCGTTACAGTGGAGTTGGCCGGTGCTGCGGAACCAACCGCCCATCCAAAATACCGGGAAACGCCGGTTTCCTCGTGGTCCCCCACGGGCCTAGCGTCCCGCATGCGTGAAGGATCTGCGAAGGAGGCGTCCCATGAAGATCATTCGTGTCGCGTTGATCGCCGGCCTGTTGGCGGTGGCCAGCATGGGCTTCAGCGCGGGTGGCGCAGCGGCGTACGGTCACGCCGACGGTCCGATCGCCCAGATCGAGTTCTCGGCCAACTGCAACAACCCCGACTTCTTCCTGTGCTATCCGCCCGACCAGGGCGGGGTCGGGCTCGGCGGCATCTGGCTCTGGATCGAGATCGACGGCGGCGCTGGCGCCACAAGCGGCGACGCCGACGTCGCCGGCTCGGCCTGCGGCCATGTCCGCGGCGTCGGCGGCGGAGCCTTCTCGATCCGCGGCGAGTTCGACTGGTGGTGGTCGGCAACTCCGGACGGCGAGGACGTCACGTTCGGCACCTATTCGGGCGCCGACGGCTACTACAACGTCGACCTCGACATGGGCGCGGTCATCTCGTTCCCGGTGACGATCGGTCACTACTCGTTCCATCCGGTCCCCGCCGTGGCGGTCGAGGTGCAGGTCGCGCCGTCGGGCCCGGCCAGCTGAGCCCACGATCTGCGTCGTCGCGACGTCGATCCGACGACGGCACCGGAGGCCGTCCGTAATGACGCGGGCGGCCTCCTCATCTGAGCCTCAGCGTCGGCATCCTGCCCTATATCTGCCACGAGGCCGACGTCGGCTCCATCGAGTCGGACACGGATATTTATGGCATCCGCGCACTCAAGTCCTGTTTGGCGCGCGGCCAATCTTTCGAATGTTTTCAGGATCCGTAAGAAGCTCCCCGTTCGTCGAGAAACAGCAGCCGACCTTTGTACCGAGGTACGAAGCGCGTCTGACCACGGCAAAGGCCCACGAGCCTCTCGAGCACATGGGGACCCTCAGGAGCCAGACTCATCACCTCTTCCACGCTCAGAACCTTGGAACTCATCAGCTCTAAGGGCGCGGATCGTTCATTCAGGCCAGCAGAAGTAACGCGTTGGCCCGTGACAAGTAGCAGGTGGGCGTCCGACGATCGGGTCACGCTCAATCACGGTCCGGGGTCGGCTTGACTCTGGACCAGTCGACCGATTCGTGAGAGGCTGTCGGGTGTCCAGGGTCGGCTTTGGCGCGAACGGCCCGCAGCCTCGATCCTAGACGGGCAGCCCCTCGAAATGAATAGCTGATAAGTGTGCCCGCTTGTATCGAGTCTCCACTCGGGGTAGCACTGCGCAGAGGGCAGGAGACTTACGAAACAGCTGCTCTACCGCTGAGCTATGTCGGCGCCGTTCAAGTATAGGTGCTGCTTGCGGACAGCAGCTCTTCGTCCTCGTGCGAGCACACACGAGATCGTGCTCAAGTCCTGGCACAACGCTTGAATAGCTGATGACTGTCGACGTACTCGCGTCAGCGGCTGAGTCGGGCCCGCCCGTGCTCCGAACGGCCGTTCTAACGGATGACTCGATGGTGACACGCCCCCGACGGCCGACCGCTTTCTAGCGCCGAGAGACGTGGACGTTGCGTGGCACACGCCCACGGGCTTTGGAGGAGCCCAGCCGCAGCCTCAGTTCGCTTTGGGATCAATGGGCCGGTCGACGAGGTCGATCTGGAAGACGGATGCGAACCCTTCAGATGGGCCTTCGGCCGCCGGGTCGGCCGGATTCAGGACGCCGAGGCGGAAGACGACATCGCCATTGCGCCAGACCCGAACCGAGAGTTCCGTGCTCGAAATGATCGCCAGTCCGAACGCCGGAGCGTCGGTCGGATCCTGCCAGCCGCGTGAAATGACGACTGGCTGCAGTGGCCGCGCTCCTTCGTCGTGCTCGTCCTGTTCCCGGGTCTGCTGCTGGCGCTGCTCGAGGTCTGCACTCGCATCCGTCGCCGGTTCGCGGGGGCATCGGTCGATCGACCGATGACGCAGGCCCCAGCCGCGACCACCCTCGACGCCACTACCGGATCGAACAGCGGAGCTTGAGAGATGACGACCGAACGGAAGACTACGCGACTCCTGCATGTCATTTGCACCCCGAGGGGGCTGGGGTCGAACACCGCCCGCGTCTCGAGCTGCCTCCTGGAGGCGCTCCGGGACGTCGAGGACGACCTCGAGGTCACGACACTCGACCTGTTCCGGGCCGACCTGCCGTCGGTGGCCGGCAAGAACATCGAGTCGAAGTACCGGCTGATGACCGGCCAGGCCCTGGATGAAGCCGGCCAGGAGTCGTGGGCGCAGATCGAGCGGACGATCGAGCAGTTCATGGCCGCCGACGTGTATCTCTTCACGGTCCCGATGTGGAACCTCGGGATCCCGTACGTCCTGAAGTACTACATCGACGCGATCGTCCAGCCGGGCTATCTGTTCCGGTACACCCCGGACGGCCAGGTAGAAGGCATGGTCAAGGACAAGACGATGCTGCTCGTTGTCTCGAGCGGGTCGGACTACACGACCCAGCCGATGGCCTCGTTCAACTTCGTCGAGAGCTATCTCCGGGCGATCTTCGGCTTCGTCGGCCTGACCGACGTCCACGTGTTCCACGCCAACGGCATGGACATGGGTCCCGAGCTCAAGAAGACCGGCCAGCGCACGGCCATCGCCCAGGCGCGCGAGTTCGCGAGCAGCGGCATCTGGCGACCGGAGCGCGCGCTCGTCCCGGCAACCACCACGCGCGCAGCGGCGCCGGCCGCCCGCCGACGCCATCGCGACGGCGATCCCGCCCAGGTCCTGGTGGCCTGAGCGTCCCCTAACCCGATAGGAGAAACGACGTGAGACGCGACAGGGCACTGGACGGCCAAGGTTCGCGCCGCCGGGTCGGTGGCGCAGTGGCGCCACTGGCGCTTGCTTCGTTGCTCGCAATGATGTCGGCACCGCCTGCCCTCGCTGACGGATGGACCTTCGTCCAGGACCAGCGGGTGAACTCACTGATGCTCCAGTTCGGCACCGACGCGTTCGCGACGCAGAACGCCTTCGGTGGAGCGTTCGTGGGTACCTCGGCACGCGACATGCTCCAGTCCGCCCTCGCTTCGAGCGTCGCGGACGGGTCCACCTCCTGGATGCTGGAGATGCGGGACCTCACCGACCTGAGCGGGACGAGCGACCCATCCTTCAACGTCGGCGTGTTCAATGCAACGCCTGCTGCGCCGGGAGCCGGCAACCCGGCGACCTACGACGGCACGTCCGACCTCGACTGGTGGTATTCGCCTAACGCTTCCGAGGTCGCTGACGACGGCTCGGCCAAACAACAGCTGCCGGCGTCGTTCGCCGCGAAGACCCTCAATGCCGGCCCGGGCACAGTCAGGCTCGTCGCGACGCTCGGCGGCCAGCCTGCGGCTCTCGCGATGTCGAGCACTCGTGTCACCGCCGTCGCGGGCGATTCGTCGAAGCCCCTCGAGTCGACCAACGGCCTTCCACCCGGGCACCTCCCCGAGGAGAACCTGCCGGACTCGCTGACGAGCTTCGAAACGATGAGCTCGGGCAAGATGGCCGGTGGCATATCTGCCCGCTCCCTTGCCGACGTGCCGATCCCGGCCAGCCTTGTCGGTCTCACGTGCGCCGAGGACTACACGACTTACAACACCATGCTCGACCTGCTCATCACGGGGTGCAAGGCATTCGGGTTCATCACCGAGGTCAGCCCGACGCAGCCGGACACCGTCGACCCGGCGGTCGGAAGCGGCACCTACTCATTCACCAAAGACGCCGTCTCCAAGCAGGTCACTGGCTGCACCCACGACGGCGTTACGGCATCGCTGGACGGCTGTCTCGACGCGGCCGCATACTCGAGCTACTTCGAGTTCACGACCGACCGGGTGATCGACCTTCTCCAGGTGAGCACCACCAATCTCTTGACCGTGAGCAGGGTTGGTTCGGGGTCTGGCACGGTGACGAGCTCGCCGGCTGGGGTCGATTGCGGCGATGACTGCACTGAGCGGTATCAGCCCGGCGCGCAGGTGACGCTCACCGCAGACCCATCCGCGGGATCGCGCTTCGACGGCTGGACCGGCTGTGACAACGCCTTCGGGACGACGTGCGCCGTGACCATGGACGCCGACAAACAGGTCGCGGCGAGCTTCGTCCAGCAGCACACACTCACCGTATCGACGAATGGCTCGGGGACGGGTTCGGTGTCGAGCTCACCGGCGGGGATCGACTGCGGAGCCGACTGCTCCCAGGACTACGATCAAGGCACCCAGATCACCTTGACGGCGACCGCGGCCCCCGGCTCTGCCTTCACCGGCTGGTCGGGCGCGTGCACGGGCATCGGGATGTGCACGCTCTCCATGACCATCGACCGCTCGGTCACAGCCACCTTCACGTCGGCGCCGTCCGCGGATGTTCGGCTGACGATGACCGGGCCCGCCTCCGCCCCGAGGGGCGCCCAGGTGACCTACCTGATCACCGTCTCGAACGTCGGTCCGAGCACGGCGCACAACGTGGTGCTGAGCAACCCCGTGCCAAGCGGCGTCAAGTTCCTGGGGGTGACCAGCTCCCAGGGCACCTGCGGGAAGCCATCTCGGGGCACGATCACCTGCTCGCTAGGCGACCTCGCGAAGGACGGCAGCGCCGGAAGCGTGATCACCATCAAGCTGACCGCGAAGGTCGGCAGCACCGTCACCAACCTTGCCAGCGCTTACAGCACCGCCGATGCCTTCGGGTCGGCGACCGCCGATCCGGACACGTCGAACAACTGGGCCTGGTTGACGACAACCGTCGCGAAGTAAGATCCTCCGGGCCCTCGACACGATTCGCACGCCACCCATCGAGCCCGTCGGGACGATCCCGGCGGGCTCGGTTCGTTGTGGCTGACCCCGATGCGTAGCGGGTTGCGGCGTGCCATTTGTCCTGCAGCGGTCCCGTCAGACCGTCGGGGCGGGAACCTAGGCCGGGGCCCCTCATAGATTTGCGTTGGTCAGTTGAGACCGCCGGGCATAAGGATGCGCGCGCCCCACAAGCAGGTCGCCAAGCCGCCAGCGCCAGCGGTGGTACCATATAGGCATGGACAAGACGACCATCTATTTGCCGACGGAGCTCAAGTCGGCGATCAAGCGGGTTGCCCGGCAGCGAGGGGTGTCCGAGGCCGAGGTCATTCGCGACTCGATCCGCGACGCCGTCGGTGCTGATCGACCGCGTCCCCGCGGCGGCCTCTTCGGGAGCGGCGCTCCGATCGCGCGCGAAGCGCACGAGCATCTGTCCGGGTTCGGCGAGCGTTGATCGTCGACACAGGCGCACTCCTCGCGTTCTTCGACACCGACGAGCCCGATCACCGAGCGGTCTCGGCGGTTCTCGGCGGGGCGACGGAGCCCCTCGTAGTCTCGCCCTACGTGGTCGCCGAACTCGACTACCTCGTGGCGTCTCGGCTCGGGGTCTCGGCCGAGCTGGCCGTTCTGCGGGAGCTGACCGGCGGTGCCTGGGACCTGCCCGCGATTGATGTCGAGGAGCTCGTCAAAGCTCGCGCCATCATCGAGCGGTATGCCGACCAGAACATCGGCGTCGCGGACGCTTCGAATGTGATCCTGGCCGAGCGATACCGGACGCGAACCATCGTGACCCTTGATCGCCGGCACTTCGACGTCCTGCGACCGCTCGGTGGCGGACGCTTCCGGATCCTCCCGTAAGGCAAGGCAGACGAGCTCCGACATGTGACTCGATTTCGATTGCCTGGGATCGGCTCGAGGCGCGGGCCGGCAGCGGCGATCTTGGGCGGCACCCCCTCGAAACGAACAGCTGATGACTGTGCCTGTTTGTATCGACCCGCCACGCTTGTAGCACTGCGCATACGGCCAGAGACTTACGAAACAGCTGCTCTACCGCTGAGCTATGTCGGCCGAAGCGCGAGTATAGAGGCTGCTCGAAAGTCATCGGCTGGTCTCGATTGGCCGAGACGCTGAACGTCGTCCTTAGCGGAGTAGCACAGCGCTCGAATAGCTAATTACTGTTACGCCTGCGGCCCAGGCGTGGTGGCGGGAGGGCACGTCGTCGAGCGGCCGGGCAAATGCTCCGAGCTCCCGTGGAGTCCGGTTAGGTGTACTCCGATGCCCTTTTGGTGTCCAGCCCCAGAGGTGCTCGGGAGGCTGGCTCCGGCGGTGCCTGGCCCCGGACGGTTACTGATTGCAAGAGGCGAGCCTCGCGCTCGGGCGGAGCCCGCCATCCGCGGGGTTCGAGGTCAGCAGCCTGGATGATGCGGTCTCGGCGTCCCGTGATCGCGCATCCCGGCGATCGAGACCGCGCCCGTCGCGCGTCAGCGGATGCCGGTGTCGAACAGCAGAACGACATGGACGAAGGCGCCCGGCGGGACGGTGACGGACACCGGCTTGAGGGACGGAGGCTGCCCGGACTCGACCACCTCCCGCAGCGTGTAGTCGCCCGGCGGGAGAGGCACCCGGAAGGTGCCGTCGTTCGCCGATCTGAACCGGGTGAGCTCGTGATCGTCCCCGGCGACGACGGCGACGCTGCGTGAGACTGGCGCGGGCGGACAAGCGGCACCCGGGGCGACGATCGGACATTGGGGGTCCGCCTCAGCGATGCCCTCGATGCCAGACGATTCATCCGGTGCCGTCGCGACCGGTGACGGAGCGAACGTCGAACCGGGCCGCGGCGAATCGAGTCGCCCGTCGGAGGCCGCGGAACAGCCGGCCAGCAGGACGATCATCCCAATCCAGCCCCAACCCCAGCCCCGGCGTCGGTGATCTCGTCTACCGCTCCCAGCCACGACCCTGCCCATCGGCTTCCTTCGACTCTGGATGGCATGGAAACGCCGCGGGGCCCGGAATTGTTCCCGGCCCCGCGGCACGTTGGCACCGTGGGCTACTTGACCACGATGGGGGCGTGGTGGGTGATCGGGTCGCCGGTGGCCGTGAAGTCCAGCGTGTACGACCCGGCCGGGTAATCCTTGACGATGAGGTTGAACAGGTAGCCACCGCCCGGGGCGACGGTCGTGTCGAAGCGGAACAGGAAGTCGGGGTTCGCGTTGCTGACGATCGGCTGGGACGGCGTGACGCTCACCGCGGTCAGCACGATCGAGGCGGACGACAGGTTCACGCCGTTGAAGTCGCAGACCTTGAGCTTGATCGCCACCTGGTTCTGCGTGATCGGCTGCGTCGGGTTGTAGAGGAGGCAGATGTTGTAGGTCACGTAGTAGGTAGATGTCTTCGAGGCGGCATTGTCGGCCAGGTCCGTGGCGTTCACCGTGAACGTCCTCGTCCCGACCGAGGAGGTATCGAGGCTGCTGCCGTTTGGCTGCGTGCCGACGCAGGTCGCCAGCCCCGACAGCCCGTCGCTGCAGCTGAATGCCGCCGTCAGCGGCTGGTTGACGAGATAGATCCCGCCGTCCGTGGGGCTCGTGATCGTGATCGCGGGAGGCGTCTTGTCGAGGCGCACGACGAGCGTCTTGGTGCTCTCGACGTTGCCCGCGTTGTCCGTCGCGTAGTAGTGGATGGTCGTGATGCCCTCGGTCCCGATGAACAGCGATGCGGACGCGCCGCTCGTCGTCACCGGTCCGTAGGTGATCGCTCCGGTCGCTGAGACCGTGATGTCCTTGACGCCCGAGCCGCACGTCTGGTCGGTGGCGTCGAAGTTGACCGTGAAGTCCGCCTTGTTCCAGCCGTTCGCGTTGGGCGGCGTAGTCGGCGTCGCCAGGGTCGTCGGGGCCACCGTATCCTGGTCGTACGTGTACTTGCTCGCGAGTGATGTCATGCTGGTTCCGATCGGCGTAGTCACCGTGACGTCGACGGTTCCGGCCGCCTGCGCTGGCGCGACGGCCGTGAGCTGTTCGGGCGCGAGGACACTGACGGAGCCGGATGCGACCGACCCGAACTTGACCGAAGCCCCGAGCTGGAAGTCGGTCCCATTGACGGTGACGGTCGGCGCACACGCCGTCGAGAGCTCGGGTCCGTGGTTGGGCGAGATGCTCGACACCACGGGCGCGGCGGCCGTGAACCTGCCGATCTCGACCGCCCAGTTGTTCGTGCTCGACGTGTTGTAGGTTCCGAACTCGGCGCTCAGCCAGACGTCCTTGGGGTTGTTCGGGTCTTGGGCGGCGCCCGAGTAGTCGCCCCACCGGTTCCGCGTCGGATTCCCCATGTTGTCGAAGCAGAACGTGCAGTTATAGGGGCCGACGCCGACCTCGTAGTCGAGTCCGGGGTTCGAGGCGGCGATCGTGCCACCGGCGAAGTACGTCATCCCCGCCGTGGCGAACTGGGTCGTCGAGGAGACACTGTGACCGGCGAACAAGTTGCCGACGTTGTCGACCATCACGGCGGGATAGTGGAGGTGAGCGCCGTTCTGGCCCACCACGGCGTCCTGGAGCAGCGACCACGTGGCCGTGTTCACCTGGTGGAAGCTAAGGCAGGACCGCTGCGTGGAGTCGCCCGGCGGCGTGCACGCGGTGTTGCCGGCGGCCCATAGGATGTTGCCTTGCCAGACCGCCGACTGCTCGCCCGCGGTGCCGGTGTCCAGGTCGCGCGAATCGTTCTTCTGGTCGGCGTCGGGGGGGTCGTTGACCGTCCCGACCGAGAAGTCGTGGATCGTGTAGCCGGGGCTGCTCGTCGGCGTTCCCGTGAACTCGAACACGCTCAGCGTGGAGCCGCCGCGGTTGATACTCGCCGCGAATTCCGTGCTGATGTTCCCGAGCGTCACGACGGGCATGACGTTGTAATGCGAGCTTTCCTCGGCAAACAGGAAGACGTCGACGGAGCCCGCGAGCGCGACGAGGTCCGCCTTGTCTACCTCGACGAACTGGTAGGGGCCCGCGAAGCCTGTGATGTTCCAGGTCATCACGGCCTTGTCGTTGCTCACGCCCAGCTTCGGCTGGTCGAGTAGCCGGTTGTTGTAGTCCGTGTCGACCGGGTAGACGGCCCAGTCACCCAGTGGGTTGGACGTGGCGCTGACCGCGAGGTCGATCTCGCTGTTGCGCTGATTCGCGCAGGAGCTGGCGCCGCCGCAGCCGTCGAAGATGAGGATCGCGGCGAACCAGCGGCCGCTGATGTCGTCATAGAGAACGCGCGGATCGCTGTAGGCCGGCTGCGAGATGTTCGTCGGATCGATCGGCGCCCCGAAGAAGTCACTCAAACTGAAGGAGTCAACTTGCGTGTGAGTCGTCGTTCGGTCGTAAACGAATCCGCCGCCGTTCACCATCTGGACGATGTGGTTCGGGCCGACGCCCAGGCCGTTGTCGGGCGGGGTGGGGCCGGTGTTGAGCGCGCCATCGAGCTGTTCGAGCTCGATCGAGCCGCCGGCGCCACCACCCGTGAGCACGTTGGTCGTGATCGTGGTGGGTACCAGCGAGGCGGTCTGGCCATCCGACCGCGACACGACGGTCGCGGGTGTGCCCCCGCTCGAGGCCGCCTGCTTGTGCTCGGCGCTGCGGGCCGGCTTCAGGGTGTGCTTCTGTGCCTTCGGCTTGGGGAGATGGCGTACCTCGACCGTCGCCTTCTGCGTCTGCTTCTCTAGCTGTCCGGCGCTCGATTTCTCTAGCTGTCCGGCGCCCCATCCGTCCTGACGGGCTGCCTGCCCCGGGGACGCGACGGCCGGTCCGCCGGCCAGAACGAGGCTGAGAAGCAGCGCCAGCAGCGTCGCAAAGAACGCGGGCTCGCGCGGAGAGCGGTTCCGTTTCGGCATGGCATTCCTCCCCTGTTCCTCGGCACCGCGGGTATACCGCAGAATCCTGTCCGAAGCGAAACGCGCTAGTAGACGGGCGTCTCGACGGCGTATCGTGGGCGTCTGCGTGCTCCGGCGTACCTGAGACGTCGCGCGCTCTCCCGCCCGGCCAAGCAGGTCCCCGCATCGCGATCCGCGTGGGTCGATTTTAGTCCGCCCCGCAAGTGGCACCCGCGCGTTCAACTCCTATCGGGCGCCGATGTCCTCTCGTGCGCGGTCGGCGCCGATCGCCTGGAGGGCGCAGGGATCGCCTTATTCAGGGGCTGAGGATGGTCACCGTATCACTGCCTTCAATCGGTACGCCGTCCGTCGTCAAGCCCTTCAGGAAGCCCTGGGTGTCACCGGCCCGAAAGCCCGTCTGGGCGGTGAAGAAATGGCACACCCGATCCAGCAATCCATCGGCGTTGACGTCTTGCGCGTTCGCGCCGCAGAGAGCGAGGCTCGGTTCCGTGCCGGTCCGTCCGAAGGTGAGTGAACTCGTATCCACTTCGTTGGGTGCATCGAACGTGACGCTGGACAGGATGGCTACTGGAATCTTCCCACCACTCTTGATATTGATCGTGTTCTCCACCGTCGATGGCTTGATGTCAATGGCAACCGGCAGGATGGTCTCGAGCGTGACCCTGAAGGCCCCGCGACCATGGGTCGCGGCATAGAGCTGGCCGGCCTCGGGGTCGACCTCGAGATCGCGAACGTCGGCAGGCGGCATGCCATTGTCGTACGGTTCCCAGACCCACGGTCCGCCCGTGGCGTTGCCGCGGCCGCGATACATCCCCTTGTCGGTGGCGGCGTATACGGTCCGAGGGATACCCGGATCGATGGCGATGGCGTTCACGCACCGCTTCTCGCCGCCCGGCCCCGTCGGGAAGGTGCCCGTGATGTCCGTCGAGTTCAGTGTCAGCACCGACGGGTCCGGCGACGTCCGCTGCAGCCGGTAGACCCTCCTGTTCCCCGCGTTGACGCTGCAGTCGCGGTACAGCGGGATGGGAGGCGCGAACGAGGCATAGATCGTGTCGGGATGGGCGCGATCGATCTCGATGTCGGAGAGCTTCAGGGAATCCGGATGCGCGAACAGCGCCTCGCTCCACGTGTCCCCGTGCTGGCTCGCGAACACGCGCCCGCGGTCGGTGCCGACGTAGTAGAGGTCCCGGGTGGGATCGATGGCCACGCGCACGACACGCTCGTTTTCCGCCAACGGAGACGGGCCCGACGGCGGTGGGAAGATCTGGCTCCAATTGCCGTCGGAGTCGGGTTCGGTGGTACGCCACAGTGAGATACACGCGTCGAGCACGGGCTGCGAGAGGGGCTCCTGGCTCGGGTAGATCAGGAGCTGGAACGTCTGGTCATAGGCGGCGCACGCCTGATACACGCTCTCCAATCCGGAAAGGAAGGGCTCGGGATCCCCCGGGCAGGGATAGGTGCAGTGGAACACACCTCCGTCGTTGAACGAGTAGTAGAAGCGGTTCGGGTTCATCGGGTCGATCGCGACAGCGCCGCCGTCGCCTCCGGCAAACTGGCGCCAGTCGAGAGTCCCGTCGCTGAACATGGTGCCGTTGTCTGTTGTGCCTGCGGACACGCGAACCGCGCGGCTCGGTTGGTTCGGGATCTCCGCCAGCGCCAGATCGTGCATCTCGGCGTTGGTGATCCCGGTGCCCTTGAACGTCCAACTGCCTTCCCTGCCGTAATCGTCGGACACGTATAAGCCGCCGTCGCTCGCGACGTACAGGACCTGAGGGGCGCCCGGTTTGAAGGCCAGCTCCCAGTAGTCCACGTGGGGTGCGTACGGCTGGATGTTGAGGTGGCTCAAGTCTGATGGCACGCGCGTGAACGTCTCACCCCCGTTGACCGACGTCCAGAACGCGACGCCGCCGATGTACACCCGCACCGGGTCGAGCGGGTCGGCGCCCATGATCGCGAAGTTGCAATTGACGTAGGGGTCCAGATCAGGATCGCAGCTGAATTGCCTTGACCAGGTGGTTCCGTCAGTCGTGCGATAGAGGTCGTAACCGATGCCTCGGAAGAGATCGCCTCCGACAACGGGGCCCCTCGGGAACAGGGCGTAGACCGTCTCGTGCGGGTCGGATGCCGGGTGGCTGATGGCGAGCAGCGTGTTGCGGTACGGCATCGTCCCGGACGGCAATGACGCCATCGGGTCCCAGTCGTCGCCGCTGTTGACCGTCTTGTACACCCCCTGCGTCCGGTACGGGTCGAAGCCGGGAGGGGCAACCGACGCTGGGCTCGAGATCGCCGCATACAGGACATTTGGATGCTGCGGATCCATCACAAGGGCCGTCGCGCCACCGCCACCGAGGGAGACCGGCCAGGTTGCCCCGCCGTCATCCGAGCGCAGGACGCCGTCATCAGATGTCAAGTAGAGCCGCTGGGGATCGAGCGGATCGATCAGAAGGACGGTGCGGTCCGCGTCGGCCCCGATGTTCGTGCGGACGTGGAGGTCGCCGTCGAACACCTGGGCCCAGTGCTCCCCCGAGTCGTCAGAGCGGTAGAGGCCGTATTGGAACAGGACGACGTACACCCGGTCCGGGTCGGTCGGGTCGAGGGCGATGGCGTCGACGGCAAGGCTCGGCAGGTCGTCCGCGATCGGCGCCCACGTTGCGCCACCGTCGCTGGTCTTCCAGACGCCGGAGCCTTCGTCGCCGCCCGCTCCGGGCGAGCCGACGTAGATGACATTCGGATTTCGTGGGTCGACGGCCATCGTCGTCAGTCGGCCCACGGCTTCGTAGCGCCCGGAGTCGACCACGGGTCCGATCATGTGATCCGGTCCGATCACGACCCACTCCCCGGCCAGCGGCGCGGCCATGTTCTCGTTCTCGGAGGTCGCCGACGGTGCGGGCACAGCCTCCGCCACCGTCGGCGACAGCGCTCCGGCCAGGACCGCCAGGACCGTGGCACAGGCGCCGAATCGACGAAGCCTTGTGCGCCAGGCGCCACGAAGGGGTGTCGGATCAGCCATGGGACATCTTCCTTCCCGCGTCGTTTGTATGGACGATCGAGCGGGCCGCTCGGTCTGTCAGCAGTTACTCCTCTCTGCAGAGCCGGCGGAACCGCCGGTCAAGTGGCGGGGCAGACCGGGTTCGGCGGGAGCTCGAAGCCCCCGATGGTCGCCGCGCCGACGGCCAGGGCGAACGCGTCCGCCTCGACACTGGCGAGCGCCTCCCTTACTGGGGAGGGTGGCAGGCCAGGGTCGGCTTGGAACCAGTCGGTGGCGATCCGTACCAGGCGTCCGTCGGCGATGGTGAGGACGGTCGCGATCGCGCTCGCCTGATTGGCGAGCCCACTCGTGCTGGAGTCGCTGGCGAAGGCGTCCTCGTCGGCGATCGTGGTGGCGCCCACCTCGGTGCCGATCGGGACGCCGGCGGCGAAGCAGTCGGAGTCCACCGCCAGCCGGTGGGCCTCGGCCGCGAGCCCGACAAGCGCGCCCTCCAGTTCTGGGTCGATCGGGCTAGGTGGCAATCCGATCCGTTCCAGGCGGTTGCCGAGCGGACCGAGCACTGCATCGATCGCCGCCACCCGGTTCTCGAGCGACTGGCTGGCGTCGTCCTCGGAGCGGACGGGGAAGCGTTCGTCGGCAGCCGCGGCGGTGGCGAGACCGAGGGACAGGACGACACCGATGACGATCGCCCGGATGCATGTCACGCGGTTCACATTGATCCTCCCGCTTCCGCCCTGGCCAGAACCGCAGGGGCAGGAGATTGACGGTAGTCACCGTCGTGCGGAGACACATC
>Ga0184612_10000394_pt1 | contig 20242 bp, 21 predicted proteins | sample PLM3_60_coex_FD_133163 | JGI IMG/M metagenome (GOLD analysis project Ga0184612, IMG submission 133163) | Groundwater sediment microbial communities from an aquifer in East River, Colorado, USA - PLM3_60_coex | ecosystem: Environmental > Terrestrial > Soil > Riparian zone | place: USA: East... | reverse complement strand
GTGTCCGCTAGGGGGGTTGTTGGGAAAACTCCCGTTCTCACCACTGTGTCGACGGCGACGGCGGCGGATCGCCGTGGCGTTTCGTCGGGTCACCTATGTGACCGTTGCACTCTGCACATGCGGCCTCTAGGTACGACGGGTCATCACCCGTCACACTGCGCCCATGGGTGTGATGCACGCATGTGGCTATGTGCGTGCACACACCTGGCACCCGCACCTGACACTGCCACCCATCACGCGCCAGCACGCGAGCACGGGTTCTACGCCATGCCCGCGTGCTGCCACGCTCCCACGTCTTAGACATCGAATAGTGCGGGCGCCTCTACGCCCCTGTCTTTACACGCCTTGCACACCGTGTCCTCATACAGGGCCGGCTCTATCGAGCACGCCGCGCACAGCTTCGTACCGCTGCGCCGTGTGCGCCCAGGCGCAGGGCATACCGGGCAGTGGGGTCGCCCATGGGCGCAGCGTGGGTGCTCGCATGTAAGCGCCTTGCAGGCCTCGTCCCGTAGATGGCGCCTCACCACGGCCACCCCCACATAGCGCCGCCCCGTAAGGCGGGTGCAATCGCAGTGGTGAGCATGAACACCACTGCGAAGTACCCGACCCGCTCGACACGTGTCATCGCTTGCCCTTCTTTCTGCGCTCGATTGCCTCGGCGTATCGCTTCCGACTTTCGTGCAGCATCGGATACGGCGTCCCCGACGTCGTGACGGTGCATACGTCGCCACCCTTCGCCCCACACGTCGAGCACGCCACGGCCATGACTTCGGCCCTAGTCATCACTCGACACCTTGCCCTGTCTGCGTGTCGCTCACGTCTACGTCTACGTCGTCGTCGTCCAGGCCCATTGCATCCCAGCACCCTTGCGCGTAGGCCTCCTGCACTGGATCGCCCACGTACGTCTCGCCGTTGTCGTAGGCGCTGCCCATATCCACCCGCTCTTCCATGTCGTGTGGTACGGGCCATGCGTAGGCCCGCTTCACGTCAGCACGCCCCCATATGCCGGTTACGTCGACGTCTAGGAGCTGCGGCCGCCCCGTGCGTGCGGCCTCTTCGTAGTCGTCGACCAGGCGCTGATAGCGCCATTCGTCGAGCCACTCCTGCACGAGCCACACGACATCGGCCAGGAACATGACCGCCAGGGCGCCTAGGCCTACGCGCCACAGCACGCCACCGAACGCGATCCCTAGGCCGGCCAGCGCTGCCAGTACCACGCTGCCGGCCGTCGCTATGGCCAGGGCGTGACGCCGGCCGACTATTTCCCTGACCTTGTGGATAACTTGCATGATTGCCTCCTGAGCTGGTGTTTTGCCACCCATGGCACCCTCTCCTAGTTCATACGCATGGCGCGTGCGCGCAGCGCATTAGTGAGCAGTGGGTGGCATGGGTGGCAAATGTCCTGGTCATCGCATGTTTTCGATCACGAACCCGCCGCATGGGCAGGCTGTCCATCCGCGTGTCCCGTAGCGGGTCACTAGCTGCGCTCGAAACGTGCACGGTCCGTCCGGTGCGTGCTCGACTTTCCGGTGGCCGCATATCGGCCGGGCGCACACGCGGTCGTCGGTCGTCGTAGGGCATGGCTCGACGGGTTGGCCGAACCGGCTCACCGTAGGTTCCCCGGCTGGCCGCCACGGCGACGGGCGCCGCCCACGTGTGCGAATCGCTCCTGTACCGTCTGGCGCCTCACGCCGAACGCCCGGCCGATGTCGGCCCATGACGCCGGCGTGTCGTCGTTCCGTAGCTTGCGAACGGCCGACTCAATGTGCCGGTCCAGGTCGCCGCGCAGCTCCACCATCTGCGTCAGGGCGTCAATATCGGCCTCTGCGACCCGACGCTCTAGAGCGGCCAGGATGCGCCGTACGAAAGCTAGGTACTCGGTAGTGTCGGTCATGCCCACACTGTTCTCTGGTGTCAGGGCCACCCTGACACCATAGCCGCTCGTGGGTGCGTCCTGGTCCTGGCGTACCGGTTCCACTAGAAGGCCTCTCCCTGGTCGATATCGAGCGTCTCCTGCACCTGCGCGATTTTCACGCCTTCCCACAGGGTGCCGCGTTCGCCCTTGATCATGCGTCGGCCCTTGTCGATCGCCCCTAGGCCCCGTAGCGCCTCTGCAACTTCGTTCATGCGTGGCGGGTCGATGCCCTGTTCACCGCTCCACTTGACTAGCTGTTTCATTAGCTCGCCCGACATCACCCGCCCGTCCCCGATCGTCAGCTCGTCGGTTATGAACCGGCCGATCGTGTCCTCCGAGTGGCGGTAGGCGTCGGTCGCCACCCTGACGGCCTCGGGCGGGTCTAGGCCAATCTCGTGGAACGCGATCGCGCCGGCGACCACCCACGCCAGCACGCCCGGCGCCTCTGCTCGCAGCTTGTCGGCTAGCCGGTCGTCGCGTTCGTCCTCTGGAATCGTGACGATCCATGGCACGAGTCGCAGTCGGCGCCACACGCCTTCGTCCCGTCCCCGTACTTGCGGCTTGTGATTCGAGAACATGACGAGCGTGTGCGTCGGGTCGAACTGCCATTCGTTCTCTTGCATGCGCCGGCACGACAGGCGATCGCCGCCGGTGAGCTGTTTCACCTGTTCGTCGTTCAGCACGTCGGCGGCCGACGTTTCCGCTGCGATCGCTAGCCGGCGACGGAACAGGGTTGCCACGACCGTGGCGTGTTGCTCGTTTCGCATGGTCACTAGTAGCGACTTGTGCGGAATGCAGGCGTACTCCCCTAACACGTATTGGACGGCTCCCCAAAACTTCGATTTGCCGTTGCCTCCTGATCCGTAGTCGACATCGACCGTCTCAGTAGGAATGCCGGTGGCGCCGGCGCCGGCCCGCATTTGCACGTAGCGCCGCACGTCGCCTTCGGGTTGCCATCGGTCCACACACGCCTCCCACACAGGCGCTAGTGCGTTCGGGTCATAGGCGACCAGCGACTGCATGGTGCATAGGTCGTTCGGGTCGTGCCGGCGCAGCTTGCCTGTCCGCAAATCCACGGTGCCGTTCGCGCAGTTGAACAGCCACGGGTCGGCGTCTAGCTCTTCGTGATTGACGATGATGCCTGGCACGCCTCGCGCCAGGCGCACCATGGCCGAAATGTTCCTAGCCTTTTCGGCCTCACGCGCCGCCTTCACGATGCGTTTGCGTAGGTCGTCGTCTACGTCGTCACGGCCAGCCATCGCGTACAGCATCCGGGCCACGCCTTTAGCTAGCTCGGTCACGAGTACGTCGCCTTCGTCCCGTATCCACCGCCCGCCGTCGTAGACGATCCATTTCGTCCAGGCGTGCACGTAGCGAATCCGGCCACCGGCGACGTGCACGACCCGTGCGGCGTTGTCCACTTCGGTATCGCCGTGGCCGTCAGGGAACGGCCCGCGTGGCTTGTCTTTCGGCACGGCGATCACGGGCGGCAGTGGCGTGGCCCTGGCGGCCTTCCGGTCACCGAACCGGTAGCCGGCCGGGTAGCGGGTGAAGATGTCGTCGAGCGTGCCTAGGGCGGCGTCGGGCGTGTGTTCGTCGCCGGCGCAGCGTGACTGCACGTCGAGCACGTGCGGCCGCGCTTCGTCGAGCGTTAGGCCCATGCGCCGGCACCATCCGGCGACGGCCGTGATCGCCTCGTGGCGCCGGCCTTCGGGTATCGGCCCGAACGCCCACCACTGACCGTGCGGATTCCGGGTAGAGCTCGGGCGCTCGTCAGCACGCTCCGTCGTCGTTTTCTCTCGACGAGCTATCGGCGTCACCTTGATTGCCTCGATTAGCCACGCCGGCGTCGGCGCCAGTGACATGGTGGCGCTCACCGTGTAGATGACGCCTTCCGCGTGCAGCGACCCGGCGCCGACCACGTACCCGCCGTCGCCTCGCACGTCGATCCCGTACGCTTTCAGGCTCCCTGCCTGGTTGCCTAGCGTTTCGTCGTGTGGCTGGCCGAAGTAGTAGTGCCGGCCGTGGGCGGTCGTGACCGTGTACGTGTCCGGCCGCTCGACGCCGGCCGCATCGCAGAACAGGCCGAAAGCGTCGGGCTGGTCCTCGTCGACGACGAGCAGGCCGCTAGGCCCACACGCGATCCCGTAGTTATGCGGCCGGGTGCCACCGAAGTAGTTCGTTTGGCCCAACACGGCGACGTCGGTCGTGGCCATGGTCGACCACTTCCCGGTCGGGTGCTTGCCACGTTCGGGACAGGTGCGCGGATCGTGCGCCTTCGTTTTCACGCCGTCGCAGTAGGGGACAGACGGGTGGTCGATCGGGAACACCTTCCACCCAGCCTCTAGCGCGATGAAGATGTGGCCCCTGATCCGGTCGCACTCCCCTTCCCAGGATGGATCAGCGTCCTTCACGGCGGCGCTGTTCGGACCGGTTCCGCCATGCGGTCATTTGCGCCGGCGACCACACGTCCATCACCGGCGTTCGGCCCAGGCCGCGAGCGGCTAGCCGGCGCTTGTACCCGCCTGGTGTCCGCTCGTGCTTGCAGTGGTACTTACGTCCGCACATGGTCTGCGCCTTCCCGTGATGTCAGGGTTACCCTGACACAAAGTAGTACCGTGTCCGGCGGTAGCAAGTCCACCTACAGGAGGAACAGCCCATGCCACCCGATTTCAACCTGCGTGACCTTGCATTCAAGGTCATGTGGACAACGGCCCAGGCCTTAGCGGCTTTCGCGGTCGTCGAGCTGGCCGACTGGCGCTCGTCGCTGGTGGTCCCGCTCACTGCCGGCCTCACGTGGCTGTCGGCGCTGGCCCGCCAGCGGCTAGGCACCACGCCACCGGCGGCCGAATCCGTCGACGCCGCGCGCAGGGCCATGCACCTGGCCGGCCGAAAGCCGGTGGTCTGATGGCCTACCTGGACGAGCACCCACCGGCACGTTCGCAATTCCACTGCCCACGTCGGTCTACGCCTTCGGGCGTGATCGTCGTGCATTCAGCCGAGAACTTCCCCGACCTGGTGCCGGCAGACGGCGGCGCAGAGGCGATCGCACGGTTCACCGTGAACCGGACCGACAAGGCCGGTTCGTACCACGACATCTGCGACTCCGATTCGGTCGTGAACCTTGTCCGGTACGAATGCGAGGCCTTTCACGTCGCCGTGTTCAACATGAATTGGCACAGCTACGGCGTGTCGGCCGCCTGCCGGGCCGACGACTGGCCGACCTACCCGGCCGCCTGGCGTTCGGCCACGCTCGACAACATGGCGGCCTCGTGCCGGCGTTACGCCTCGTGGCTCCAGCATCTGCGCGGCGTCACCATCCCTGCGCGTCGGATCACCGTCGCCCAGGCCCGCGCCGGCGTGCCGGGTTTCATTAGCCACGGCGAACTTGACCCGGCTCGACGTCACGACCCGTGGGGTCACCTGACCCTCGCGCAACAGGATGCCTTGTGGGCCGACCTGCTGCGCCGCTTCGCGGCCGGTATCGGCCACGTACCCGTCACCCACATTCCACCACTGCCAACAGGAGGCAACACGGTGCCAGTCAATCTGCGAGTGCTACGAAGAGGCGACACGGGCGGCGCCGTCCGGTCACTCCAGGCCCTGCTCAATAGCAAGGCCGGGCGAGGCCTCACCATCGACGGCGACTTCGGGCCGCGCACGCATCTTGCCGTGCTCGACTTGCAGAAGTTCTTTCACCTGACCGCCGATGGCGTGGTGGGAGCACGCACGTGGCCATGCCTGTTCCTCTAAACGCCGGCGGCCTGGAGCCGGATGAATTCCGGCGCGCCCTGGAAGCGATAGCTTCCGACGTCGAGCTGGAGCGCCTACAGGTCGTGACGGTGGACCCGGCTACCGACGTCATCGTGGCCACCGTCCCCGACGACACTCCCGAGGGTCAGGCCTACCGCCTACAGGCGTTGCTTACCGACAGGCTCGGGTGCCGGGTGGTCGTCAAGACGGCGTGCGTCGACCTGGAGTCGTTTCGGATCATCCCCGGCGTTGACCCGTGACGGTCGTCGATCGCCTGCTGGCCGTCGCCGGCGTGATCGCCGGCGCCATCGTGGTGGCGGCAGCAATGACGGCCGCCACCATCACCATGCCGGCCGAACCCGGCGCCGACACGCCACCACCGCCGTGCACGAACACCACGGCACCCAACATGCCAGAGTGCCGACCAGGGCATTTGCCCTGATTGGCCCCTAGATCGCCTTCTAAGGCGATGGAGACGGTCCCGGGCACCTAGATGTGTCGGGACCGTCTCGCGTCGCAGCACGGTGGCCCCACTTCGTGCGCTGCGTCCCGAACGGACGCTACGGACCACGAACGACGGTACTAGGAACGCCGGCGACGTGACGGTGGCGCGTGGTCGCGTAGGTGCTCATCGAGCCGACCCGTGGCCCTGGCCGACTCGACAAGGTGCGTGTCTAGGTCCTCAGACAGCTTGGCCACGTTCGTCCGTATGACTGCCACGTCGTCGCTGATAGTCGGCGCCTCGGCCGGCCGGTTGTTGACGGCCCGGTTCGCCTTGCCACTGCTACGCCAGGCGCCCAGGGCCGCCAGCGTCGGCCCTACCGCCACTAGTCCAGCTACGGCGATCGGCTCCAGGTTCATGCCGGCGACAACTCCCACGACACGACCCACCGGTACCCGCCTTCGTCGATCCGGTGGGCGATCGACTCAATGAAAAAGTCCGCGTCGACGCCCATACCTGACTCGGTGCTGGCCACGAGCCGGATCCGGTCGCCTACCCGGCGCGTGTAGGCCTGCTCCCGGTACAGGGCCGACTTCGTGGCCGGCCATTCGATACGAAACAGTGGCCGGTCGTTTCCGAACTGTGCGAGCACCACCGCGTTGTACGCGTCGGCGTCTGCGACCGTGGCGAACATGCGTGACGGGTTCTCGTGCGTGCGGATCAGGCCGCCGCGTGCCGTCTGCGACGCGAAGTCGTCGGCCACGATGGTTTGCCCGCCCTTCGTTTCGGGCGGGTTGCCGGCGAATCCCCGTATCGCGATGGTGACGGTTTCCACGTTGTCGTAGAGCTGGAACCCGGCGCCCGCCGGGTCGTTCAGCCACGGCGACGGCTGTATGACCGATTCGTTCGTGTTCCGAAACGCCATCTGTAGGCCCGTGTCGAGCGTGGCGCTAGCGGCGCTCGACACGCTGGCGAACCCGTTGGGTGCGTAGAACTCATCTTCGTTCTCGTCATTGTCGATCGCCCCGCCCACCATGCCGGCACGGATCGACAGCACGACGGTGGGCGCCGGCGCCCACGGCGGAAACACGGCCTGCGGCCGGTTCTGGCCAGCTCGAGCGCGTGCGACCGACGAGCCACCGAACCCGTGCACCGTGGACACGGCCAGGCCCTGGCCCAGGTCGCCGTAGAAGTTCTTGACGAGCAGGTTCCACGACGTGAAGTCGCCTGACCCGGCCGTGTCTAGGAAGCGCACCGAATCGCCTATGTCGTCATCTTCGGCCACCTTGGCGTAGATGCGTAGGCGGCCGGTGATGTCCTTAGCGTCCCGGTACTCGGTCCAGCCTTCGGGCGTGATCCAGTTGGTACCGGCCTGCACGATCGAACAGGCGATGATGATGAGGAACAGGTCGCCAGGGTCAGCACCGTTGGCCGTGGTGGGCATGGGGATTATCACGTCGGCGGCGGCCGTGTTCTCGCCCTGGAATCCGACCACCCGTGCCAGCTTCGGGCTTAGGCCCGACTCCACCCTGTTGACGATTTCCCGGCGCCAGTCGAGCAGCTCGATAGCCGAGAATTGGAACTGCGCCAGGCTCGACGAGTCGCCCCACACGGTCGTACCTACAGCCTCGGCCCGCCTAAATCGGGCGTCGAAGTCCACGTAGCCCTCTGGCGACTCGTGCACGAAACCTAGTTCGGCCTCTTCGTAGGCCCGTAGGCCGTCGAGCGCCTTCCCTGGCCCCAGCTCGGTACCGCCCACCCGTAGCTCGCCTTGGTCGACTACGCCGGGCGGGTGGATCAGGCCGATTCGCCCCAGCACCGAACCCACTAGCTCGCCGGTGGACGATCCCAGGTTCGTGATGTTGCCGGGCGTGTTCGGGTCGGTAGGGCCGATGCTGTTCGGCGTGGTGATGTCGGTACCGGCCGCCCGCGATAGCCGGCCTTCGGCTGTTACTTCCACCGTCTTAGGGCCACCGACAGGCGAGTGTGGCCGCACGTCGGTGACGTCGCCCGTCCACAGCGTTCCGGCCTGCCGATCGGGCAGGCCATCCCACACGTAGAACTCTTGGCAGGCGGGCGGCCGTTGCACGTTCCAGTCGGCGTAGAGGCCGACTGCAGTCGACAGCGATTGCACGGCGGCGCCTTCGATCCACGGCACGCCGTTATGCAGCACGGTCCCCGTGTTGCCGACCACGAGCAGGCCCAGGATGTCGTCGTTCCGTAGCTCGATTTCCCGAAACGTCGTCGTGAAGAACGACCCGCCCGACACGAACGCCAGCGACACCATGCCCACGTTGACCGTGCCGGACACCACGGCCCCCACGAGCGCCACGCCGTAGTTGTTGTTATCGGTCCAGCGGTACACGATGCCTAGATCGTTTTCCTGGTCTAGGAACCGCCACCGAATCTGCGCGTAGAAATCGGACTGTCCGATGTCCACGGTGGCGATGTGGATACTGGCCGTCGAGCTGTTGCCCTGTAGGTCGGGTTCGGCCATCGTCGCGCCGGCGCTGTCACGGGTCACGCCGAACGTTCGTAACGGCGCCGTGCGGGCAACCCATGGCGTTCCCAGCTCGTCGACCGACAGCGGGCCAACAGGGCCGGCGAACCGGTCGCGTGCCAGTAGCGCCGGGTCGCCCTGGTTTTCTGCCGGGTCGTCGACCACGGCGGCCGTGCCGTTCAGCGTCCACGTTCGGATGCCGTCGCTGAATGACGTCGTGCCGGCCGCCAGCTTCGTGAAGTCGGGTCGTGCTCGATAGTCGGTCGACGTGATCAGTCCGGCCGCGTAGCCGGCCCGGTAGACGTAGCCGGCGAACGGTTCGGTGGACCCTGACCCGTGCGCTCCGACCCGTAGCGGCGTGGTCGAGGCGAACACTGACGTGGTGGCGCCTCCGCTGATCGTCGCCAGTAACACGGGCGGATCGACCCACCGGCTGGCCGTGTAGAACCGGACGCGCCACACGCCCCCGTCGTTCACTTGCAGCGCCGCCCACACGCATTGCCGGCGGCGGCTGCCCATGCTGGCGCCACACGTGGCGATCACTTGCGCCGCCAGCGTGCCGTCCGTCGACCAAATCAGACGCGGCCGGCCCGACGTGTCGACCTGCAGCATGATTGACCGCTGATTGCCGGTGGCGTCGAACTTGGCCACGAGCGTCTGAATCACGGTCAGGCTGTCCGGTACGAATTCGGCGCTCAGCGTCTGGTCGCCGGTCAGGTCTAGGGCGGCAGCGTCGGGCGTCGACGCGTGGGCGCCACCCGAACCCGGCAGGTCTAGTGTCCGTTCGGCCACGACCCGCACCCTGATTTTCCGCCCGACGTCGAGACTGTTCGGCGCAGCATTGAGCGGCGACCCGGCGTTGAAGTAGCTAAAGCGGTCGTCGTCGTTGCGAAGCGTCAGCTTTAGCTGCCCTGGCCCGGCCTTGCCGGTGAGCTGCGACGGCCAGTCACGGCCGGCGAGCGTGTCGACGTCGACGACGAACCCGGTCACGTCCTCGTCGGCCTGGTCGAAGTCCCCGTCGCCATCGAAATCCCACTGCACCCGGCTGTCGGGAAACACGGTCGGGCCCTGGTCGCCACTTGCGAACGTGACGCCGGCATCGCCGCTCGGCAGCGCGCCGCCGATCGGGTGCGAGAACATGACTGGCATTAGACGGCCACGCCCTGGTCGACGACTTTCAGGCGGCTAGGCACGACGGTGGCGGCGATGCGGGTGAGCGTGGCGGCGCCGGCGACTTCGTTCGCCCGTATCACGATGTCCGACGTGGCACCGGTGACGATCGGGTTCCAGTCGCACCCGCCCGAAACGTAATCCTGCGCTGCGGCGGACTCGTCGATGTAGGCACACTCACCGATTTTCACGCCGTCTACGAACACTTCGAGCGCCCAGGCGCCCACGGCCGACATCTGCCACCGCGAGTCAACGTCGATCCGGTAGCTACGACCGGCGACCACCGGCACGTTGAGCAACGTCAGGTCAGTGTCGACGTCGACCGTGAGGCCGGCCCCGTTGGCCGTGAGCACCTGTTGGGCGATGATGCCTTGCGCGACCACAGTGTCCGTCTCCCGGTCGTCGAGATTGAGCACCGGCGTAACCGTGATCGCGTCGTTGAGTAGCGACACGATGAACGGGCCGGGGAAGTATTCGTACCACTGCAACATGCCGTCGCTGTTGCGGGTCACGTAGTAGCCACGGATCGTCTGCGCCGCCTGGTTCGCACTCGACGTGTAGACGTTCGCCGGCCTGGTGGCCCCGGACGGGTCGCCGGCCGTCGTAGTCCAGGCCGTCGTCATGCTCACGGCCGCGTAGCCGGTGAACGTCGCTTCCGTGAAGTTGGCCGCTACCCGTGCGTCTTTCTGCGCCTCGGTCAGGCCGGCGTCGACGTCGTTCTGGAACAGACGCATGGTCATATCGACGTCGGTGATCAGGTCTAGCCACGCCTCTTCGGCCAGGTTTACGACGCGGATCATCTGCCCAGGCCCCCACGGTCGAACTCGTCACGGATGATTCGCACCAGGTCACGGTCCGATCGGATCGACCCGGCCACGTTGACGATGATGGTCGTGCCACCGCCACCACCACGGCGACTAACCCGCTCGCCGGCCTGTAGGACCGTCAGCACTTCGGCGCCGGGCGGCCCCGGCACGATGCCACCACGGTGGAGCCGGGGAATCCGGAACGACCGGCCGCCGATGCCAGGTATCCACGACGGCACGTCGAACCCGAACCCGCCGATCGTGCTGTTCCAAACGCTCTTGATCCCTCCGACTAGCGAGCTGCCTAGCCGGCTGAAAATGTTGGCGATCGTGCCGGGCATGCGCTGAAAGAACGCGACCACGCCCATGAACTTGCCGATCACCCAATTCGCCGCGCTGGCGCCAGCGTCCTTCACGAAGTTAAAGGCGCCACGCATGGCGGCAATGATCCGGTCACGGTGGCGGTAGATCGCCAGGACGGCCAGGCCGAACGGACCGGTGATGATGGCGAGCAGGAGCGGCCAGTTTCGGGCGATCCAATTCCACACGTTTTGCGCTGCCTTTTTCAGGTCGTCCAGGCTCACGCCACATAGCAGGAGAATGCCGATCACGGCGCCTATGGCGGCGATCACGAGGCCGATCGGCCCCAGGCCGATGAGCCACGCCACGGCCATCTTCCCGGCGTTGATCATCGACTGGACGCCCATCACGACCCACCCGGCGACCACCCGCCCGCTCGTGGCCACGAATTCGGCGCCGGCCTTGGCCGTGTTCGCCGCGAACGATCCGATCGCCTTACCGGCCGTAACCGTGAACTTCGCAGCGCCCAGGGCGGCCCGCCCGAACCCGCCTTCCAGCATGAGCAGGCCGCCTACGATGTCGCCTTCCATCATCATCTTGACGCCGGCGCCAGAGGCCACCAGGCCACCTAGTGCGCCTTGCAGGCCCTTGGCCGTGCGCCCGAAGTTCCGGCTGGCGTTGGCGGCCTTCGTCAGGCCCGTTTCCGTCTCCCGGCCGAATGCCTTCGCTGCGGCGCCCTGGCGATCGAACGCCCGCCCTAGCGACTTGTCGTCGCCGGCGAACGTCAGGGTGACTTGGTTCTTACCGGCCATCAGCGGATCACCAGGCCCGCGCGCTTAGCGATCGTGCGTAGCGCCTTCGTCATGGCCTCGACGAACAGCGGACGCTTCCTATAGAACGCGTTGTAGATGTACCGGCCCTCTGGCATCCATGCCCGATGCAGCGACCGGCCCCGGCCGGCGTTGCCTCCGAAGTCGAGCCACGGGTAATAGGGCGCCTTCGCTCCACCGCCACGGATGCGGGCGGCCGTGCGGGTGGACGCCACCCGCACGCTGCCTTTAGCCGCACCACTCCACTTCGGCACTCGTGGCCTGGCGTCCTGCACCACGATGTCGGCGCAATCGTTGAACGCCAGGCGTACGGCCTTCGGCAGGTCGCCGCCCATGGTCCGTAGGCGTTTGTTGAACTCTTTCAGGCCGACGATCTTCACCATTTCAGGCATGGCGTGACCCTCGTGCGGCGCGCCTGTCGGCCAGCTCCTGACGCTGCGCCATGCGTCCGAAATAGACCTGCCAGGCCACGAACTCGTCGTTAGCCATCTGGCGTATCTGGCGCACTGTCTGGCCCAGCTTGGTCGCTAGAAAGTGCTCGAAACTCTTCGGCCGGGTCGGCCTCGAACCTCCGGTAGATGTCCTTGGCGCTGCCGTCTCCCACGCCAGAAAGTTCCTGGCACGCGTCCGTGATTGGTTCGAGCTCGCCGGCCGGCGCCGCCTCCTGCCACTCGCGCACGTCGCCTTCGGTCATGCGCGGTCGCACCATGGCCAGCGACAGCATGCGGCGCTCGATCATCGGCAGGCCGGCGCCTTCCATCTTCTGTAAGTCGAGCGCCTCCGCACGTGACAGCGCACGCACCCGCACGAGCATGAGCTGTCCGGCGACGGTGACCTTTACGTCGCGCTCGTCGAGCCGACGCCCGACGCCGACTAGCTGCGCCTTGTCGGCGTAGTCGACGCCGGGCACGTCGTCGGTGGCGCTCACGACTTAGTGCCACGGATGGGCTTGCCGGCCTTGTTCGCCGTAGGGCTTACGTCGTCGAGCAGGCCCCGTATTTCGGCGGCGTCGTCTACTTCGAGCACGGCGCCTTGCGCCTTGACGTCGCGCAGCTCCTGGCCGATGCGGACGACGGCCAGGCCGGCACGGCGCCTCTGCTGTTCGCTGTAGGCGAACTGCGGCACCTGTTCGTCCGTGCCCATGAGCTGCGCCTGCTCGGGTTGGTAGTTCGGTTCGTCTGCCATCGTGTGTGGCCTCCCTGTTATTGCGTGACTGTCGTCACGTCTCCGTCGAATTCCACTTCGCACTCCCACGTCACGTAGTCGGCCACTGGCGCCGTCTCTTCGTAGGTGACGATCAGCGCGTTTACCGTGTCTTGCGGCCGTCCGGCGCCGGTCCCTTCGGACCGGTAGACGATCGGGACGACGGTTCCGATCAGTGGGCGGATCACGGCGCGAGGCCCGGTCCCGGCCGTGTTGTCGTAGAACCCGGCGAGCACGGCCGACCCGTCGAGCAGGCCACCGCCCTTCCGGTGGGAGTTGTTCCCGAACGTGGTCACGTCATGGGAGTCGCCGGCGCGCTTCCATTCCACGTTGTTCCCATGTTGCGACAGGTCCGTGCCATTGATGGACACGAACGTGCTTTTACCGTGGACCTTTGTCACTGTGACGCTCCGATCAGTGCGGGTAGACCTTGCAGGTAACGGACGTGATGAACGAGTGCGTGATGGTCACGAGCCGCGTAGACGGGTGGAGCTGCGACCGTGCGATAAAGAACACGCGGTTAGTGCCGTTCGTCACTGTCTGCGGAAAGGTGCCACCGGTGAGCGGCGACCCGGCCGGCGTCAGGCCGGCGTCAGAAATGGTCACGTTGTCCGGCGACCCGCCCCCGTTGATCACTTCCAGGTAGACGCCTAGAGGCCCCATCACGGCCTCTGCGATCGTGTCGGTGGCGGCGACGGCGGCGCCGGCGTTCAGCGCGCCGTCTCTAACCGGCGTGACAGGTGTAAGTGCGCTCATGGTTCATGCTCCTATTCCGATTATCTCGACGGCGAACGTAGCGGCCAGGTGATCAACGCCACCCACTGTCAGCGTGTCGAACTCGACGGACTGCACCCGGCACGAGTCAAACGACGTGTAGATGGCCGGCCCGGCGCCAGCGACTATGGCGGCGTCGCCCACGCGTTGCCACGCGTAGTGCATCACGTCGTCGAGAAACGCCGGAGCGCCCGGTATGGCCGTGGCGATCGGCGCGTTCGCCGTGATCGGCCCGTTCATGTCGCCGGCCCGCATCTGGAATCCGTACACGTCGCCTTCTAGCGGCGACGTGCTGCCCCCGTCGCCGGCGCCGAACCACGCGCCTTGGCTGTCGAACAGTGTTGCCATCGGCGCGCCGGTGATGGCCTCGTGCAGCGTCCACGGTCCGGTCAGCTCGGGCGCTGTATAGAACGTCGCCCGTGACACGGCGGGTTCGGCGTGCACGCCGATGGCGTGCCGGGTGCCGTTCGTGAACCCGTAGGGGATGGTGGACACCAGGTTGACGTCTGCGCCGCCACCCGTCTGATTTAGAGCGAAGTTCGGTCGGCCGTTCGTGGCTATCTGCCATATCCACGTTTTCGCCGCGAACAGCGCCAGCCACGAGGCCGCCACGCCCTGTACGGCTGGCGGCGTCCAGTCGTCCATTGTCAGGTCGGCCGCCACCCAAAATGGCGCGTTGGACCCGCCCGGAAACTCTGGCCTGTTCGGCGTCGTGAAGTTCCCGGACCCGCCACCTACCGGCAGGTCTACGAACGCCGGCGCCCCGGCGCCTTCTAGTACGGCCTTGATCGACTTCGGTCCACCACCGGCGACGTACTGCGCGATCGTGTTGCGGGTCGCACGGTCGGACACCTTGCCCACGAGCACGACGACAGGGATCGTCATGGTGTCCTCGCCACGGTTAAACGTGGCGTCGAATTCGAGCCGGTCAGGGTAGGTGACCACAGCGATATTCGGCGTGGCCGTGTCCGGCGGGTACGCGGCCACGCGCAGGCCCGACCCGATGGACCGTAGCCGGGTCGCTAGTTCGTCCATCACGGTGGACAGGATCACTGCGGCGCCCGAATCCGGCGGTAGTTGTTGAGCATCACGTGTACGTCAGGATCGACTTTCGCCAGTAGGCGCATTTCTGAGCCCTGCTCCGGCGATCCGGCCACGCCGAACGGCGCCTGCCGGCGTGTGGCGAACCTGCTGCCCTGCAACAGGTTGGCGCCTTCGACGGTCGGCGGTACGGCCAGCCATCCCCACTTAGCGGTCACGATGACGTCGTGCGGCGGGTTCGTAGGGTAGGCCTGCGAGTCGGCCGTGAACTCGATTCGTGTCCACGGCCGACCCGTCGCTGGCGCGTTTACTGGCGCCTTGACAAACGTGGTCACGCCCAGGAACGGCGGTTCCCCGATGGCCACGAGCAGGCCGGTGGCATCCTGAAAGTCGTCGACGTCGACGCACCAGTACCCACGGTCGTAGTCGGGACGCGCCACATAGGTGCGCGCCTCGGGCGCTGATACCTGCCCGAACTGTCGGCCAGTGTCCTGGTCGATCGCACGGGCGGCGGACGACTTGGCCAGGCCCAGGTACACGTCGTCGATTGTCGACCCGTCGCGTGTGACGTAATCGCGCAGCTCGTCGAGCGTGCAGTAATCCGGTGCCCAGGCCATGCCGGCCGCCTCCCGTGCTCAGTGGTCCGTATCAGACGCTGTCGTAGATGACCTGGCGAACGGCAGCGATGTCGCTGTTCGCCAGCGCCTTGTAGCCCCACACGGCCAGGTCCACGAACGCGACAGGCGCATACGCGCCGGCCTGCGTGGCGCCGGGGAACTCCAGACGCTGCGGCGGCGTGGCCCACCCGTGCACGAACATGGGATCGAACAGCCACGAGTTGTTAGGTGAGCCGGGCGTGGACGGCAGCGCCCACGACGGGAGCCACTCGACGCCGGCGCCGTTAAGCGACGTGAACCGGCTAGCCACCGTGCCGTTCGCGTTCATCGGCCCGATTTGCGGCCAGAACGGCCGACCCGTGGTGTCACGAGCTGCGGCGGCCTTTAGGTAGGTCGTCTGATCCACGACCATGGCCGACAGGTCGTAGCCACGGATGAAGTTCAGGGCGGCGACGGCGCCTTCCCAGGCCTGGACAAAGGCCAGGTCCGTGGCGGCCGTGCCCAGCGCGATGTCGGCGGCGGCCGTGAGCGTGTTCAGGAACGTGGCGGCGGCGGACTCCAGGCCCTCCCGGTAGCCACGCACCATCTGATTGAACACGAGCGTGGACACGGCCGGGTTTCCACCCATATCCCAAATCTCCCGGGTCAGGTGCGCCTTGCCACTGACGGCCGTAGGCGTCACCGTCTGCGACGTGGTGACGAACGTGCCACCGGTCGGCTCCGTGCCTTCCACGTGGTCGGCCACCAGGCCCGACGACGACGAGAACTTCGGGAACAGGAACGGGTTCACGCCGTCAGGTGGCGCACCCTTGCTGATCAGGTTCCAGATCGGGTACCGGAAATCCTGCTGGTCGACGTACATGTCGGGACGCTGGATCGTCGGGTTCAGCTCGTCGACGTCGGTCGTAATGACGAACTCGTGGCGGGTCAGGCCTCCGCTGTACTCGAAGCGCAACAGGTCCATGACCCGGCGCCCGGCCGGCGACTCGACGCCGTAGACGTCGTTCGCCAGTGCCATGTCGTGCAGGTCCCGTGAGAACACGTGCTCCTGCTCGGGCAAGAAGTTCCGGCGGCGGTCGAACCGGTAAGCGACCGGCTCATTCACCCGGTCGAGCTGCAGGCGCCGCGTCGGGTCGACCACCTGCGGACGCTGCACCGCGTCTGCGGCCGCGATCGCTGCGGCCGGCGTCGGCTGGCCGCCGACAGCGCGCATGAACGCCAGCACCTGCTCCGCTGAGAACTGCGCCACAGGTTCGGCGGGTTCCGGCGTGGCGGGTGGTCCCGGTGCAACGGGTTCCGGCGACGGCTCGGGTTCGGTGGGCGGCCCGTTGCCGGGCGTTTCGTTTGCAGGCACGTGGCCTCCTGTTGTCCGACTCGCCGCCACGCGTGTGACGCGAGCATTATCGAAAGTGGGTTCGTCGGTAAGCGCTACGTGGCGCAGGTCGCCACGGTGCACGGTCAGGCGGGTTCGGTCGTGGCGGTCGGGCGTGGCGTCCACGTTCGGGTCGAAGTCGACGCCGACCGAAAAACCATCCCACACGCCATCTTCGGCGCCCTGTAACGCCCGGTCGCCTTCGGCGCCCCGGCCGACCTTGAACCGTGAGAACAGGCCGCCAGGCGTGTGCCGTAGGGCGATCGCCTTGCCCACGGCCGTGCCGTGCCGGGGAAACATGAGCTTGACCCGGCCAGGGTTGTCGACATCCCACTGCAGCGACCCAGCATCGAACGTGTACGTGATGCCGTGCCACTGCGCCGGCTGGCCGTACGGCACGGCCACGCCCTCGATAATCCTGTTTTCCCGGTCCACCGTGAACTGCAGCACGGGCACGTCCAGCGACATTTCGCTGGCACGGTCGAACCGGAATGACGCCGGCGACGTCAGGGCAGTTGCGGCGCTGCCCTGATCGTCGCCGGCGCCGTTGGTGCCGTTGGTCACGACCACCGGACCCCCAGGTGGCGCGTCGGTCGCCTCCGGTGGCAACGGCACCATGCCTTCCGCCTCGCGTATCTCTTCCACGGTCATCGCGTTCAGCCCCCGTGCGGTTTGGTAGACGGCCCACCGGTCAGTCGGGTTCGGCTGCAGGTAGGTGCTCACGTCGAACCGGACCGTATGACCGCGCCGGGTTACGTCGCCCATAGACAGCCGGTCAGTGATCGCACTCATGTACGGCCCTAGCGGGTCGTTCAGCTTGTTTCGCCGGCGGTCGACGTCGTTCCGGTAGGTGCGTGACGTCGTGCTCACGCCGACGTCCTCAGGGTCCAGCCCCATGGCGTTCGCTATGTCGAGCGTCACCTGGCGCTGTAGCTCGACGAGCTGTAGTTCTGCCGGCGATGGGGAGTCCACCGTGTTGTAGTCCAGGGCGGCCGGCACGTAGGCCGTCGATCGACGCTTCCGGGCGGCCTTCCACTGCGCCAGCATCACCTTCACGTCGTCGTCGCTTACCGGGTCGGCGCCTTCGGCTGGACTGAAATAGTCGAGCGGCCGGGGATCGTCGGCGTACATATTGGCCGCCATATCGAGCGTGAGCGCACGCCGGATCGCCACCCGGCCGGCGTCGCGTAACGGCGGGTTCGGTGAGTCGAACCGGATGATCCGGTCGGCGGCCACCGGTTCACCGTCGACCCACACGACGGCCTGCCGTGGATCACGGCCGGACGGTAGCGGCGCCGGCGTCCGGTGATCGTTGGGCGGCTGCAGCGACACGGTGGCCGGGTCTAGGCGCCGCACGGCCACCGGCCACCCGTTGAAATCCTTCGCCAGGACCAGCCACCAGCCGATCGCGTCGAACACCAAGTCCTCCACCGTCTGCGACAGGGTGACGACGTTCGGCACGTCGACGTCGAGCTGGCCCAGGAACGGCGACGGCACCACGGCGTTGTCGGCGTCGTGCTCGCGTAGTGGCAGGGTGGCGATCGAGCATAGGAAGTTCCGGCCTCGCAGCACGGGCGGAACGGTCAGCGCCTGCGGCCGGGTGACAGGCCCGCCCTGGCCCATCTTCCCCAGCATTTCCGCCCACAGCAGGTCTATAGGTTTCGGCGCCGAATCGAACTCGCGCCGGCGAGGCCATAGGCGCACTACCTGCGACCCTTCCAATTCCGCAGATCACGGGCGATCATCGCCTTGCCGGTCGCCCGGCCGCCCGTGCGCCCGGCAGGCCCGCCCATCTTGGCCGTCTTTTCTACTTCACGTTCTAGGCGGCCTCGCCAGGTGTCCTGGTGCTTCCCGTGACTTGCGTCGTCGTCTCTACCCATGGCGGCGGAACATACACCACACGCATGTAATTTGTGGTGGATCAGTCCAGCGTGATGATGCGCGGCGTACCGATGGGCGCCGGCAGGGTGCGCGCCAGGTGCACGGCGCCGGCCGCCGCGTAGGCAGCATCGCAGTGGCCGGTGCCCTGGCGCTGGAATCGCCAGGCGTCACCCTGGCGTAGGCGCTGCGTGTCGGTGACGTGCGCCGTCAGGAGCGGATCACCAGAGTGCACGACCCGGCGTGACACGACCTGTTCGGCTAGCTCCATACACACGGCCGTGACGTCGCTGCGGATCGCCTCGACGGTCATACCGGCGGGTGGCCAGGCCGGCGCTCCCGGCCGGCGTGCGCGCTCTTCCAGGTCGGCGGTCAACACGGCGGCCGGGCCGGACGGCATCCACCCGACGGCTTGCGGCCGGATGCGTGCCAGGAGCGCCGGCAGCTCGCGGCGCAGCTTGTCGACGCACCCGTGACCATCCCAGGCCTTCACGACGTCCACGCGCGTAACGTCAGCGTCGACGGTGGCGGCGGCCACCATCGTGGCGTGCTGTTGATCCGGTGCGACGTCCAGACAGACGGCCACCCGGCTACGTGCACGGTCCAGGTTCCCCGGCACCAAGCATGACGCCCACGCCCTCGGGTCAATGGCCGGGTCCATCCTCTTGACCCGTATGCACATGCACTCCGTTTGGAACCCGGTCAGCGCCTCGCCGCCGGTCGTCACCGCCCGCACCGCATCGGCGAGCAGGTTCTCTCCGTCCACCCGGTGCTCATGCGGCGCGTTCAGGTTCGGGTTCGCCTTCGCCAGCTCGGTGATGTCGAGCGGGTCAGCGTCCTCCTGACAGGACCACTCGAATAGGCCTAGCCGGTTGTCGCCTTCGCCCGTGTCGATGAACCGGATCGCCGCGTCCCGTAGGTCGTTCAGGACGATGGACTGATCCGTGCCGGCGTTCGTGAGCGCCCACACTTGAAACGACGGCACGGCGTTTCCGGCCGGGACGCTGGCATCCCAGGCGGCGTAGCTCAGGTGCTGGCGCAGCTCGTCGAGAATCAGCCGGTGGACAGTGAGCGATCGCCCGCCCATGGCGTTACTGGCCGCAATCTTGTATCGAGCGCCGTCAATCGTCCAGCTCTCTTGTTCCCCGTTGGCCTCACGCTTCCATTTCCGCCCCATCTTTTCGACCAGCTCGGGCGTGTTTTCGGCCAGACTCACGGCCTTGCGCCACGACTCACGGGCGTAGTCGACCTTCGTCGACGTCCCTAGCACGAGCGGAATAGCCGCCCGAAACTGCCAGTACAGGGTCAGGATCACGGGTATTTCCGTCTTGCCGTTCTGCCGGGCGGCCATGAGCAGAATCTTTCGGAACCGTGGCCGGCCGTCAGGGAATAGCTCGCCGCCGTGGATCAGCGCCCACCGCTGCCACGGATCAGGCGGGTGCAAGAGCACGTCGGTGGCAAAGTCACACACGTCGAACCCGAACGACGTCGCCGGCGTCAGCTCGCGCAATGGCGCCGTCCATATGCGCGGTTCGGTGCTACCGCGTACCGCGTGGTTGGCCGCCTCGTCGGCCCATAACGTCAACGGCTCTACCGTCACGCCCTCAGGCTAGGCCCCGCCAGGAGAGAGAGAACGGACAG
>Ga0184612_10000393_pt1 | contig 20359 bp, 17 predicted proteins | sample PLM3_60_coex_FD_133163 | JGI IMG/M metagenome (GOLD analysis project Ga0184612, IMG submission 133163) | Groundwater sediment microbial communities from an aquifer in East River, Colorado, USA - PLM3_60_coex | ecosystem: Environmental > Terrestrial > Soil > Riparian zone | place: USA: East... | reverse complement strand
GGGTGCATCGCGACCGGGTCGTGTTGGCCACGGCGCGGGTGTCCACCCTCGACGGCAACCTGCTCCACCTCCATCGGGCGATGCGCGAACGCCACCCTGACCTCGCGTACGTGCTCCTGCTCGAGCCGTACAGTTACGGTCTCGCGGGCAAGCTGGCGTACCTGGTCCGGCTGGTGCGCGGCATGTACCACCTGCAGACGGCGCGCCTCTTCGTGGTCGACAACGCCTACCTGCCGATCCATGTCGCCCCGCATCGGTCGGCGACGACGGTCGTCCAGGTCTGGCACGCCGCTGGTGCGCTCAAGCGCTTCGGCCTCGACACGCGGACACCGGTCGCGGAACCGGAGCGGACGTTCCTCCACCGCCACTACGACGCGGTCGTGGTCGGTGGGGAGTGGACCCGGGGGCCGTACGCGGCCGCCCTCCGGACACCACTCGAGCGTGTCATCGCGCTCGGCTCGCCGCGCACCGACTTCTTCTTCGACGAAGCGGCGCTCGACGACGCCCGAGCGAGGGTCCTCACCGCGCACCCAGCGCTGGCCGGGCGACGTGTGATCCTGTACGCGCCCACCTTCCGCGGCCGCGGCATCGGCAAACGGGCGGCGCCGGGCCTCGACGCAGGCCGGCTTCGTGCGGCCCTCCCGGCCGACTACGCCCTCGTGCTCAAGACGCACCCAAACCTGGATCCGACGGCCACCGCGACCGCGGGCTACGACGTCGTGGCCGATCCGGCCGGTGAGATCAACGACATCCTGGCGCTGGCCGACATCCTCATCACCGACTACTCCTCCTCGGTCGTCGAGTTCGCGCTCCTGCATCGACCGATCATCCTCCTCGTCGGCGACCTGGCCGAGTACGAGGTGGACCCGGGGCTCTACCTCGACTACCGGACCGAGATGATCGGCACCCAGGTGATCGACACCGACGGGATCATCGACGCGATCCTGACCGATCGCTTCGACGTCTCCGGCTACGACGCGTTCATCGAACAGCAGCTCGGTGCGTCGCACGGTGGCGCCAGCGAGCGCTTCGTGAGACGGTTCCTGCCCGACCCTCCGGTCGCGAGTGGGGGAGGTGATACCCTTCCGCCCGATGTCCGCCACGTCTGAGGTCCCGGCAGCCTTTCGGAATGCCGCCGGCGACCGGGGTCCCCTGCGCCTCGTCGGCGAGGGGATCGCCGACATCAGGTCGCGACGCCGGCTCGTCCGCTACCTCGTCCAGGCGGATATCCGCAAGCGCGGCGCGGACACCATCCTCGGCAACATCTGGTGGATCCTCGATCCGTTGCTGCAGATGGTCGTGTACGTCGTCTTCCTGTCGATCGTCGTCCGGAACGGCCCACCCGACTACCCGCTGTTCATCTTCTCGGCCATCCTGCCCTGGAAATGGTTCTCGGCGTCGATCACCGACGCGACGACCTCGATCGTCCGCCACGACCAGCTGATCAAGCAGATCCAGTTCCCGAAGCTGGTGCTCCCGGTCGCGGCGACCACCGCGGGGATCGTCAGCTTCGCGTTCGGGACCGTCGCGCTGATCGTCCTGATGCTCTTCTACTCGAGCCACTTCTCGATCTACCTCGTCTTCATCCCGGTCATCGCGGGCGTCCAGTTCGTATTCACCTTGGCGTTTTCCTTCCTCGTCGCGGCCGGCAACGTGTTCTTCCGGGACCTCGGCAACGTCGTCGGACATGTCCTACGCCTGTGGTGGTTCCTGTCGCCGGGCCTGTACAGCCTCGCGACGCTCGAGCTGGTCTTCCGCGATCACCCGACGCTGGTGACGATCGCCGGGATGAACCCGTTCGCGATCCTGTTCGAGGCGTACCGCATGGTCATCTACGGCACGCCGACGAGCCCGCCCGGTCCCCCGAACTTCGTCTCGCTCGCCGTCCTCCTGATCGCGAGCATCGGCTTCCTGGCGCTGACGACGTTCGTCTTCAAGCGACTCGAGCCGAACTTCGCGAAGGTCGTCTGATGGCCATCCTGCGGCGACCGCCACGCATCCAGCCGCGGGCCGATCACGCGATCGCGGCGTCAGACCTCGGAGTGCGGTACGACCTGCGGTTCACCCGGAAGACGACGATCCGGAGCTCGCTCGCCCAGATGGTCGGCCGAGGGCATGCCGAGCAGTTCTGGGCGCTGCGCCATGTGGATCTGCGCGTGCAGCGCGGTGAATCGCTGGCGGTCATCGGGCCCAACGGGGCGGGCAAGAGCACGCTTCTCCAGGTGCTCGCGGGGATCATCCGGCCGTCGGAGGGCGTCGTCGACGTGGTGGGCCACGTGTCGGGCCTGCTGACGCTCGGCGCCGGGTTCGACAAGGAGCTGACCGGCCGCGACAACATCCTCCTCGGCGGGGCGTTCCTCGGGCTCGACGACGCCGTCACGCGCGAGCTGCTCCCGTCGATCATCGAGTACGCGGAGCTCGGCGACTTCATCGACGCGCCGCTGCGGACCTATTCGTCCGGGATGCGAGCGCGCCTCGGCTTCGCCATCGCGACCTCCGTCGACCCGGACATCCTTCTGCTTGACGAGGTCCTCGCCACCGGCGACGCGAACTTCCGAGCGAAGTCGAAGACTCGGGTGATCGAGATCGTCGCGGCGGCCAAGGCCGTCGTCCTCGTCACGCACGACATGAACTGGGTCACCGAGTACTGCAACCGGGCGATCCTGATCGAGCGCGGCGTGGTGGTCATGGAGGGCGAGCCGGCCGACGTCGTCGAGACCCATCGCGTCCACACAGAGGAGGCCCGGGTTCGCGCGACGGAGGCGGCACAGGCCGCCGGGGTGGATCCGAGGATCGTCCAGATCCGCTGAGCGCGGCCGCTGGGCTGGACGGAGTGGCCGGTCTGGGAGCCTGTTAGCCGATCGCAGGATGGTGCGTCGGAAGCACAATGAGGCGATGGACGCGAGACGCCGAGAACCACCGGATGATCGTTCCGGCCCGATCGGGTTCGAGGAGGAGCTTCAGTTCACTGGGCCCGAGATCTCCGACGAGCTGATCGAGCAGGCTGAAGCCACGCTCGGCGTGTCGCTGCCGGCGTCGTATCGCGAACTCCTCCGCGTGCGAAACGGTGGGATCCCGGTCCGGCGTTGCTATCCGACGACATTCCCGACGTCGTGGACAGACGACCACTTCGAGATCGAGGCCACCCTCGTGGGTGGGCCCTGGGGCCGTCCGCGTATCTGGTTGCGGAGTGGGGCTACCCGGCGATCGGCGTCGTGATCTGCCTAACGCCCTCGGGCGGGCATGACACCGTCATGCTCGACTACACCGATGGGACTGCTGAGCCGGCGGTCGCCTACGTGGATGAAGATCGCGTGCCGCGCCGGATCGCAGGATCCTTCGCCGAGTTCCTCGGCAATCTCACCAGGTGCGCAGACCGTAGCGGTTCAGGAGCATCGGCGGCGCGGGCGGCACCTGAGCGGCCCGCCGGTCAGCGCCGGCGGACGATGGCGACGAGGAGGCCGACCACGGCCCCGAACGCGAGGGCGCCGCGCCAGTCCAGCAGGGCACGGACCTCGCCGTCGACCTGACGCGCGATCACGATGCCGGCGAAGCCCGAGCGGCGGAACGTGACCCGCCCGGCAGCCAGGTTCCAGACGGCGCCCTGATCCAGTGTCACGTCACGAGCGAACATGGTGCGCACGAACGAGCGATCGACCCGGGCCTCGCCGGTGACTGCGAGCGCGACACCGCTCATGTCGGCGGAGATGCGATCCGCCCGGGCGAGCGCGATCCCACCCAGGTTGACGGCCACGTCCTTGGCATCGACCCGCGTGATCCCGCCCATCCGCAGATCGACGCTGCCGGCCTCGACGCGAGTGATCCCGCCACGGGTCACATTGACCTGTGTCGCCCGCGCCACATCGATGCCGCCGCGTTCGAGGTTCAGGACGTCCGGGACGACGTCGGCCGGGACGGTGGCCGGGGCGTCGGAGCCGGTCGCCCCCGCAGCGACCGGCGGCGTCGAGCCGGAGGCCGCCTTGGCGAGGGGCTTCGCCACTGACTTGACCACTGCCTTGGCATCCGGTTTGCCCACCGCCGTCGTCCGCGCGCGGGTCACCTTCGGCTTCGGGCTCACCGGGGCCGCGTCGGTCGGTTCGTCGGCAGCTGGTCGATCGGTCATCGGGTCAAGCCTACCGCGCCCGCGCCGCGAGCGCGAGAGCGACGAGGACCGTCGTGTCGATCGAGCGACCCGAGATCGGGCGTCCGGGCCCCCAGTGCCACCCCATGCCGCTCCCACCGGCATGATCCGGGCCTACGCGGCGATATCGGCCGAGGGCACCCGACGTGCCGGGCGGATCCACGCTCAGTGAGCGTTTCGGCGGGCGATGAAGGCGGGCATCGGCAACCCAACGACGTTGTTTCGCACGGATCTGCCGCTGCGGGCAGCATCCATCGACACACCGTGAGTCCACGCGGGGTGGCCCCCGCGAGCCTCGTTCCGTCGGCGCCCGAGCCCGCGCCGCTCGAGTCCGGTCGTTCGCGCGCCCTTCCGGCCGGCGTCCGCTATCCTGCGCCAAGCTACGGCCGCGGATCCAAGAGGGACTCCCACGCCGGGCGATCGCGATGGTGGAGGCAACGACGACGGTGAAGCGGTCCGCGATCGTGGTCGCGCTCGGCGTGGTCGGCGCCCTGACCCTCGGCGTCGCGTTGGCGGCGGGCTCCCTCGGGCTTGCTGGCGGGGCCCCCAGCGCGTCACCCGTGGCGGTCGCCAGCGACGTGCCGCCGACCCCGTCCCCCAATCCGACGCCGAGCCCGACGGCGAGCCCCAGTCCGACCCCAGGACCGACACCCGTCCCCACGCCGACCCCCATCCCTACCCCGACGACGGTGCCGGCGCCCCTGACCGGTGCCCTCGTCACTCCAGACGTCGCCCGACGACACCCGATCGCGGTGATGATCGACGACCTTCGAGCGGCGCGACCGCAGTCCGGACTGTCGCTGGCCGACGTCGTCTGGCACGCCCCAGCGGAGGGCGGCATCCCTCGCTACATGGCGATCTTCCAGACGAACCTGCCGGAGGCCATCGGACCGGTTCGCAGCTCCCGGTACTACTACATCACCTGGGCGGCGGAGTGGCGGGCGATCTACGCCCACTCGGGAGGCTCCCCGCAGGCCCTCGAGGTGCTCCGGGCCAAGGGTTCCGGCCAGTACGTCTACAACGCCGACGAGTTCCGCTGGGGCGGGCGCTACTTCCATCGGATCACCGCACGATTCGCCCCGCACAACGTCTACACCGACGGCGCGACGCTGCGCAAGCTCGGAAGTCGCATCGGGGCCGACGACGGGACCTACAAGCCGGCCTGGCTCTTCGCACCAGATGCATCCCTGCAGTCGCGTCCGGCCGGGAGCACCATCCACGTCGTGTACCCGGCGAACGTCATCGACTACCGCTACGACCGCGCGTCGAACACGTACCGCCGCTCAGTGACCGGCGAATCGAAGCAGACCGACGCGGCGACGGACAAGGAGGTGGCACCCAAGAACGTCGTGGTCATGCTCATGTCCTTCGGCCCGCTGAACGACGGGCACCCCGGCAAGAAACGCCTCGAGGCGAAGGTCGTCGGGTCCGGCAAGGCGTGGATCGCGACGAACGGCAAGACCATCGTCGGGACGTGGAAGAAGTCCTCGGTCACCGGCCCGACGCGGTTCTACGACAAGAGCGGCAAGCAGGTCACGCTCACGGTCGGACAGACGTTCATCCAGGTCATGCCGCTGGGGTCCACGGTCACGATCAAGGCGGGGACGTACGTGAGCCCGCAGGAGCGGCGCGGCATCACGCCGACCGATCCGTGACGCGAGCCGTGCCCGCCGCCGCGTAGATCGCCCTGGTCTCGCGGGCGACCTCGGCCCACGTCCTCCGATCGCGCTCTGCACGTTCCCGCGCGGCCGCCGCGATCCTCGCGTGGCCCGCGTTGTCCGCCCAGATCGCGGCGAGAGCTGCGGCAAGCCGTTCGGGATCGCGCGGCTCCACCAGGAGGCCGGCCGCCCCGATCAGTTCGGGGAGTGGCCCGACCGCCGACGCCACGACCGGTGTCCCGCCGGCGAGCGCCTCGATGGCCGGCAGTCCGGCCGCCTCGGAGAGCACGGGGAGGATCGCCGCGCGAGCGCCGCGCACGAGCCCCGCGACCTCCTCGGCCGACAGCGCCGGGGCATAGGCGAACGACGTCCCGATCCCCTTTCTGGCGGCCACGCGGGCGATCGAGGCGCGATCGTCCGGGCTGGCGCCGACGAGCAGGATCCGGGGTGGCCATGGTGTGCCATCCTCGAGGCCATCGGGCCGGCCGCCTGCGGCGAGCGCGCTGAGTGCGCCGAGGAGCGTCGCCAGGTCGAGACGCGCGTCGAACCGGCCGTGGAGCACGAGATATCGGCCGGTGACGCCGAGTCGTGCCCGCAGGGCCGCCGCGGCCGACTCCGACTCCGCCGAAGGCGCCCGGGCGAACGCGGCGCGAGGCGCGAGGCCGACAACGTGCAGGCGATCGCGCCGGATCCGGAGCAGCCGCCGCGCGGCCCGGGCCGTCGACTCGCTGCCAACGATGACCGCGGCCGCCTCGCGCAGGATCTGCCCGCGCAGTCGCTGGCCGAACCGGCTCGCCATCGAACGCTGGAATACGGCGGGCAGCTCCCATGGCGCGAGGTCGAGCAGGGTCACCACGACCGGCAGGCCCGAGGCGATCGGCAGCGGCCCGCCACCGACCGCGTGGTAGACCGCACCAGCCGCCCCGCCCCGCGCTGCCCGCCATGCCGCACCGACGGCGGCGCCGCGCAGGATGAACGGATCCACGGTCATCGCCCCGGAGCGCAACAGACGAGTCGGTGGGAGCTGGCGTCGTCCGACGACGTCGAGGTTCGCGAAGCGCTCGGTGGCGTCGTCGAGATCGGAGCCGATGAGAAACGCGAACGATTCGCCGGCGAGCGGCTCCGCGTCGAATGCGCCGAGCAGCCCGTCGAGATAGGCCGCGGCGAGTGGCGCGCGGTCTGGCGTCTGGAGCGGTCGGGCATCGAGCACGACGCGCATGCCCGGGAGGGTCGGTCGGGGCGCGTCACCCAGACGCCGGTCGGGCGTGCCGGTCACGACCCGGTCATGCTCCGCGTCGCAGCCGGCGTCCCCGACCCAGCAGCTCCTCGGCCCGAAGCTGGACGACCACGACCAATGCCTCGACCACGATCCGACGACTCATCTTGGATTGCCCGACGCGGCGGTCGCGGAAGGTGATCGGGATCTCGCGGATACGCGCTGCGCCGCGGTCGGCGCGGAACGTCATCTCGATCTGGAAGACGTACCCACCGGCGTGGACGCCGTCGAACGGCACCGCGGCCAGCGTCTCCGCGCGCCAGGCCTTGAAGCCTCCGGTCAGGTCGTTCTGGTCGAGGCCCAGGACGACCCGCGCGAAGAGGCTCCCGCCGCGCGAGACGACGCGCCGCCCGAGTCCCCAGTCGACGACCCCTCCGCCCTTCGTGTAGCGCGAGCCGATGACGAGATCCGCGCTGCCGTCGGCGATGGGCGCGATGAGCGCCGGCAGGGCGGCCGGATCGTGGCTGAAGTCGGCGTCCATCTGGACGACCGTCGTGGCCCCGCCAGCGAGCGCCTGGCCGAACCCGTCGAGATACGCCCGCCCGAGCCCCTGCTTGACCGACCGGTGGCGGACACGGACACGCAGATCGGTCGCGGCGAGGGCGTCCGCCAGGTGGCCGGTCCCGTCCGGCGAATCGTCATCGACGACGAGGAGGGTGGCTGCCGGTAGCGCGGCGAGGATGGCCGCCGAGATCGGCGCGATGTTCTCGGCTTCGTCGTATGTCGGCAGCACGACCCAGACGCCGTCTCCCGGCGGGCGCGGTGGCGGGACGGTCATGGTCGGGGAGGGGTCGGTCATCGACGCCAAGTCTAGACGGCGCCCGCGGGGCTACGGCGCCTTGACCGTGACGCTCCGCGTGTACACGGACCACCCGATCCAGCTCGTCGCCTCGACCACGGCCTTGTAGGTGCCGGGCTTGACGAGCGCGCCGCTCGCGTTCCGGCCGTTCCAGGTCCAGCCGTACGTCCCCGCCCCGAGGCTCTTCGCCCAGACGCGTCGAACGAGCGTCGAGCCCTGGTAGATGGACACCGCGACGTTGGCCGACCGGCGGAGCACGAATGTCATCCGGTCGGTCTGACCGGACTTCGGCACGAACGACGAGCGCGACCAGGTCACCGACCGGATGGTCCGATCGACGCGCACGATCATCTGGCTGACGGTCGGATTGCCCGCCCGGTCGGAGCCGCCCACGCGAAGCGTGTAGCGGCCGTCGGCGACGATGTTCCCGGCCAGATCGCGGCCGTTCCAGACCCACGATCCCGAGGTCGCCGCGCTGAACCTCCAGATGCGCCGAGACACGCCGTTCTTGTCGATCACGTGGGCGCTCCCGGTGAGCGCTTCGTCAGCGTGCATCGACAGCGTCGTGGAATCCGAATGGCCGTCGGCATTGGGTGAGATGAATGTCGGGCGCGACGAGGTGCTCATGACCGCCGCGCGCCGATCGACCGTCACGAACTTCTGGACGGATGCTCGGTTGTCCGACGCATCGGCCGTCCAGACGGTGATCCGGTAGGCGCCGTCGGGAACGACGGCGTTGGCGCTGTCCGTGCCGTTCCACGTGACGGCGACGACCTTGCTGGCCACGCTCCCGGCACGGACGGCGGGGCCGGCGGCGCCACCGATCCACGGTTCGATGATCCAGCCGAACCTGATGTGGCCCGTGACGGTCACGGCGACCGTCGCCGTGTCGAGCCGCCCGTCGCCGTTGGGCGAGAGGATGGGCGTGCTGAGGGTCGCGCCCGTGATCTTCGGCGGGACCGTATCGGTGATGAACTTGTCCTCGAGGGCCTTGTACAGCTCGGTCCGCGTCCCGTCGTAGCCCAGCGCCCAGATCCCGGCGCCGCGCAGGTTGTAGCGGTTGATGAGGTCATACTTGAGGCCGAGGGCCTGCGCGTCGTCGTAGTAGATCTGCCGCCATGGCGTGACGCATCCGTAGGCAGCGGTGCAATTCTCGCGGCGATAGACGGTCCAGGCGACGCCGTCGCCGGGGTCCCATTGGCGGCCGTGCTCGGCCGCGAACTCGAGAGCCGTGCCGTAGACCACGGTCACCGACGCGCCGTACTTGGTGCCCGAGATGTTCTTGGCATGGACCCAAGAGTGGTCCGTCGACCAGGCTCGCCCGTAGTACGGGACGCCGAGGATGACCTTGGAGGCAGGCAGGCGCGCCAGGTAGGCCTTGACCGTGTCGGTGATGTCGTATGTCGGGCCGCCGAGCGGCGCGATCGAGCCGACCTGGTCGGACGACCCGTTGCGGTAGTCGTAGCCCATGACCACGACGGCGTCGGCGCCGCCCGCGGCAGTCGCCGCCTCGATCGGGTAGTTGCCGATCCAGCCGGTCGTATCGAACGTCAGCTGATACCCCGTTGCGACCTTGTTCAGCTCGGCGCGGACCGCGCGGACCAGCGCGGTGAACTCGTCGCCGTAGGTCGAGACGATCGGCTCGAAGTCGAGGTTCACGCCATCCGCGCCGCGATCGCGAACCGCGGCCGCGATCTGGCGGGCGAGGTTGCCGCGCGCGGTCGCACTCCCGAGCAAGGCCTTCTGGCGCGTCACCCCGCCCGACGACCAGGCGAAGCTCTGGACGGTCAGCACGACCCGGGTCCCGTTCGCGTGGGCCGCGTCGATGACGCTCGTCAGCTTCGAGCTGGTCCAGCCACTCCAACCCACGGTCGTCGAGCCGTCGGCGTTCCGCCGCTGGAGATCGCCGTTTCCGGCGGCCCCGACACCGAAGTAGGCGATCGTCGAGAGCTTTTCCCAGTCGAATCGGGTGGAACTGTCGGTCAGTTCCCAGTAGGGCAGGAACCCGAAGACCTCACGGCGGAGGGCGCCCGGATCGACCGCCGCGGCGAGGTCCGCGGTGATGGCCGTGGCCGGGTCGACGTAGGGAGCATCCACCCGCCCCACGGCGCCGGACGACGCTGGCGGCGCGAGGCTCACGTGATCGGTGGCGTGGCCCGCGACGGCGTCGCGCATCGCGCGCCCGGAGATCCGACCCGCCGGCAGGGCCCGCGGCCGCGCGCCATCGACGGTCCAGTGGTCCGACGGACGGGGCGAGAACGGGGTGCTGACGCGGTCGCCCGGTGCGAAGGTGATCCGGTCGTTCGCGTGCGCCAGCGCCTCTTCGTAGTGGACCGTCGGCTGGACCATGCCGGCCGCGGCGGGCCCCAGCGGATCGGCGGCGCTGACGACGGCGGATGGCGCGACCCCGGCCAGGAGCAGCAGACTGGTGGCGAAGGCGAGGAGTCGCGGGCGCGGGGAGCGCGCGGGACGGGCGTTCTCGCGGATAGCGGTCATCGGCACGGGCTCCTCAGCAGCGTTCCTCGGACCTAAGAGACTGGACCTCTGGCGCTCCCGAGTCTATCCGACGATGGTCCCGGTCCGGACCGGTACAGGGTGGTCCGGTGGGGTCCCGTGCGGTCGACCCTCGCTATCCCGGCACGCCTCAGTGGGGCGCGAGGATCCGGGTCGGTCGTAGCGAAAAGCCGCCGGTGGCGTCGCCCCCGGAGGTGATCAACACGGAGTCAGTGTCGGGGACGCGCATGACGGGTTTCGCGCCCTTGTTCCCGGACACACCCGACACGACCATGTCGGTCGTGACCACGAAGGCGCCGACCGTGACCGACCGGTAGAAGCCGGACGTCGGCGTATTCGGATCCTGGGACACCGTGGCGCCCGGTGTGCGGACCGACGCGAAGCTCTTGACGTTGCCATTCGCATTGGGCTGACCGCGCCACATGTCCTCGATCGACTGGTGGGTCGTGAACAGGGCCTGCAGGTACGCCTCGGCGCCGGCATGTCCGTCGGCGATGACCGCCGAGGCACCGGCCTTGAGGAACCCGGCGGCGTAGTTGTCGGCGCGCTGGCGGGCGACCGAGAGGGTCGGCTCCGGGTTCCCGGGCTCGGAATTGCCCGACGCGTAGCAGAGGTGATGAAGGAGGACGATGGCGTTCGGCGCCAGGTCCAGCGTCGACACATACGGCTCGCCGTAGTACTTGTTGTTGTAGTCGCCGGCGCCGTACGTCGCGTTGAGGCCGAAGCCGTCCTTCGTCGCGAACTTCGGGTCGTACGTGTAGGGGCTCGGCCAGCCGTTGCCGTGGCCGAAGTAGATCACCACTGACGCGCCCGCGACCGCGGCCTTGACCTTCGACCAGGTCGCGTAGGGGCTGTAGACCTTGACGACGTTGGGTGTGTACCTGATCGCCTCGGCGTACGCCCGGTCGGCCTTGGTCCGATAGTTCGCCGTCGTGCCGTGGGTCGCCCCGACGATGATCACGACCTTCGGAGCACCCGGCTCGGCCGCGACCGACGGCACCGCGATGCCAAGGCTGGCGACGAGCACGAGGGCGATGGCGACGGCCGTCTTGCGCAATCTGGGCTCCGAGGCTGGACGAGGGACGATGTGTGTCTCGCCAGACTCGCGGCGGCGCCCGTCGCGCTCAATCGCGGGATGGTCCCGAGCGTGCTAGCCCCTTCGGACCGGGCTCGGTGGAGAGCCGAGGGGAGCGGTGTGGTCAGGGTCGGACGGCGCCGTCGCGCAGACGCACCAGCAGGTCGGCCAGGGGTGGATTCGCGCCATCACGCCCGGACAGGATGGGCCGTCCACCAGGGGTTGCGCTGAGGGTCGGCCAGGCCACCGCCACGGCCGGATCGTCCCATGCGAACCCCAGCTCGTCCGAACCGTCGTACTCGTTGGTGACGAGGTAGATGAGCTCGAGCGGTTCGAGCGCGAGGAAGCCGTGCGCCACCCCGGTCGGGATCAGGACCCAGTCACCGGCCGCGAGCTCGCGGGTCTCGACGACGGCCGAGCGTCCGGAGTCCTCGAGCGCCGGGCGGACATCGACGAGCGCGACGAAGGCACGGCCACTCGCGACCATCCACAGATCGTCCTGGCGGCGGTGGAGGTGCAGGCCGCGGAGGACCCCCGCAGCGGAGCTCGACAGGTTGGCCTGCACGAACGTCTGGTCGGGGAATGCGTCGGCCCGCCACAGCTCGCGGAACGAGCCGCGCTCGTCGGCGTGCCGTTCGGTGGTGCCGTAGCGAACGCCGGGCAGCGCGGAGGCGTCTCGCTCCACGCTCACCCGCGGATCCCCGCGGTCCGGAGGAGGAGCGGCGCGTAGTCGGCCATCGCGTCCGGCCAGACCCGAAGCGGTTCACCGGACGGCAGCGGCGTCTGCGCCAGGACGCCCCAGCGTGGCGGGTTCGACGGCCGCTCCCAGGTCGACGACGGGACGTTCACGACCTCGACATCGAGGCCGGCCCGCGTGACGACGTAGCGCGCCCAGTCGGCACGGGTCGCGAACAGGCCGTTGACGATGTGATGGATGCCGCGGATCGAATCCGACTCGACGAGCTCGACGATGGCGTCGGCCGCGTCGGCCGTGTAGGTCGGCGTCCCCCACTCGTCGCCGACGGCGCGAAGTGGTTCACCGGCCGCCCTGGCGCGCTCCGCGGCGTCGAGGATGCGGCTCGGGAAGTCGCGCCCGGGGGCACCGAACAGCCACGCCGTCCGCGCGATCCCCAGGTTGGCGCCCGGGCGATCGGCGAACGCGGCCGTCGCGAGGCGTTCGGCCTCGGCCTTGGATGCCCCGTACGGGTTGCCCGGGGAGGGCGGGTCGGTGGGCTCGTATGGCCGACCGTCGTTCCGAGCCCCGTCGAACACCTCGTTGGTCGAGATGATGACCAGGTCCGTCCCGCGCGCGGCGCACGCCTCGGCGAGGACGCCGGTCGCGGTCGCGTTGCGCCGCATCGCGAGCGCCGGGTCGAGGGCGCAGCCGTCCACGTCGGTCCAGGCCGCGGCATGGACGACGACCTCGGGCCGGTCGCGATCGAGCAGGGCGCCGACGCCGTCGGGTGCGTCGAGGTCGAATGCGGCTCGTCCCCAGCGGAGCGGGCCCGACGGTCCCGTGAACGGGGCGTCGGCCAGGGAGGCGATGAGCGCGCTGCCGAGTCGGCCGGCCGCGCCGGTCACGGCGACTCGCATCAGTCGGTCGGGGCCGCCGCGGCGGCGTGGCCGGCGTCGGCGCCCTTGCCGGCCGCCGTGCCGGTCGCGAGACGGTGGCCGTACTGGCGCTCATACCAGCCGTCCCAGTCGCCCGACCGTGCAGCGCGCCACCACGCTTCGTGCTCCTGGTACCACGCTACGGTCGCCGCCAGGCCTTCCTCGAACCCCGTCGCCGGCCGCCAGCCGAGGGCCGTCAGCTTCGTGCCGTCCATCGCGTAACGCCGATCATGGCCCGGCCGATCCTCGACCTGGCGGACGAGCGACCACGGCTTGCCGAGGTGCTCGAGGAGGAGCGCGACGACCTCGCGGTTGGTGCGCTCCGTCGGCCCCGCGATGTTGTAGGTCTCGCCGGCCGCCCCGTGGCGCAGGACGAAATCGATCGCCGCCGCATGGTCGCCGACGTACAGCCACTCACGCCGCTGGAGGCCGTCGCCGTAGAGCGGCAGCGGCCGGTCGTCGAGGGCGTTGGTCACGAACAGCGGGATGAGCTTCTCCGGATGGTGGTACGGCCCGTACGTGTTGGAGCCGCGGGTCACGACCGCGTCGATGCCGTGGGTGATGACGTAGCTCCGGACGAGGAGCTCACCGGCCGCCTTGGCCGCCGCGTACGGCGAGCGCGGGGCCAGGGCCGCGTCCTCGCGGGCATGGCCCTCGTCCACGGAACCGTAGACCTCATCGGTCGAGACCTGCAGGAAGCGCGGCCGTCCGGGCGCCACGCGGCACGCCTCGAGCAGGACGTGGACCCCGATGACGCCGGTCGAGAGGAAGGCCTCCGGCTCGAGGATGGAGCGATCCACATGCGATTCCGCGGCGAAGTTGACCACCCCGTCGACCGTCTCGACGAGCGGCCCCACGAGCGTGGCATCGGCGATGTCACCGCGCACGAAGTCAAACCGGGCGGCCATCTCGGGATCGTCGCGCACCGGCGCGAGATTCGCCTCGTTGCCAGCGTAGGTCAGCTTGTCGAGCACCGTGACGCGGGTCCCGTCGCGGCGGCCCAGCACATCCCGCACGTAGCACGACCCGATGAAGCCGGCTCCACCGGTGACGAGCAGGCGGCCGAACGATCCGGTCTCGATCCCCATTCAGCCCACCGGACGGCTGACCGGCGGCGACAGGCGCCCCGCGGCGTCGTCCGCGGCGGCCAGCTCGGCCGCACGCAGGAGCGACGGGACGGTCCCCGCGTCGGTCCAATGTCCGTCGTAGATCGGGCTGTACAGGTGCCCGCTCGGGATGTAGTGATTGAGGACGTCGGTGATCTCGAGCTCGCCGCGACCTGATGGGAGCAGCCGTTCGATGACCCCGAAGGCATCCGGTCGGAGGAAGTAGACGCCGATCGGGATCAGGTCGCTCTTGGGCTTGTCGGGCTTCTCCTCGAACCCGACGACCCGGCCGTTCGCGTCGAGCTCGGCGACGCCGAACCGCTCCGGATCGGGCACCCGGTAGAGCAGCGTCCCTGCCCCATACGGCCCGGCTTCGAACGCGGTCGCGACATCGGCCAGGCCCGGCCCGCGAAGGATGTTGTCACCGAGCACGCAACAGAACGCGTCGTCCCCGACGAAGTCCTTGGCGAGGCCGATCGCGTGCGCGATCCCCAGCGCCCCGGGCTGGTAGCGGTAGGTCAGGCTCAGTCCGAACGCCGACCCGTCGGCGAGCAGCTCGACGACGTCGCCGACGCTCTTGCCCCCGACGACGACGAGGACCTCGCGGATGCCCATCCCGGCGAGGGTCTCGATCGGGTAATAGATCATGGGCCGGTCGTAGATCGGCAGCAGGTGCTTGTTGGTGACGATGGTCAAGGGATACAGCCGAGTGGCGGTCCCTCCCGCTAGGACGATGCCCTTCATCGCTGCGAAGGGTACCAGCCGGGTCCGGCCGGGATGCCGACCGGCGGGCCGAGCGGGCCGAGCGTCACGGTCTCGGGCTCGGCGCCCGGCTCGGCGGGGCGGCGGGCGTCGGCGAGAGACAGGGCTGCTCGCCCTGGGGCAACGTCCTGCCTGTGCAGTCGACCGGCTGTTGTTCGATGGGCGGCAGGCCGCCCTCGTAGTCGAGGATCACCAGCAGGAACTCGAGCTTGTCGAGCTGGGCCGCCGGCTGGAGGTAGGCGGTCTGGACGACATCGTTCGCGTCGCGCCGGACATCGACGACCTGCCCGATGAGGAGCCCCTTGGGGTACGGCGAACGGACGCCGCCGCCCAGCTCGATCCCGGCTGTCACGACCTCGTCGCCGACCGCCACCTTCTCGGTCGCGTCGATCTGGCGCATGACCAGCACGCCACCGAGTTGGCCGACGACCTCGCCGGTCGCCGCGCTCGAGGTCAACTGGCCGATGACCGTTGATTCGGCGTCGGTCAACAGGACGATCTTGGCGCTGGCGGGCAGGACCTCGACGACCCGTCCGGCCAGCGAGCCGCCGGCCGCGACTGCGACATCGCCGACGGCGATCCCGTCGTCGGAGCCCTTGTCGATCACGACCAGCCGGCGGAACTCCGACGATTCGCGGGCGATGACGGTCGTCGCGGCGGTCTCGTAGTCGAAGCCGGCCCGCAGCTGCAGGAGCGCGGTCAGCGATTCGTTCTCGCGCCGGATCTCCTCGAGCCTGGCGTTCTCAGCGGCGAGACGCTCGTTCTCGGCCCGAAGCGCGGCGTTGTCGACGCGCAGCCGGTCGATCTCGGAAACGGCCGCCAACACCGAGGCGGCGTTCCGCGCGACCTCGTCGAGGGCCCCCTGGATGGGACGGAAGGCGAAGCCGACGCCGTTCTGGAACTCACGAACGGCGGGGTTCGAGGAGAACGCCATCAGGAGGACCGACGTCAGGATGAGGACCGAGAAGACGATCCCGCGACGACGGGCGGCTCGTGAAGCGAGTAGCGAGGTCATGGGATGGATCCGGTCGGCGACCAGCGGCGGCTCAGCGCGGCGGGCGCGAGTAGGTCTCCGAGACGAGCACCCGCGCCATCCGATCGAGATCCTGGAGGACGACACCGGTCCCGCGGGCCACGCAGGTCAACGGATCGTCGGCGATGTGGACGGGCATCTGGGTCGCCTCCGCGACGCGTCGATCGAGTCCGGCCAGGAGCGCACCGCCGCCCGCGAGGACGATGCCCTGGTCCATGATGTCGGCCACGAGCTCGGGCGGGGTCTCTTCGATCGTGTCCTTGACGGTATCGACGATCTGCTGGACCGACGGCTCGATCGCTTCGCGGATCTGGTCGGCCCCGACCTCGACGCTGCGCGGCAGGCCCGTGAGCAGATCACGACCTCGGAGCGCGACGCGCTGCGCGTCCCACTCGCCCGGGTAGGCCGAACCGATCGCGATCTTGATGTCCTCCGCCGTCCGTTCGCCGAGGAAGAGGTTGTACTCGCGGCGGGCGAACGTGACGATGTCCTGGTCCATCTCGTCACCGCCGATCCGGATGCTCCGGCTCACGACGATGCCGCCGAGGCTGATGACCGCCACCTCGGTGGTGCCGCCGCCGACATCGACGACCAGGCTGCCCGATGGCTCGCTGACCGGCAGGCCGGCACCGATCGCGGCGGCCATCGGCTCCTCGATGAGGCCGGCCCAGCGACCCCCGGCGTTGAGCGCCGCGTCACGGACGGCTCGCTTCTCGACCTCGGTCACGCCCGACGGGATCCCCATCAGCATCCGCGGACGGGCGATCGTGCCGACCCGGTCGTGCACCTTGTCCACGAAGTACTTGATCATCTGCTCGGTGACGTCGAAGTCGCTGATGACGCCGTCGCGAAGCGGGCGGACCGCGATGATGTTGGCGGGAGTCCGCCCGACCATCCGCTTGGCCTCCGCCCCGACGGCGAGGACGCGTTTCGTCTTCGCGTCGATCGCGACGACCGATGGTTCGCTGATCACGATCCCGCGGTCGCGAACATGGACCAGCGTGTTGGCGGTCCCGAGGTCGATCCCGATGTCGCGGGAGAAGAGGCCGAGGATCCGGTCGAGCATGTGGGGCGTGGGTCCTTCGTTTGCGTGACGTGGTCGCGGCGCGGGCATCGCCGGGATCGGGCGGGTCGCGCGGGAACGAGCCGGGCGGGACGGGCAGCCGGGGCAGTATACCCGGTCGCCCGCCCGAGACCGGGTCGGGCGTTGTGACGGGCCATGCGTGGGGGCCGCGGGCCCGGCCGCAGGGTCGTATCCCGGGAGCGGGTCCGGAGCGCCGCCTGTCCCTCAGTCGGCCGCGCGCGCGGCCACCGCCGCCCGATCGAACGCCACCCCACGATCGCGCATCGAGACGTACGCGTCGTGACCGATCACGAGGTGGTCGAGCAGCTGGATGTCGAGCAGGCGACCCGCGGCCAGCGCCTCCGCGGTGAGATGCAGGTCGTCGGGCGATGGCGTCGGGTCGCCGGAGGGATGGTTGTGGACGAGGATGATGCCGGCCGCGTTCAGGCGGACTCCGTCGCGGTAGAGCTCCCCGACCCGCACCAGCGACGACGAGACGTTGCCCTGGTAGACGGTGGCCACGCGCAGGACGTGGTTCTTGGTGTCGAGCATGACGACGCGCAGTTCCTCCCGCTCGAGACGGCCCATCTGGAGGATGAGTCGGTCGGCGACGTCGTGCGGACCTCGGATCGTCCAGCGCGCCGACGGCCAGTCGGCAAGGAGCCGGCGGCCGAGCTCGAACGCCGCGACGAGCTGCGCCGCCTTGGCCTCGCCGATCCCGCTCACCGCGGCCAGTTCGAGCTCCGTCGCTCGTGCCAGGCCGGTCAGGCCGTCATGCCGCGCCAGGGCGTCGGACGCGAGATCGACCGCGGACCGGCCGCGCGTGCCGGAGCCCCACACCAGGCCGATCAGTTCGGCGGCGGTCAATCCTCCGGGTCCGCGCAGGGCCAGCCGTTCACGTGGTCGCTCGGCGATCGGCACCTCCCGGATCGCCCGGCCACGGGCGACGCCGGCCCGCTCCGGGGACGATTCGTGCGATCCCGCCACGCGGCACCTCCGTCGATCCGATGCGGCGGTCGGCGTCCCCGGAGCCCGAACGACGGGAGCCCGCCGATTCCCCCCGCCATCCGGACCCTGAGGACGACGCAGAGCCTAGCGACGACCCCTCACCGGCGGCTCAATCGGTCGTTCACCGCCGCTCACCACGAAACGCTGACGCGGCTGGCCGCGCGGGCCGAGCCGACGGCCCACGTCAGGTGGAGGTGAAGGCGATCTCGGCGAGGACCAGCAGGACGCCGTTGAACGCGGCGTGCAACCCGAACGACGCCCAGATCGTGCCCCGGCGCAGGAACAGCCAGCCGAGTGCGAGGGCGACAGGGATCCGGCCGACAAAGGCGACCACGGCCAGCCCGAATGCGTCGCCCGCGGTCGCCCCGGTCACCGTGATGACGTGCGCGAAGGCGAAGAACAGCGCACCGAGGACCAGGCCGCGCCGCTCGCCGAGCCCCCTGGCCCAGGCGGTCGTGGCGAACGAGCGGAAGAGGACCTCCTCGCCGAACGGGGCCACGAGCGCGCCGGCGACGAACGACAGGGCGAATCCGGCCGTTGTGCCGGTCGCCGGGAGTGGGCTCTCGGGGGTGACCGGGAAGACCGTCAGCACGACCTGGGCGACGACGCCGGTCACGAAGATGACGGGGACCGCCCACAGCGCGCCACCGCCCATCTGGACCAAGCCGAGCCGGTCCAGCGCGACGACGCCCATCGTCCGCCAGTCGAGGGCCCCGGTGTCCACGACGAGCAACCGCACGAGCCCGATGTAGACCAGCGCCTGGACACTGACCGAGAGCAGCGCCGCGAACGGGCCGTCGACCGGCATGCCCAGCGCAATGAGCGGGATCGACACCACGATGACGATGAGGATCGAGACCGGGACGGCCGCCGCAAAGACGAGGAACGGCGATGGACCTCGATAGGGCAGGGTCCCGCGGGTGCGCCGCTCGATACCTTGCGATCCGGCCGCGGCGATGAGCCCGACCGAGAGCAGCAGCATGCCGATGACGAACAGGATCCGCGCGGCCAACTCGCCGCCGGACAGGACGGCGATCGCGACCACGCCGAACCCGGCGATCGTCGCGAGCCAGCCGATCACGAACAGAGCCGGCGCCGAACGCCCCTCGATGGTGAACGTCGAGGTCCCGGGTCGCCCAGGGACGAGGGGGCCGTCCGATTCGGTGACCAAGGGAGGCGGAGACTCCGCGGCGCCCTCCGGACCGGGGTCGGGCGGCGGCGGGTCGGGCGAGGTCAACGCTCGGGGAGCGGATCCTGCGCGGGCGCCGGGATCTGGCTGTTGGCCTGCCGCGCCTGGCTGCGGGCGGAGGAAGACGCGGTGCGGCTCGTGGTCGGGAGCGCGGTCGGGGTGGACGCGGCGGTCGACCCCGTCGTCCCGGTCGCGGCGATCCGGGTCGTGGCCTCGCGGCTGCGCGGCAGTGCCTCGATCGCGGCCGCCGGGACCTCGCGGCGCTCGAAGTCCTTGCCGCACCAGGCGCACAGCGACCAATCCATCCCGACCAGCCGGCTGCAGTTGGGGCAGACCCGCTTCAGGCGCGTGCGGCAGGACGGGCAGATGATCCACTCGTCGTCGATCCGACGCTCACAGGTCGGGCAATGGTGGATCGTTTCGACCTCGGCCAGGAGGGCCTCCTCGGCCAGGTTGCGCTCCCAGACCTCGCCGATCTTCTCGTGGGGCCGGACGATCTTGTAGATCCAGACCGCGAAGATGAAGAAGATCGGCGTGAACAGGATGATCCCGGCCGCGGCGATGTACGGCAGGATCGCGTTGTCGGACCGCTGCTGCATGTCGCGGAACGCCCAGTAGGCGGACGCCAGCCACAGGACGACCAGGTAAATCCCGATCAGTCGGAACCCGATCTGGACTGGGTCGCTCTCGAAGATGTCGTTGACCGACTGTCCGAGCTGCTGGAGGATCTCTTCCATTCGCCTGGGTCGCTGCCTCCGTGGGCGTCAGCCGGGACCGTGCGTCAAGGCTGGGCGTGTGCCGATTTCGCTCGGCGCAGTGTAGCAGGGGCCGTTCCCCGAGCCTGCGCCGGGCCTCCGCGCGTCAGACGACCGGATCCGCCCCCGCGTGACGGGTCGCCCAGGACGCCACGCAACCGCCGACGACGAGGGTGATCCCGCCGAGCGCGACCACGAGGACGCCGATCTCGGAGCCCAGGGGTCCGAACACGTACGGCCAGGTCAGCCCGAGCAGCAATCCGCCGGCGCCGAGGCCGAGCACGCCAGTCCGGATCCACGCCGGGACCACGGTTCGGACGACGCCCAGTGCGAGGACCGCGAGCAGTCCCCCGAGCACAAGGATATGGC
>Ga0184612_10000392_pt1 | contig 20387 bp, 16 predicted proteins | sample PLM3_60_coex_FD_133163 | JGI IMG/M metagenome (GOLD analysis project Ga0184612, IMG submission 133163) | Groundwater sediment microbial communities from an aquifer in East River, Colorado, USA - PLM3_60_coex | ecosystem: Environmental > Terrestrial > Soil > Riparian zone | place: USA: East... | reverse complement strand
TCCGGTTGCTCCCCACCTTGCCTAGGGGCAACGCAGTTACCTTCGGCTACGGAGTTGTGGCATACTCCGACACGGACTTTCACCGTGCTAATGTGGCGCCCTCACGGGCGCACTCATTCCCGCATGCTTTTAGCGGGAATCCAGGCGAAACTTCGATCAACTCAGGGTCATGGTGAGTAGGGTCGAACCATGACTGGACCCCGATTAAAACATTCGGGGGTGACAACTTTAAGGAAACCTCATCATAAAGGTTGTCGCTGCCTTTCATCGATACAGACGATCGATGAATCCGCTATCGTCAACCTCTTTTAAAATTGTAGTATTGACAAACCGTTCGGGAGAAAGATTCTGTAACTCAGGTTTCTCATTGGCCGCCAGATCGATGAGTGCTTTGATTCCTTTGATCGACGGGTACGGTTTCTGCGGCACAACCTTGGGCGCGAAATAGTCGTAAGTCGCGCTTATCGCCTCCATATCGTTGATCTTCATGTACTTGGCAATTGCTTTCACGCTCTCCGCTTTGTGCGTCTTGAAGTAATGAATTCCTTCTACGAACGCCTGCATGAACTTTATTGCGGTCGGTCTGCGTTGCGTCAGAAACTTCTGACTGCTACCCAGGCCCGTAATCTGGAATTCCGCTCCTAATTCAGCGAGATCTAGAAGCACGTTCATACCCTGCTTCTGGGCCATGGTCGTGATCGGAGGTAGGAACACAGCCGCTTCGAGTTGTCCCGCCATCATAGCCGTGAGACGGGTGGATTGTTCCCCCAACTGCAGGATGGTTATCTCTTTGGGATCGATGCCCATGTGCTTCAATGCGAAGCGAGCGGCAACGTCGGGAGAAGCGCCAAACCGGTTTACGCCGAGGCGTTTCCCTTTTAGTTGTTGATAGGAGGTAATCGGTTTAACGGTAACGATTTGGAAAGCGAACGTGTTCACGATACCGGCGATCATGACCAGATCGGAGCCGGCGAGATTGCTGCTTACAACGGCCGGCCCGCCCACGACAGTAATCGGAACCTCGCCGGACAGCAGTGCAGCTACCGCCGTTGGACCACCCGGAATAAAAAGCAACTCAACATCAAGGCCGTGCTTTTTGAAGATGCCGGCTTCCTTAGTGATCCATATCGGTGCGAGCGAACCAGCCTGGGCGCTGTAGCCGACGTGCAGCTTTTCGAATTTCGTCTGCGCGACGCCCTGTGTTGCGACCGCAACGAACCAAACGGCGGCGATCACCAACATGATCCGGAAACCACTTGACTGTGATTGCATGCTCGAGCTCCTCTATAGAAAAAACGTGTCCAAACCTTGAATGTCTTGAATGGCTATTAGTTAGCTACGGAATTGGCGGGGCAATCCTCTAACCTTTGACATGAAGTCGCTCCCTAGACGATTTCACGAAATAACCGTATCCGAAACTACCCGATTTGTGAAGCATTTGGGTTGACATAGCCACGGTTGGTTGAATACTCTTTGCACAAAACGACTGGAACACTGACGGACGCTTTGTGAAAAGAGTACTGGCCATTATCTTGGGCGGGGGTGCCGGAACCCGGCTGTATCCTTTAACCAAACTTCGGGCGAAGCCGGCCGTTCCGTTGGCTGCCAAGTATCGCTTGATCGATATTCCCATCAGCAATTGCATCAACTCTGAGATCCAACGGATTTACGTTTTGACGCAGTTTAATTCGGCCTCTCTCAACCGACATATTGGACGCACTTACGGCATGGCAGGCTTCTCCCAGGGATTTGTTGAAGTGCTGGCTGCCCAACAAACTCCGGAAAGCCCGAGTTGGTTTGAAGGGACGGCTGACGCCGTGCGCAAATATCTCTGGCTATTCGCCGAGTGGGATGTCGATCAGTACCTCATTCTATCTGGGGATCACTTGTACCGGATGAATTACGCGGATTTCATTCAACGCCATCGGGAGACCAAAGCGGACATCACACTTTCGGTAGTGCCGGTTGATGAACGCCGGGCGTCCGACCTGGGTTTGATGAAGATTGACAAAAACGGCCGCGTGATGTCTTTCAGCGAAAAGCCTAAAGGTGATGCTCTCAAGGCGATGCGGGTAGACACAACGATTCTCGGCCTGCCCGTGAAGAAGGCAAAGGAGTTACCCTATATCGGTTCCATGGGGATCTATGTGTTTGAAAAGCAAGTTTTACACGATCTATTAAACGCGGTCCCCGGCCGAACGGATTTTGGTAAAGAAATCCTTCCGGCATCGGCGACAGATTACAATGTGCAGGCATATCTGTTCAAAGATTACTGGGAAGATATTGGGACGATCGAAGCGTTCTACAATGCAAACCTAGCGCTCACCCATCAGCCGGATCCGCCTTTTAGTTTCTACGATGAAAAGGCTCCCATCTACACGCGGTCGCGCTACCTGCCGCCCACGAAGTTGCTCGACAGCAAGGTGATTGAATCGATGGTCGGCGAGGGATGCATCCTTAAGGAATGCACTATTAAGCGATCGGTCATAGGAATTCGATCTCGCATCGAAACCGGTTGTGTTATCGATAATGCGCTATTGATGGGATCAGACTACTACGAATCGCCTATGGAACGTATGAAAAACTTGGAGAGTGGGAAAGTGCCTTTGGGCATTGGTGCCAACACAACGATCCAAAGAGCAATTGTCGACAAGAACGCACGCATCGGGCGCAATGTACGGATCGTCAACAAAGATCGCGTGGTGGAGGCGAGCCGAGAAGATCTGGGCTTTGTCATCCAAAACGGGATTGTCGTCGTAATAAAGAACGCAACAATTCCTGACGGGACGGTCATCTAGCTCGCGGCACATCGGGACATCGTTGATTGGCTTGACTTTGCTGCCTGGGCTTTTCACACTCAAGATAGTCAACCGCTCGCCAGAAAAGAGAATGAGCCTACACGACGGCTCAGAGATTGCCAAAGTTGTCGTGCATTCTGTCAGGAAAGCGATTTATTCAGCAAAAGATTTGATCTTTCTTTCGCCCCAGAACAACATCCCTGAAATTCTCCTACCCGCAACTTTCTATTGCTTGACATGTCTAGCACTGCCGTATACATGAGGGGGATTAAATTCATCAGGAGGTGTTTATGCCCAAGATTCGGCATTTGGCTATTCGCACGGAAGATACCGGAAAGCTAGCGTCTTTTTACATGGACGTCTTTGATATGCAGATGCTGCACCACGATAAGCAAGAAGGAGGCGTGATTTATCTTACCGACGGTTGTTTCAATCTCGCGATCCTGCCAAACCATGAGCAGAACTCGCCCAACGGGCTTTATCACTTTGGCTTTGAAGTGGAAAACGGCGAGGCAATCGTCGAAAAAATGAAAAAAATCAACCATCCAAAACTGCCGAAGCAACGCCCCAACGGTCGCCCCTATGCGGAGACCCGTGGTTCCGATCCGGATGGTAACTATTTTGATATTTCTGAACATGGATTCCTGACGGTACAGCCGGTAGGCGAAAAAAAGCCGAGTTAAACCATCAGCGCAAAACCACGGAGGAACCAAGCCGATGTGCCTTTTCCGCGGACATCTTCTTCTCACCATTTCTTTACTACTGGGACCTTTGCCTAGTGTTCTGGACGCGCAAACCCGTTCTAATTATGCCTCCAGCATTACTAGTGAAAGCATGGCGTCGGTATGGATAGCCAAAGAGCTGGGCCTGTTCAAAAAATATGGACTTGAAGCTCAGTACATATTGATGCCCCGCTCGCCCCTGGCGGTGGCGGCCCTGATGGCCGGCGAAATCGATATGGCGGTGATTGGGCCTGGACACTTGGTGAACGCCGGCGCGGGCGGAGCAGACGTGATCGGCGTCGCCAATCTTGTCCAGAAGCTCGACTACCGCCTAAACACCAGAGCCGAAATCAAAAGGAAGGAAGATTTACGTGAGAAGCGAATCGCCATCAGCGGTCCGGGATCGACGTCTCATCTCGTCGCGCTGTTGGCCCTGCAAAACCTGGCCCTAGATCCGAATCAAGCAAAAATAACGTTTCTCACGATTCCCGGAACGGAGATCAACCGCCGTCTCGCGCTCGAGAGTGGCACAGTCGACGCTACCACGCTCAACGGTTCCGTGGGGGATACTTACGGCCAAAAGGGCTATCCCGTGCTGTTCAATTTCAAAGGTTCAGGAGTGACGATGCCGCAGACGATGGTCGTCACGACACGCCGCGTGGCCGCTAACAAGCCTCAGGTCGTCGACGCCTATATGAAGGCGCTTGTGGAGGCCATCGCCTATCTGCTTGATCCGGCCAACAAGGAAATGGTGACACGCGCCATGGCTGTTAACTTGCGCTTATCCAATCCCAGTGAAGCCGACGAAGCCTATAAAGCCGTGGTGAACGTATATGAAAGACTTCCCTACCCGACTGCTAACGGAATGAAACGGCTCCATGGTTTGCTCACCATTGTGAATCCTAAGCTTGTTGACGCGAAAGTGGAGACGATGATCGACGACTCCTTTGTCCGCAAGCTCGACACCTCGGGATTCGCCCAGAGTGTTGCCAAGAAACGCTGAGCGAATTCCTGCTCATATCACTAGAGATGAAAAGCTAGAGGCAGTGCAGAAACTGTGGCTGTGAGAATTGACAATTGTCCGGTGGTGGTGGTTGGTGGTGGCAGCGCTGCTTTTGAGTCGGCGGTGGCGGCCAAGCAAAGCGGCGCAGCTAAAGTCGTCATGTTGGAAAAGGCGCCCGAGCCGGAATTCGGCGGCAATGCGCGGTTTTCTCATACGGGATTTCGTTTCGTCTATTCCGGCGCCGATGAAATCCGCGGCTTTATGCCGGACATGGAGCAGACGGCATTTGACCGCTTGCAGTTACCGGGATACACGCCCGCGGATTTTATGGCCGATCTCATGCGAGTCACCCGCGGGCGCATCAACAGAGGTTTAGCCGAAGTGCTGGTGAATGAATCCAATGCCGCGGTCCACTGGATGGATGATCTGGGAATACAGTGGGAACCTGCCGGCCATGTGGAGATCGACGGCAAACTCTACTTCGAGCCGGGTATTGTCATTCATCCGACTGGCGGTATCGCCGGTGGCATCAGTCAGCTCAACCAGTGGCGCGATATCGCGACTCGCATGGGCGTGGAGATACGCTACGAGTCCCGTGTGCGGGATTTGTTGGGTAACGATCGTCATGTCGAAGGCGTGCGCGTTTCCGATCCCAAGGAAGAATACGAGATCCGAGCAGAGGCGGTGATACTCTGTGCCGGCGGCTTTCAGGCCAGCCCGGAAATGCGCGCACGCTATCTCGGTGTCAACGCGGACTTGATGAAAGTGCGGGGCAGCCGCCATGATACCGGTGAGGTGCTACAAATGGCGCTGGCCCTAGGCTGCAAGGCCTCCGGCCACTGGCAGGGCGCCCATGCGACGCCCATCGATGCCACCTTTCCAGACGTGGAGCTCAGCAACAAGGCCAACCGCTACGGCTATACGTTTGGCATTACGGTGAATTCCTTGGGACAACGTTTCTTCGATGAAGGAGAAGCGCATATATCTTACACCTACGCAAAAACGGGCTGGGCGGTTTTGAGCGAGCCGGGCGGAGTCGCCTATCAGATTTTTGATCGCAAAGGTGCCGCTCTGCAGGACACAAGTTATTATAAGTTCGCCGCCCCTATTGAAGCGTCCACCGTTCCGGAGCTTGCGGCCAAGATCGGCATCGAGCCCGCGGTCTTAAGCCACACTGTGGAGCAATTCAATAAGGCGGTGCGTGACGATATTCCGTTCGATGCCAGCAAGACTGACGGCCGCTCTACCGAAGGCATTACGCCGCGCAAAATCGAATTGGGCGATGCGCATCGACGAGCCTCCATTCCAAGCATTTCCGGTGACCGGCGGCATAACCTTCACGTTCGGCGGCATTGAGATCAACGGCAACGCCCAGGTGCTCAACACAGGCGGCCGGCCGATTCGCGGTTTGTTCTCATCGGGAGATATTCTCGGTCTGTTTTTTCACAACTACCCGTCCTGCACCGGTCAGACGCGCAACGTCGTTTTCTCGCGGCTGGCTGGGAGAAACGCGGCAGCGCCGGGACTCTGATCTCAGAAGCCTTCCACCACAGACAGACCGTCTAACAAGGCCAGCCCTTGGTTGACGACGGTCTCGACTTTACTCCGCCTGGTCGTTTCGAAATTCAAGCCAGTCAACATCCCCCGTCAAAAAAGAGAATGAGCACACACGACGGTGCAGAGACGTGTCGTGCTCTTCTACAATTTTGAAACATTCTGCCGAGCGTTACCTTTAGAACCATTGTGTTCCCCGTGAATCGGCGATAGGAATTAATTTAGGATTATCGGATGGGCTCCCGTTTTCGTCCTTGAGCTCCTGCCCACCGCGGAGTAAGACTCTACAGCGATCCGACGACCTTCGAGACAAGACGGTACCGCTTCACGGGGGATCATCCGGCAGGATGCCTAAGATCGATGTAGATCAAAGCCTGACGCTAGGTCATTGAGGGAATTCGAATGACCACCACGTACGATGCGATCATTATTGGAACCGGTCAGGCTGGGCCTTTTTTAGCGCGACGTCTGACAACTGCGGGGATGAAAGTTGCGATCATCGAACGCAAGTTGTTCGGTGGTACCTGCGTCAACACAGGTTGTATTCCTACTAAGACCATGGTCGCCAGCGCCTACGCCGCCCATATGGCCCGGCGTGCCGCCGATTTCGGAGTGGATACCGCCGGTGTAAGCGTGGACATGAAGCGTGTGAAGGCTCGGAAGGACGACGTCTCGGGGCAATCGAGGACTGGGCTCGAGGCCTGGCTGAAGAAGATGGAAAACTGCACGGTATACGAGGGCCACGCCCGCTTCGAGTCGCCTCGAGAGGTGGCCGTAGGCTCGGAGCAGCTCACGGCTGAACGGATCTTTATTAACGTGGGTGGGCGCGCGGCTACCCCTCAGATGCCAGGGCTCGAACAGGTCGAATATCTTACCAACAGTTCCATGATGAACGTCGACTTTCTTCCCAAGCACCTCATTATTGTGGGAGGCAGCTACATCGGTCTGGAATTCGGGCAAATGTTCCGCCGTTTTGGCAGTGAAGTCACGATCATCGAGATGGCCGGAAGCCTGATCCAGCGTGAAGACGAAGACGTGTCGTTGGCCATCAAGGAGATTCTCGAGCGCGAAAACATCCACGTCCGATTGAACGCGAAGTGCATCGGCTTTTCTAAACGCGGCAAGGACATTATTACGCACGTGGAGTGCACCACCGGCGCTCCTGAAGTCAACGGGACTCATGTCCTGCTTGCGGTAGGACGGCACCCTAATACCGACGACCTCGGCCTTGAAAAGGCCGGCGTCTCAATGGATAAACGCGGATACATCGTTGTCGACGATCAATTGCGCACCAGTGTGCCGGGCATCTGGGCGGTAGGGGATTGCAACGGCAAGGGCGCGTTCACACACACCTCCTTTAACGATGCCGAAATTGTCGCCGCGAATCTTCTCGACAACGACCCGCGCCGAGTTAGTGATCGCATCCCTACGTATGCACTGTACATCGACCCGCCTCTCGGACGAGCAGGCCTGACTGAAGCGGAAGTCCGCAAGACGGGCCGGAGCGCGCTCATCGGCAAGCGCCCCATGACAAAAGTCGGACGTGCCGTCGAAAAGGGCGAAACGCAGGGTTTCATGAAAATCGTCGTGGATGGGCAAACGCGCGAGATCCTAGGCGCCGCCATCTTAGGCACCGGCGGTGACGAGGTGATTCACTCGATCCTAGACGTGATGTATGCCAAAGCGCCGTACACAGTCATTCAGCGGGCAATGCACATTCACCCGACGGTTTCGGAACTCATCCCAACCATGCTCGGCGAGCTCGAACCTCTCTCGTGACGGCCGACGCGAAGACCGCTCACTAACAGGCGAAAATAATATACCCCCGCAGGAGTGAACGTTTCGTCTCAATCCGGCCAGGCTCGCATCGCCGTCTGGATAACCCGTCGAAGTTCCGCGCGGATGACAGTAGCTATGTCACCGGCATCGAACCCCAGATCCGGTCAAAGGACCCGCCGTTAGTCTAACAGGTGTATCGTAGGGAAAAGAAAGAAACGCCAGCAGCGCGCCTTCTAAGCATAGTAAGAGGATATCCGGTAGGGTGGACTCAGGCGAGATGCTCGGTGTGGCTTCGTACTTGTCGATCACCTGACCTAGCCATTCCTCATCCGCAGCGACGACTCATTGGATTTATTTCTTGTAAAGTCCCGCAATAAATCCGCTTTGGTCGATGCGTTTCACAAACGATGGATCGATGAGCGGGTTCGGGTCGGTCTGTTTGGCTTGCGGGTATTGGAACGAAAGAATCTCCAGCCCGCTTTTGATCACGTCGAAGGAAGGATAGGGTTGCTGCTCCAATGCAGTAACAGCGTATTTATAGGTCTCCTCAAGAACTTCGTCGCTTGTGCCCAGTAGGTGTTTCTTCATGACGGCTAGGCTCTTGGCTTTGTTAGTCTTGAAAACATAGATGCCTTCAATGAGAATTGTCAAAATTTTCGATCATTTCCGGACGTTTCGAGATCGTTTGCCTGAGTATCGTTACTGTGTTGGCCGGAAAAGTAATCCCCAACGCATCGTAGTTGACTAACTCACGAAAGCCCATTTTTGCAGCCATCAAAGGTAGCGGCATCGTCAGCGGGGTCGCATCCACAATGCCGCGCTCTAACGCTTGTAAGCCAACCGCCGGGTCGCCGACTACCAGCAGCTTAACATCGCGGTCCGGTTGGAGACCCAATTTCGCGCGCAGCACGTACCTCAGTATGATCTCGGAAATGGAACCCGCCCGAGACACTCCGATGGTTTTGCCTTTCAGGTCCTCCGCAGTCTTGATCTCGCTCTTGGCGAAGATACCGCCGCCGACTTTGTTCATATTGATCGCGACGATTACCTGATCCTTGGATCCAAGAACGTGCGAGGTTACTGCTCCGCTCCCAGTCGCAACGACGATGGGGATATCTCCGCTGACGAGCAGCTGTTGTGGGCGGAGCCTGCCCGCATAGATCGCTTTTAGATCGATGCCGTATTTTCTGCCGATCCGGTCCTCCACCGCGATCCACAGCGGCGTGTGATGACCGGCAAGCGAAGAATAGCCGACGACGAGGCTTTCCATTTGCACCGCAGCCGGCGCCGGGCCCCCGAAGGCAAGCGCGCTAAAAAAAAGCCAAAGACCGAGGATGGGTTTTTTGCTGGCCATAACGTGTCTCCCTTAGATCAGAAAAGTGGGATGAGTACACGGTGGTTCGTGGGAAGTCAAGATGTTGGCACGCCGCCGAGGCTTAAGGGTGGACTGGTTTGGGTAACTACGCTCAATGAGATGCGCTTTTCACTTCTTATACAGCGCCCTGACGAATCCGCTGTCCTCGATCTTTTTCATGATCGATGGCTCGACGATCAAGGTCGCATCGGTTTGTTTCGCCTGAGGATATTGCAACGACAGCATTTCCAACGCGCTCTTCACCACCTGCAGGGACGGATACGGCACTTCATCCAACGTGGGACGGGTACTCTGGTAGGTCTCTTCGAGGATCTCGTCATCGGCGCCTTTCATATATCGCTTGAACACCGCCAGGGTCTTCGCTTTGTTCGTCTTGAATATATAAGTCCCCTCGACGATGCATTTTAAGAATCTTTCCACCAGGTCCGGATTCTTAGCGACAGTTTGCCGCAAAACCACGACGCTCGTGTACGGATACTCGACACCGAGCTTATCGAAACTGGCCAATTCCCTAAAGCCGGCTTTGCGCGCAATGAACAGGTAGGGTATCGACATCGCAGCCGCGTCGACGACGCCCCGTTCTAACGCCTGCAGACCGAGATAAGGTTCGCCGGTTGGTAACAATTTTACGTCGCGATCGGGAACAAGTCCGAACTTACTGCGCAGCACGTATCTCACCGTCGCATCTAAGAACGCCCCTGGCCTCCCCGTCGCCACGGTTTTACCCTTCAGGTCTTCAACACTTTTGATCTCACTCTTGGAGAAGAGCGATGTGCCAATTTTACTGGTGATCGTCGCAACCAGCACTTGGTCTTTCACTCCGACGATATGGGAAGTCATCGTGCCGGTCGCCGAGGCAAGGACGATCGGCATATCGCCGGTGGCGAGCAACTGCTGCGGCCGCACTCGGCCGGCATAGATCGCTTTTAAGTCTAAACCGTACTTTGTCCCGACACGTTCCTCGACGGCAATCCAAAGCGGTCCGTAGGTGCCGGTAAAGTTTGAATACCCGATGGTCAGTGGTTCGAGCCGGGCGGGGGCCGCGAAAACCTGGGCGCTGAAGAGCAACGAAGCGGCAACTAGCGATCTGACGACGAAATTCGCTATTTGAAACATAGAGCGATTCGAAACGACAAAGAGTTTGCCCTGCGGGTTATCACTCACCATTCCTTATTCACTACAGCAGTTCTTATATTTCTTCCCGCTGCCGCATGGACACGGCTCATTGCGTCCAACTTTTTTTTCGACAATCCTTTGTTTGGGCGGGTTCAGTAATCGGGTTAAGTCGGTAATATCCTCTGGTTTGTCTGGTTCTAACTCGATCCTGTATTTCCATCCCCTTTGTTCAAATGCAGATGTCACTTCTTTGAATCTGTTTTCTGTTTGTACCGTGACAACTGCCGGATTCTTTTCAGTCCCCAATTTCGCACTCCTTATGCCGTCGAAAACCCGCATCCGATTTCCAGCGCCCGTACGGCTTCTCATCTTCCCAACATCGGTAATTCTATTGCCCATTGCCTCACTATTTCAGATATCCTGAAACTTATCCACACTGAGCGTGAGCACAGTCCCCGGCGTACAACAACCGCCGCAACAGGGGCGAATTGCGGTTTCAAGGTCTTCGTTAAGACTCCGTGGAGATAGTCTCAGACCATCGAAGTGATACAAATTTAAGGACTGACTTTGCTTTGCAACCTTCGCAAGGATGTAAACGGTTGCCCAGCTCCGCCGTCAAATACAGTAAATAGAGTGACGAAACGCGGCCCGGTACGTCAAAAGCAGTGGGCAATTGGCCTAGTTGGAAGGAGAAGTGATCATGAAAAGCGGTACTTTACTCTGGCTCACGTTAAGTTTAACGGTGGGGATTGTGAATGTTCCTAACGTCGTTTCTGGGCAGACCTACCGACAATATAGTAGGCGAGATGACACAAACGACAACCGTTGGGATCAGTGGAGAACACAAGGGACGATCGGCGTGTGTCCTGCAAGGCACCTGGTATTTGGACGGCAATCGGGATATGCGTGCCGAGATTGTTTCATCCCCGAGGGGGACTCGAAGCGACCAACGAACGTGGCGATACGACCCGCTTAGAAATCAACCGGAGTGGCAACATTCATGCTTTGGACTGGCAAGGCGGGTTGCGAGGAAATGTTCGACCCGACAGAATCGAATGGGAGAATGGGACGACGTGGATGCGGCAGCCCTTTTATAGGTATGGTAGACGCCGTTAACTTAGGGCATCGCCCAACTTTGAGACCCGTCTCAATGCTCTTCTCAATTTCAAACGGGCGAACGTTTGGCTGCACCTGCAAAGGGAGGGAGAGCCTGGCAATCGCTATAGATTGAGCCATTTTACAACGCGCTCAGCATCCGTGATGCCACCGATCAGAACGACCAGCACCGCGAACGGAAGCGTGAGCAGCGCCCACACGCCCGACAAGAGTGCATGATCTCCGTTAACGTCAGCAATGAAGTTCATCGCGTCGAGGAACTCAACGGCGAGGAAGGGCCCGCTAGAAACCACGAGAAAAAAAATGCCTAACATGAGACCGTAAGGTCTGTACCGACTACCCGTACCAGTGGCAACGGATCCCTTGCGCTTGGTTGGCTCTTGAAAATCTGCGCAACGCTTTTCAATCTCTTCTTCGAGCCACCTTCCTCGGTTGGCATCAAACCAATGACGTGCCTTAAGTAACTGCCGCAGTGTGTAGATGGAGTAATCTGCCTCGGCAATCATCGGATCCGTTTCACCTGCTTGATCAGCGATCTTCAATGCAATTCCCATAGACCACTGGAAATCAGCAAAGAACATACCAACAAATCTCCATTCGATTCCTGTGGCAAACAAAACGTAAGCAATCAGTCTTTAACAAGAAATTTCTGAGCGGGACGAAGAAGCAGATTATGATGAACCAATTAGTGAGCAAAAAGGTACGCGCCCGAAGGTCCGGGGTCGGATCTTGGACCATGTACTAGAGTTGGGCTACCTCAACGTCTCGCTGACCTTGTGGACAATCCTAAAGTCGAAGACCTGCTCGGGCAGCACCGGCTGCTTAGGTTTGATTCGAACTGCAGCATCCGCGATCATTTGGCGCTGAATATCTTCGCTCACCGAGCCATTTTCCAAAAGCGCCGGTCCTGCGATGTCATATACGCGGGCGGCGATCTTTTCCGGTTCTTTGCCGATGTCTAACCAAGGGCCCTTGATAAATTCAATGCCATACTTCCGGTCGGATTTGATCAGCCGAATTGCTTTCATCATCGCGCGCACAACCTTGGTCACCAACTCGGGCTGCTCGGCCAGCATGGCTTTGGTCGTGGCGAGACCTCCCTGCACGGATCGATAAACGTCGGCAGCAGACACCAGCTTGCGAAACCCTTCATCTTGAGCGGTGAAGGTTAGGGGCATTTGAAGCGGGGCGGCGTCAATAACTTTCGCCTTTAAGGATAAATAAGTCATGTGACTTGGACCCGTTGCAAGAATAGCAACATCTTCAGGACGGACATTGTGCGCTAGCAGAATCCGGCGCGCGAGAATTTCCGCCAAAGAACCAACCCCACCGGTGCCAATCTTCTTTCCGCGCAATTGTTGAACACTGGTGATGTTCGGCTGGACTATAAGGTCAAATGACGGCTGGTCAGTGACGGCTAGAATAACTCTAATGTCAGCGCCGCTAACGGCGGAACTAACGGCCGATCCGGTTGCGGAAGCGAATTGCGTGCTGTTCCCCATCGTCGCCTGAATCGTTTGGATCGCCTGCATCACGATCAGTTCTACGTCCAAGCCTTCCTCGCGGAAAAAGCCTCGTTCCTTGGCAACGAAAAAGGGCATGGAAGTCGTGCTTCTGGCAGCTAAGCCCATCCGCACTCGGGTCATTTTATCGGAACCGTCTGCGGAAAGAGCATTTTCTGTACGACATAGACAAAGACCGATCGCAATCATCAAAAGGGTCGCAAAGTATTTCGCTCCAATCATCGCGTCCTCCTTATGATTTAACTGAAACCGAGGCGGAGAATCAGAGTCATCAAGGCTTGGTAATTTTGCGTGAGACGCGCCGACCAGACTTCGTGCTTCTTGGTCAACGCACTTAAAAATGCAACGTCGGATAAATCGGCGAATAGCGCCAGAGTTGATAAGGTGCTCTCGATCCTGAGTAGACCGCCGAAAAACCGTCCGTTTACCCTTCGAGAGCCTCAGGGCAAACAGAGGAGCGGTTGAAATGATTATAGATTTTCCGTTCGTGCTGAGGCTCTCGAAGCACAAGAGCTATTTTTTCATCAGCTTTTTTAGGCCTTTCGATTACCTACGGCTGAGCCCTTTTTTTCAGAAACTCAGCGAGCTCGCGCAAGTATTCTTCCTGTTCCTTACCTTGGTATAATGCAAGCGAGCCGTCGTTTTTCAGCGGGATACCGCCAAAGAAATGGAAGGCGTGGCCGTCCCAGTCGTAGAACTCATCGCCGCGTTGATAGATCTCTTTCCATTTGTAGCCGACCGGACTGCGGTGCAAACCCGTGCGCGCTGGAAACGCGTCTTCTTTCTCCCGGGAATCGTTGAGATTCTCCTTCGGACCTGCTTCTTCGGGAAGTCCCTCCCACATACGCCGGTAGTTGGGAAGGAATTCTTTCTCACGAACCAACAACGCAGTGTGCATGTCCCACCAAGGGCTGTGTCCAGCGATACGCTCATCGACCTGCTCGACCAACTTGTAGATGAGCCGGGCCCCTGCCCGTAGGCGCAAAACGAGCGTCCCTTCGGCGGTCTTGGAATTATGTTCCACTTGCACGCCGCAGTACTTTTCAAAAAAAGCCGCGGTTCTGGCCAGGTCGCGGGAGCCGTAGACCGTGTGGCTGATGCGGCCGACTCTCTCTTCGGTGCAGATCTCCATGGCGCCTTCGGGCATCTTCACCGGCGCCCAGAACTCATACTGGTTGCCGTCCGGATCGGCAAAGTAGACGACCGTGCCTTCTTCGCCTTCGGCGGCTGTCCGGATCGGGTCGCTGTGCGGGATCTTTCGCTGGTCGAGCCGGCGCAGGTGCATATCAATGTCCTCGGGTCGGATGTAGAAGCCGCATCGGGGCATATCCGTGCCCAGTTCTTTGGCTGGTGGGTAGTTCTCGGGCTGCAGAAACGCGCCGATGCGACACGAGCCGCCGTCCCACCACATGAAGCAGAATATTGGCGTATTCTTCTTTCTCATGTTAGTCGTGAGTCCGTTGATCGGCCTTGGAGGAAGGCCGGTGGCTTTATTCGCCCAGTCAGCCCAGCCAGATAAATCGTTCGTCCCGACCACGTAATGATCGATCCAATACACCGCTCCGCGAGGTTCAACATCTGCCATAAGTAATCCTCCCTTGAGTCAACATAGAAAAGTTCAGCTGTCGTCGCGACGGGTACCAGACTGAGGAAAAGGTGTCAAGCCCTGCGCGACGATCAGGTCGTTCAAAGTTCAAGGTTCAATAGTTCAAAGTGTTCAACCGGCTTCAAAGCTTTCAGGCCGCAGCTTCAGTTCCCCAGTCCGTACAGGGCCGCGGCGTTGTCATGAATAACCTTCTTCTTCATCTCCGGCGATAGATGGGCCGAGTCCTTGTCGATGATCTCTTTGGAGAACGGCCACGTGCTGTCCGGATGCGGGTAATCTGATCCCCACATGATGTGACCTTCGCCGAAGAAGTGTATCAGATACAGTCCCACCAAATCCGTTTGATAGGTCGCCCAAACTTGGCGCTTGAAGATCTCGCTGGGCATCGCTTTGAGTGGGATGTCGTCGGCCTTCTTGCGCTCGAATTGTCTCTTGTAACGGTAGTCCATCTCTTGGACGATGAACGGGATCCAGCCGATCGCGGATTCAGCGAGACAGAACTTCAACTTGGGATGGCGTTCCAAGGTTCCGAAGTTGAACATATTTACAAACGGATTGAAAAAAGACGTTGCGCCGTTGCTGAGCCCCATATCGAAGACCCCTTGCCGCTCACCAGGTTTCATAGCGTCAATCGTGGCCCTAACCGTTCCCGACTGCGTGCTGCCGCCCACGTGATACGATACGACGATGCCGGCGTCCTCAGCCGCGTTCCAGAACACGTCCCATGGCTTTAAGTTCATTTGGAGAGTGACATCGTTGACCAGGAAGTTCGCTTCGCGGAAACCCAACTTCGCTACCCGGACGACTTCATCTCTGGCGGCTTCCGGGTCGACGGAAGAGAGCATGGCGACGGGGAAGAAGCGCTTCGGCGCACTCTTGCCGAATTCTAACGCCCAGTCGTTGTAGGCTTGAACGCAAGCATTTCTCAGCACGGGCTCGCCCACTTGCATCGCGATAATAGGCGGAAACATGAGCGACGCTTCGACTCCGTCACGATCCATATCAGCGAGGCGTTTGTCCGGGGTCGTCGGCCGGCCGGGTTCGCCGACTCCGCCCCTGTCCAGAGCCAGCGGGTTTCGCTTGGGTCTGGCAAACCAGCGCTCGCCGCGATAGTCCGCCCAGGTCTCGCCGTCGCACACCCAGTACTCGCCTTTTTCGCCCCGGTCTTCGACGTGCGGCGCGCGATCCCGCAATGACTTGGGCAGGCGCTCCGTCCACAAGTCCCTCGGTAAATACCCCAAGTCAATGTGATCGTCGGCTGAAATCATCGTGTATGTCACTGTCATTCTCCTTTCGACATCGCGTAGTTAGAATTTCTTACATAGCCTGATTCTCATGCCATTCCGAGGGCTCTGTCAAGCAGTGCAAATCGGTCCCGGCAGACGGCCCATATCACGCTGGTAAGAAAAATTTCTCCAGCGCGAGGTCACTTCATCCGGGCTACCGCTGATACTAAAAAGAGACCGGGTGTTATTCCTTCGGGTTTTGCCGATTGATCCTTCGGATGACCCTACTCGTCGCTTTTTTCGGCGGCGGCGTTTATACCGGCGACGTAGCCCTGAGTAGTACATCTACCCAAGCCATGTTGATTGAAGCCACCGGCAGACTCGCCACCACAATAGAGACCGGGAATAACCTGGCCGTTCATGTCCAACACTTGGCATTTAGCATTAATTCTCAGGCCGGAACGCGTGTCGTGCACGTTCGGCGTCGCCCATCCCGCATAGAATGGCGGCTTTTGGATTTTATACTTCGGCGTAGGCTTACCGAAATCGGCGTCCTTGCCCGCGTCAACGAAAGAGTTGTAGCGCTCCACCGTCGCTCTCAGCGTCTCGCCCTTCATGGGCTTTGCTTGATACTCGTTTTTGATCGCCGCGGCGAGATCGGGCAGAGTATTCGCGCTGAAGAAATACCCGTCCAGGTCTACGTAAGGCGGCGTGATCTTCCACTTGTTTCGCTCCACAGCGTCTGCATCGAAGATGGCCCATACCGGCCCGGCGGAATAATCAGGTGGTTCCGAGTACTCGTTCATCGCCACGGCGGCATTGAAGAAGTTATATTTGCTGGGGTGGTAATCGATCCTCTCGTTGTTGCGATAGTCGTTGGGCGTGTACGGGTTGATTTCGTTATAGACGTTGCCGTGGGGGTAATCGCCCTTGGTCTCGTCGTAGAATCGTTTGCCCACCTGATTGACCAAAATAAGGTTGTGCCAATCTTTCACCGCCAGGCCGGTGGCGCGCACCAGCGGGAAGAGCGGAAACTCAAGCTCCCATGTCATGTAATTCCATTTCGTCGCCAGCACCCGCTGGGTGCGGATGTTGTCGCCGTTCTCCAACGTCTGGTTCGCCAGTCCCCAAAGCGATGCGCCGATCGCCGTGGCCGCGATCTCGCCGCTGGCATCCTGGAAGCTATAAGGTTCACCAGCGACGGTGAGCACCGCGGTTAATCTCGGGTCGAACATGCGCCGGAAGTTCAAGTTGCTGGTCATGCCGCCGGTGGCGATAATCACGGCCTTTCTTGCGCTGATACTCATCGCCGGCTTCGTGCTATCGATGTTGCCGTCGGAGCGAAAGCTCTTTAACGGCGTGGTCTGCCCGGGCAGCACTCGCGGCGTGTGCTGCGCCGTGATGCCGAGCACTCGTCCGGTATTCTGCCCTTTGCGGATAAGGCTCGTCATTTTGTAGTTCAGCAAAAATTTGACGCCCTTGGCGCGGGCGCTGTTTTCCAACGGCCGAATAAGGCCAGTTCCCGCTCGGTTGTTTGGACTCTCCGGCCCCGCGCCTTTGGTCCAGACCGCATGATTCTCTCGCGGCGCAGAGTTTCCCAAATTGTGCCCGCCCTGGTTGTCCGGCGGGACATCCTTGAAGTCCGCGCCGTTGGCTACCAGAAATTCGTAAGTCGGGGCGCAATGATCGGCGAAGGCGCGCATCACCGCGCGGTCGTTATACCGGTAATCGGGCCAGCCGTTGGGTTGCACAATGGACCAGTCCGTGAGATCGCGGAAAACCAGGTCGGGCGAGTCTTCGATGCCGTACTTCCTCTGCGCGCTCGTGCCGCCGCCCAGGGGTGTGTTGCCGCCGCTTATGATTGCGTGTCCGCCAATATCGTAATTCGTTTCGACAACGATAACCGATGCTCCTCCTTCAACCGCCTTGATCGCCGCAGGCAGCCCGGCTGCCCCTGCGCCGATAACCACTACATCCGCTTCCAGGTCCCAGCTGACGGGAATTCTTCCTGTTCCCGCTCCCATTTCGCCCGGACCGACGGTGTCGGTGGCGCCGTCTACCGTCGCCGTAGTCGTGATCGAGTTCTTTCTTGAGAGATCGTACTTTGTCTGGCTATTTTCCATTGATCAACTGCCTCCTTCAAGCGCGGTTGTTCATCTTACAGATTTACAATCGTCTTCATTGAGCTGCGAAGACAAAAACGTCCATTCTTTATCCTATGTCACCGACAACGGTCAAGCCGCAGGACTAATTTTGTTGTACCAAAGTGATTATGTCAGGGGTTGACCGCCCTTTGATTTTGATTTGGGCGCGTAATGTGCTAATGAGCAAACCCAATGGGAAACTGCACTACGGAGGTTGCGCATGACTTGGATTCTGGAGACGTCGCCATCTTTTTCATTTGTGTTTCTGCGTCTCGGTCTTGCCGTTACGTTTTTCCTGCATTCAACACAGCAGATCTTCGGTTGGCACGGTGGTCGCGGTCTGAAAGCACACCTGGCTAACTGGCGCGACAGACAGGGCATACCCACCCCCATCGGCGCGCTGGGGTTGTTCATTGAATTCTTCGGCAGCCTCGCCCTTCTTACCGGGTTTCTCACGCGGCCGTTTGCATTGGGGTTGGCCCTTTTCATCGGTATCGCAATGTTCAAATCTCATGTGCAGCACGGCTTTTTCCTGGCGCGCCGTCCGGGAGAGCATAGCGGCATCGAGTATACCCTGGCGCTTTTTCTAATGGCTGCGGCGCTCTTGGTCGGCGGCGGAGGGGCTCTCTCGGTTGACGGGCTCCTTAGCCGCTAGAAAGTGTCTGGCGGCCCCGCTAAAGAAAAAACCAGGGCCGGGGCCTGTGACGCATGCTGCTCCGGCCAGGACCATAGAAGTCTCCCGTAACACTTGATTGAAAACTTCGACCCCATCTCCGACAGGATTCTCTAGAGGGAAATCGTTGTTCACGCTCGTGAAGTGTTCGTGACGGAAATCGGCAAAATCGGAACGAGGAGGACGGATGGATCTCCAGCTTCAGGGAAAAAAGGCAATCGTCACCGGCGGCAGCCGCGGCATGGGCAAAGCAATAGCGCGGCAGTTGGCCCGCGAGGGCTGCGATGTAGCGATCGGTGCCAGGACCGAGAGGATGCTGCGCGAGGCAGCGACGGAGATCGCCCGGGAGACCGGACGTAATATCGTTCCACTGGTTGTGGACACACTGAACGCGGAATCAATCAGAGGATTCGTCCGCCAGTCAGCCGAGGTTTTAGGCGGAATCCATATCTTAGCTAACTGCGCCGCGCGAGTCGGCGGCACCATCCCTGACAATATGGATGTGATCAGCGACGAGCAGATCGTCAAGGACTTCGAAGAAAAGTTCCTCGGCTATTACCGCTGCGCGCGCGAGGCGGCGCCGCACATGAAGCAGGCCGGTTGGGGCCGGATCATCAACCTGAGCGGCGGCGCCGGACGGACGCCGGGCACCGCGATCAGCACTCCGGCCCGCAATATCTCCTGCGTCGCCCTGACGAAGTCCCTGGCGAACACGCTCGGGCCCTTCGGCATCAACGTGAACGCTACCGACCCCGGTACGACGATCACAGAGGCAGTTTTGGAACGCAACCGCGAGCAGGCGAAGCGCCAGAGCAAGACACTCGACGACTATCTCGAAGAATCGCGGCAGCGTAGTCTTATCCGCCATCTAGTGACCGCAGAGGACATTGCCTACGTGGTCACGTTCCTCTGCTCGCCACTGGCCATCAGCATCACCGGTGAGGCAATCTCCGTCTCAGGCGGCGCCAACGCCGATATGCACTACTAAAAATCTACGGAATGCGATTATTGGGGTTCGGCTTGAATAAATGAATAACCTACCATCGAAAGCGGGAGTCCTGTCTTGGTTCTCGTGGCTATCTATGCGGCCGACTGCTTTTACCCCGCCGAAAGTCCATGCCGCTGGTATGTTTCTCCCAGAGAATTTCACGCGTCCTTCACCGGCAACGTGCGTGACAGATCCTCTAGCGCGACGCACTGACCGGGCGGTCCAGCACCACGTTGGTCACCGCAGGAGATTTTTCTAATACCTGCAGCGCATCCAACCCGACGCGGAGCGCGATACCGGGTATGCTCCGATATAGGCGCATGACCTTGAACTGGGTGCCACCCAGTTCCGCCAAGACATAGCTTTGGGCGCTCAAGATCGCTTTTCTCTGCAGCGTCTTTAGGTCCTCGCTCAGTTGATCTTCGCGCTGCCATGGTGTCCGCAATCCCGCCAAGACGAGGACGGTGCCATCGCTTGCTACGCGCTTGAACAGTTGCGAGGGAACCTTCTCCGACGGTGCGGCCGCCGCATCCACCGCCGGACGGTCGAGCATTACGTTCGTTACGTTCGCCGAGCGCGCCAACTCGGCCAGCACATCCGCGCCGGCCTCTAAAGCGATACCCGGAATCCGATCGTAACGGCGAATGACCTTATATCTTCTTCCCTCCAGCTCGGTTAGTAAGTCCCTCTGGATCGAAGCGATGGCCTCACGCTGGACCCGTGTTTCATCTTCACTCAGACGTGATTCCATTTGCCACGGCACG
>Ga0184612_10000391_pt1 | contig 20413 bp, 20 predicted proteins | sample PLM3_60_coex_FD_133163 | JGI IMG/M metagenome (GOLD analysis project Ga0184612, IMG submission 133163) | Groundwater sediment microbial communities from an aquifer in East River, Colorado, USA - PLM3_60_coex | ecosystem: Environmental > Terrestrial > Soil > Riparian zone | place: USA: East... | reverse complement strand
TTTCGCGGCGACGGCAGCCATCACGGTCCTGCTGCTGGCGCTGTCCGATCACCTGGTCCTGTGGGTCCTGCTGCGGGCGGCCGCCGGTTACTGCATGGCCGGACTGTATATGACGATGGAGAGCTGGCTCAATCATCGCGCCACCAACGAGATCCGCGGTCGCACCTTCGCTATCTATGCGGTCGTCAGCGGCGCCGCCGTCGCGACCGGGCCGCTGCTGCTCAATCTGGGCGACCCCCATGGTTTTGAGCTGTTCTCATTGACCGCAATTCTGTTTGTCGCAGCTCTGCTCCCGGTGGCGCTGACGCTCACGGGGAACCCGGACATCGCGCGGCGCTCGCGGCTCAGCCTGCCGCGGCTCTTTGCCATCTCGCCGCTGGGCGTTGTCGGCAGCCTGACAGCCGGCCTGGTGAACAGTTCCTTCTACGGAATGAGCGCCGTCTACGGGCAATTGGTCGGACTCGATCCGGCTTCGGTTTCCATATTCCTCACGGTGACATTAGTCGGCGGCCTGCTGGCGCAGTTTCCGTTGGGGACCTTCTCGGACCGTATGGATCGCCGCCAGCTGATGCTGGGCCTCAGCTTGGCGGCGGCGGTGGCTGCAGGCTTGATTGCCGTGTTCGGCGCCAGCGCGCTTCTGCCGCTGGCAGTGCTCGGGTTTCTGATGGATGCCGCCGCGCATCCGCTCTACGGCCTCAGCGTGGCGCAGACCAATGACTATGTGGAGCGCGACCAGTTCGTGCCGGCCGCCGGTGGCTTGCTGCTGGCCTATAGCATTGGCGCCAGCCTGGGCCCCATCGTCTCATCGCAGGCGATCGAGGCGATGGGCCCGCGCGGGCTGTTTGTATTTATCACAGCGGCGTTGCTGTTCGTCGCCGGATTCACCTTCTACCGGATGCGCCGCCGCACGGCGAAGCCGCTCGCCGAGCAGGGCGAGTTCATCAAGGTGCCGCAGACGACAGCGGCGGCCTCCGAACTCGATCCGCGCGCGCCGGCCGGTACGGGAATCCCATCGCAGGACTCGCCTCCATCGGACGACGAATGATCGTATTGAGGAATCTGTGACCGATAGAAACGAAATCTTCAGCGCCGACTTCAAGGAACAGCCCTATTGGTGGGATGCGGCACCGCGCCGGCAATCGCCGCAGCAGCCGTTGCCCGCCTACGTCGATGTGGCGATCGTCGGTTCCGGCCATACCGGCCTTTCGGCCGCGCTTACTCTGGCGCGCGCGGGCCGATCCGTCGCCTTGTTCGACTCCGGCGATCCCGGCGAGGGCGCGAGCACGCGCAATGCCGGCTATGTCGGCCGATCTCTCAAACACAGCTTCGCCAGCATCATGGAGCATGATGGGCTGGAGCGCGCGAAAAACGTGTTCCGCGACATGCGCGCCGCCTTCGACTACGTGTTCAAACTGGTGCAGACCGAGCAGATCGACTGCAAGCTGCGGCAACCGGGCCGTTTCATCGCCGCGCTCGATCAGTCGCAATATGATTCCATGGCCAAGGAATACGGGCTGCGGGAGAAGCATCTCGGCGATGTCTTTGAAATGGTGCCACGCGCGCGACTGACCGGCGAAACCGGTGCCCAAGGTTATGTCGGCGGCGCTGCCATTCCCGATCACGGTTGCTTTCATCCCGGACTCTATCATCAGGGGCTACAGGACCGTGCGATCGCGGCGGGCGTCGAGATACACGGCCACACACCGGTCACCGGCTTTCAGCGCGACGGCGAAGACCTCGTCGTCATGACCGGCCGCGGTGCGGTGCGCGCCCGCGACGCCATCGTCGCCACCAACGGCTATGTCGATGAATCCCTGCCCTGGTTCCGCCGTCGCGTCGTGCCGTTCCACGGTTACATGATCGCGACTGAGCCGGTGCCTCCGGCCGTCATGGACCGCATCTCGCCGCAGCGGCGGCCCTTCATCGAATACACGCACGATATCTTCTTCATGCGGCCGTCGCCCGATGAGACGCGCATTCTGTTCGGCGGATTCACCGGCGGGCCCGTTGCCGACCTGAAAGCGAAAGCCGCGCGGTTGCACCAGGCGTTGCGCCGAATGGTGCCCGACCTCGCGGCAGTCCGATTGTCCCATGCCTGGACCGGGAAATGCGCCGCCAGCTTCGATCTCTATCCCCATATCGGGCGCAATGACGGCGTGCACTACGCCATGGGCTACTGCTTCGCCGGCGTGCCCATGGGAACCTGGATGGGCAGTAAGGTGGCGCTCAAGCTGATGGGCGACAAGCAGGGGGCCACCAGCTTCGATGATTTGCCCCTGCGGCGCCCATTCTGGTACAGCGGCAATCCCTGGTTCGTGCCCCTTTACATGAAATACTTGGACTGGCAGGACCGGCGGCCATAGACGGGCGGCAGTTCCCGGCCGCGCCATTGCACCCGACCGGTGCCATGCTATAAGGCTGTGATTCGATGGCCGAATCGCCGGATAGATCAGCCAGGGGAGCTCCCAAAACCGTGCCCAGCGCGCCCAAGATTCTCGTCGTCAACGGGCCGAACCTCAACATGCTCGGCGTCCGCGAGCCTGCCGTCTATGGCCGGTCGACCCTGACCGACATCGAGAAGCTATGCCGCCGCCACGCGCGGCCGCTGGGTCTGGCGCTGGATTTCCGCCAGTCCAATCATGAGGGTGAACTGGTCACCTGGATTCAGGAATCGCGCAAGGAACATGCGGGCATCGTCATCAATGCCGGCGCCTACACCCATACCTCGATCGCCATTCTCGATGCGCTGCAGACCACGGAACTGCCGGTGATCGAGGTGCATCTCTCCAATATTTTCCGGCGCGAGGAGTTCCGCCACCATTCCTATGTCAGCCTGGCCGCGCGCGCGGTGATCTGCGGCCTCGGACCGGGCGGCTATCGCGCGGCGCTGGAAGCCATGGCCGAGCTTCTGCAAACAACGAAGGACGCCTGATGCCGAAATTCGACGTCGATGAGAGCTTGGTCCGCAAACTCGCCGGCCTCCTGGAACAGACGGGACTGACGGAGATCGAGTTCGAAGCCGGCGAGCAACGCATCCGCGTCACCCGCGGCAGCACGGTCGTGCATGCACCCGCCGCGGCGGCTCCGGCCGCAGTGGCGCCCGCCGCAGTGCCCGTCGTCAGCGACGGCCCGCCCGCCGGTGCGGTGATGTCGCCGATGGTAGGCACAGCTTATGCCGCCGCAACGCCCGGCAGCGATGCCTTCGTGAAAGTCGGCGATCGCGTGCAGAAAGGTCAGACGCTGTTGATCATCGAGGCGATGAAGGTGATGAACCCGATCCCGGCACCCCATGCCGGCACGGTCAAGGAAATCCTCTTCGACGACGGCCGCCCCGTCGAATATGACGATGTCCTGATGGTCGTGGCCTGATCGGCGCAGTAAGAGCATAGGCGGCACGCCGGCATGTTCGAAAAAGTCCTGATCGCCAATCGCGGAGAGATCGCGCTGCGCATTCATCGCGCCTGCCGCGAAATGGGTATCCGCACCGTGGCCGTGCATTCCACCGCCGACGCCGACGCCATGCATGTGCGACTGGCCGACGAGAGTGTTTGCATCGGTCCGCCGCCTAGCCGCGAGAGCTATCTCAACGTGCCGGCCATCCTGACAGCGGCCAGCATTGCCGGCGCTGACGCCATTCATCCGGGCATCGGCTTCCTGTCGGAGAACGCCAAATTTGCCTCGATGGTCGGGGAGCATGGCTTCACCTTCATCGGCCCGACACCGGAGCATATCGCGCTGATGGGCGACAAGGTGCAGGCGAAGGAGGCGGCGATATCGCTCGGCCTGCCGGTGGTGCCGGGATCCGAAGGCGCCCTCGCCAACGACGCGGAGGCGATGGATCTGGCCGACGGCATCGGCTATCCCGTGCTGATCAAGGCGGCGGCCGGCGGCGGCGGCAAAGGCATGAAGGTGGCCAATGCGCGCGACGAAATGGTCCAGGCGCTGAGCCTGGCGCGCGCTGAATCCAAGGCGAATTTCGGCAATGACGCCGTCTATCTCGAAAAATATCTCTCCCATCCCCGCCATATCGAAATCCAGGTCCTGGGCGACAGCCACGGCAACGTGATTCATCTAGGCGAACGCGATTGCTCGCTGCAGCGCCGCCATCAGAAGGTGCTGGAGGAAGCGCCCTCGCCCGCGCTCAACGCCAGCCAGCGCCGTGAAGTATGCGATACCGCCATCGCGGCGATGAAGAAGCTGGGCTATCGCAGCGCCGGCACGATTGAGTTCCTGTTCCAGGACGGAAAATTCTACTTCATCGAAATGAACACCCGCCTGCAGGTCGAGCATCCGGTTTCGGAGATGATCACCGGCATCGACCTGGTGCGCGAGCAGATCCGCGTCGCTGCCGGCGCGCCCCTGGGCATGACCCAGAATGACGTCGTCTTCAACGGCCATGCCATCGAATGCCGCATCAACGCCGAGGACCCCGTGCATTTCCGGCCCTCGCCCGGGCGCATCACCGACTATCACGCGCCGGGCGGCCTGGGGGTGCGGGTCGACTCCGCGCTCTATACCGGCTATCGCGTGCCGTCCCATTATGACAGCCTGATCGCCAAGCTGGTGGTCCACGGCGGCAGCCGCAATGAGTGCCTGATGCGGCTGCGCCGCGCGCTGGAGGAATTCGTCATCGGCGGCATCGAGACGAGCATCCCCCTGCACCGCCGCCTGATCGCCGCCGGCGATTTCATCAACGGCGACTACGACATCCGCTGGCTGGAAAAGTACGTGACGGTGGAAGCGTAGAGGACTCCAGTTCGGCGGTCGATTGCGCTATTATTCCTGCTCCCTATAACCGGCTCTGGCGAACGCCGTGGTCACGCTGACACCGCATATGCTGCTTCGGGCCTATGCCCTCGGCGTCTTCCCCATGGCCGAGGGGCGGCACGATCCCCATGTCTATTGGATCGATCCGGAGATGCGCGGCATCCTGCCCCTGGACCGCGTCCATATCTCCCGCAGCCTGCGCAAGACCATGCGCCGCAATCCCTTTGAGATCCGCTGCGACAGCGATTTCGACGCGGTGATCGATGCCTGCGCCGCGCCCGGCCCCGGCCGGTCCGATACCTGGATCAACCGGCAGATCCATCAATTGAACCGGCAGCTCTTCGACATGGGATTCGCCCACACGGTCGAATGCTGGAAGGACGGCGAGATGGTCGGCGGACTCTACGGCATCTCCGTCGGCGCGGCCTTCTTCGGCGAAAGCATGTTCAGCCGAGCCACCGACGCCAGCAAGGTGGCGCTGGTGCATTTGGTGATCAGGCTGCGGCTCGGCGAGTATCAGCTCCTGGACACGCAATTCGTGACGCCGCATTTGCAGCAGTTCGGCACGGTCGAGATTCCCCGCGCCGAATACCGGCAACGGCTGACCCGCGCCATCGGCAAGACGGCGAAGTTTCAGGGTGTGGTTTCTGCCGGCGAGGTGGAGGTGTTCTTGCAGTCCACCACCCACACATCATAGATGGGGTGGTCCAGCGCCGAGAGCGCCGGGCTCGAGGCGAACATCCAGCCGGAGAATTCCAGCTTCGGCTGCTCGTCCGGCAATTCTTCGACGATTTCCAGGAAGGCCGAACTCTCCGGCGTTTCTTCCGGCGGTCGTTTGTCGCAGTGACGCGGCGTGATCTTGAGGCTGCCGAAGGTTGCTGTCGTTCCGACGGCGACCTCAATGCGCGAGACGCGAGCGGATATCTTGTCCAGCGTTTCCAGAATCACCGTGTCGTAGGGATCGGCCGCTGCCGGCATGGCCGGCGCTGCAAGCAGGAGCCCGAGCAAGACCGCAGCGCGGCGCATCGTCATTCTTTAGCGCCTGGCTTGGGATAGGGATTCTCCAGCGACGACATCAGGCGCTGCAAGACTTCGCGCACCTGCGCCTCGTCGCAGCCGATTAGAATGGCGTCCTCCAGAGCGTCCTGGGCGATCTGTTTCAGCTCCGCCAGGTTTTCGTTCAGCACCTTGATCTTGTCGACGCAGGAGACAGCCTGGCCGTCAGGTTGGCGCCAGACCGGAAAATCGCTCTTGGGGGGCTGTTGGCTCACGATGCTGTCGCGCAGGGATAAGTCGGGATCACAATCGAGGGGCGGAAATTGCTCTCTCTAAGATGGGGATGATGTTGCGTCCGAATCAAGGCTGCGGCGCGGCGCCTTCGCCCTCTTTTTCCTTCTGGCTCGCGCTGCCGAAGACGAAGCGGCCAAGAAGATCGGCGATATTGACGGGATCCTGCGTCACCGCGATTTCGCCGTTAGGCTCGATGACCTCGTCTTCGCCGCCGGGCTCCAGGGACAGATAGTTGCCGCCGAGAAGTCCGTCGCTGAGGATTCGCGCCGCGGTATCGGCTGGCAGCTTGACGTCATCCCGAATGCTCAAGCGCACGACCGCCTGAAACGTCTGGAGATCCAGGCGCTGGTCGACGACGCTGCCGATCTTGATGCCGGAGAGGCGTACATCGCTGCCGCTGACTAGACCGTCAACGCGGCCGAACTTCGCGATCACCTGATAGCCATCGACATTGCCAGTACTGCTGCTGCTGTAGGCGAAGGCCAGGAACAGGACCGCCACCAGCAACACGACGGCGCCCATGATCGTTTCGATGATGTTGCGGTTCATTGTCCGGAAGACCGTTGACGGTGAGAACGCAAGGCGTGGCTCAATTGGGGATCCAAGGTTCGTAGTCGCCGGTACCCTTGGCGCGGTGGCCGCCCTTCAATGTATGGCCTGGCGGGCGATAGGCCTGGGAAGTACCCGTCAGATTGGGCAAATGGGGCTTTTGCCAGGGCTTGGCTTGCGCCGCCGTCACTGTCGGCGGCTCGACGACGGTGCGATGCAGCCATGCATGCCATTCCGACGGCACTCGAGAAGCCTCGACCTCGCCATTGTACATGACCCAGCGGCGCTCCCGCTTCTGGCCCTTGGTGCGCCGATCCAGATAGTAACGATTGCCGAACTGGTCCGAGCCGACCAGCACACCGAAGAAACGTGTGAAGAGTTTGGTCCCGAAGCTCATGCCGGCCCTTGCGTGAAAGCGGGTCGGCGCTCGGCGCCGCCCCTATGCCCTTACAGCCCCAGGGGAATCCCGGTCCGAGGCGCGGCGACTATGGCACCGCGGCGGTTCGGCTGTCCAGCCCTGGACAGGCCTGCCTCGGCCCCCTAAAGCAGGCCTGTGTGTTCACAAAGTAGCCACCGGAGCCGATCCTGACCGCCCCAATCAGTCTGCCGGCGCCAAGCCGTGGACAAGCATACTGGCTTGGCACGCTCGCGGCGATTCTGACACCGGCCCTGTTTGGTTCTGTCACCACATTGTCAAAGATCGCCTATGACTCCGGGACGACCGCGCAGAGCCTAGTCCTCGCGCGTTCCCTGGTCTTCGTGATTACTATCGGCGTGCTGCTCAGGACAATGCGCCGCCCCATGGTGCTTCCGCGCGACGGCTTTCGCGGATCGCTGTGGATTGCGGCATCGACTGTCGTCATGTCGCTCGGCTATCTGGCCTCGGTCGCCTACATTCCGGTTACGCTGTCGGCGATCGTCTTCTTCACCTTTCCGCTGATGGTGGTACTGCTCGCGGCGCTTAGCGGCCGGGAACGCCTGTCGCTAATGAAGGTGATGGCACTCCTTGTTGCATTCGGCGGCCTGGTACTCGCCCTGGGTCCGCATTTCGACTCGCTGGACATCCGGGGCATCGTCTGCTCCGCCGTCGCCGGCACGGCCATGGCGCTGACGATCGCGTTCTCGGGTCCGATTTTACAGCGCCACGATCCGCTGACCATGAATGTCTATATTAACGTCTGGATGACGCTCGCCGTCGTCATCGTGTTCTACTTCGCCGGCGGGCTGGCTTGGCCAACGACAGCGGACGGCTACGCGGCTGCGGCGGGTGTCTGTGCCCTCTACGTCCTCGCTTTTACATCCTGGCTGCTGTCACTGCGCCTGATCAGTCCGGTCCGTGTCGCCAGCCTATTCAATCTTGAGCCGCTGATCACCATTGCGGTCGCCTATGTGGTTCTCGATGAGAGACTGACCGCCGTACAGTCGGCCGGTGTCGTTTCCGTGCTCGGCGCGATCCTGTCGCTGGCTCTCATCACGCGGCGGCAAGCCGGTTGATCACATGGACCCGTTGGAGCCGCCGGCAGCCGCTGCTAGCATCGGACGCCAGAGCATGAGGGAGGCAATATGAAGGGACTTGAGAAGAAACGGGTGGTCATCACTGCCGCCGCAACCGGCATCGGCCGCGCCACCGCCGAGGCATTTCTGGCAGCCGGCGCCAGGCTCCATGTCTGCGATGTCGATAGCGCAGGTCTCGCCGCGTTCAAGGCATCCCATCCGGCCCTTGGCACGACCATCGCCGATGTATCCGCCGAGGATCAGGTCGACCAACTGTTCAAGGAAGCGGCGGAGACTCTCGGCAGCATCGATGTCCTTGTGAACAATGCCGGCATTGCCGGACCGACAGCGAACCTGGAGGACTGCTCCCCCGAGGATTGGCGCCGCACTCTGGCCGTTAATCTGGACGGCGCCTATCTCTGCGCGCGTCGCGCCATCCCTGTGATGAAGCGGGCGCAATCGGGCTGCATCATCAATCTGTCTTCGTCAGCGGGTATATTCGGCTTCGCGCGCCGCACGCCTTACGCCTCTGCCAAATGGGCCATCATCGGCCTGACGAAATCCCTGGCGCTGGAACTGGGCCCATTCGGCATCCGGGTCAATGCCATCTGCCCCGGACCCGTCGAGGGTGCGCGCATTGAACGCGTCATCGCCGCCGAAGCGAAGGCCAGCGGCCGCTCGCCCAACGAGGTCCGCAGCACCATCGTGCAGTTCAATGCCTTGAAGACCTTCGTCAGCCCTCAGGACATCGCCAATATGATTCTGTTTCTCTGCTCCCCGGCCGGCGCCCGCATTTCCGGTCAGGCGCTGCCGGTCGACGGTTACACCTATACCCTGGGCGAGTAGGCCGGGAACGCCGCGAGCCCCTGCATGCCGCGCATCCCGATTTCCACCGGCGTTACGCTGGACTATGCGGAGGCCGGCAATCCGCAAGGGCCGCCGGTCCTCTTCGTTCATGGCTATCTGGATTCCCGCCGCATCTGGGAGCCGGCCCTGCCCCACCTGCCGCGCCAGTATCGGCTGGTGTTCGTCAGTCAGCGCGGCTTCGGCGACGCCGACAAGCCCCAGACCGGATTCACGCAGACCCACTATGTGGAAGATCTGGAGGCTTTTCTGGATGTTGTTGGAATCAAACAGGCGGTCATCGTCGGCCATTCCATGGGCGGCCTCATCGCCCATTACTTCGCCGTCCGTAACCCGGCCAAGGTGACGCGTCTCGTGCTGGTCGGCACGGCGCCGACGGCCGCCAATAGCGCAATCGTCGGCGGAACCGTCATGGACGATATCAACAAGCTGACCGATCCGATCGACCCGGCCTTCGTCCGCCTGTCCCAGCGCGAGCAGATCCGCTTACCGGTTCCAGATTCTGTATTGGACGAGATCGTCAGCGAAACCTTAAAGGCCCCGGCGCGATCATGGCAGGGCGCCATGGCGGGCATGCTGGGCGAGGATCACTCTTCCCGGCTGGCCGAGATCAAATGCCCGACTCTTATTCTATACGGCGATGGCGACATGTATTTCACCATGCAGGACCAGCGGGACCTGCAGCGCCTGATCCCCCAGGCACAGTTCAAAGTCTATCCGGGGGTCGGGCATGGGCTGCAATGGGAGAAGCCAGTGGAATTCGCCCGCGACCTCGAGCTCTTCTTGGCAACCGCGTGAGCACGGCATCCAATCCAGCCGGATCGCAGCCAGAAGTGGTAGTAGCGGCACGCTAGCAACACCAGAAGTAGGTAAAGTCGTCGCCACGGAAAACCGCCGTAGCGCGCTGATACTACTTGGTTAAGAGTTCCTCAATCTTTCGCCGATTAATATAGGTTGATGGTTCCGGGTTGCAGGGGCGATTTCCGCCCGCGCCGCCAGCGGGTGTTTCATGCGATCGACTAAAGCCAAGAAGACAGCTTCCTGGGTTGTGACCAAAGGCGCGGAGTGCCGTGTCGCGCTTCCCGCGCGGCTGGACATTGCGGCGATCGGGACCTTGCACAAAGCCTTGCTCGCGGCCGCCGGCCAGAAAAAACCGGTCGTGATCGACGCTGAGCAAGTCACCACACTTTCAACGGTTTGCGTACAGGCGCTGCTGGCTGCCGCCAACAGTTTTCGCCAGCGCAAGATCCCATTCTGCGTCGCGCGGCCATCGGATGTCTTTGTTACCACTTTCGATGGCCTCGGCCTGTTCTCGTCGCTGATGAGTTGGGAGGTGCGCCAGTGAACTTTATGCCGCTCAGCAGCGATAGCCGCGCCAGGATTGTCCCATCGATGGAACGACGCCATGGATGAGATCGCACAGCTTCGCCAGACATATTTTCAGGAATGCGACGAGGTCCTGAGCGAGTTCGAGGCCCATTTGATGGCGCTCGACGAGGGTCGCGGCAACGCGGAAACCTTGCGCGCCGCCTTTCGCGCCATCCATTCGATCAAGGGCGGCGCCAGTGCCTTTGGCTACCGGCGTCTGGTCAATTTTGCCCACGCGCTGGAAACGCTGCTGGATAAGCTGCGCAACGGCAGCGCGACACTGACTGCCGATACCATCAGCTTGCTGCTGCGGGCCGCCGATATCGTCGCCGATCTGGTAAGGGCAGCGCAGAGCGGTGGCGAACTGATTGAAAAGCATGAAGGCGCCGTACTCGATGCGCTGGTGCTGCGGGCCGATGCAGGAGCGCTAGCGGTTGCTCCCGATGCGGCACCGACTGTCGCCAGCGTCAATCTGACGCCGGCGCCGGCGGGCAAGTATCACTATCGCATCGCCTTCAATCCGCGCTCGGACCTGTTTCAGCGCGGCATCGAGCCGCAACTGATGATCGCCGAGCTTCGGCAAACGGGAAGCCTGGCGGTCACCGCCGACGCCGGCGCGGTACCGACGATCGAAGCGTTCGACCCCAAGCGGAACTATTTAAGCTGGGCCTTCGAGCTGGAGACGGCGACGCCGTCCGAAACCGTGGCAGAGACTCTGAGTTTCGTTGCGGATGACGATGAATTGGCGATCTTGAATCTGGATCGGGCGGTCGGCAACGGCGTTCCGCAGAATCCGGCAACCGAGGCAACCAAGGCTACCGAAGATAGCAATGGCGATACTGCAGCGGGATCGGCGAGGCCATCTGCGGACATTGCCCCCAGACCGTTGGCCGGGAGCGGTGACGATGCGCTTGGCATCGCGCCGGTGGTCAGTTCGATCCGCGTCGATCTGCATAAGCTGGATACGCTGGTCAATCTCGTCGGCGAACTGGTCATCAGCCAGGCCATGCTCAATGAGCAGCTCAGCCTGGTGCCCACCGACAAGTTCCCCGGCCTTATCCGCGGCGTGCAGGAATTGTCGCAGCACGCCCGGAATCTGCAGGAAAGCGTGATGTCGATGCGCGCGCAGCCGGTGAAGCTGGTCTTTGCACGGCTGCCGCGGCTGGTGCGCGAAGTCGCCGCCGAAACCGGCAAGCGTATCCGCCTGTTGATGATCGGCGAGGATACGGAGATCGACAAGACGGTGATCGAGCATCTGCACGATCCCCTGACCCACATGATCCGCAATGCCATCGACCATGGCATCGAGACGCCGGAAGAGCGGGCCACCATGGGCAAGCCGCCGGAAGGGCTGATCCGTGTGTCGGCCAGCCATATTGGCGGCAAGATCGTGATTCAGCTCGCCGATGACGGCCGCGGCATCAACCGGCAGAAGGTTCTCGCGCGGGCGATCGAGAAGGGCATCGTCACCCGCGATCAGCAATTGAACGATGAGCAGATCGACAACTTGATCTTCGCTCCCGGCCTGTCCACGGCCACGACGGTCTCGAACATCTCCGGCCGCGGTGTCGGCATGGATATCGTGCGGCGCAATATCCAGCGCCTCGGCGGCCGTATCACCATCCGCTCGACGCCCGGCATCGAGTCGATCTTCTATCTGTCCCTGCCGCTAACGTTGGCGGTTCTGGACGGCATGGTGGTAAGGGTCGGCGGCGAAACCTATGTGGTACCTCTGTCCAACATGGTGGAGACGTTGCGACCGCAGCCCGGCCAAGTGCGTACCCTAGTCGGCGGCGGCGACGTGCTGTCGCTGCGCGGCGAGTATGTGCCGATGGTGTATTTGCACCGAAAATTCGCGGTCTCCCAGGCCAACACGGATATCTCAAAGGCCCTGGTCATGCTGGTGGAGACCGACGCCAGCATGCGCATTGGCCTCGTGGTCGACGAAATCGTCGGCCAGCAGCAGGTCGTCATCAAGAGTTTGGAATCGAACTACGACGCGATCCATGGGATCGGCGGCGCCACAATTCTCGGCAATGGCCGCGTGGCGCTGATCGTCGATGTCAGCATGCTGTTGACCGGCGGTATTTCGCCCGACAGTCCTCTCGTATCGAATGCAGCCTAGAGCAAAAGGAGCGTTGAAAATGGCCCAAGCGCAAACATCATTCGATCCCATGCGGATCGTTGACAATGGTGGCGACGCCCAGGACAAGGCGCTGTCGCGCCAAGTCGTGTGTTTTCGCGTCGGCGCCGAAAGCTACGGCGTCGATATTCGGCTGGTGCGCGAAATCCGCGCCTGGTCGCCGACGACGAACTTGCCGAATACACCCGACTATGTGCGCGGCGTGATCAATATCCGCGGCTCCATCGTGCCGATTCTCGATGTTCGCGCCCGTTTCGGCCAGGGACAAACCGAAGCCAACAAAGCCCATGTCGTGATTGTCGTCGCAATCGGCGCGCGGCTGGTGGGTCTGCTGGTCGACGCCGTGTCCGACATCGTCGCCGTCAATGAGAGCGAAGTGAAAGCCGTCCCCGACGTGAGCGGCGCCGCGGCCCATGAATGCCTGGAAGGCATCGTGACGATCAATGAGCAGATGGTCGCCTTGGTCGCCGCCGAACGCATCGCACTGCCCGTGGCATTGAACTAAGTCGCAGTGGGCCGATGCCGCCGGTCGGGGCGGCGACGGCAACGCGGCCGGCGCGAAGCGACGCACCAAAGCACCGTCGGCAGAAAGCTATCCTACATGGTCGATAACGCGCGCAAAGATACGCAAGGACCGCGGGGCCCGGAGCTTTCGCTCGAGCGGCTGACCGGCGGCTTTTCGATTCGCGTCTTGCTGTTGGCGGCGGTCGGCTTCCTCTCGCTCCTGCTGCTCACGGCGCTGGGTCTGCAAGCGGCCGGCGCCTGGGTCAGCTACCGCTCGGCGTCGCAGTTCGTGATTCTGAATGAAGCGACAAACCTGTACATCACCGGCTTGCAGGAGCTGGTCAGGGAACGCCTAACGAGCAATACCGCTCTGCAAAGCGATGGCACTGCCCCGGCCGAGGAGCTGAAGGCGATCGCTGAACATCGCAGCAAGGCGGATGCGATGCTGAGGGACAGCCTGGCGCAGATCGCCGCCGTGCAAGAGGCCGCAGCGCACGAGGAGCAGTTTGCCAACTTCAGAAAGAACCTGGAGAGGTTGAGCAAGACTCGCGCTGATGCCGACAAGGCGCTGGCGTTGCCGCACGCCAAGCGCGACCGCAAGCTGCTGAAGGATTATGTCGACGACACGACGATTATCATCGATTCGGCCGTGAATGCCTGGCGCCGTGTCTCGCGCGATTCCGCCGGCAACGATGGAACGCTACGCGACCTCGCGCAGATCAAGGACATCGCCTGGAGCCTGCAGGAGATTGCCGAGCGCGAGCGGCTGTCAATCGCGCAGGCGATCACTATGCAGGCGCCGATTCAGGGCCAGATGCAGAAGGAGATTGCCGCCAAGCGCACGCAGATCAATCTGCTGAATCAGATACTCTGGCAGATGCGGGCGCGCGAGATCGAGCCCAGGATCGCCGAGGCGCTCAAGAAGATCGATGAACAGTACTTCCAGGCCTATAGGGCCTCGATCATTCCCATTGAGCGGGCGAGCACGGTGGCGATGGCGACCACCAAGTCGCAATTCACGCTGCCCAAACCCAAGTACCCGGTCGACGCCAAGGCCTGGACCGATCAGACCCTGCCCCAGGTCGCGACATTCCTCGGGCTGGTGTTCGCCGCGGCGGAGGTCAGCGCCCAACGGACGCTTGACGCCCACAACGAAGCCCTCTTCTGGCTCGTCTGGATCTTCAGCCTGATGTGCGCGGGCGGTCTCGTGGCCGCCGGCTGCGGCTACTTCATTGTCCGCCGGGTCACCCGGCCCATCGAGCAACTCTCCGGCATCATGCAGCGCCTGGCGACGCGCGACCTGAACGTGCATGTGCCAGGCACGGAACGCCGGGATGAGCTCGGCGCCATGGCGCGCGCAGTCGAGGTCTTCAAGGAAAACACCCTCGCCAAGGATCGTCTGGAGGCCGCCGCCGATGCGCGCGCCGACGCGGATCGCGCCGAAGCGGACCTGCGCAATACCGAATTGCAGTTCCAGGAGGAGTTGGCGGCCCTGATCGATTCCGCCGCTGCCGGCGACCTGTCGCGCCGTATCGACCTGTCCGGAAAATCCGGACTGATGCTGAAACTTGGCGAAGGCATGAACCGTTGGGCGGAGACTATCAAGATTGCCCTTGGCGAAGTGCTACGCATGATGTCGGCGCTGGCGAAGGGCGACCTGTCGATTCGGATCACCGGCGAGTACGCCGCGGATTTGCTGCAGCTTAAGACCGACACCAACGCCACCGCGGACAAACTGGCCACCATCGTCGGCCAGACCGTTGATGGGATCGGTGCCATCAAGGCCGCGACAGCGCAATTGGCAAGCGGATCCTCCGATCTCTCCGCGCGGACCGAGGAACAGGTGGCCAGCCTCGAGGAGATGGCCGCCGCGATCCGCCAGCTTTCGGTCACCGTCCGCCAAAACGCGGAGAACGCTCAGCAAGCCAATCAACTCGCCGCAAACGCCCGCGGTGCCGCAGAGGGTGGCGGCAATGTGGCCACCAGCGCCATCGCGGCCATGGGGCAGATCGAGGCCTCTTCCGGCCGCATTTCCGAGATTGTCGGCCTGATCGAGGAGATCGCCTTCCAGACCAACCTACTGGCGCTCAACGCCGCGGTCGAGGCAGCGCGGGCCGGCGAAGCCGGTCGAGGCTTTGCCGTGGTCGCGGCGGAAGTACGCGCCCTAGCACAGCGCTCGTCCCAGGCTTCGAAGGAGATCAAGGGCCTGATCAGCGAAAGCTCGCAACAGGTGCGCGCCGGCGTGGAGATGGTGAACAAGGCCGGCAGCAGCCTCTCGGAGATCGTCGACTCGGTGAAGCGCGTCGCCGGCATCGTGGCGGAAATCGCCTCGGCCAGCCGTGAGCAATCCGCCGGCGTGCAGGAAGTCGACGATTCCGTGACGCAAATGGAGGCCGTGACCCAGAAGAATGCGGCGTTGGTCGAGGAATCGACTGCCTCTCTCACTTCTGTCGACGCTCAGGTCGACAGCGTTTCCCAAGTCATCAGCTTTTTCGAGGGCGCCGCATCGGCGCTCTCCGGGCGGAGCCGCCCTGACCAGGGGGCCCGTGCCCTGCAATCCCAGTTGCCCGGCCGGCTCGGCGAGGACGCTTCTGAGCCCGATGTGGCCGACGCACAGCCCCAAGAGGTCGGGCCGCCGAAGGCATCCCCGGCACGCCGCGCCGCGATCAAGGCCCGGAAACGGGTGAACTGGGACGAGTTCTAGCTTGTCTGCCCGATCAGGCCAGCGCCTTGCGCCTGTGGCGGAAGGGACTTCCGGCAGCACGGCTGCCAACGCGGCCGTTAGTCCTCAATTGACCATGATTCCTCCATCGCCGCGCATCATCCTGTCTCACAGCGCTAAACTGGCCGTTAACTACCCGGAAGGTAGTATTGATGCTGCGGCCCTAGATCGGAACGGATCGACGGCCGACGGGACGGGCGCCACCGCGGAACTGGGGCAGCGTCGACTGGCACTATCAAAAGATTTGGCATCGCAGCGGGGCGTTATGTCGGGAGGTTCACTGCGGCAGCGATCGGAAGACCGCTGGCCCGGGGCTACGCCAGCCCCCGCCGACCCTGTTGCCGCCAATGGCACGCCCGTGCCGCAGCGCGGACGCCTGTCACAACTCATCGCCAAGTCCCTGCAAGATGTGTCGATGGAGGATGACGATTTCCGGTTCATCGCCAAGATCGTGCATGACCGCGCCGGCATCGCCCTGACGACAAAGAAGCGGGCGATGGTTTATGCCCGTCTGTCGCGCCGGGTCCGGGAACTCGGCCTAACGAGTTTCCGCGAGTACCGGCTGCGCCTCGAAGACGGCAACAACGAAGACGAGATGGGGTCGCTGGTCAACGCTCTGACCACGAACTACACCAAGTTCTTCCGCGAGGAGCATCACTTCTCCCACATGACCGAGGAACTGATCCCGGCGCTGCTGCGCCAGAGTCAGACCACCGGCAAGCGGCGCCTGCGCATATGGTCGGCAGGTTGCTCCTCGGGCGAGGAAGCCTATTCGATCGCGATGACGCTGCGCCACTCTTTCCCGGGCCTGGAGGGATGGGACGCCAAAGTCCTGGCCACCGACATCGACACCAGTGTCCTGACCCAGGCCGAATCCGGTCTCTATTCCAGTAAGCAGGTTGCCGACATCCCGCAGGACCATCGCGGCAAATTCGTTCGCGCCGTGGATCATACCAATCAGCGCTTCCGCGTCGCCGGCCATGTGCGCAGCCTGGTGGCCTTCAAGCCGCTGAACCTGATCGAGCCCTGGCCCATGAAGGGCAAGTTCGACGTGATCTTCTGCCGCAACGTGATCATCTATTTCGACAAGCGCACCCAAGACCAGCTGATCAAGCGCTTCACCGAGGCGCTGTCGGAGAACGGAATACTCTATCTCGGGCATTCGGAAAGCCCGATTCCCTTCGAGCACCGGCTGAAACTGATCGGCCGAAGCATCTATCGAAAGCAGTCGTGATGTCGCCAAGATCGCAAACCATCGCATCTCATCCTGGCATCAGCGCTCCGCGGCGGCGCATCAAGGTGGTTGTTGTCGATGACTCGGCGCTGGCTCGCCAGCTGATCTCCCGGCTGCTCAAATCGGATCCCGAAATCGAAGTGGTCGGTATCGCTTCCGATCCCTACAGCGCCCGCAGCATTATCAAGGCGACCAATCCCGACGTCGTGACGCTCGACGTGGAGATGCCGAACATGGACGGCATTTCCTTCCTGGAAAAGATCATGCGCCTCCGGCCGATGCCTGTTGTCATGGTCTCGTCCCTGACCCAGCGCGGCGCCGAAATCACCTTGCAGGCATTGGAACTGGGTGCCGTCGATTTCGTCACCAAGCCGGCCCTCGATGTCGAGCGCGGCCTGGACACCAAACGCGAGGAACTGGTTGCCAAGGTCAAGGCCGCCGCGCAGGCCCGCATCAAGCCCCTGGGCCAGCCGCAGAGCGCTGCGCCGGTCGCCATGCCCGTGCGCTCGGCGCCGCTTCGCGGCACCGACTCGATCATTGCCATCGGCTCATCCACCGGCGGCGTGGATGCCCTTCGTCAAATCGTCTGCTGCCTGCCGCCGGACACGCCGGCCGTGTTGATCACCCAGCATATGCCGGCCGGCTTTACGGCCCGGTTCGCTGAGCGGCTCGATGGCCTGGCGCAGGTGCGGGTACGGCAGGCCGAAGAGGGGCAGCGCGTGCTGCCGGGCCATGTCTACATCGCGCCCGGCGACAAGCATCTCCGGCTCGCCCGTTCCGGTGCCCAGTATCACTGCCGTCTCGGCGATGACCCACCGGTTGGCGGTCACAAGCCGTCTGTGGATGTCTTGTTCCAGTCGGTTGCCACCGTGGCCGGCGGGAAATCGGTTGGTGTCATCCTCACGGGAATGGGCCGCGATGGCGCCTTCGGCCTCAAAGCCATGCGGGAAGCCGGCGCAAGGACCCTGGGCCAGGACGAGCAAAGCTGCGTGGTCTATGGAATGCCAAAGGCCGCCTTTAACGAAGGCGCGGTCGAACAGGAAGTCTCCATACAACAGATGGCGGCCGCCATCCTGGATCGTTGCCAGAGTCTTGCCTAAGCGTTAACGGGCGGCCGATAGCCGCCGACGCCAGCGATTTGAACTACCGCTATTATCCTTTCGTAAACCAACATTCGCCTAATATCCGGGAATATTTTTGTTATCGGGTTTCAACCAATGCCAGTCGTGCACAACCTCAATGTCCTTGTCGTCGACGATCAGCCGAGCATGCGCGGCCTGACAAAGGTGTGCCTGAAGCGTTTGGGGATCGATCGCATCACCGACGCCGGCACCGGCCGCGAGGCGCTGGACGCCATGAACCAGCAGCGGTTCGATCTGGTCATCTCCGATTGGCTGATGCCGGATATGGACGGTGTCGAATTCGTCAAGAAGGTCCGTGGCCATCCGATACTGGGCCGGACGCCCTTTATCATGACCTCGACGCGCGAACTGGACGATGAAATCAGCATCGCCGTCGAAGCGGGTGTCGACAAGTACCTCGTCAAGCCGTTCTCGGTCGAAGCGCTGAAGGAGTGCCTTGAGGCGGTGCTGGGCGAACTGGAAAGCACCCGCACCCGCACGACTACGGGCTCGGCCGCCTGATCCTCAATTCCTAGCGGTTCCATTTCCTGCCGGTGGTGCCGGCGGCCTCGATCGGCTATGACGGACGCCCATCGGCCATCGATCGCACCCGCATGAATCCCGTCATCGGTCTCGCCGCCCTCGCCTTCGCCTATCTGTTGAGCCAGTTCTATCGCAGCGCGATCGCCGTGATTGCGCGCCTGATGGCGCAGGATCTGGGCCTGGATCAAGCGCTGCTCGGGGCCCTGTCCTCCGCCTGGTTCATCGCCTTTGCGGCGATGCAGATTCCCGTCGGCGTGCTGCTGGACCGCTACGGGCCGCGGCGGACCGTGGCCAGCCTGATGGTCGCCGCGGTGGCCGGCGCGATCGTATTCGCCTTGGCCACCAATCAGGCCATGGCCATCGCCGGGCAGGCGCTGATCGGCGTGGGCTGCTCGCCGATCTTCATGGGCTCGCTGCACGCCATCAGCCACTGGTTCGCTCGCGAACGCTTTGCCTCCCTGTCGTCGCTGGTTCTGGCATTCGCCACCGTCGGCATCCTTTTGAGCGCCCGGCCCTTCGGTCAGCTGGTCGAGTGGATCGGCTGGCGCCAAGCCTATCTGATTGCCGCAGCGGCAACCGCCCTAGCCCTGCTGGCTGTGCTTCTGCTTGCACGAGGGCCGCAGGGCGAAGTCACCGACCGGGCCGCGGCCGATTCCTGGCGCAGCGCCATCGGCGGTGTCGGCGAGGCTCTGCAAATCCGCGCGCTCTGGCTCGTCCTGCCGCTGAACTTCGCGGGATATGCATCGCTCATCACCGTTCGCGGCCTGTGGGGCGGCCCCTATCTCAGCGATGTCTTTGGCCTTTCGCTGCGCGACGTCGGCAACTGGCTGTTCGTGTTCACATTGGCCATGGTGGCAGGCACGCTGGCCTATGGCTGGCTGGAACAGCGTTTGCACCGCCGCAAGATTTTGGTGCAGATCGGCAGTTGGGGGATCGTCGCCGGCTTGGCTGTCCTGGCCCTCTGGCCCAGCGCGTCGCTTGAGATTACCGCCTTCGGTCTCGTGTTGATCGCTTGCAGCGGCTCGACCTACGTCCTGCTGATGGCTCAGGCCAAGCAGTACCTGCCCGACCGCCTGACCGGACGCGGGTTGGCCAGCATGAACTTCGTCAACTTCGCCGGTGCCGGCATCATCCAGGCGGCGACTGGAGCGGTAGCGCAGATCACCCTGAATAGCGGCGCCGGCACGGCGATCTCCTACGGCGTGCTGTTCGGATTCATGGCCCTGCTACTGGCAGCCGCCACGATCGTCCACTGCTTCAGCCGCGGCGACTGAGTCAAAACGCGTCCGTGACACCTCGCGCGTGATGACGATGCCGCCGGTTGTGGTTCAGCGCTTGCAGACGACCTCTTCGAGGATGCCCTCGTTGTTGACGAAATAGGCGCTGTCCTTGTAGCCCTGATCCTTGCAGAAGAGGTTAGCTTGCTTCTGCACGCATTTCTTGCTGGTGCCGCCGGTCGGGCAGGCCTGGATCGGCGCGGCGTTCGCCCGCGGCGTCGGGAAGAAACCCGCCGTGCGTCCCTCCAGCGGATTGATCAGCGTGGGATCGATCTGCTGAATCGGGCGGACCGAGGAGATCTTCTTATTCAAACCGAGTTTCCCCAGATCCGGGACATTGGCGTCGATTCTCTTGCAGTCCTTGAAATCGGTCTCGCCGCAGACCTCCCAGATATCGCCCTCGCGGATACTCAGGCTCTCGGCCTGATTGTTCCAGCCGGCGCCGGACAGATTGGCCTGTTCCGATTCAAAGGGTGCTGCGGTGCCCTGATAGAGGTCCTCCGAGTACAGGACCAGACTGCCATCGGTCGATTGCGC
>Ga0184612_10000390_pt1 | contig 20415 bp, 25 predicted proteins | sample PLM3_60_coex_FD_133163 | JGI IMG/M metagenome (GOLD analysis project Ga0184612, IMG submission 133163) | Groundwater sediment microbial communities from an aquifer in East River, Colorado, USA - PLM3_60_coex | ecosystem: Environmental > Terrestrial > Soil > Riparian zone | place: USA: East... | reverse complement strand
GCCGACGTATTGAGGCGGACCCGTGACTCTGACCGGGACGAGTCGGTCGCGGTGCTATTCCGGGCATCCGCCAGGTACGGATTGCGGCCGTCCAGCGTCTCCATATCGCCGAACTGACGCTCGGCCTCGAGGCGCGGCATCCCCAGCGCAACGAGATCCCCAACGACGGTTCGGCCCGAGTCGCCGTATGCATGCGAGTCCGCCTCGGTCTTCGGCCGCTCCGCGCTCAGCGTGACCCTGAATGTACCCGGCGTCTGCTCCGAGCCCCGGGTCAGCGAGACTGCAGCGGTCGAGCCCGGACGTCCGATCAGCCGGAGCGTCGAGTCCGGCGACCTGAACGTGGCGACGACGGTATTGGCGGCAATCACCATTTCGGATACCGGCTCAAAGCCGTCGGCGTTGATCAACGTGATGGACGTGCGAGCCGCCCGCGTGGGCGACGCTCCCGACGTTCCCGCTGCAACAAGACCACCTCCCAGCACCAGGGCACTCCCCACCGCGAGGAGTCCATATCGACGATTCACCCACCTACCTCCCGACCGAACCAAGGCGGACAACCAAACTGCCCGACGCCCGGACGAGCCATCGGCGGACGACCGTATGGCCTGGCCTCGGCCTCCAGGGCTTCGGCTCAGCCACCCTAGCGCTCACCACGTAGCTGCGCCTTATCCGGCGGCACGCTGAAGGCCTGCTAGAGTGCCGCGGTGGTGAGGTCGCTCCGACTTCGACAGCCGGAACCTGCCGCCGTGCTCGACCTCATCGATCGTTGGGCGACGCGCATGTTTGCGGTGATGGCTGCGATCGCCTTCGCCACCCTGCTCTACCTGGGGCGGCACGCCAGCTTCTACCACGACGAGTGGACGTTCATCGCCAAGAGCGGCGGGACGCTGACCGACTGGTTTGGGCCGCACAACGAGCATTGGTCGACGGTTCCGTTCCTGATTCACGTGGTCCTTCGACGGACGGTCGGGCTCACGAGCTATCTGCCCTACCTGGCCGTCCTGCTCGCGCTCCACGTCGCTGCGGCCGCGTCGCTGTTCGTCCTGGTCCATCGGATGAGCGGCACCCTGCTTGCGCTGGGCGCGTCGGCGATCTTCCTGTTCCTCGGTAGCGGCGATCAGAATCTGTTCTGGGCCTTCCAGATCGGCTTTCTCTGCTCGGCCGCCGCCGGGTTCGGAGCGCTCACGGCCCTGGCTCAGCGCCGTCCCCGGGCCGCGATGGTGCTCCTGCTGGTGGCCATCGCGTCGTCCTCGATGGGGCTTCCATTCGTGGCTGCGGCTGGCGCCATGCTCCTCGCGGAGTCCGGGCGGCGGCGTCAGCTCGTGTGGCTCGTCCCTGTGGGCATCGTCTTCCTGGTCTGGTTCGTGCTCATCGGTAGATCGGGTGTGGCGGGACATGACGCGAATTTCTCGCCTGAGGCGCTGGCCCGCCTTCCCGTGTTCACCGCGTTCGGCGTGGTCGACTCGATCGACGCGACGTTCGGACTTGCCCCACCGCTCGGCGCGCTGCTCGGCCTCCTGATCATCGTCTGCGCGCTCATCCAGGCACGAGCTCGCCGCCTCGACGTCCGCGCAGTCGCCGCCGCTGCCGGCCTCGCGGTTCTGTTCGTGCTCATCGGGCTCGGCCGTGGCCAGTTCGGCGTGGAACAGGCCAGCCGGTCCCGCTATCTGTACTTCGGGGTCGCGTTCGTGCTGCTTGGGTTTGCAGCCGTCTTGGGCGGTCGGGCAGAGGCGGTTGCGAGACGCATCGGATCGGGGCTCCGCGTGACGCCCGCCGCGGCGGTCGTGGGTGCCCTCGTCGTGTTGCTCGCGGCCAACGGCCTGCTCTTCAACGCGCGCCAGCTCCCCGCGGGCGCGCGATTCTTCGCCCAGGCCGCCGGTGAGCTGCGGGCGTTCGTCGCGCTGGCCGATCAGTACGGCGTTGCGCTGCCATACGACCCGCCGCCGGTCACCCGGATCTATATCCCGGCACCGGCCGTCCTCCGTGAGCTCATCGGCACGTACGGTACGCCGACAAGCGACGCGCTGGTGCCATCCGTGGTCCGGCCACCGGCGCCGGTGGAGCGCGACCGTGCGCTCTGGGACCTGACCGGCGGGGTGATCGCGCCGCAGCCGGTGGCTCCACCGGCTCCATCGACTGGGCCGCCTCCGACAATTGAGGCGCTGAGAGGTGCGCGTGTGTCTCTCGACGCGGGCTGCCTGGTCGTCCGGTCGCGGGCCGGGTCGGCGGGCACGGCCACATTCGGGGTTCCGGACGGCTCGTTCATCCTCGTCTCGGTGGCGGAGGGCGGCAACGGCGCCGTCCTCCTCGGTCGCGACGCGACACCCGATGCGATCGATCAGCGGGTGGTGTCATTCCCAGCCGACTCGTGGCTGCGCTTCGATGTGCCGCGGCTGGGCGATGGCTCGGTATTCGGGATCCAACTAGTTCTGCCCATCGGATCCTCCGCCCGAATCTGCGGGCCGCCTGGCTAGGCGTCTCCGATCATCGCCGCCAGCCGGGGCGGATGCCACAGTCCTGCTCGGTCCGCAGCGCCCGGGTGGATAATCTCCATGCCGCCGCCATCGGTCGGGGAAAACCGACGTGGCCGGGAGCACGCGAGGAGGAACGTCGTGGATTTCATCAGCGAGCAGGGGTATGAGATCAAGTTCGGGATGGAGGAGGAGTACCAGCAATGGCTCATCGAACACCGCGATGAGATGAGGCGGTCGATGCCGGCCGGGATCGAATACATCGGCTCCTACGTGGTCGCGATGGGGAACGGGTACGAGGGCGGCAGCTGGCGCGACCTGTTCCGGCTCGACAGCTACGGCGCGATGGACCGGATGGCGGCCGCGTCGAAGGACCCGAACTCGGATTTTGGCCGGCTTGCCCGCGAGGGGAACCGGTTCGTCGACGTCTCACGACATCCAGAGCGGTGGACCCAGGTCCTCATGAAGAACGTCGTCGACGCGACCGTCATCAACTCGCCGGCACCCGAGATCCGCGAGCCCGTTGGCGCCGGGCGCTAGCAGGATCGCAACGACGGTGTCCGCGTGGGCACCGTCGGCACCTCCAGGGGCTAGTGACCGGTCGCGACAGGGCGTAACCGATCCACGTCCAACGGATCGACCGTCTTCAGGGGCTCGTAAGACGCTGCCAGCTCGCACCGCCAAACGAGCTCGCCGCTGGGATCCGGATGGGTCCGTCCCGTCCGGTCGCGTCCAAAACGACGAGCGAGGTGTGCTGGTCGTCGAGGAACGTGAGGAGCCGACGCGCATCGGGCGACCAGGCGAGGACGGCAGGCTCGAGGAGAGGCGGCGTCTCGAGGAAGCGCGCGTTCGAGCCGTCCCGGTCGACGATCACGATCTCGTGCGGTGGATTTCCTGGGCCTGCGGAGCCGGTCCAGGCGATCGCACTGCCGTCAGGGGACCAGGCCGGCGAGCCGTTATCAAGAAAGGGGCTGTCGAGTGGCCGCTCGTTCCGGCCGTCACGGTCGATCGTGAAGATCCGGTGTGCGCCGTCCCCTCCTGCCCGAAAGACGATCCGCCGCCCGTCGGGCGACCATGCCGGCCTCCGGAATGCCTCGCCTGAGCCAGAGACCGTCGACAGCCTCCGCAGGCCCGATCCATCCACGCCGATGATCCACAACCCATCCTCAGGATTGGCGCGTTCGAATGCAATATCGCGTCCATCGGGCGACCAGATCGGGTCCCGTGCGCCCAGGTCTGCCGGCCCGATCGAATGCGCCTCTGGACGATCGAGGGAAACGAGCACCAGCTGGGGAAGCAGCGAGCCCTCGAGCTTCGCGGAGAACGCGAGGTTCCGGTCGTTGGGCGACCAATCGATGGGGCCGGGATCGGTCAGCACGCGCGCCACTGTCACGCCGTTATCCCCGCGCTCATCGATCACCCGCACCTCAAGGGGTGCGAGAGCCCCGTGTTGCGAGACGTAGGCGATCCTCGTTCCATCGTGCGACCAGACGGGACCGCTGTCGAGGGCGGGGCCGAAAGTGATGGGATGACGACCGGAGCCATCCCGTTCGGCGACCCAGATCCGACCAGCCGCGTCGAATGTGATGAGGCCTGGACGAGCGAGCGTCGGCGTGGGCGGGATCAGCTGTGGGGAGCCGACGACCAGCGCGAGCATGAGCGCCAAAGCGCTTAGCAGGCCGATCACGATCGCGATTGCGACCGTACGAGTGACAGTCCACAGTTGCCGGACCGATCCAGAGTCGAGAACTTGAGGAACGACGCGCAACCAACCTCGCTGCCGACCCGATTCGACACGAACCATGGTGGCGTCGAGAAGTCCCTCAGGCGCATGCCGGGTGCTCCGCGCCCTGAGATACGCAGCGAGCTCGAGGTCTACATCGTTGGACGATGTCATCGCGTCCATCCCCTTGCCACCGTGTCTCTGGCGCGCGCACCCGCTTCGAGCTCGGCTCGCATCGCGGCTGTTGCCCGATTGAGACGGGACTTCACCGTTCCGGCAGGGATCCCGAGCATGATTCCGGCTGCCTCGTCCGGCAGCCCCAGGTAGTGCTTCGCGACGAGGACCGCCCGGTACTCGGGCTTCAGATGTCGGAATCCACGGTCGATCTGGTCAGCGTCGCCGACGGATATCGCGGGGTCCGGCGACGTGAGCCCGTTCGCGCTGATAAACCGCCGGGGATCGAGCTGACGTCGCTCGCGCTTTGCCAGTCGATAGACCGCGCGGACGAGGATCTGGTGCACCCAGGCCTGGACCCGGTCCGGATCTCGAAGGCCGGGCAGGTCACGCCATGTCTCGACCAGCGTCTCCTGGACGGCGTCCTCCGCGAGATCTCGATCGTTCAGCATGAGCTGGGCGAGGTTGTAGAGGCGATTAATCAGCTCTTCGGCCAGGGCCTGGAATGCCTCTCGATCGCCGTGTTGGGCACGCTCCACGATGTCCCGCTCCACGTGTCTCCCTCGACCAGCAGCATGCGCCGCTCTTCCATAAAGGGGAATACGAAGGCTCGATCCGTTCCATTTGCGAACCGGCAATTTGTTGGAACGAAGTCCTGATCCAGCGTCCCTCTCAGGCAACACGGACCAACCTTGGTCGCGCGACGCCGGAGGACACGATGATGTACAAAAGGGCGGGCGGAGCGAGCGTCCGATCCCAGCATTCCATCACGGCTTGGATGTCGAGACCGTTCGTACGGCCGGTGCTCGCGGCGGGTTCCGTGGCGCTGCTCACGCTCTTCAGCCTTAACGCGCTTGCAATGTCCGAAACAGCGGCGAACGATGGCGCCGCCACCGCCACCGGCACCAGCGACGACTCTCGAGCCTCATCGGCGGCACTCACATGTCAGTCCCGCGCGCACTGCGGATCGCCGCTGAAGGCTGGTCTTCAGCTGGCGTTCACAGGGTGGGCGTGCACGAGCGGATTTCTCGCCCGTGATGCGTCGGCTGACGTGTACGTCGTGACTGCCGGTCATTGTCTTGAGAGTGCCGGGCTCGACGCGACCTGGTCACATGGTGGTGCGGAGATCGGGCGAGGTGCTCGAGCGGCGCTCTGGGACGGTACGAGTGCCGATGCCGGTGCCATCCGCGCCGCCGAAGCGGGGCCGAGAAATCAGCTCTTCGCCTCTGGTACGACCGACATCCGACAGTTCGTCGGGGTTCGAGGACACACGGAGCAGCCCGTTGACACTCGTGTCTGCCGCTCAGGCGCGGGGTCGGGATGGTCGTGTGGAAGGATCACGAAGATCGATGCCGACACCGTGATGGGCGGCCGTACGTTCCACCACACCTGGTGGACGGATTTCCCTTCGACAGCCGGCGATAGCGGCGCGCCGGTGATCCAAGATGATGGCCATTTGCTCGGGATCGTGATTGCGACAACGCAGACCCAAACTATCTACTTGCCTGTCGACTGGGTGGTGGATGTCCTTGATCTGCAGCCGTGCGTTGACGCCCTGTGCAGCTAACTGCGATGCGGCGATCCAGTGCCGCGCACCGAGGGGCGGCTCCGTGGGAAGCCGGCGATGATCGACTCGCGCATCCCATCGACAATTCGCTCCACGAGTTCCGGCCGGCCGACGAGCGCGAAAGCCAGCAGCACTCGGTTAATGGCAAGGCCCTACGCAATCTGCCGTCGAGCTGGTCCGACCCAATCGGGTTGGTCTGCTTGGTCGTGTCCTCGAGTCAGTAGCTAAAGCCGGTCCGCGAAGCGGTGCGTTTGGCCGCATCGAGGGGCCCGCTCGGTGGCCGTCGAGGCGGCGTAGCGACGGAGCATCTCTCTGGCTCGCCAGCCGGCCAGGGTCATTCTCGGCGAGGTCGCCGGCCTCGGTTATGATCGTTGCCGCAGGGATCGTTTATCTGCTGTACGAGCGCTGTGCTAGGGCCGTTTGTCAGTAAGATGCTGAATCCCCGCAGAGATCGCGCGCCCGTAGCTCAGCGGACAGAGCATCTGACTTCGGATCAGATGGTCGGGGGTTCGAATCCCTCCGGGCGCGCCATCCAAACCCGCGCCTGAGCCGAGGCGACCAGCGGCAGATACTCGTCGCGAGCGAGCCTTGCGCTGACGATTGTCCCGTCGCGCACCCTCACCGCCGAGAACAGCGTCTGGGCGATTTCCGTCCGCTCTGCCTCCGTGGCCAGGGCCCACAAGTCACCGAGGTCGCTGAGGAGCCGGGCAGCCTTCACTAGCACCGCTTCCGAATAGGAGGGCTGTTCCGGCCCACCCGTGAGAGCGTCCTCCAGCTCGCGCTTCCGGCCGACGTATTCCTCCCGAACGATGTCGCCCATGACGTACAGCTCGCGCAGGCGGGTGAGTTGGCCCCTTATCCGCGTCCCATCGATGGCTGGCCGATGGCTGGACGCCACCACCAAACCTCGCTGCATCCGCTCGATGTCGTCGCGCCAATCGTCTGGGACCCGGAGGGTCCGGAGCCATTCCTCGACCTGACCTTCGAGTCGGGTGCTACGGACTGCTCGCTGCTCGCAGCCATGGCGCCCGCGCTGGGTTGGGCACGCCATGTAGGCAACCTGTCGATGCGGTTCGCCGAACATCTTGGCTCCGCAGCGGTCGCACGTCACGAGGCCGCGGAATGGGTATGCGTGGCGCTGACGCCCGCCAGGCGCGCCAGTCCGCTGCCGGAGACGGATGGCCCTGATCTGATCCCATAGCTCCACCGACCAAAGGGGCTCGTGGGGACCTGGGACCAGCTCGGATTGTTCACCGGCCTGCCGCTTGCGCTTGAGGTTCCAGGCGAGCATGCCGGCGTAGGTCGCGTTCCCCAGGATGACCCGGACTGCCGAGCCGGTGAAGGGCCTGCCCGCCTTGTTGCGGTAGCCGAGACGGTTCAGGTACGGCGCAAGTGACCGGTCACCGTATCGGCCCGAGGCGTAAAGCCGTCCGATGAGCCGAACGAGCTCGGCGCGCGTGTACGTGTCGCCAAATCCGATCCGGGGCTGGGGATCCTCGTCCGGCAGCAGCCGGCCCGTCTCTACCGGCTCCTCCGCGCGCTTGGTCGGGTTGAAGCGCTGTTCGTACTCCATGAGGTAGCCGATCGGCGGCTGGCCGGAATACTTGCCGCGCTCGAAGCGATGGACCCGGTAGCCCTGCTGAACCTTCTCGCGGTGCTTGTCGAGCCAGTCCTCGTTCAGGGCGTGATTGACGACGACCTGAAGCTGCCCGGGTCCGGTGCTGAGCTGCCCCTCATGGATGTAGGCGACGCAGACGCCGGCCGCGTGGAGCTCATCCTCATAGAAGCCGGCTTGTCGCCAGTTGCGGCTGAGTCGGGACGTATCGAAGACAAGCAGAACGTCGAACTGGCCCGCTTTCGCATCCTGCACCATCTGCAGGAACTGCGGGCGCTTCCGAGCGTCGGACCCGCTCCGGAGGTCCGTGTAGAAACGGTCGGGGACACGCAACCCCCAGCGCGCCGCGAACGCCAGCACTTCTCGTTCTTGGACGATCGGTCCCGACCGGTCGCCCTGTGCCTCGGTCGACTCCCGAATGAGGCCACGCGACCGTAGCCCCTTGAGGTCTTCGAAGAGACGCGGCAGGCGCCGACCCATTACAGCCGACCGGCAGGAGCCCGGCTAGGGGCTCCGAGACTGCTGCGTGGACCGGCCTGACGCCGGGCCGAGGTCCCGACCATCGGTCGGTGCTGGGGCTCCTTGGGCTTCCTGGGGCGGCCTACGTGGGGCGGGTCCGCTGCCAGTTGATCGACCGCCCGACGATTCACGAGGTAGAACCGACCAACCCGCTCGGACGCCAATCGGCCGGCACGGATGTATGAGCGGACCGTTTCAACATGGAGACCGGTCGCCTCGGCCGCCTCAGTCGGAGTAAGCGAACGCATGTTCCAATTATGCCCGTCTCGAAGCTATCTGGAAAGGGGCTTCCAGCGCCCCTCAGCCGCGGGTTTCCGCGCGTTGGGGCTGATTCCGGCGCTCACCGCTCGCCTGGCCTTCCATGGCCGCTGCCCGGGCCACTGCCGACAGAGCTACCCGCGCCAACACGTCAACAAGGGGCCCGGGAGCTTCGGTGCGTGGGCGCGCGGCAACCGGGGATCTGCCTCCCCGCCCGATCGCGGCCACCTTGATTGGCTTGACAACCCCCATGCAGGACAGCATCGGGCTGCTGTTGCTGATTACGCCGCGGTTTAATCCCCGCGTACGAAGCGCGGATACTTCCTTCCCCTTAGAAACGCTCCCGTAATGATGTCGTTCGACCAGCTGATGTCTCGACTCTCAAGGTTGTCACGCAACACCGAGGGGTCGGCGAGGAACAAGTCCTCGGCGACGAGGTCCTGGAGCAACGGGAGGCGTGGATGCATCTCCGGGTAGTCTCTCAGGGCCTTCTCGAGTTCGTCCTCGAATTCGTGACCAAGTGTTCGTGTCCCGTACGGGCGACCAGGTGAACGCGAAGTGACGTCGAAGACCAACTGCCAACCCATCCGGAGAGCCTGCTCCATCCGGCGAGAGGCGGGCGGTCCCTGTCGGTCATAACTGACCGAGTCCAGCGCAGCGTCCCACCGCCACTCCAGCCAGGCCGCCGTGCGAAGCCGCCGAACGATGACAAGAGAAACCTCCAAGACGAGGGGGCGCAGGCTCTTGCCCCAGAGCTCGACTTCGGGGCCGGCCGGCGGAGTCCAGATGCGGGGTGAGGTTCGTCGCCGATCTCCGTCCGCCGTCTGCTCGTAGTGCCCGGCGCTCGCCTCATCAGCATCCCACGGCGAGCTGGCGAGCGGGGGATCCAACGGCGAGCCGATGAGCTCTAGCGAGAATGGACGCCAGATTGGGTCGATCGAGTCGACAGAGCCGATGTCACCGAAGTCGTAGTAGACGCGGAAGTACTGGCGACCCGGGGGAACGCCGAGGGCCGCTGCCAGCTGAGAAGAGATCGGGGCGATGTCGGGCACAACATATCCTGAGTGCACAGCTCGCATAGGTCCGCAGTTGGCCGATACGGCCGCGTCAACGCCGCAATTAAACCGCGTTGAGATCTGGGCTCCTGAGCGCACCCTTCAGAGCAGGTAAGGCAACCGGCCGGGGGGGCGGTGGCTCACCGTCCATCAAGTATTCGCGGCGCTGCCCCCGGCCGACTGCGGGGTTCCGTGACGATGGGCATCCGCTGTGACATGCGGCTCTTCACCCCGCCCTCCGCAGGAAAGGGGGGTACGGGGGGTAAGGCCGGGGGCTCGGGCCCCACCGCCCGGGGGGCAGCGCCCCCCAGCACGGTGGCTGAGTCCCCTCTCCGCCGGCTCGAACGTTGACGGAGCACCGCACGTTGGGTGTGGACCAGGTATGGATAAATGAGGGTGAAGGAGATTGCTGCGACGGAACCCGACAAGACGGCTCGTGGCGACCGCTCTCGCGAGACGCTCGGCCCCCTCCCCATCATGTCGGATGCTTTGGGAAGCGATCAGGGACCGCCGACTCGATGGCTTCAAGTTCCGCCGGGCCGCCATCGTGTGTGGACGCCTCGTGAGCTTCTACTGCCCGGAGGCCCACCTCGCCATCGACGTCGAGTCCGTTCTCCGGGCAAGCGATCCCGTCGCGGCCGCCGGTGTCACCGTGATCCTCTTCGATACTGTCAGCGACGACAGCCTGCCCGAGGTACTTGCGGCGATACGTCGAGGGCTCCCGCGATCGCCGCGAACCCCAAGCCGGCATCGTGCGTAGCGCTACGGTCCCGTCTGCGCCTGCGACTGAGACCCCGCATACGTCGGTACAGCCGCTCGATCGGCTCCTGGCCGTGCTGGGCAAGACCGCCAAACGCGTCGGCCGAGAATGTCGGGTCCCGTGCCCGGCCCGAGACCACCGACGTCCGTCATTGGCCGTGCGCGAACTGCCGAGCGGGACGGTCTTGCTCCACTGCTTTGGCGGCTGCGCGACCGAAGACGTAATGACGGCGCTCAAGCTCACGTATGCGGACCTGTACCCAGGTCACGGCTAACAACTGGGGGTCCTGGGGGTCGCGGCCCGCCGTCGTCGAAACGCGCATTCTCGTCCTGCTATGCGCGCCGGCGAGCCCGTGGCCCGTGGCTTGCGTCCATCGAATTAAACCGCCACCGAGCCCTCCCGCTCGGGCCTAGCCTGCGTCAACATCCAATTCATACGTAGAGGAGGACATGATGAACGTCGACTCACTCGGTGCTTGGGACAAAGAGGAGTGGGAACTCGATGGGCTGGACAACATGTTTGCGAAGATCCGCCTCTTCAACGAGGTCGCCGACAGAGTGTGCGCCGACGACCCAAGCTTGCGCGCGTGCCGCGAGGCCCTGGGCCCGCCCATCGTCGCCGGGATGCTGGCGCTTTTCGAGGCGGACGAGCATCCGACGAGCGCCTCGGCCCTCCGTGCCATCGAGCAGTGCCGCAGGACCGGGGTGACGTTCTCGCTGTTCGACGACAGCGATCAGGCCGGCGACGATTAGTAAGCGATGATCTTTTGGCGCGCCGCGCTTAGGGGCGCGAGCGAGCGCGGGAGTAGCTCAGTTGGCAGAGCGTCAGCCTTCCAAGCGTCGACCTGCCAGCGCAGTGCTCGGAACGGGCAGACCTTGGGCTACGACGTCCAGTTTTGAGGTGTCTTCTACCACGCGCCTCGGCGCTGGCTCCTCATCACGTTTGGCCAGCCACTGTCGCCGATCCGTTCGTTGACAGAATTGGAGTCGTCATGACACGGAAAAACCCATCGGATACTGGCTCGCCCCAGCGGATCGCGCTGGTCATTGGGTTGTTTGTCCTGCTTCTGGGCGGGTGCGGCTCCAGCAGCCCCGGCGGTGTCATCACGGTTGTGGTGAGGGCGTGTGTGCTAGAGGGCACCACGCTCGCGTCCCTATCGCAGCCCGATCGTAATAACGCGGTTGTGGACATGTTCAATCAGGTCAACACCCAGGTATGGAGCCAGGCTCAAATCTCATTCCTGGCTTGCTGTCAGGACATACCCGTGGTGACCGATCCCGATCCGAACGTAGGGGTCCCCGGCACAATCGAAGTCCATTTGAAGGGGACGGACCAGATGAGAGCTGCGCGTGATGAGTGCGCCGCCGCTTGGGCAAGCAAGGGATCGGTGGCAGGCAGTGGCTTCACGCAGGGCCCGGTAGTCATTCTGGTGCACGCCTTCTGGAATGCCCCACCCGATACGCTCGGTGTCACCGGCCCTCCCACAACCAGACCTGATCTCTGTGTCGCGCCGCGTACGCTGGCTGCCGCTGACGTACGGGATCTCTATCTGTTGTCGATCGAGCAGTCTGGTCTCCATTTCCTGGGTGATTCAGCGATTCAGACGCTGGCTCACGAACTCGGGCACACCCTGCTGCTCTGGCACGGCGACGGACTAGACAACAACCACAATGGTGCCGACCCTCCGAACCCAGGCCCTCGGCTCTTCGATGTGCGCTGCGATCTATTGGAGGCCTCAAACGAGGGGGGCTCGCTCATGGCACACGGCGGCAACGTAGGCAAATTCCTGCTTACTCCGTTGCAGATCGAGTTGGCGAGGGAAGCTGCCCAAGTCTGGCCGGGGCACGTCGGACCCTGACTGGAGGGGATCGACACGCGATAGTTTTGCGCTCCAGGGTCAGGCAGAGTCCTATTCGTCGCCGAGCGGTTACCAGTCGACCGTCGGATAGCCCACCTTCATAGATCGCTTTGGGAGGCCGGGCTCTACGCGTCGAAGGCATCGACGTACTCTTGCGTTGCCGTTGCTATGTGCTAGGTCGTCCTTGCGGCGCGGTCGGGTAAACTCGCGAGCTCGTCCAGCTCCAACGGGACGGGCGATTCGCGACCTGACACAGACCGCGAATGATCCGGTGCTATCCCAACCCGAGGAGGGGGGATGACCGTCGCGATCCAAGCGGCTGGGAGCAGGTTCGACGCGACGCTGAAGCCCGCGTGGGACCTGATCGACATCCACAAGCGCCTGAGCGTATTACCTGGACGGCGGGAGTCCGAACTCTCCCTCAACCGCGGTGTCATCGTCTTCGCGGTTGCGGCCTGGCAGACCTACGTGGAGCAGCTGACGCTGGCGATGCTGGCTGCATCGGCCCCGCCGGCTGGTGACCCAACGAGCCGCGTCTATGGAATGCTGAAGGCCAACGTAGAAAGACAGGTCAAGCGGCTGAACGTGCCCGACACTGCCAAGACGCTGGACCTGTGGAGGTGGGTGGCCTTTGATCCGACGCCGGCCTGGGGATTCAGCTACACATGGGAGAAGCAACGCTCGCTGGCACACGGCGGTCGGATCATCGGCCGAGCTACTCTCACTCACCCACAAGCCCAGAACGAATTGGACACATGGATCCAAATCCGGCACAAGATCGCCCACGGCGACGCGATTCCTCCTGAGCCGCGATACGTGGCGTTTGCGACCGGTTGTCGGACCGGAGTTCGACGGCTCAGGCGCGTGGACGCTGACCGCTGCCTCAACTTCGTCCAGAAGCTCGTGGGAGTGACGAGCGCCGCGGCCGAGCGCGATTTCCCATAGACGAGACCTTGGCGTCGGGCTTTGCCGCCGTCGGCGTTGAGCCATATCGATGACGGCGATCGCCGACGTGTTCATTGCGGCCCTCTTGGTGGTTCTGTGTTTTGCACCTAATCCGGGCGGCGAGCCGAACCCGCCGCAGCCGACCGCGGGAGCGCCGCCGCTCATCCCGATAGACTGCGGCGCACATGCCGCGCTGGACTGATCGGGCCCTTGCAAAACCTAGCGACCTCGACCACTCGGTCGTGATGCCCTACGGGATGCACGCGCCCGGGATCCTATCCGCCATCGAGGACCTCTACTCCTATCTGCAAGCGATTAACCAATCCAGTGTCGCTCACGGCTACGAGAGGCTCGAGGAAATCATGCTCCCGGCCGGGTTCTCGGGCCTGATGTCGGAGCTGTCCGTCCGCGCGGTGAGCCATGCCCTGAACACGGCCACGCCTGGGGTGACCCGCAACATGCGGTCCGGCGGGCGGCCGGACCTCATCCCTCGGGCGATGTACCCGAACGACGCCGTTCATCGAGGCGAGCAAGGCGTCGAGGTGAAGTGCAGCACCAGCGAGAGTTCGTGGCAGGGACATAACCCTGAGACTGGTTGGATCATGGTGATCCAGCTAACCGTGGATCGGGCCACAAGCCCGAACTACGATCGCAGTCCAACCATTGTTGAGCGAGTGCTGCTTGCCCAGTTGGAAGAGAAGGACTGGGCCTACTCAGGACGAGGCGAGGGGAGCCGACGGACGCCAACCGCCTCAATCACGCGAGCCGGGCGCGACAAGCTCGGCGCAGGTGCCGTCTACCAGCGTGGCCGCGCGCTTGGAGTACCTCCCGCGCCCATCACTCTCCCAATCGAGATCTAGGTGCTCTGCGATCTCGACTTCCGCCTACTTGTCTAGAGGCGCCCCACGCGGGCACCAAGCCATCGCATGCCGAGTCGGCAAGGGGAACCACATTGCCGCCTGCTCTGGCAGATTACGAATTGGACTTGTTGCTCCCACGTGGCCTCGCGGCGCGCCGCCTTCGGTCAGGCTCTGCCGCCGTGAAAGGCCTACTGGAGCGACTCGACGAGGAGAGAGCCCAAGGAAGGACGTACGCGCTCGGTCTTTGGATGGCATTTATCGGCCTCTCGGAGTCGACTCTTTCGTCGACCGGGCGGTCGTCTATGAAGAACCCCTTCCGCACCTACCCGCCCGAGTCTACGGGCGCTCGCGGTGGCCGTGTCAACACACTGACCATCAGGGTCGCCGGTAAGCTCATCCGCCTTCGACCCCGTGTCGGGGCCTTCGCCAAGGTGGCATGGAAGCTGAACCGGACTACCTACCCTTCGTCGCCGGCACACGCAACCGGTCGTTGGCAGGACTACCAAGGCGAGATCGAGACGGTCTTTGCGTTAACGCCGAGCGAACGTCGGACGATAGCGCAGGGTATTTGGGATCGACTACTGGGGATGCCCGAAGCCGCCGCGCTCGATCAGTCACAACGAACGGTGCGGCCGTTCCGGCTGACTCTGGAGAAGTTTCAAGGGACCAAAGGCGACCCCCGCGGTGCGATGCTTCAAGGGATGATCTACGGCTATCTTTCGGCCGACGCACCGGACGTACGCTTGGAGTCCGGAAAGGTTGGTGCGGGCTCGTCTCGCACCGGTGCTGTTGGGGACATCGACGGGCGGAGCGGCACGACGGTCGCACTCACAGTCGAAGTTAAGGACATCGACATTGTCGATGCCAACTTCGACGATCAGTTGGCAGGCTTCTTGAGGAATCGGGTTCGGGCCCCCGACGCCACGGCGATCGTGGTCGCACGAAGTTTCAGCGCGGGTGCCACTAAGCGGTTGATGTTGCAGGAGGTCGAAGTCCTTGATCGGGAGACTCTGCTCCGAACCGTCCGACTTTGGGACTTGCGGAAGCAGCGTCTCGCGATGCGAGGGTTCATGTACTACCTAGACCGTATCCAGCGTCATCCACCAATGGTGCAACGCCTCCAAAATTTCATCGCGGACAACGGTCTCGATATTGGGTAGGCCCGACGCAGCCCGATGTCGGGTGACCGGCTGAGGCTAGGTCAGGGCACCGCCTCGGGAGTCTGAACAACCGCGCGCAGGCCTCGCAGGTCGCAACTGACCCCCGCGGTCACCGTATGTACAAACGAGAAGCCGCCCGGTGATGCCGGGCGGCTTCCCTATACTGGTCCTGAGCGGGCCGGGCCTCGCCTCAAAGCCTGAGTCCTGACCCGCTCAGTTCCGCTCCAGCAAGGCATCGACGATCCGCTGCTCCAGGTCTTGGCCTGCAGTCATCAGGCCGACTACGCTCCGACGGAGCTCGCTCAGCTGGCTGGTCCCCAACGTCTTGGGGTCGAACGCTCTGACCTCTCGCTGGACGTCGGCCAGCCGCTTCGCCAGCTCCCTGACCTTGCGCCGATCGTCCGCCGGCTTGACCGACTGGAGGAGCTCCCGCCACTCGGCATCAGGCTTGCGCAGGTACTGCTCGACCACTGCGTCAGGGACGTTGCTTGCGTCAGCTAGATCGGCGCGAGCCTGGACGAGCTCCTGGCTGACGCCACGCTTCCGCGTCTTGGCCTTGTCGAGCAGCATGCCCTCGACGGCCCGATCGCCGCCGAGCTTCTGGACGAGCTTCGGCCGATGCCGGCCGATGGTAGCGGCTGCTTGGTTCGACCGAAGCACAGCGGTGTACTCGACCTTGCCGGTGGCGATGTCATCGACGATCTGGGTGCCCATGTTCAGGACGGCCAGCCGATCTCGGAACGTGGCGACAGTCATGCCGAGCTGGGTCGCCAGCTCTTCATGGCTCTCCTGACCATTGCGCTGGACGATCTCGGCTACCGCAACCAGCTCCTCGGCCATTTCCCAGCCGCGTCGGTTCTGGTGCAGATTGAACATCGTCACGACCTGATCGTGCTCGCTCATGTCGTTGACGATGACGACAGGTACCTCGGTCAGGCTTTCGAGCTTGGCGACGCGCAGCCGCCGCTCGCCCTCGATGAGCCTGTACGTACCTGGTTGGCCCGGCTCTGGCATGACGATCAATGCCTCAAGGATGCCGTGCACGCGGACCGAGCTGCGGAGCCGGCTCAGAGCCTCCTCGGTGAACGAGGCGGCTTGGCGCGGATTCTTCGGGTTGGCTTGGATCTGTTCGAGCGGGAGCCATGTCAGCTCCCGTTCGCGAGTGAACGTGGTCAAGTGGGGTTGCTGCCTTTCATATAAACGGATCTTTATTGGTCAACACAACTTGTCGTGGCCATACGATTTCGCTGATGGGCCGTTCGTCGTTAGGCATCACCCCCTGCGATCGTGTAGATGTTCGGACCGGCTCGTACGACGCCAGGCGTCCGCACGGCGATGGAAACGATGCTGCGCAGTGGATCGCGCGTGGTCGTCGTGAATCCGCGATCGCGCAATCGCTGCCAGATCTCGGTGACATGCAAAGGCTCACCGGCCTCTGCTAGGACGCCAGTCAAGGCATCTGCCCAGGACGCTCCGAACAGCGGACCGATTGGGACAGGGCCGTACAGAGTTGGGGACAACGCGGCTGGCGATCCAGAATCGTCAGGCGAGTGGCCGACCCTGACCGGATCGTCGTCGCCGAACTCGGCCCTGTAGAGCGCTTCGGCTGATCGCCGCCGCTTTCGCACATCCTCGAGCGCCTGTTGCAACTCGGTGACGCGCTCAACGATCTGCGACTCCTGCTCCGCATAGCGGACAATCCGGTGTCCGAGTGTATCCTTGAATTCCGAATCGTCGTGCATCAGGTGGCCAGTCTAACGACGTCCAACATCGGCGTCAACAGCGCGGGTAAACAACACGGATGTTGGGCTGTCATGGGCAATCGGAAGACCCTTGACGTCAGAGCCTGGGTACCGCCATCATGTAGAACGCATGTTCGAATATGGCAACATCCACATGCTGCCCACCGGTGGCGACCAGTTGTCCACCGGGCCCTGTGCCCTTGTCCCCAGATCTGGGCTATTCCGCGCGGAATATGTCGAGTGCTGGGACCGGCGCGCCCCTACAATCGGCTCGTGGCCCTTCTGACCAGACCCGAACCCGTCCGGGACCAGGGCTTCCGCACCTTCAAGCACGGCCGGCAGACACTCGTAAGGGCGGACTGCCTCGACTGGCTGGCGAAGGCAGAGTCGGACAGCATCTCTGCTGTTGTGACGGATCCGCCATACGGGCTGGTCGAGTACACGAAAGCCGAGCAGAAGAAGCTGCGTGCTGGCCACGGCGGCATCTGGCGGATCCCTCCATCGTTCGACGGCTCGAACCGTCGGCCGCTTCCAAGGTTCACAGTTCTCGACCGCGCGGACCGTGACGCCATCGTGGAGTTCTTCGTGAAATGGGCAACCGCCCTGCTGCCAGTACTTCGGCCGGGCGGCCACGTGGTGATCGCCGGCAACCCGCTCGTGTCGCCGCTCGTAGCCTGGGCTATGGAGCAAGCGGGGTACGAGCGCCGCGGTGAGATCGTCCGCCTGGTCCGGACGTTCCGTGGCGGCGACAGGCCGAAGGGCGCTCACGAGGAGTTCCCGATGGTATCGACCATGCCGCGCTCGTGCTGGGAGCCGTGGGGCCTCTACCGAAGGCCAATCTCAGAGCGGACGGTCAGCGAGAACCTACGGAAGTGGGGGACGGGCGGCCTGCGCCGGCTGTCGGACGATACGCCGTTCCTCGATGTGATTGACTCGGGCACGACCCCCGACAAGGAGCGAGAGCTAGCCCCGCACCCCAGCGTCAAGCCTCAGTCATTCCTGCGTCAGGTCGTCAAGGCAGTGCTGCCGACGGGCGATGGCACTGTCCTCGACACCTTCGCCGGCTGCGCGACGTCGCTAGCCGCCTGCGAGGCGGTCGGCGTGCCAGGCATCGGGGTGGAGTTGGACCCTGTCTATTTCAAGTTGGCGGCGGCGGCGATCCCCAAGCTTGCCGAGCTTTAGGGGTCAGGACTCGCCCGGGCCGCGCTGCCAGGGCTCGATTGAGCCGCGGGGGAGCGGTACAGCGCAAAACTGACCGCGCTGGGACAACGTCGGAAGGCGGTTGCATGCTTGCGTACGGCCTCTGCTCTTCCGTTTGCACCGCAGGCTGGGGGCTTTTGCGCTGTAGCCCGGAAGGCACATAAGCGGCGGCTAAGCGACGACGACTAGTCTCGTTGATGGGCCGCGCTCCGCGCCCGGACGGTCGATCTCGGGCGATCGATGCCAGCCGACTTGTCGGCCTATCTCGATCGTCGGCGCCGATAGGCGCGTTGCCTGCAGGCCCCCGAGCAGTAGCGGGCATCGGCCCGGCGCGGGCGGAAGGTGCGACCGCAGTCCGCGCAAGCCGGTCCCGTCGCGGGGCGCGTCGGTAAGGTGATGCTTGCGGCGGTCGCACCGATGAGTTCAATGACCTGCTCGCGTAGCTCGAAGCTGGGTTCATCGACGTCGGCGAAGGAAACTCTCTTCTTCCAGGCGCTGACCTCGCGACTGGTCCGGGCACATGACCAACCGCGCGCCTGGTCCGCAAGGACCGACCACAATTCGATCGGCAGCGACCGGATCGCACGGGCTTGCGCGAAATACAGCCCTGAGACCATATCGCGCTTCCGCCGGCGCGACGGCGGAACGCGCTCCGGGAACGCACGGGACACCGGCGGTCAGCTCACGTTACGGATGTCGTTATAGCTATAATCGTAACGCGGCGGTTCGCGTTCGTGCGCCCTTCTCATCCCCCCTGGCGGCTTCAACGGTTCAAGTGGTCCGACACTGTCGCCAGCGAGCCCGGCGTCCGCACGCGAACGGTTCGCCCTCCCTGGGACGTTGCCGGCGTCTAGAGGGACGGTTGCAAGGCTGGGCGCTGGCCGGGCCGCTGTTCATGGGACGCGTGCTACGCGTTTGCGGTCGCCGAAGGCGGGCGTTATGCCGCCCAGGACGGCCGGACGGGCGGGGGGCCGTCCACTCGGTGAGGAGCCCGCCCACACGGTGAGGAATCGGGCGCCCTGGGCGTTCCTGGGCTGGCTGGTCCAGACAACGAGCAGACTCAGCGAGGCGGACGGACCTGACGGGTTGAAGCGTTGACGGTCCCGAACGCAAGCCGATCGCCACTCGCGCCAGATAAGTGCCAGATAAGTCGCAGGTAGCGAGTCTCGATCGTTGATGGCAAGGCGGTCGCACGCACGCGACCGTTGATGGCCTCGGCGACGGGTTATGCGGGGACTTTTCCACACCGGCACACCACGTTGGCGCCCGATCAGACGTGGTTGTCGGGATGCGAAGCCCCCAGTGGCAGGATCAGGACACGTTCGATCTCGCGGTTCCCAGCCCAGCCCGTCAACGTGTCACGGAGCTCATTGGCGACGCGATGGTCAGCGAAGAAGGCGTGCAACATCAGCATCAGCCCGTTCTCGTCTTGCATCCGCTCCGTACGGTCCTTTCCGGGAGGTTCGTCAATGTCGATCGACACGAGCAACTGGGCCGTGTAGCTGCGAGATCCAGGCATCTTGCCCCTCCTGCCGGGCGCTCCCCCGTCCGCCCTCGAGCGGGGCGATCCTCGGGTGGATTCGGCCTCTTCACAAGGCTACGACTCCGAGGTATCCTCCGTGCTGTCTCGGAGGTGAGTCGCCACCTGGCCTTGGACGAGGTTGTGTGGGCTCACCGCTGAGCTAGGAAGCAGGAGGCCCCAATGGTGGCACCTGCTTTTTGTTGTTTCTGAGGGTCGCGAGGATGAACGAAGGGACCGGCAGCAACCTCAAGGAGTGGTCGCGGTGACCACGATCTGCTGTGCGCCAAACCCCCTCTACACCCTTGCCATCGACGAGGCCGGCACCACCACTGACCGGCACTTCGTGGGCGCTGCCTTCGTCACACCCGAGCCCGACCTGTGGAGGGATCGGATCGAGAGGGCGATCGACTATCCGCACTCGCTCCACTTCCGAAAGCTGGGCCGCAAGCCGGACGGCCGGTACAGGGCGACGAAGACCGTCCTCGGCCTGCTTCGGCGCTCCCCCGACTGGTACGGCCACTACATTCACATCGACCGCCGCCTTGTCGATCAGGGCCGCTTCGGCAACGAGGACCAGATCGAGTTCAACTACTGGATGGGCCAGCTGATCAAGCGCCGGACAATGCGGCCCGGTCGCTGCTACCAGGTGATCGTCGCCGAGCGGGAGCGCATTCGGGGCGATCGGTACATGCCCGACCTGCTACAGCGGCAACTCGACAGCCGCTCGTACTTCGATGACGCGCCCCACGTCGATCTGACCCTCGACTACGCGCGTCACGACCGCGTTCTGCAGATCGCCGATCTCTTCGGGAGCGCTACGCGCCAGTTGCACGAGCGGAGCGGCAACCCTCTCAAGGAGGAGATCGCGGCCGAGGTCGCCGAGCTAGTCCGACCGAACGGGGGCATCGTCCGCTCTCATCAGCGCCTCTACGGCTGGGATTGGCGTCCCAACCCCATGGCGCGAGTCGAGAGCCGCGGGGCATAGG
>Ga0184612_10000389_pt1 | contig 20419 bp, 24 predicted proteins | sample PLM3_60_coex_FD_133163 | JGI IMG/M metagenome (GOLD analysis project Ga0184612, IMG submission 133163) | Groundwater sediment microbial communities from an aquifer in East River, Colorado, USA - PLM3_60_coex | ecosystem: Environmental > Terrestrial > Soil > Riparian zone | place: USA: East... | reverse complement strand
GGTCGGGCCGAGCGCACGGGCGCCCCGCAGTCTCAGGTCGTCACGGTAGAGGGTGATGTCGAGCGTGCCCACCGGCACTTCGACGCCCTCGAAGGCCCGGATCCGGGCGGCCAGACGGTGGGCCAGCGGTACGCCGCGGGTCGGAACACCGAGCAGAATTGTGTCGCGGGCACCATCAGTCTTCTCGAGAATCTGATGGGCGATCCGATCGACGATTCGGGCCAGATCGGCGCCGGTGATGATGATCTTCGGCTGGACAGCCTCGTGGTAGGCCAAGGCGGACCTCCTTCCCCGCCTCACGGGACGGGTCGTTAAAGGACGTCGACTGTGCTGCGCTAGTCCGCTCGCAAGCATCGCGGACTGCTCAGGAGCCTAGCAAGCAACGTGATGTAAGGAACGCAGAGCGTGCCAGCACTTGACCGCGTGTCGCCGGATCAGTACCGTCACGCTGCGTAACCATAGCTGGGGAGAGCCCCCGCGGTCCGTCACAGGGGAGTGTCTGATGGCATCTGACTACGCCAAGTCTCTCGGCGCGCGGCTGCGCTCCATCCGCCAGCAACAGGGGCTCTCACTGCAGGGTGTCGAGGAGAAGTCGTCCGGACGCTGGAAGGCCGTCGTGGTCGGCTCCTACGAGCGGGGTGACCGGGCTGTCACCGTGTCCCGCTTGGCCGAATTGGCCGACTTCTACCGGGTACCCGTCGCGGAACTGCTGCCCGAGGGGGGCCCCACGAGGACGGACTCCGCTGGCAAGATCGTCCTCGACCTCGAGAAGCTCTACGACCACTCGACCGATGACCTCGCCTATGTGGCCAAGTACGCCCGCGCGATCCAGCAGGCGCGCGGGGACTACAACGGGCGTGTGTTGTCGATCCGCGCCGACGACCTCCGCGCGCTCGCGATCGTCTACGACGACTCCCCGACCAGCCTCGTGGATCGCCTCACCGAACACGGCGTCCTCGTCGAGGACCCGCGCGCCTTCTTCAACACCTGACCGAATTATTGACGGCCGCTATCGGGCCGCGTACTCGGCGATCCGTCCGAGCAGACCATTGACGAAGCGCGGTGACTCGTCGGTAGAGAGTTCCTGCGCAAGCTCCACCGCCTCGCTGATGGCCACCGCATCATCGATGTCCTCTCGGTAGAGCAGCTCGTAGACGCCGATCCGGCACAGGTTGCGATCCACGACGGGCATGCGGTCCAGGGTCCACCCCTCCGCGTACGACGAGATCAGCTCGTCGATGCGCACGGCGTTCGCCTCGACCCCCTCGACCACCTCAACCGCGTACGCCATGTGCGGCGGCACCTCGGTGCCCATGCGCGCGAGGGTGTCCGCCAGCACGCCGGCGGCCGGGATGTCGCGCAGGTCGGCGGAGTAGAGCACATCCAGCGCGCGCCGGCGCGACTTTCGCCGGGAGGGGTTGTACACAGGCTGCTGTGGCATCGACGCCGGGCCGTCGGAACTCAGGCGCGACCGAGGTAGCGCCCGTCGCGGGTGTCCACCTTGATCTTTTCGCCGTTGGTGATGAACAGCGGAACCATCACGGTCGCGCCGGTCTCGACGGTGGCGGGCTTAGTGCCCCCGGTGGAGCGGTCGCCCTGCAGGCCCGGTTCGGTGTATGTGATCTCAAGCACGACGCTGGTCGGCAACTCGATGTAGAGCGGCAGGCCCTCGTGCATCGCCACGACCGCCTCGATCTCGGGCAGCAGGTAGTTGGACGCCTCACCGACGGTGGCCGCGGGAACGTGGATCTGGTCGTACGAGCCGAGGTCCATGAAGATGTAGTCGTCGCCGTCGGCGTAGAGGTACTGCATCGAGCGCTTGTCGACGCTGGCCGTCTCGACCCTGGTGCCCGCGTTGAAGGTCTTGTCCACGACCTTGCCGGAGAGCACGTTCTTCAGCGTGGTCCGGACGAACGCGCCGCCCTTGCCCGGCTTGACGTGCTGGAACTCCACCACGGACCACAGCTCTCCGTCGAGGTTGAGCACCAGACCGTTCTTGAGGTCGTTCGTCGTGGCCATAAGGGGTAGATGTCTCTTTCATGTGGGTGAGCGCGAGGAAACCTCAAAAGCGTACCCGGATGGTTGACCAGCGCCGCGCTCGGCACAACACTAAACCACATGGTTTACAATCGAGTTGAGACGCTCGACCGGACCTTCGCCGCCCTGGCCGACCCGACCCGCCGCGGCCTCCTCGCGAGGCTGGCGGATGGTCCCCGCACGGTGGGCCACCTCGCCGCGCCGCTACCGATCTCCCTGGTCGCCGTCGGCAAGCACCTCACCGTCCTGGAACGGGCCGGACTGGTCGACCGGGCCCGCACGGGACGCACAGTCGTATGCACTCTGCGGGCCCAGGGCCTCGCCGAGGCGGCCGGCTGGCTCGCCTCGTACCAGCGGTTCTGGGACGACCGGATCGACTCGCTGCACCACTACCTGACCCGGGAGCATCCATGATCAGTCTACGTATCGACCGCACGCTGCCCGCGCCACCCGAACGGGTCTGGCGCGCGCTCACGGATCCGGTCGCGCTCGCGGCTTGGTTCTGGCCGGCGCAATTCCGAACCACCGCGGCCGTCGATGCGCGACCCGGCGGACTGTTCCGCATCGACGGGCCGGGTGGGCCAGCGGGCGGGATCGGTGTGACGGGCGAGTACGCCGTGGTGGAGTCGCCGAGCCGGCTGGTGTTCACCTGGCGGTGGGACGGCGAGGACGACGAGACGCTGGTCACCATCGAGCTGTCCGGTGTGGATGGTGGAACGGCGCTGACGCTCACCCACGAACGTTTCGCCAGCGACCCGGACCGCGACAACCACTACATCGGCTGGTCCGACTGCCTGGCCCGCCTGCCGGCATTCGTAACCCGGCCGGGCGATGATTAGGGTCGAGTGCATGAATCCTCTTGACGATCCATCCGATCCGCCGGCTGGCTGGGCCCACACGCATGTGCGTCAGTACATCGCCACGGACGGCGCAGACGATAAGAACGGCCATATCTGGCGGCGAGGCGCACCCGTGCTGCTACTCACGACGATCGGACGGCGCAGTGGCCGCGGTCGGCGCACCCCGCTGATCTATGGACGAGACGGCGACCGGTACCTGGTGGTGGCCTCCCTGGGCGGCAGCGACCACGCGCCGAAGTGGTTCGACAACCTTGTAGCAGACCCGCGGGTGCGCGTGCAGGTGCTGGGGGATGTGTTCGACGCGCAGGCGCGACCGGCGACGGCGGAGGAGCAGAGCCGGCTATGGCCGACCATGACCGCCATCTGGCCGGACTACGACAACTATCAGAAGCGGACCGACCGACCGATCCCTGTGGTGGTCCTGGAACGGCGTTCCGGGGACGAAGCCTGACCCGTCATCCGATGTCCGCACCCTCGTCGAGCGGCTAACCTGGCCGCGTGGCTCAGCACGATCGGAGCGCGCAGACGGGGGCTTATCTGCGAATGCTCCTCGCCAGGCCGGGTGAACCCCGCTCGGTCTGGGAGAAACATGCTCCAGACGCCGGTCCGGCCGAGATAGACGCCGCTGCCATCGCCGAGGTGCTGCGCCGTCGCGGTGCCGACGATGCCGACCTGATCGGCGTGGTACGCGGCGCCCTGGACGGGACCACCCTCAGTCCGATGGCGCTGGAGGACTTCATCGACGCGTTCGAGTTAAGTCCACGCCACGCGCAGCGGCTTCGGGACCTGTTGGGCGGGTCGGACAGCGTGGCGGTCATCACCGGCGACGCGCTGGCGGACCTTCACCGGCAGAGCGGTCCGCCCCGTCATGACACGCTCGCCCTGCACGAGATGCACACCCTCGGACCGGACGGGCTACCGGCGGAGCATCAGACCATCCAGGTCATCAAATCCACTGTGGATTCGCTGGACGCCTACCCGTATCGGTTCGATACCGACCAGCTCGTCGTCGAGGTTGTCCGCGGCGGCCGCGTCGGCGACATCTACCGGGTCAACGAGGACCTCTACGGGGTGGACATAGTGCTGGATCGCCCACTCGGCCTCGGCGAGACGGCGCTCATGCACTACCGCACCACCTTCGGGTACCGGACGCCGCCGCCGCCCGAGTTTCGCCGCGGTGTCCTCGGCACGATGAGAGATGTCACCCTGTGGGTCAAGTTCCACCCGGACCGGCTGCCGGCGCGGGTCTGGTTGGGACGCTGGGACCGGCTGGATCACGCCAACGTGATCGACCAACAGCTCGTCGAGCTGGACGGCGAGTTCTCCGTGCAGGCCAGGTACGACGTCGTGGAGGACACGATCGTCGGCTTCCGCTGGTCCTGGTAACCTCGCGTCGGTCAGAACGTGATCACGGTGATCTTGAGGGCGAACGTGATCACGTACGCGTCATGGCCATGAGCAGCGCGGCCACCGTGGTCCCGCTGACGATCTGACCCTTTCCGATCAGGTTGAGGATCTTGTCGAGCCTGACCCACTCGACATGCTCAGACTCGACGCTGTCGGTCGCGGGCCCGACATAGGATGCCCGGTTGGCGTAGAAGATGTGGTGCTGGGACGTGGTCAGCCCGGCGGACGGCTGCACATAGAGCAGGGCGCTCAGCTCGTACGGGCGCCATCCTGTTTCGCGTTCGACCTTGCGGGCGGCCGCCTCGACCGGCGGTTCGCCGGGATTGATCCGACCGATCGGGATCTCGTAGCCCCAGGTATCGGTGATGAACCGATGGCGCCACAACAGCAGCACCCTGCCACTGTCGTTCACCACGACCGCGCCGGCGCCGGCGGAAGTGTGGATCAAACGGTGATCCAGATGGCGACCGTCGGGAAGCTCGACGTCGGCAGAGCGAAGATCGACCCATTGGTCCCGATAGAGGGATCGTTCGGAGTTGACCTTCCATTGCACCAGCCGAGTATCGCAGCCGCCCGGTGTGGGGACATCGGTCGAAGGGATGCCACAGCCAGTTATCGGGCCACCTTGCGTGGCCCGTGGGCGCGTCGTCGCTAAACGACGCCGCGCACCGGTAATCTCGCTTGCTGTGGCCAGGTCGCACACGAAGCGCGCGATGACGGAGCCCGTTAAGGACGTTTCGCTGGAAGACTTCCTGGCGCACCGGCGCCCCATGCCGCACCTCTTCGATCTATCCCCACGTACAGACCCAATGGCGTTCCAGTCGCCGGTCGCGGACGGCGCGGATCGGGCCGGGCTCAACGCGACAGTCCGAAGCCACGGGGGACCGCAGACCGACGTCCGCCTCCTGATCGACGACGGCGAGCGACACCTCGCGCTGGCGACTGAACTCGCCAACAGCCTGTATTGCGACGTCTACCTCACGCCACACGGCGCTCACCTTCGCTATGTACGGGAGTCGAGCCCGGTCACGAACGATTCCTGGGACGTGATCGCGGTTGACCGGCTGTCAGGAGAACCGGCGGAGTGGCTGGTCGTACGACCCTCCGACCTGCCCGAGGACGTTCCGACGTGGTTCGTCACCGCACGTGGCCGACTCCGCCAGAGCAATGGGCTGGTCAAGGTCCTGCTACCGGACGGAGTTGCGTTCGCGACGAAGGCCACGTTCCAGGATATTTCGTCGCTCGCAGCCCGCATGAAGGCGGGCGCCAGCCGGGTGACCACGGTGGCCGTCAACGCCGACCTCGGCAGATTCGAGATCACCAGGTTCGATGACGCCGGCAATCTGCTCGGCGGGGTGGAGTTTGCGACCCTCGTCGCGGCCAGTCTCGACGTGGTCCACCCCGACGTGCAGGTAGCCCTGACCTGGCCTACCGACGTCGAGGCGTGCGAGGCGCTGGACATAGAGCTGATGCGCCTCGCCGACGGACTCAACCGCACGATCTGGGTGCCGGAGCCGGCCGGCGCCGCCTTCGTCATCCCCGGCTGCGGCGAGTTCGCCGCGGTCGACGAGGTAGGTGGCCCGTCAGCCTGGCGTGCATACCCGTCGCGCCTGGCCACCGACTGGCGACCGCAGTACGGCACCGACCTGGACGGACGACTCGTGCCGGGCGGTGCGGTGGCCGCGGCCAGGTTCCCCGGGGTCCGGCTCGTCTCGCTGAGCCCGGGCCAACTCGAACACATGCGGCGCTGGTACGAGTCGGTGGCACCCTGCGACGGGCTGTTCGTCATCGACCTGCCGGTCCTCGGCGACGGCCGGTTCGGCCTCCAGATCCGTGACAAGCGGGCGCTCGCTGTGGGTGCCCGCGAACTGCGGACGCTGCTACGCGAGGCGGGCTGGTCTGGCGAAGATCTGCTGCTGCTCGCCCAACCGCCCGAGGAACACTGGGCTGTGGCGCTCGCCCACGCACGGCACCTGGTCGACCTGCTCGCGGTGGATATTTGGCTTCCGGCGGCGGGATCGGACGTGTGGGTCAATCCTGATGGGACACTCGCCGCGGACGGACCGAACGGCGCCTGGCACGTCGTCGCGTACGGGCGCTCGGCGGAGGGCGCGCTCCCGGCCGCCCTGGCGAATGCGAGCCGACCCACGGGGCGGTCGATTCTCCGAGACGTCGGCCCGGAGATTGCGGCCTCCACGATCCTCGCGCCGACGGTACTAGTTCCGGAGATGCGCGTGCCGGCGGTGTACGGGACGGAGATGGCCGGCCCCGCTGAGATGATCGTGCCGGCCGGACTCGTCGCGCCGGTGCTCGGGACGGACGCACCGCATGCCGTGCACTGGCTACCGCCCGCGCCGGTGGTGAACGTGCGACCCATCGACCTGTACCTATGGACACCGGTGGCCACAGATGTCGTTGAGGGCTGGGGACTGCCGTCAGCGGACCTGTTCCTGCTGGCCGGACAGGACCCGCTGCGCCTCGCCGATCGCCGCCGCGACGGGTACCTGCTCCGGGTCCTGGCACCGGAGCACACGGCCGTCGATCTCCATGAACACGGCCGGGAAGCGCCGGCCCCGGTGCAGCAGCGCCTGCAGGACACGGGCTGCACTCACCTGTTACCGCTGGCGTGGATGGCGGACCTGCGGGTCACGGCCAGGTTCGACCTCGACGGGCGGGGCGGCATCTCGGCGCGCAGCGACCTCGGCGCAGGGGCTTTGGCCATCCGGTTCGAGGGCGCCGACCACGGCGTACCCGGCCTGCCAAACGAGGTCGTGCACTGGCCCGACAAGGGTCAGCGGGCCGACGCGCCGACGTACCTGATGCTGTCCGATGTGGACTTGCTGGACCAGAGCATCCTCCAGCGCGGCTACGTTTCGCTCTCACGCAAGCGACCTGCTTTCGATAACAGCCGGCAGGTGCTGGAAATCAAGGTACGCAAGCGCCGCGCGATCGATGTGCCAGCGACCCTCAATACTCTTTCCGGACTCCCGGTTGTCGGCCGGCTGCACGACTTCGTCGGGCTCGACCTGCTGCTCTCCGAGCATGACCTCGCCAACGCCATACTGGCTAGAATCTGGCGGCACGGGCCGAGCGGAAAGCCGGTGGCCGAGAAGCTAGACGGCGAGACGCTCTCCGAGGCGCTCGGTACGACGGCTTTGGAGTACGCCGGCGCCGATACCTAAAGGATGGCGCCGTATGCAACCACGCGATGTACGAAACCCGAACTCAGCCGGCCGCGAGATCGAGGAGCTTGGTGACGGTCCTCCAGTTGCGTGCCGTCGCGACCCGGTCGAGGCGCTTCTCCGAGAACGCCGGGACGATCTTCGACTCGGTCACACCGCGAGGACACCACAGGTAGACCTCTCGGTCGACGACCCGGAACTCCTCGGGTGCGAATTCAGCGGGGTCGAGCCCGCGAACATAGCTGGCAGCCGGAGGTGCGGATAGGAAGGCCACAAGGAGCTTGGCCGGATCAGTGGTGGGCAGCGTGTTCTGTTCGACAACAGCGGCCAACTCCTGCCGGCTCCGGACCAGACAGCGAACGGTGAGCCCAAACTCCTTCGTGATCGCCTTCTCGATCTCCCGCTCCACTTTCTCGGCCGGCTTGGCCATACTGGTGAACACGGCGTTACCGCTCTGCAGATGCGTTCGGACGTCGGCGTAGCCGAGCCCTCGCAACAGGTCCCGTAGGTCAGCCATAGCCACCTTCTGGCGGCCACCGACGTTGATGCCGCGAAGCAGCGCTACATATGTGGTCACGACGCGCCTACATCTCGGCCGCTGCCTAGCGTCCGCGCTCGACCGTGCTGTCGCCGACGTTGGTCGCTAGCCACCCGTTCAAGGCTTGCGACGCGCGCAGGAACTCCACCACCTTCTCCTTCGCCGCGGGCTTGCCCAGCCAAGCGGCGACCGGCCATTCCTTCCATGCCACAATGCCCTTGTTTCGGAGCAGGTCGGCCCGCGGGTGATCCTTTGGGTACCCCTTGGGCACCGTCTTGAGACTGTCGTGACCAGTAATTTCGATCTTGTCGCGCTCGGCCGCGATGATGAGGCGCCGGAGCTCTTCGCCGGTCCTGTCATCGGCGACCGCGCCCCGATAGCGATCCAGCTGGTCTGGCGCCATCACGTACATCCCGTTGCCGGCGGCTAGGCCGTTGGACGACAGATGGATGTATCCGCCGCGCTCGAGCGTAGCCGCGATCGACGTCTTGTACGGCGACTTGTCGGCGCTGAACCGGACGTCGCGGTAGGGGCGGAAGATCTTGCCAGTGCCGAATTCCGGCTCCAACTCGGCGAGCAGTTCCGCCATCGGCGCATGAATCTTCTCGTCGTAGACAGCTTTGTGCTCGGTCCAGTACGTCTTGGAGTTGTCAGCCTCCAGGCCCTCGTAGAATTCCAGAGCCTCGGTCGGCCACCCGCGAAACGCCATGGAGGCAGCCTATCGAGCAGAATGAGACGCATGACACCTGGAGCGTTTCTCACCGACCCACCGTCCAGCGCCGAGGTGACGGCCGCCTACGAGGCCGACCTGGCCGACGACGGGTGCGTCAACAACCTGACGCGAGTCTGGTGCTGGCGCCCCGACGTACTGACGTCCTTCCAAACGCTTCGGGCCGAACTCACCGCAGATTCGGGCTTGTCTCCGCGCGAGATCGCGGTGATGGTCGCCGCCACGGCCGCCGTTCGCGGTGACTCCTACTGCGCCTTGGCGTGGGGCGATAGGCTCGCCGCGCTCAGTGACGACGTGACCGCCGCCAACGTACTCCGGGGCGACCCGGCCGGGCTGTCCGATCGGGAACGCGCACTCAACGACTGGTCGCGGCGAGTCGCCCTCGAGCCCAATGCGACCACCGAGGCCGACATCGACCACCTACGCCAGGCCGGCCTCAGCGACCGCGAGATCTTCGAGGCGACGACCTGGATCGCGTTTCGGATGGCGTTCGCTACCATCAACGACGCCCTTGGCGCGCGGCCAGACTGGCAATTGGCTGAGAAGGCGCCGAAGCTCGTCCGCGAAGCCGTCACCTACGGCAGGCATCCCTCAAGTGACGTCACCTAGCGGGTTGGGTGTCGTCCACGTCGATGGTGTGGGGTCGCCGAAAGCGTACCCCGTCCGCGGTGGCCTTCCCGCAAGGGACGGATCGTGGGCTACCTTGGATTGGATGGACGAGAAACGGACCCGACGGGTTGTGGACGCGCTACGCGAACGCGGCGTCCCCGCACACGTGGCGAGGACAGGCGTTGGCCAGATCGGCGTGCGAGTCGTGCTGTTTGATGGACGCGAGGCGATCTGGGATACCGATGGCGCCGCCGGGCTGGAAGCGCAGGTGCTTCGCAACGGCACCCTGGTGGGGTTCGTGCCGGTGATCGACGGGTCCGAGGACTTCGACGAGCAACAGATCATCGACGCCATCGCGCGGACAGACTACGACGAGCCCGTCGCGCGACAACGTCCGTCCGCGCCGCCACCGGCACCGCCGCTGCCGATGGAGGGCGGCTTCTTCCGCCGTTTTCGCGACGGCTTCCGTTAGCGGCGGCGCCACGTGCGTGATGACAGAACAGCTAGATCCGTTCACTGTGGACATCCGGGAACGTCGGCGAGTGGCGGCTCCCCCAACGCCACGTCCGGCACCCCCTGCTGACCTGCCTGACGTTGGGCATGTGGTCGATTCTTCTGACTCATCGTCGGACACGAGCACGCGCGCCGTCGACGCCGGCTCGCGAGGGCACCCCGCTTCGACGGGACCTGGCGGGTGCACGTCGCCGAGACGGGTGAGATCGAAACGTACGAGATCACCTAACGTGTGCTCTGCGCCACAGTTAATGCCCGAGTTTGCGAGTTCCCAGCGTGCGAACCCTTCCAACGGTGAGATCCTGTCCGGATGTCTGCCTGAACCGGGACAGCATCGGGGGAGATCATGACCGGGGCGGTTGTCAGCCTGATTACGGGCCGTCGGATCAAGTACCTCATCCTGCTCTTCTGGCTCGTGGTCGTGGCACTTGCCGGACCACTCGCGGGCAAGCTGAGCGGCGTCGAGAAGAACGAGGCGAAGTCCTGGCTTCCCGGCAGCGCGGAGTCGACCCAGGTGCTCGACGCGCAGGCCGCATTCTCATCGCCGGACACCATCCCCGCGGTCATTGTCTACGAACGGCCATCCGGTCTGACCGACGCCGATCGCGCCAAGATCGCGTCCGACGCCCAGACCTTCAGCCAGATAGCTGATCTTGATGGTAAGGTAACCGGCCCGATCCCGGCCCCGGACGGGCAGGCGGCACAGGTCATCGTGCCGCTCAACCTTGGCCCCGACGGCTGGGAGAAGGCGGCCGACATCGTCGCCTCCATGAAGCAGACTTCGGCAAACGGCCCGAGTGGCCTCTCCGTGCACATCACCGGTCCAGCCGGCATCGCGGCCGACTCGGCCAAAGCGTTCGAGGGCATCGACACCACCCTGTTGTTCGGCACTGTGGGGGTCGTCGTGATCATATTGTTGATCACTTACCGCAGTCCGATCCTGTGGCTCCTGCCCGTCATCTCCGCTGGGGTGGCGCTGACCTGCGCCCAGGCGGTCATCTATCTCCTGGCCCGGTACGCCGATCTGGTAGTCAACGCCCAGAGCGCCGGGATTCTGACCGTGCTCGTCTTCGGCGCCGGCACCGACTACGCGCTGCTGCTGGTCGCCCGCTACCGCGAGGAGCTTCGTCGCCATCAGGACCGGCACGAGGCGATGGCGGTGGCTCTACACCGCGCCGGCCCGGCCATCATCGCCAGCGGCGCCACCGTCGTGATCAGCATGCTGTGCCTACTCATCGCGCAGACCAACTCCACCAAGGGCCTAGGTCCCGTCGCCGCGATCGGCATCCTGGTCGGCCTCGCCGTCATGTTGACCCTGCTCCCGGCGCTGCTCGTCATCGTCGGGCGCTGGGTCTTCTGGCCCGTCCGGCCGAGATACGGCTCCGCCGAGCCCACCACAACCGGAGTGTGGGCCCGCGTTGGGGCGGGAATCGCACGCGTCCCGCGGATCACCTGGGTCGTGACCACACTCGTGTTGGCTGCGATGGCGCTCGGCATCACCCAACTCGACGCAAACGGTCTCACGAACAAGCAGTCTTTCCGTGGCAACCCAGACTCCGTCGTTGGCGAAGAGGTGCTGGCCCGGCACTTCGCGGCCGGCGCGGGCAACCCCGTCGTGGTGCTCGGCAAGGCCGGCCAGGCGAGTGAGATGCGCGCGGCCCTCGCGTCAACCGAGGGCATCGAGGCCTCGAGTGTCGCACCGCCAGTGGTAAAGGACGGCGTCGCCTACCTGCAGGGGACGCTCACAGATCCGCCCGACAGCCCGGCGGCCTACGACACCGTGGACCGGGTACGGGACAACGTGCACGCCATACCCGGATCCGACGCGAAGGTCGGCGGCAACACCGCAATCAACCTCGACGTGCAGCGGGCGGCCAAACACGATCGCGACCTCATCATCCCGATCGTGCTCGCGGTGGTATTCCTTATTCTCGCGCTGCTGCTACGAGCGATCGTGGCACCGCTGCTGCTGATCGCGACGGTCGTGCTCTCCTTCGCCGCTGCCCTGGGTGCCAGCGCGCTGGTCTTCAAGCACGTCTTCGGCTTCGGCGGGGCCGACACGTCGTTCCCGCTCTTCGTGTTCGTGTTCCTGGTCGCGCTCGGTATCGACTACAACATATTCCTGATGACCCGGGTGCGTGAGGAGGCGTTCCGGTACGGCACAAGACGCGCCACTCTCATCGCCCTCGCCGCGACCGGTGGCGTGATCACATCGGCCGGACTCGTGCTGGCCGGGACCTTCGCGGTGCTGGCCACGCTCCCGCTGGTCGCCTTCGCCGAGATCGGTTTCACCGTGGCCTTCGGGGTCCTGCTCGACACGATCATCGTTCGATCGGTCCTGGTCACGGCGCTGAACCTCGATATCGGACCCCACATCTGGTGGCCCCATGCACTGTCGAGGAAGCACGACCTGGCGCCGGCCGAGGCACCGAGGGAGCTGAGCCGCGCCCGCACCGGATGACTTATCCGTTGCGGCCATGACCGGGTAGGCCCCGCACGGAAGCCCATCGCGACAGCCGCCGTTCGACGTCTGGATCGAGTACCCCATGTGCGAGCCAAGCGCCGGTGAGTGCGAGACGGAAGCGGGGGTTGCGCGCGGCCTCCTGTTCCACCTCGTCAACCAGGGCATTGCCGTGCTTGTTCAGCAGATCCTCAAGCGGCCCGGCGCCCACGACCATGACGGCCTCGTCATCCTTGGCGGCTCGAATGAGACCGACAACGATGTCCAGGGCCGGCAGACCGCCTCTGATGATCCGAGCGGTCACCTCGTTCCAGTTGGCGTACACCCGGGCGGGGTGTCCGGCCTCCAGGGCTCTGCGCTCCTCCCGACTCCCCCGTGACAGTCTCTGGTACTCCCACCATCCGCTGACAACATCCAAACCAACTGTCACGCTGAACATTCTGGCCCTATCCGATGGCCGCTGTCGGTCGGGGAAGCGACACGCCGATCGCCAACGGGCCGCAGACAGGTGGCCGGCCCCGTGACCTGCGACGACGACGTCAAGACCTGGATGAAGCGGGTATTTCGCGCGCAGGTTCCGCTGTTACCGTCGAACACGTGGCAGACAGCGGGATCGACCTGGACTCTCAGCTGGACCTCAAGACTCAGCTGAACCGGGCGTACCTGTCCGGCAACGGCGCGGAGGTCGAGCGGGTGATGGCGTTGATCGCGGCCGCCCAGAACGCGGTTGCCCAGGAGATCCTGTCGCCCACCGTCGGTAGGCGCAAGGCCCGAGCCGCCTGACTGCCCGGTCAACCCGCAGACCAGCCCGACCACCTAGCCACATCCAGCGCGATGACCGGACCTTTCGGCGGGCTCTGGGCGTACTGCTCGTACTTCGCCACCACGGCAGCGAGGGCGCCGCCCGCCTCATTCAGGTCATGGACCACCCGGGCCGGACCGTCCAGGCGCACCCACCACAGAGCGGACCAGGTCTCTTCGTAGTGGTCGACGAGCAGGGTGGCGTGCCCGGTGTCCTCGATGTTGGCGATGCGGCGCAGACGAGGGTGGCGCTTGGGCTTGTGGTCCACTGCGCTGTAGGCCGTCGATTCGACGAGCGCGAAACAGATCGGTACGACGTGCGGCAGCCCATCGGCACCGACGGTGGCCAAGTGACCGACCCGAGCATTCCGCACCAGGCTACGCATGGTTTGTTCATCCACGGCACCAGAGTAGGTACGCCGGCTCAGTAGCCGTCTCGCCCCGTGGCGGTCGGAGTCGGCGCGGCGCCGGTCGGAGTCGCGGCGTGCCACACAAAATCTGTGCCGGCGAAGCTGTCGATCACACCGTTGCCCTTGACCTGACCGGGCCCGGGATCGAGCGAGAACGAGTAGAGCGGGCTGCCGTTGTACGTCACCTGGGTGGTCCCGTCCGGCCGGGACACCGTGGCGAGCGCGCCCGTGATGCCGTCGCCCGCCGTCGGCGTACCGGAAACGGTCAGCGGCGGCCAGACCATCGCGCACTCCGCTGCGCAGCGAACCACGCCGCCACTGTCCTGCTCGGTCACGTAGAGCGTACTTCCGGTCGAGCTCACCAGGACCGTGCCGACGCCGGACACTGTGCGGGCCGACACCGTGGCGGTCGAGCCGCCCGAGGAGTCTGGCGCACCGCCGTTTGACCCACAACCGACGAGCATGAGGGCAACTGCGACGGCGGCTACCCCTGAACGCAAAGGCTTCACACTTGTTGCCTTTCGAGTAATCGCGTATGCGCTGGTGCATGAAGGTGCGGCCTGGCCTGACCTTCGCCTCGCCATGATGAACCGCCATATTTAGGCAGGTTCATCGTGGTGCTCTACGAGACGACCCGGGCAATACCTTCCACTGGGACGCACGCGCGGACGTCGCGGGTGGTTCAGCGTCAGCCCATCAGGACTCCCGGGTTGAGGACGCCCGTCGGGTCAAGGCGCTGTTTGACCGCCCTCAGCGCCTCGATGCCCAGCGGTCCCACCTCTTCGGCGAAACCTGAGGCGTGGTCTGTGCCGACCCCGTGGTGGTGGGTGATCGTGCCGCCGGCATCGAGGATGGCCTGGTTGGCCGCCGCCTTCGGCGTCCGCACTGGCCGCTGGAGCGTGCTGATGGAGCACACCGCGCCGCACCTGACCGAGCGATGCCTCAGCTGCTCCGGCTAGCCTCCTATGTGGAGGCTAGCAATGCGCGCATGTACCGAGTCGGCACTTACGCGGGCGACGTGCTGCGTCGCGCGGCGGGCACCCTCGCGCCGGGGCTACGCACGGACGCTCTGACCGGCGGGTACCTCTCCTGGGATGGTCAACTCGGATACGACGCCCGGCTCGTGGTGGGCATCGCCCGCACCGCCGTTTACGGCACTGAGGCACCGGCCGTCGCCGCCCTCGGTAGGCAGGATGAGGCTTTCGGCGAGCCCGTCGCGCCGAATGTCGATACGATCGGTGCGGAGCTGGTCTGGGGGCTTCGTCACGAGGGGCTACTGGACATTGACGATCTGCTAGTTCGACGCCCACGGGTCGGGCTGGTCCCCACCGATCGGAGCGCCGCGCTTACGATGGCTGAGGCCATCTTCGCCAACCACGCCACGGGAGTCTGACAATGCCGATACAACGGACTGCGGTGGGCACCCGACAAGGATTTGATATTTCGGTGTTACCGGAACTTTATCGATCGCTCGAAGCGGACTGACGTGCTGCTCCGGATCGACACGATCGCGCTGCAACGCTGCCGCCAACTAGGGTTGGCGGGCTCAGCCATTCTGGTGATCGGCGGGGTGTTCGCCGGTGTCCCACCAGCCCGCGATCCGCTGCTGCGCGCTCCCGTATTCGAGCAGCTGCGGGCGCTGACGACGCCCGCGGTGATGTGCGCCTACGTGGGCGTGAGCATGCTCCTGTTGGCCTGGTGGCGGCTGGGGCGGCTGGTACGTCGACGCGACGCTCCGACCACACGAGACCTCCTGACCACGATGGCGTGGTGGGGCGCTCCGCTCCTTGTGACCATGCCCATCTTCAGCCGCGACGTATACAGCTACCTCGCCCAGGGCACGATGACCGTCCTCGGTATCGACGCATACCAGTACGGACCGGCCGCTCTGGGTGGTCCACTCTTTTTGGACATTCCATCGATTTGGCACTCCACTCCGGCTCCATATGGGCCGGTGTTCCTGAGCATGGCCGGTGATGTGACCGGAATCACCGGCGAATCGACCTGGCTCGGAATTCTCGGCATGCGCGTGCTTGCCTTGGGCGGTTTGGCGCTGCTTATCGTGTCTGTCCCGCGGATCGCCCGCTCCGCTGGCGTCGATCCCGGCGCCGCGTTGTGGCTGGGCCTGCTCAACCCGATGGTGCTCATCCACCTGGTTGCCGACGCGCACAACGACGCTCTCATGCTCGGCCTCATGATGGCCGGTCTCGCGCTCGCCCTCGAGCGGCGGCCGGCGGCTGGCGTAGCTCTGGTGGCACTCGCCGCCCTCGTGAAGGCGCCTGCGGCCCTGGCGCTCGTCTTCTTAGTCCCGATCTGGGCGAGCCAGCTCTCGGGCGCCACGCGTTGGCTGAGGGCCGCGTTGGCCGCGGGAGGAGTCGGCGCCGCGACCGTCGTCGTGACAACGACGGTCGCCGGCATGGGGTACGGGTGGATCGGCGCCCTGGACACGCCGATGCTCGCCCACACGTGGACCTCGATTACCACCGACCTCGGCTACTGGACCGGTGTAGCCGCCGAGAAGATGGGGCTGGCCACGGGCGCCCAGATGCTTGCGGCGTGGCGCATGGCCGGCCTCGCCGCGGCGGGCGTGATCTGCCTGGTGCTGCTGCGCCGCTACCACCGACACGAGCCGGTAGTCGGGCTCGGGCTCGGGCTCGCGGCGGTCCTAGCGCTCGCGCCGGTCGTGCACCCGTGGTATCTGCTCTGGGCGATCATCCCGCTCGCCGCGGCCGCCCGGTCCGCGCGGGTGCGCCGCGCCGTGGTGGTTACGTCGATCGTCATGACGGTCATGGTGCTGCCCGGTGGAGTGCAGCCAAGCTTCGACGTCTTCCTCGGCGCGGCGCTAGGCGCCGGTCTGGTCTTCGGCATCGCGTGGGCCGCCCGCAATGTGGACTGGGAGAGGGCGCTCGCCTCAGCTCTGGCCGCGGGTCGCCAGATGATGCAGAGCGAGCCGGTAGCCGTCGACGCCAAGGCCGCAGATGACGCCGGTGGCCACCGCGGACACGACGGAATGGTGCCGGAACGCCTCGCGCGCGTGAATGTTGGAGATGTGCACCTCGACCAGGGGGGCGGTCAACAGGGCGCAGGCGTCGCGGATGGCGTAGGAGTAGTGAGACCAGGCGCCGGGGTTGAGCACGACCGCCGCGTGTTCGTCCGCAGCCTCGTGGAGCCAGTTGAGCAACACGTGCTCAGCGTCGGTCTGACGGACCTCGACCGCGAGGCCCAGTTCCTTGCCGACTCGCGTGCACGTGTCGGCCAGATCGGCATACGTGGTCAGACCGTAGACGTCGGTCTCACGCGTGCCGAGACGGCCAAGATTCGGCCCGTTCAGTACATATACCTTCACGACGAGACCTCCCGGTAGACGTCGGCGAGCAGGTCGTCCGTCGGGCCGTCCAGGATGGACGGGCGGGCCAGACCGTCGAGCACGACGAAGCGCAGCCTCGAGCCGCGCGACTTCTTGTCTACGCGCATGGCCGCGAGCAGGTCGGGCCAGGCCTGCGCGTGGTAGCTCACCGGAAGCCCCAGCAGCTCGAGCACGCGGCGGTGCCGAGCTGCCGTGTCCATGTCCAGCCGGCCCGTCCTGGCGGCGAGGGCGGCCGCGTAGACCAGCCCCACCGAGACCGCATGACCATGTCGCCACCGGTAGCCCTCGACCTTTTCGATGGCGTGGGCGAGCGTGTGGCCGTAGTTGAGGATCTCCCGCAGGCCGGATTCGGTGAGGTCGGCCGAGACGACCCGCGCCTTTACCCGTACCGCCCGCTCGACCAGCTCGCGGAGCACGGCGCTCGACGGAGTTGTGGCGGCCGTCGGCTCACCCTCCACAAGGGGCAGAATCTCCGGGTCCGCGATGAAGCCGCACTTGACCACCTCGGCCAGGCCGGCGACGAGGTCATCCGGCGGCAAGGTGTCCAAAGTAGTCAGATCACAGAGCACACCGACCGGCGAGTGGAATGCACCCACCAGGTTCTTGCCAGCCGCGGTGTTCACGCCGGTCTTGCCGCCAACCGCGGCGTCGACCATGCCGAGCAGGGAGGTCGCCACCGGCAGCCACCGCACGCCACGCAGCCAGCACGCGGCGACAAAGCCGGCAAGGTCGGTGACCGCTCCGCCGCCGACACCGACGATCGCGTCGGTCCGGGTGAAGTTCGCCCCTCCCAGGGCATCCCAGCACCGGGCCGCGACGTCGAGGGTCTTGCCGGCCTCGGCATCGGGCACCTCGATCGGCAGCACGGCGACGCCCGCCGCGCGAAGTTCCGCCCCGATGCGCTGCGCCAACCCCTCCAGGGGCGGTGCGTAGAGCACGCCCGCCTGGGCCGCGCCGCCGAGCAGGGAAGGCAGCTCGCCGATGAGGTTCCACCCCACCAGCACCTGGTAGGGACGCTCGCCAGCCACGTCGATCCGCGTCACATCGCTCATCGTACCGGCGCGTCGATCAAGGGCGTAGTCGCGCGAGTTGATCTCCAGTCACGCGACTACGCCCTAGGTCGGCAGCTAGAATCGAGGTATGCCCACCGGTATCTCCTTCGACCGAGTTGCGGACCGCTACGACGACACGCGCGGCGGGCTGGCGCGCGGGGTCACGTTCGCCGCCGACATCCGGCCGTGGCTCGCCACCGGCACGGTGTTGGAGGTTGGCACGGGCACAGGCGTCGTCGCGACTGCGCTGGCTGGCCACGAGACGCCCGTCGTGGGCGTGGATATCTCCCCACTCATGGCGAGACAGGCGTACGAGCGAATCGGTACCCGCGTGGCACTGGGTGACGCGCGAGCGTTGCCGGTGGGTGACGGCAGCATCGGCACCGTGCTCCTTGTCATGGTGCTACACCTCGTGGGCGACATCCGGGCGGCGCTGGCCGAGGCCGCCCGCGTGCTGCGGCCGGATGGACGGGTGGTGGCGGTGCATGGCGTGCCCGCGTCGACCGGGACGGACCTGGACGAAGCGCTGGCACCGCTGGTCAGCTTCCGCAGACACCGCTCGGACGACGACACGATCCTGCGTGCGGCCGAAGCCTGCGGGCTGCGCCGGGTGCATCAGGGCGGGACGACCCCGATCGGTCAGGCGCGGACCCCCAACACGGTGGCCGACGAGATCGAGGAACGGATCTGGTCGTACCTGTGGCGACTCACCGACGCCGACTGGCAGGCGCAGGCCGTGCCGGCGCTCAGCGCGCTTCGGGCGCTGCCAGAACCCGACCGCGCCCGGGCGTCGACCCAGTGGCACCGCCTCTCCGTGTTTGGGCGATGACCACATCGACCGGCTTTTCGCCACCACCGCGCCCGGGGCGCTGGTGCTCGACGCGGCTTGCGGCACGGGCAGTATTTCGCCCAGTTCCTCGCTGCCCACCGCCGGGTGAACGGCATCGACCAATCTGCCGGAATGCTCGCGCGAGCGAAGTCGAAGCATCCGGATGTCCAGACGATGTGCCTAGGACTGCAGGGCTTTGTGACTGGCCTGGCTGCGACGGGCGGCTCGCTGTCGTCGCCGAACAGGTCGCGGAAGACTACTGGCACCTGCCCGTCACGACGTGATCGTCGCCAGCACCTCGTCGGCGATCTCCGTTGGCGCCCGTCCGTCGGTGACCACGGTGATGGTGGCGACCTCCTGATACAGCGGTCGGCGCTGCTCGAGCAGGAACCGGAGCGTCGCCCGGGGATTGACTGTCAACAGTGGACGGCCACTGCCAAGACCCACCCGACTCACCGCATCGGACAACTCCACGCTGAGATAGACGACGGTCTGCTCCCGCAGCCGCTCCCGGGTCTCGTCGTCCAGAATCGCCCCGCCGCCGAGAGCGAGCACCCCGTCGAATGACTCGAGCGCCGCCGCCACGGCCGCCTTCTCGAAGTCTCGGAAGACGGCCTCCCCATCGTCGACGAAGATCTCCGGAATCGGCTTCCCGGCGATGTCGGCGATGTCGGCGTCCGTGTCGCGAAACTCCTTGCCCAGGGCGGCCGCGACACGCTCACCGATCGTCGTCTTTCCCGCCCCCGGTGCCCCGACCAATACACAGACCGGTCTGCTCATCGGGTGACGAGGTTCTCGAGGTATCCGCTGAGGTTGCGGCGGAGCTCGCCGATCGAGTCGCCGCCGAACTTCTCGATGGCCGCGTCGGCAAGCACCAGCGCGAGCATCGCCTCGGCCACCACCGCGGCCGCGGGCACCGCGCACACGTCGGAGCGCTGGTTGATCGCCGTGGCCGGTTCGCCGGTGGCGACGTCCACAGTGGCCAGTGGCCGGTTGAGTGATGAGATCGGCTTCATCGCGGCGCGGACCCGGATCGGCTCCCCGGTGGTGATGCCACCCTCGAGCCCGCCGGCCCGGTCGGTCAGGCGCCGCACTCCCGTCGCGGTGGGCACGATCTCGTCGTGTGCCTGCGAACCGCGCGAGCGGGCCTGGGTGAAGGCATCGCCGATCTCCACACCCTTGATGGCGTGAATGGAGCAGAGGGCGGCCGCGATGCGGGCATCCAGCTTGCGATCCCACTGGACGTGACTGCCGAGGCCGGGCGGCACGCCGTACGCGAGCACCTCCACCACCCCACCCAGCGTGTCCGCGTCACGCTTGGCCGCGTCCACCTCCTCGACCATGCGCTTGGACGCCTCCGAGTCGAGGCAGCGCATCGGGTCCGCGTCGATGCGCTCGCCGTCCTCGGGGCGCGGCTGCAGCCCGGGCTTCACGGCGACGCTGCCAAGCTCCACTACATGCGACACGATCTCTATGCCCAGGCCCTGGCGCAGCAGGCCCTTTGCCACCACGCCGATGGCCACCCGGGCGGCGGTCTCGCGGGCACTGGCCCGTTCGAGGATGGGCCGGGCGTCGGTGTGACTGTACTTCTGCATGCCGGCGAGGTCCGCGTGGCCCGGGCGC
>Ga0184612_10000388_pt1 | contig 20444 bp, 21 predicted proteins | sample PLM3_60_coex_FD_133163 | JGI IMG/M metagenome (GOLD analysis project Ga0184612, IMG submission 133163) | Groundwater sediment microbial communities from an aquifer in East River, Colorado, USA - PLM3_60_coex | ecosystem: Environmental > Terrestrial > Soil > Riparian zone | place: USA: East... | reverse complement strand
TCGGGCCGTGACCGCCGCCAGGCATCGTCCATAGCTCGGCGGCTCCGCCAGGTTTGCAACCCGTCCAGCGGGTCACCGAGGCCTCGGCAGGCGCACCGGCGTTGCTGAGGTCGGCGTCGACGTCGACAGTCGCGTCAACGACCGACGCAGTCGCGCAGCCGTCGTACTTCGCCCAGGTGGCGACCGATGTCTCTGCGCCAGGGTACGGCGCCATGGGCTGGCCCGAGCCCAATCCCGCGATCGTTCCGCCTGTGAAAGAGATCACGTCGTCAGCCGTGCCATGGATCTCGACGACCGCAACGGGGACCGTAGGGGCGCACTTCGCTGGGTTCCCGAACGTCGCTCCCGCGAGGCTGACGATCGCGGCGATCATTTCGGCGTGCGCGCAGGCCATCCCAAAGCTCATGAACCCGCCGTTCGAATGACCGATCAGGTCGATCCGCTTCGGATCGACGGCAAGTGACGCCCGGATCTCCGTAACGATATTGGCGAGGTAGGCGACGTCGTCGACGCCGGTTCGATCGAAGTCGCAGCACGCGTCGGTCGCATTCCAGAACCGGTTTCCGGTGCTGTCGAACGTTCCGTCCGGATACGCATAGAGGTAACCGCGCTGCTCGGCCACCTGTCCGAGATGGAAGTAGGCATCGTGGTCCTGACCGGACGAGGTGTAACCGTGGAGGACGATGAGGAGCGGTGCGGGACGGCCAGGGTCGTACCCCGCCGGGACGTGGACGGTCACCGGTCGATCGCCTCCGACCGTGATATCTGCGGATCGCGACGCGGCTGCCGATGCCGGTGGCCCGACCGTGGACGGCGCTGCTTGCGCCGACGGTCCCACGCTGGTCGTGGGCGACGCCGACCCAGATGGACTGCTCGCCGATCCACCCGAGCAGGCGACGACCAGCACGGTGGAAAGTCCCAGGATCGCTCGGAACCTCACTCCAGCAGGCATCATCTGCCCGTCGTCAACCGCGGCATGGTGGCGGTTCGACTTGGCCCAGATCCGGCCAAAGCGGATCCGACGTATCTCGAACCAACGTCGAAGCCCGCGGACGGTGAGGCTCCTTCCGCGCCGGGCAACGACGAGGAGGAGGAACGATGGCCGACCAGAGTCTGTACGAACGGCTGGGTGGCGTCTTTGCGATCGCAGCCGTGATCGACCGATTCAGTGACGAAGTCGTGAAGAACGCAGTCGCCGGACAAGGCTCCGACAACGCCGCCCTTCGCGAGTGGCATACGGCTCAGCTGGCGCGGTTGCCCGGCCTGAAGTTCATGCGGGCGCTATGGGTGTGCGACGTGTCGGGTGGTCCATTCGAGTACGTCGGCACGAAGCCGGGGCACGACTCGCTCAGCCTAGAAGAGGTGCATCGTGAGCTGGGCATCTCGCCAACAGAATTCGATGCCGTCGCCGGCGAACTGGCCAAGGCGCTCGACTACTTCAAGGTGCCCCCGCGTGAGAAGGATGAGGTCCTGGCAGCATTCGCCGCACACAAGGGCGAGGTGACGGAGGGATCGCTGGCCACGAAGGCAGGTTGACGGCGGCCTCTACATCACACGAGCTCGTGGATCGCCCTGACGCGTGAGAGCCCGAGGGCGAACAATGCGAGGAGGGCGCCACTGATGGCGAGCGCCGCCGGGGCCCCTATCTCATTCGCAGCCGCGCCCAGGCCGACAAGACCCAGCGGACCGAACCCGATCGCGAAGAACCAGATCCCCATCGCCGAACCCCGTTCGGCATCGTCCACGTTCCGCTGGAGTAGCGTCTGGCCCAGGGTGTCGAGGCTCGCCATCGCGGCGCCCACCACCACGAGCACGGCAAACGAGAGCGCGAACGATGTGCTCGCGGCGAACGCTGTGAGGCCCAGCCCAAAGGCGAATGTGGCGAGCAAGATCAGGCGACCCCCACGGGACTTGCCGAGGCCCAATCGGGCGAGGAACAGCAGGCCCGAGATCGCGCCGATCTGCCTCGCTGTCGCGAGTGCGCCGAGTCCGGCCGCGTCCGAATCCAGGACGTCGCGCGCGAACGTCGGGTAGACGGTGATGCTCGAGAACCCGAGAATCTCGGTCATCACGACGACCAGCGCGATCAGGGCGACGCGGCGATTCCGAGTGATCAGCGTCATCGACCGCGAGAAGCTCGGGACCAGGTGAGGTGCGGGCCGTTCCCGGCGGGCTCGAGCGCCGCCGGGCACGAGACATACGGCGGCCACGGCTGCCGCGGTGGCCGCGAGGAGGAACGGGGAGGCGACCCCGACGCGCTGGAGGACCAGGCCGCCGGCGATCGACCCGACACTCCCGACCAGGAACACACCGAGGTTGCCGAGCGCGATGGCATTCGTCGCCCCGGCGGCGCCGACGAGGTCGAACGCGTATGTCTGCGTGGCCGTTCCACTGAGCGTGTCGACCACGCCGAGTGCGAGGCTCAACACGAGCAATCCGGCCACTGCCAGTGACCCGTTCGCGGCTACGACAGCCGCCAAGAGCAACGGAACGATCGCCGCGAAGTTGACGAGGATCAGCGTGGCCCGACGGTCGTAGCGGTCGACGAGGCCACCGAGTGGGATGCCGAGGAGCAGTGCCGGAACCAGTCGAACGGCGAAGGTCGCCCCCACCACGAGGATCGAGTCGGACTCGACGAGCGCGATCCAACCGATCGCCACCATGGTGACCGACCGGCCGAACCCCGAGGCCGCTCCGCTCAGCCACAGGGCCGGGTACCCCGCAACGCGGAAGGCCGCCAGGGTGGCGCTCGATGCGAACGCCGCGACCCAACGAGCCCGCAGTCCGCTCGTTGTCACTGTCGGCCTGCCCAGGTCGATCCGCAACCGTTCACGGGAGAGCGCCGGCCGGTCGGCGGAGCACCCGACCCAGGTGGAGATCGACGAGGCGTCCGGCGGCCACGGCCCGCGTGCCCCCGATGAAGACGTGCTCGATGCCGGTCGCTGGAGCCGCGGGATCCTGCCACGTCGCCCGGTCCCGGACCGTCGCGGCATCGAAGACGGCCAGGTCGGCCACGAGTCCGGGCGCGACCCGCCCGCGATCCGCGATCCCGATGGTCCGCGCGGGCAGACTCGTGATCTTCCGGACGGCCTCCTCGAGCGGGAAGAGCCCCTCGCGCGACCAGGCGAGTAGCCGGGCGAACGATCCGCAGCACCGCGGGTGGTTGGCGACCGCCGGCCCGGTGACACCGTACAGGTCGCTGCCCACCCCGCTGAACGGCGAGCCAAGCACGTCGCGCACATGGGACAACGACAGCACGAAGATGTTCATCGTCGTCGCGCCGCGGTCGGCAAGGAGCAGATCGCATGTCACATCGAGGCCGTCACGTCCGGTCTCGGCCGCAAGGTGCGCGATGGACCGTCCCCGGGCGTAGGCGGCGCTGGGGTCGAACGTCCCGTTCACGAGCACCTTGTCCCAACCACCGGCGGCCCGTAGCAGGTTCCCCCATGCCGGGATGCCGTGCTCGATGTCCTGGGCGATCCGCCGGCGGACATCGCTCGATCGGATCCGCTCGAGCATCCGCTCGACCCCGCCCTCGAAGACCCACGGGGGGAACACCTGGCTGAGGAACGTGCTGCCGGCCTCGTACGGGTACATGTCGCAGGTCGCCTGCACGCCTCGGCGTCGGGCCGCATCGATCGCGTTGAGGGCGCGCCCGGTCTCCCCGAAGTTGCGCTGCCCGGCGGCCTTGAGGTGGGATACCTCGACCCGGACGCCGAGTCGCTCCCCGATCGAGAGCGCCTCCTCGACCGCCGCGAGGAGTTCGTCCGATTCGTTGCGGATGTGGGATGCGTACAGGGCATCCGCGGCGCGGAGCGGCCCGCCGACGGCCACGATCTCCTCGGTCGACGCCCACTGGCCCGGAGCGTACGAGAGCCCGGTGCTCATGCCCCAGGCGCCGGCAGCGAGAGCCTGCCGGACGCCGGATTCCATTTCCGCCAGCTCCTCGTGCGTGGGGGGAGCATCCGACATCCCCATCGCGGCGATCCGGAGCGTGTTGTGGCCGACCAGCGGGAAGCAGTTCACTGACGGCCGCGACGCGTCGAGGACCTCGAGATAGTCCTCGAAGGTCGTCCACCGCCAATCGAGATCAGGCCCGAGACCGTGCACGTAGTCGATCAGTTGCTGCCTACGCCCCGGATCCGCCGACAACGGCGCCGGAGTGTCGCCGCAGTGGCCGACCAGCTCGGACGTGACGCCCTGGCTCACCTGGCCTGGCGATCCCGGGAAGGCAGGGAACGTGAAGTCCGAGTGCGAATGGAGGTCGATGAACCCTGGTGCCACGACGAGCCCGCCGGCATCCACGACCAGGCGGCCTTCGGTGGGCGCGAGATCGGGACCGACCGCCGCGATGATCCCTGCCTGCACGCCCACATCGGCGCGGGTGCCGGGCGCCCCTGTCCCGTCGATGACCATGCCGCCCCGGATCAGCACGTCGAACACCGGGTCGCTCCTTGTCCGTCCCTGACGAGTGACGACTACCGGCCGCCAGCCGGGCACTCGAACCAGGCCCGGAGGCCCCGCGACCGTTGGACTGGGCCGGGCCGCAGCGTAGCGGGATTGAGCCCCGGTCGTCGGGTACCGGCCCGCGACGCGTAACGCCCGATCTTTGTGCGACTGGATGGCTTCGTTGCGATGGCAGACGGCTCGATGACCGGCCTACGTCACGCGAATGCCTTCTCCTCGCCTCAGACCCACGTGAGTCACGATTCGGCGAGAACCTCGCGCAGCTTCGCGGCGAATCCATCCGGGTCGCCGGACTGGCCGTACTCACCACTGAGGAAGCCGGCGTGCCCGCTCGGGAAGATCACCGGATCCGTGCCGAGACGCTCGGCGGCGGCCTCCGCGCCGCGGTGCGCCATCGTGCCTGCGGACTCGGCGCCGACGGCCATGACGATCCGGGTCGAGGCCGCACACAGGGCGTCGAAGTCGGGCTCGTAGTGCGTGCAGGTCGTGATGTTCTGGAACAGCAGTGGGTCCGTCCGGGTGCCGTCGTCCTCCGTAGGCAGGCCGAACATCGCCGGGTCGGGAGCCGGCTGCGCAGCGAGCTCGAGCGTGATCGGCCCATTGTGGCTGACGGCGACGATAAACTGCGCCATCGCAGGCCCGAACCCGTTTCGCTGGTACGTGTCGGAGATGGCCTGGGTGAGGGCCATGGCGCCCTCGCGATCGGGGAGGATCGAGGCGAGCGGCGGCTCGTGCGCGACGAGCGTGCGAACATCCTCGGGGTGCGCCGCCACGAGCGCCAGCGCGTTCACCGCGCCACCGCTGCTGGCGAACAGCTCGACCGGGCCCGCGTCCGAATCAGCCATGACCTTGGCGATGATGCGGTGCAGGTCGTCGGCGTGCTGCTCCGGGGTCGACAGGCTGGCCGGATCGGCCTTCACGCTGCGCTCGACGCCGCGCGGATCGTAGGTCACCACGGTGCGATCGGGAAAGTGGCTCGCGAGCGTGACGAACCCACCGGCGCCCATGGGGGATCCGATCAGGACCAGCACCGGGGCCGGGGAGTCGGTCTTGCGAACGTCGTAGGTGAGGGTCGCGCCGGGCGCCTCCAGGGTGCGCGTCGTCGGCTCGGTCATCGTGGTCATCGTGCTGCTCCTCGTCGTGCTGAGTGTCATGTTGAGCGTTCCGTGCTACTTGCGGACGTAGATGAGCGGGAAATCGATCTCCCACGCGTCGCCGGCGTCTCCCATGCCGCGCTCCCATCGCCCTTCGATCGTGTTGCCGTCAGTCGAGATCTCGCCGATGAAGCGCTGGTTGAAGCCTGGGCCGTGGGGGCCGTTCCAATCCTCGCCGGGGGCACGCCAGATCCTCCACGTCGAGCCCTGGAGGGCCGTCAGGTACAGCCGCTCGACTCCGCGCTCGTCGAAGTAGTGCATGGGCTGCGGCTCGGCGTCGGGCGCGCCACCGATGATCGAGAGGCTGTCGGGCAACTCGGCAGGTTCGCCCACCGAACGGAAGACGACGAACGCGCCCAGACGCTCCACCGTGGCCTCGACGGAGACCCTCATCGGAGGCTCGATCGGGAGCTCGCCGTCACCGTGCCACTCGCCGATCAGCGGCTCGAACTGCTTCATCGTCGGGATCACGTCTACGCCGAGTGGACGGCGTCCTCGGCGAGGATCGCGTCGATCTGGCCGACGGCCAGCGTCAGGCCCTCTTCCATGCCCATGGCCAGGACCTGCTCCATGGCCTCGATGCTGGGGAAGCGGCTCTCGATCGACATCCGAGTCCGGCCGGCAGCGATCGGCTCGATCGTGACGCGTCCCTCGTTGCGCGGGAAGTCGTCGTTCGGCGTCCCGTCCTCGTTCGCGAACCCATCGATGTAGACGAGCCGGCGCGGCGGATCGGCCTCGACGACGTCCCAGAACCCGCGCGGCTGGTCGCCGCTGGGCCCGGTCATGTGGTACTCGACGTGGCTGCCGACCGCCAGGTCGTGCGCGGTGAACGTCGCGGGGTAGGTCGGGGGACCCCACCAGCGCTCGAGCTGGCGCGGATCGGCCCACAGCTCCCAGACACGCTCGGGCGATGCCTCGAACTCGGCGGTCAGGGTCATGGTCAGGGCTTCGGGGTCTTTGCGGACAGCGGTGACAGTCATGCGATGGTCTCCTCCATGCCGATGATGAGGTCCGTCATGCGGTCGATGCGGCCGCGCCACAGGGCCTCGTACTGGTCGAGCAGGCCGCGCGCCAGGCGGAGCCCCTCGATATTGGTGCGCACGACCTTGCGGCGGCCGGTGCGCTGCTTGGTGACCAGGCCGGCCCGCTCGAGGACCGCGACGTGCTTCTGCACGGCCGCGAAGCTCATGGGGTAGTGCCCGGCCAGCTCAGCTACACCCTCCGTACCGCCCAGCGCGCGCAGGACGATGTCACGCCTGGTGGCATCGGCGAGTGCGGCGAAGATCTGGTCGGCGTTGAAGGCGAGCTGCATTGATACAACCATATGGTTGTATCACGACGTTGTCAAGTCACCTTCCCGTGGCGCGCACGCTGTGCCGCGAGGCGATCGTGGGCCTCAGCGATCAGCGGGACGACGACGTCGCGGAACGTCGTCGCTGACGGGTTGAGGATCGAGATCCAGAGCTGGGCCGCGTAGGTGGGGTGGGGGAGGAGCGTATCGAGGGTCCGATAGTCGGGCGGCGCCGCCGGATCGAGGGCATCGCCGACGAGTCGCTCGAACGTGGGCCGGGTCAGCCCCAGGTTCAGACGGAAGACGCCCTCGCGATCGAGATCCGAGCCGTCGTCGTAATCGTTGTTGGTGACGATGGTCGCGTAGTTCGGGAAGTGCCGCTCGGGATCGAGGGAGAAGAACCAGGTCCCACCCGACTCGAGGACGTCGGTCTCCGGGTAGGTCTCGCGGATGTAGTGGACGATGGTTTCCGGGTCAGGCCCGGTCAGGGCGTTGGTCATGCCAAGACCGTACGACATGCATGTCAAGTCCTGCCCCGGCGACGACGCGGCCGCGACAGAAGCCCCGGACTTGACGCGGCATGCGACGCTCTTCGGGACAGCCGCGCCATGAGGCGAGAAAGGAGCGAGATGGGAGCACCCATGTCCAGCCAGAAGGTGACCACCTCCTTGGAAGGCATGAGGCTCCATGCGTACGCTCAATCTCGGCATCCTCGCGCACGTCGACGCCGGTAAGACCACCCTCACCGAGCGACTCCTCTTCACCGCCGGCGCCATCGATCGTGTCGGCAGCGTCGACGCCGGCACCACCCAGACCGACTCCCTCGAGCTCGAGCGCGAACGCGGCATCACGATACGGTCCGCCGTCGCCTCGTTCCTGGTGGGCGACCTCGCGGTCAATCTCGTCGACACGCCCGGTCACCCTGACTTCATCGCCGAGGTCGAGCGCGTCCTCGGCGTCCTCGACGGCGCGGTGCTCGTCGTGTCGGCGGTCGAGGGCGTCCAGCCACAGACGCCGCTGTTGTTCCGCGCGCTTCGTCGGCTCCACGTCCCCACGCTGATCTTCATCAACAAGATCGACCGGGCCGGCGCCGACCCCGAGCGCGTCGTCGAGGCGATGGCGCGGCGGCTGTCGCCGGCCGTCGTGCCGATGGGGACCGCCCGCCACGCTGGTCGGCGCGAGGCGACGTTCGTGCCGTTCGCCGCGGCCGACGTAGCCTATCGCTCCGCGCTGACGGAGGTCCTCGCCGAGCGCGACGACGAGATTCTCCGCGAGTTCGTCCGCGACGAGTCCGGCATCTCGCCGGCACGCCTGCGCGAGCAGCTCGCGGCGCAGACACGACGGGGTTCGGTGCACCCGGTGTACTTCGGGTCGGCGGCGATGGGCGCCGGGATCGACGCGCTCCTCGCCGGCATCGACGAGCTCCTGTCGGGCGATCGCGGCGACGCGGACGCCGAGATCTCCGGCCGCGTGTTCAAGATCGAGCGCACGACATCGGGCGAGCGGGTCGCGTACGTCCGTCTCTTCGCCGGCACGCTTCGGCCGCGCCAGCGCGTGCGCGTCGGGGGAGGGAAGGAGGCGAAGCCGACGTCGATCAAGGTGTTCGCGCCGGCCGGTGCGCCGCGGCGCGACGTCATCGTGCCCGGGGAGATGGCGGCGGTCCGTGGCCTCGGTGCGGTCCGGGTCGGCGACGCCATCGGCGAACCGCCCCCGGGCGAGACCGAGACGGCCCGCTTCCCGCGGCCGACGCTCGAGGCCGTCGCGTTCCCGCTCCGGCCCGAGGAGGCCGGCAGCCTTCGGGCGGCGCTAGCCCAGCTCGCCGAGCAGGACCCGCTCATCGACGTCCGGCAGGACGACCTGCGTCGCGAGATCGCGGTCTCGCTCTACGGCGAGGTCCAGAAGGAGGTCATCCAGGCCACGCTCGAGCGCGAGTACGGCATCGCCGCCGACTTCCGCGAGACGACCGTGGTGTGTATCGAGCGCCCGGCACGGGTCGGCGAGGCCGAGGAGGTCATCCGCGCGAAGACGCACACGAACATCACCGGCCGGAGCTCACCGCTGAGCACGAACCCGTTCAAGGCCACCCTGGCCCTCCGCATCGAGCCGGCGCCATTCGGCTCCGGCATCGAGTTCCACGCCGATGTCGAGCCCCGCCTTGTCCCGCTGTACCTGTTCCACACGACCGAGGTGTTCACGACGCAGATGGAGGCCTACGTCCGGGAGGCCCTCGCTGAGGGTCTGGCCGGCTGGCAGGTCACCGACTGCCGGGTGACCATGATCGACTGCGGCTACACGTCGCCGGTCACGAGCCCGGCCGACTTTCGACGCCTCACGCAGCTGGTGCTGGCGACCGCGCTCGATCGCGCCGGGACATGGGTCTGCGAGCCGCTCGCCGACCTTGCGCTCGAGATGCCGTCCTCGACCGCACAGGGCGTGCTCGCGATGCTGGGGCGCCTCGGCGGACGCGTGACCGGCCAGTTCTCCGCGAACGGCGTGACGAAGGCCGGCGCGGTGCTGGCGGTCGCGCAGGTGCGCATGCTCCAGAACCGGCTGCCGGGCCTGTCGATGGGCGAGGGTATCCTCGAGGCCCGTCCCGACGGCTACCAGCCCATCGGCGACGACCCGCCGAAGCGCCCGCGGTCGGGCCCCAGCCCGCTCGACCGCGACGCATGGCTGGCATCGCTCACAAGGCGCGGGTAGACAACAGAACGGCGGGGCGCGCACGAGTCCCTTGGTGATTCCGGAACCGGACCCGCTGGACGACCGCCATAAGGTGTGAGCGCGACAAATGCCGCGCCGCTAGCCGAGTTGGCGATGGATCGGGACCTCGTGGTCAGGGCAAGGGGAGGCGATCGCGACGCCTTCGCGCGCCTGGCGGCCGCCGCGGTCACGCGCCTCGATGCCGTCGCCCGCATGATCACCCGCGATCCCGAACGGGCGAAGGACGCCGTCCAGGAGGCGCTCGCGCGCGCCTGGCGCGACCTGCCCACGCTCCGTGACCCCGATCGATTCGACGCCTGGCTCCGCCGCCTGCTCGTCCGCACATGCATCGACGAGCTCCGACGTGCCCGGAGTCGGGTCATCGAGGTGGAGCTGACCGAGCTCGACCATCCGAGGGTCGCCGACTCGTCGTTGGCCCTTGCAGATCGTGACGCGCTCGAGCATGCGTTCCGCCGGCTCGACCCCGTCCAGCGATCGCTCATCGTCATGTACTACTACCTGGACCTGCCGCTGGCGGAGGTGGCCGAGGCGCTCTCGTTGCCCGTGGGGACCGCGAAGTCGCGGCTCTCCCGGGCTCGGGACACGCTGCGCGCCGCCCTCGAGGCCGATGCGCGGGACGGGGTCGAGATCGTGGGAGGGCAGCCGGCATGACCGCCCGACACGATACCGACCGCGTGATCGCGCTCTGGCTGACCGAGATCGCTCCCGAGCGTCACGTCGACTATCTCGACGAGACGCTTGGCGCGCTCGACCGGGTCCGCCAGCGGCCGGCCTGGGCGAGCCCCGGGAGGTGGCTCCCCATGCAAATGACCCTTCCACGCGTGGTCGTGCCGCGCGCCGCTCCCTATATCGCGCTTCTCGCGCTCCTGCTCATCGGCGTGATCATCGCGGTGGCCGTCGCAGGCGGGCAGAAGCGACTGCCCGCACCGTTCGGCCTCGCGGCCACCGGCTTGGTCGCATTCGAGTCCCAGGGCGACATCCTGGTTGCCGATGCCGACGGCAGTGGCCGCCACCCGCTGATCGCCACGCCAGGCGGCCAATGGAGCCCGACCTTCTCGCGACGTGGTGATCGGATCGCCTACTGGTCGGCGCCGACTCCCGGGGATCCTGCGTCGCTCTACGTGGCCGACGCGGACGGCGCAAACGCACGCCTGTTGACCGGCGAGCAGAGGTTCTCCGTCCCCGACGCCCTCCCGGCCTTGAGCTGGTCGCCCGATGATCAACGTCTCGCGGTCTCCTCCGACGGCGACCTGTACGTCGTGAACGTGGACGGGACGGACCTGCACCCAATCGGCAAGCCCACCCACCAACGATCTGGCCCCGTCTGGTCGCCCGACGGCACGCTGATCGCTTACACCGGCCAGCCGCTGCGCGATCCGTACTCGCAGACGTCCAGTTGGGTGATCGCGCCCGACGGGACCGGCGACAAGGAAGTCATCCCTGCCGAAGGCGGCTACGAGATCGCCAATGTCAACCCCAGCTGGTCGCCCGACAGCCGGTCGCTCCTCGTGCACACGGGGGGAGCCTACGACGGCGACGACACCGACATCTCGATCGCCCAGCGCGTCGCCGGCGGCTGGACCAGCCGGGCCATCGTCCCGGAACAGACGTGGGACTATCACCCATCGTGGTCGAACTCGGGCACGCAGTTCTCGTTCCTTCGGGTGGTCGAAGGCAGCAACCCCGAGCAACTCCAGCTGATGGTCGCCAACGCCGACGGATCAAACGTCCGACGGCTTTCCACCGCCGCGCCCCGGTTCAACGCCCAATGCTGGTCGCCGGACGACCGGTTCATTCGCTCCTTCGCGCCGTATGACGACCCGGCCAAGCGGACGATGCTCCTGATCCCGCTTGACGGGTCGGCGATCGTCGAGATCCCGGCGCCAGGCGAAATGTCGATGGGGGTCTGCTCGACGCAGCGCCTCGCCGACTGACATCCGCTTCATCACCACAAGGGGTAAACCAATGCGCACACATCTCAGATTCGCGCTCCTCATCGCGATCGTCGGACTCGTCAGCCTCGGAGGTGGCGTCCTCGCGGCGGCCGGAGGCGACAGTGACATCGCCATCGTCCGCCAGGTTACGGCCCGGTTCCACGACGTGGATGCCGCGAAGGCCGCCGGCTACGAGCTCGGCTACGTGAACGGCGCGGGGAACCGCATCATCACGGGGTGCATCGCGCACCCGACGGCTGGGGTCATGGGCTACCACTACTTCAACAAGACGCTGATCGACGACCTCGTCGTCGACGAGCAGCAGCCCGAGGGGCTCGTCTACACGTCGGGGCCAGAAGGGCAGCTCAAGCTGGTGGCGGTCGAGTACGTCGTCCCGGGTGCCGGCTCGAACCCGCCAGGCGTCTCCGAGCCACCGACGATCTTCGGCAGGCCGATGCACATCCTCGTACCGGCGGTCGGCTTCTACATCCAGCATGTCTGGGTCTGGAGCCACAACCCGGCCGGGATGTTCGTGGACTGGAACCCGGAGCTCAGCTGCCCGTAGGGATCGTTGCCCCGTGATTCGATCCGGTCGGGCGCGTCAGGTCCGAGTCCTCGCCGGTCGGTCAATCGATCGGCCGGCACCGGCACACCGCCGCCGGCGCCTCCGCACCGTGGAGGAGCCGGCGGCCTCTTCGTGCCTTCGGATGCGGCCGTGGCGGATCCGTCAGGGCAACTCGTAGGACCCGACCAGCATCACCTCTGTCGCGACCGGCGGCTCGTCGCAACGGCCCTCGATGTCGGCCGCGAACGCCTTGAACGCCTCCAGCTGATTGAGGATGGCACCGGGCTGCTCACTGTTCACCACGAGATGCATGAAGCTCACCCCGTCCGGGAGTCGGAAGGTGGCGTAGTGGAGCCCCTCCGGCCGTTGTCGATCGAGCTGCGCGTAGACAGCCTCCACCAGCGTGACGTTCTCGGCCGCCCGATGCGGCCGGACCTTGTAGCGGACCATCGAGCTGCCCATCTCGGACTCCCGTAGCGGCTGGAGTAGTAGGAATACCGTAACATATTGGTTACCGAGCATCCGCTCAAACCAGTCAGGCGCCGCGTCTCCGCCTCGGGGACGTGCCCAACTAGTCGACTGCCGGTCAGCGCCAGTCCGGGATGCCACCGAGCGGAAGGCTGACGCCGTCGGCGCGGAGCTCCAGGCGCCCGGTTCCGTCCGTGCGAACAACGTACAGCGCACGGCCCGACACCAGGAGGTAGCGGTTGTCCGGCGACCAGGTCACGAACTGGCCGGGCTCGGGCGATACACGACGCTGGTCCGAGCCGTCTGTGTTCATCAGCCAGACATCGCGGTGCTCGTCGTCGGGCTCCGCCTGCCAGCACTCCTGGTTCGCGGGCAGGAACCCACAGTCGTCCCGTTCCGAGGTGAACGCGATCGTCGAGCCGTCGGGCGACCAGACCGGCCAGCCATCATTGCCTGGGCTGTCGGTCAGCTGCACCGTCGCCCCCGTATCCAGGCTGGCCACAAAGATCTCGTAGTCGCCTTGGTCGTGGCCCATGAATGCGATCCGCGTGCCATCCGGCGAGAACGACGGGTACTCCACCCAGGCGTCGATGTCGAGCCTGCGGAGGTTCTGCCCATCCGGATCGACGAGGTACCCGCGCAGCCGACCACCGTCGCGGTCGGAGTTGAAGGCGATCGTGCGTCCGCCTGGCGACCAGTCGGGGCCCCAGTCGTTGGCCGGATCGTTGGTGATGTTCCGCGGCTCCGAGCCGTCGGCCCGCGCGATGAAGATCTCGTCGTTGTCGTTGATTCCCCGCGTGGAGTCACGATAGACGACCCACTCGCCGTCGGGCGACCAGGCCCCATCGAATTCCGACCCCGCCGAGTCATGCGCGACCTTCAAGACGTTCGAGCCGTCGACGTCCATCGCAAACACGTCCTCGAAGTCGTCGAACAGGATCCGTCCCGACAGATTGCCGAGCGTGATCGGGTCTCCGACGGTGTACGGGCCGCCGCCAGTGTGGACAAGCCGCGAGGGGACGGGAGTGGGGCCAGCCGATGCCACGGTTGGAACCGGTGCCGCGGTCGATGGTCTGCTGGGCTGGTCCCCGCCCGCGCACCCGACCAGCCCGACGGCCAGCAGAAGCGTCGAGGCCGGAAGGTAGAGCTTCACGCGCTATCTACACCGACCGGCCCGATGGCGTTCCGACGCGTTGCGCTACGCCCTGGGCAGGTCCCCGTCGCGCGTCGCCCTGAGCAGGGACTTCGGAGCTCGGCAGCGCCACGCGCCCCGGAGGATGGTCTCGAGCATCGCGACGTGGATCGCTGGAAGGCGGACCAGGATCGCCGGATAGCCGTTGTAGTGCGGCTCCGTGAAGAACACCGAGGGATCCATCTCGATGAGGACCTCTTTCTCCGACTCGTCCGCGACGCGGACCGCGATCACATCCGAGTTGGGGACACGCGCCCGTTTCGGGTCGACCCGCTCCATCCACGTCCACGCGATCGCCTTTCCCGCGACCGCGTAGCTCGATCCGGTCTCGTCGCCGGTCGTCTCCGGCAGCCCAAGCGCGATCCGGCGGAGATCCTCCCGCGTCGCCACGGCCGATGCGTCGAGCCTGGGCGGCTCAGGACCCGGCGTGCGCCGGGGTCGGGGCTTCGTTGGCGACCAGCTGGAGCAACTCGCCCACGCGACCGATCTGCTCCGGCGTTCGGTAGAGGCTGTTGTTGAACGTGAAGCCGGTGAAGCCAGCCTCGATGTAAGGACGGAGCCCCTCGGCTGCCTGCTCGGGTGCCCCAACGGTTACGAAGGGCCGGCGCTCGGGCGGCAACCGTTCGAGCAATGCCGTTGCCTCGGCGTCCGAGCCGGTCACGATCACCGGTGCCCCGACAGTCCGCTCGATGGTCGCCGGGTCGCGCCCGATCGCCTCGCAATAGCCCTCGAGGATCTCGGTCTTTCGCTTCAGCGCGTCGAGCCCGAGCGCGAACCAATGGGTCAAGTCGGCATACTTCGCCGCGATCCGGAGCGTCCGCTGCTCGCCGCCACCGCCTACCAGGATCCGCGGGCCGCCCGGCTGGATCGGCCGCGGGACGTTGAGCGCCTGATCGATCCGGTAGTAGGTCCCGTGGAAGGTCGGCTGCTCCTCGGTGAACATCCCCTTGATGATCGCGAGCGCCTCTTCGAGGCGGTCCATCCGCTCGCGGATCGGCGGGAAATCGTAGCCGTAGCCCTCGTGCTCGGCATCATTCCAGGCCGCGCCGATGCCGAGGACCGCGCGGCCGCCGGAGATCGTGTCGAGCGTGGTGACCTGCTTGGCGAGCAGGGCTGGATTGCGATACGTGACCCCGGTCACGAGCGTGCCGAGCCGGACGAGCGTCGTCTCGCGCGCGAGCGCGGCGAGGGTCGACCAGGCCTCGAGCATCGGCTCGTCGACCGTACCAACGCCGCGGATCTGGTACAGGTGGTCCATGACCGTGACCAGGTCGAAGCCGGCCAGCTCGGCCGCCCGGGCCTGCTCGACGACGCGATCGAACAGCTGCTCCGGCGGCGTGTCGGGGTAGGTGTAGTAGGGGAGGTGGAGACCGAACCAGATGCTCATCCGAACAGCCTAGTCCGATGTCCGCGGGCGCGTTGGTTGGGCCCTCCTCAGGGATCCGGGCGCGCCTCGCGCTCGGCGAGCCGCGCGAACTTCTCGAGCTCGCCGCGAAAGCTGCCCTCGTACGAACCGCGCGAGAACACCCACGACGAGATGGCCGAGATCCGACCGACCGTCTCGAACGTCTGGGTGACCCGCGTCCCGTCCCCGTCGGGTTCGAAGGTGGCGCTCGAGCGACCGCGGAGCAGCCGGTTGCCGAACCGGGTGGCGAAGAGTCGGGGTCGCTCGACCTCGAGGATCTCGGTTGGGCTCTTCATCGGCCCGAAGTGAACGACGTACGTCGTGCCGGCCTGATCGACCGGTCCCGACACATCGGTGACGCCGGTGACGCCGCCGACCCATTCGCCCATGCGCTCGAGGTTCGTCCAGAGCGCGAACACGTGCTCGGGCGCAGCCGCGACGTGGGTGGAGATAGTGTAGTGGGCCACAGTCACTGCTCATTTCGGTCGGCCGCAGGGGCCGGCTCGAGCACCACGACTTCGGTCCGCCCCGGTCGCCGATACGCGTAATCGTCCGGGTCATCGCCGAACTCGCGGAACCGCGCCCAGAGGCGCTCGCGCTCCTCGCCCACGGCAGCCCGCGCACGGACCGCGCGCGTGCCGCTCTTGAGCTCGACCTGGGCGTTCGGCTGAGCCTGCAAGTTGAGCCACCACGCCGGCTCCGGCGCCCCCCAGCCGTTCATCGCCATCGTGACCAGGTTCGGACCATCCTCGTAGTAGCCGAGGATCGCGCTGCGCGTCTTCCCGGTCCGGCGGCCGACGGTCGTGAGCCGCATCGTTCCCCAGCGCCCGGGTCTCGCCAGCCACAACCCGCGTCGCCCGCCGGTGAGCCGGGTGATCGCCCGGTGGGCCGCCCAGGCGACACGGATGAACCAGCGGGGCGGGAGCCTTTTCCGCTGGCCGCTCGTCCCCTCCATCGATCGCCTCCTCGCCACGGTCCCGTTCCTCGGGGGCCGAACGATACACCGCACGACGCGGCATCCGGCCGACCCGAGCAGCTCTAGAGATTTCCTTGAAACACAAGCCGCTGTCGAGCGTCACAGGGGACGATGATGTGAGCGCGAGGGCCATGATGCGGAAAGAGAGCAGCCTCCTCCTGGTGGCAGTGATCGCGGCGGCATGCACCAACACGACGGCTGTGTCGAACGCGCCGGGTGCCTCGCCGTCCCCGCCACCGACGCAGACGCCGAACCTGTCCGCCACGCCGACGCGTCCAGCGCCCATCGAATCGCCGGATGTGTCGCTCGCACCAGTTCCTGCCAGCACGCTGACCATCCGCTGGAACGCCGGCGACCCGACGGGCATCGGCGCGGTGTCATCGCTCGTCGGCGTGGCTCGGTCCAACGACGCATACGTCCTCATCGCCGAGCTCCCCTATCGTGAGGAGGGATCCGCCTTCGCCGCCTGGTCCTCCGCGGACGGACGGGCATGGAAGATGGCACAGGAATTTCCGGTGGGCGATCGGATCCTGGCCCTCACCACAGGTGGCCCAGGATTCGTCGTGAGTGGCTTTGGCAACACCGGGGCGTCCGTCTGGACGTCGGTCGACGGTCAGGCGTGGCACCCGGTGAGCGACGCAAGCCTCCAGCACGCTGTCATCAACGAGCTCGTCCCAACTGCGAGCGGAATCGTCGGGTTTGGTTGGCGCTCCGATAGCGACGCCAGGGCGATCTGGACCTCAGCCGATGGGATCGAGTGGCTCGCGGCCACCAACGAGACCGGCCGGACCGTCGCACGCGGGCTGCAGGCGATAGGCGCGTACGAGGGTCGCGCAGTCGCGTTCGTGGACGAAGGCGACACCAAGGGCCTCGCCATTTGGGAAACCACCGGCCGGGCGGAGTGGACGCGGACCGGCGTGCTGAAGGACGCGACGACGATGGCCGTGGTTGCTGGCGGCGCTCGGGGTTGGGTCGCCCTCGACTCGAAGATGGCGTGGACGTCGCCTGACGGCCGTGCGTGGAGTAAGGCCGTGCCGGGACCGGACGTGGTATCCGATGTCATCGTCGACGACGCCGGGTTCGTCGCGGTCGGATTCGTCGGCTCGTTGCCCGGCGAGACATGCGGCGACCAGCGCCCGTTCGCCGGTCACACCTGGACGTCAGCGGACGGCCGCGTCTGGCAGCGGACGCCGGTGAGCCAAGAGTTCAAGGCAGCGATGGTCACGCGCTTGATGGTCGTGGACCGGACGCTGATCGGCTACGGCCATCGACTCTCGGGGGGCTCTGAGGAGATGCCCGTCGCGCGCTGGACAGCCGCCCTCCCCGAAGTCACCAAGTCGGCGGCCGCATCCGACAAGGCGAGCGTGCCCAAGGGCTGTGGCGGTTGACCATCGGGGTGGTGAACCGCCGGATGGTGGTCAGGCGACGGACCGCATCCGTCCCGGCATGGCTGCCGCCGGTCGGAGCGTGATCGACGGCTGTGTCCCGATCTCGCCGGGCGCCATCTCGAACCGCCAGCGGCGGGCGATCGTCGCGAGCAGCAACGTGGTCTCCATCATCGCGAACGAGGCGCCGATGCACTTCCTCGACCCCAGGCCGAACGGGATGAACGCCGCTCGGGGCAGGCGCTTGTCGAGCCCGTCGAGCCAGCGCTCGGGGCGGAAGGCGTCGGGCTCCGGGAAGAACCGCGGGTCGCGATGCGTCGTGGACATCGAGATCAGGACGATGTGGCGCTTCGGGATCGGCACGCCGCCGATCGTCGTGTCGCGGACCGCCTCGCGGCCGGTGACGTACGCCGGCGGGTAGAGTCGAAGGGTCTCGTTCACGACGGCCTGGGAATAGGGGAGGGCCGGCACATCCGCCGGGGACGCGGGCTGGTCCCCGAGGACCGCCGTGAGCTCGGCCTCGAGGCGGTCGCGCGCCTCCGGGTTACGGTCCAGCAGCAGGAACGCCCAGCTCAGCGCGAGCGCCGTCGTCTCGTGTCCCGCGAGCAGCAGCGTCATCACCTCGTCGCGGATCTGCCGCTCGGACATGCCGGCGCCGTGGTCGTCACGCGTGAGCAGCAACATCGACAGTAGGTCGCCGCGATCCTCGCCCGGACGGCGCTCGCGGATCATCCCGTAGACGACGTCGTCGAGCCGGCGAGTCGCGGCCGCGAGCCGACGATTGCCGGGCGTCGGGAGCCACGTCGGGATGAGGAACCTGAGGCTGGCGAAGCGAAGGTAGTAGAAGTCCTGGATCCAGGTTCCGATCCGGGCGACCTCCTCGATGCGAGCGGTGACGTCAGCGTCGAAGAGCGTTCGCGCGACGATCCGGAGCGTCAGCGCCGTCATCTCGTCGTGGAGATCGACCATCTCGCCATCGGTCCACGAGTCGACGCGGTCCTGGGCGTAGCGGGCCATCGTTCGGCCGTAGCCCTCGACGCGTTCACGGTGGAACGCCGGCGACGCCAGGCGACGGTGCCGCAGCCACTCGTCGCCTTCGGCCGTCAGGAGACCGCGACCGAGCAGCGGGATCAGCATCCGCGTTCCGAAGCTCTTCCGGAAGTCCGCAGCGCGGTCGACGAGGACCTCTTCGATCTCGGCAGGTCCGTAGGCCATGTGCGCACGAAACGGCCCGAACCGGATCGGCACGAAGTCGCCGTGCTCGTCACGCCATCGGCGCACCGACGCGATCGGATCGGCGCCGTACTCGGCCATCGTCCCCGACAGCAGCCGACCCTTCGGCCCGCCATCGGTGTAGCGACGCTCGTAGCCGACCGCGTTCTGGCGCTCGACCGGCGTGTGGCCGCCATGCGCCGTCGATGCGGCGTCCCCGACTGGTGCCCCCGTGGCCATGTCGAAACTGTAATCCATGCGGCAATCGACGGCGTCAGGAGGGTCGTGTCATGCAGTCCGGGTCATCGCCGAACTCGCGGAACGTCATGCGAGGTCGATGAGAGACCTCGCCAGATCCGTGTCGCCGGCGAACGATCGCGCACCCGGGATGGAACGATTCGGCGGATCTCGGCCTCATTATCGGTAGCGCGATCACCCTGATCGCGACCGGCGGATGGTGCGGTGTCGCAGCAGGACCTCGTGATCCGAGCACGGAACGGCGACCAGGAGGCGTTTTCGCAGCTCGCCACGCCCGCCCTTGACGGGCACTTCCGGACGGCGCGACTCATCCTCCACGATGACGAGCTCGCCGCCGACTCTGTCCAAGATGCGATGCTCTCGGCCTGGTTGCATATCCGGGCGGTGCGGGATCCCGATCGGTTCGATGCGTGGCTCCGCAGGCTCGTGATCCGGGCGTGCTACCAGCAGTCGCGGAGCAGGGGACGGCGGCGCGGCGTCGAGGTCGTGGGGATCGCCTTCGATCCGCCCACCGGAGGCGACTTGCAGCATGCGCTGGCGGTCCGTGACCAGCTGGAACGCGGCTTCCGGCACCTGAGCGTCGAGCATCGGGCAGCCCTGGTCGTTCATCACTATCTCGCTCTTTCGGACGCGGAGGCTGCCACCGTGCTCGACGTCGCGATCGGGACCTACAAGTCCCGTCTGCACCGTGCCACCTCAGCCATGCGTGCCGCGCTCGAGGCGGACGATCGGAGTCCCGTGCTCCGGGAGCCAATGCGATGACACACCTCGACGCATTCGATCGGCAGCTGGAGTCCTGGCTCGAGGCCGAGGCCGACATCCCGGCCCCAACCGGGCTGCATGAGCGCGTGCTCGAGCCAACTACCCACCGGCGACCACGGCACGCGAACCTCGCGTGGGTCGGGAGCCATTGGATTTCCGATCTCCCAGCCGGCACCCTGTCGACGGCACGCTGGGCGCGACCCGTCCTGGTGATGGTCGTCATCCTCCTTCTGCTCGGGGCGGCGATCCTCGTCGGCGGCATCCGTCGCGAGGAACCACTCTCCAACCTGCCACTCCTCTACAGCCGCGACGGCGACATCCTCATGGCGGATTGGGACGGCACGAATCCTGTCGTCATCGCCGACGGCGCACCCTCGACCGAACCGTTTGGAACGCGGTACGAACTCATCCCGTGGCCATCCAATGGCAGCGTCTGGGCGCCCGATAGGAACCACTTCGTCTACCACGAGTTGCACCCATGGCAAGTCCCGGGGGTGATCACACACATCAGCGATGCCTCGCGACGGCGGCTGGCCTCGTTTGTCATCGAGGAGCCGTTGCCTGGTGAGACCGCACCGCCGACACCCGGCCCGGACGCCGAGGTGCGCGATCGACGCCTCAAGCTCTCGATCTGGCGGACATGGTGGTCGCCCG
>Ga0184612_10000387_pt1 | contig 20487 bp, 8 predicted proteins | sample PLM3_60_coex_FD_133163 | JGI IMG/M metagenome (GOLD analysis project Ga0184612, IMG submission 133163) | Groundwater sediment microbial communities from an aquifer in East River, Colorado, USA - PLM3_60_coex | ecosystem: Environmental > Terrestrial > Soil > Riparian zone | place: USA: East... | reverse complement strand
GGCATCACCGAGCGCGTTGACGTAGATGCCGTCGGGCCCGCAATGCGCCGTGTGCGGGCGGCTGTAGCCCGTCTTCCGGATCACCTCGTCGGCCTCGATCACCTTGACCAGGCGCGGCTGCCGCGGGTCGGGCGCGGTGTCGAGAATGTGAATCCGCGACGACCGCATGCCGGGCACCACGAGGTACCGCCGCTGCATATGCGGGTGCGGCGAGTTCGGGCACAGGCACGAGCTGCACGCGTTCCATCCGAAGTGGTGGAGCTCGTCGCCGGCGCCGGGCATCTCCACGCGCGCGATCTGGGCGCCGTAACCCGGCGACGCGGGGTCGACGTCCAGCACGGCAAGAGCGTCGCTGGCGGTCGGATCGGGATTAAGCAGCGCGACGTAGGCGAGCGTTTCTGCCGGGGCCTGCATGGCCATCGTCGGCGACGGGTAGAAGCTCTGGTCGGGAAGCAGTTTCGGCATTGTCTTATCCCTCCTTTATTACGTGGGGCTCCGCCCCACACCCCGGCTCGGTCGCTCGCGGGGGCCCTGCGCCCCGCTCCGTTCCCTCGCGGGCGCGCTGTGCGCGCCGCCGTTATGCGGCAGCGACAAAGAAACGAGCCGCATAACGGGTCGTCGCAAGCGCGATCCAGAGGCTAGAATCAGGCGAGCGGTGGCGTCCTTTAAGAACGCTGGAGTATTTCTGAAACTTTCCTGAGGTGAGATTCGTGGCCGATGCCGGAGGCCGAGGCGCGTATCGGTTCGGGCCGTTTCATCTCGATGTCCGTGAGCGCCGCCTCTCGCGCGGCTGCGAGGTGATCCCGCTGCGTCTGAAGGTGTTCGACACGCTCCTGGTGCTGGTCGAGAATGCCGGGCGGCTGGTCACGAAGCAGGAGCTGCTGGACGCGGTGTGGCCCGAGACGACAGTCGAAGAAAACAACCTGAATCACAACGTGTCGGTGCTGCGGAAGGCGCTGGGGGAAAAAGCGACGAGCCAGCAGTACATCGAGACCGTGCCGCGTGTGGGCTATCGCTTCGCCGCCTCGGTCGAAGCTGCCCTCCGACAAGCCGGGCCCTCCGCTGCGTCAGCCGCGAAGGCGCGGCAGGAGATCCGGTACTGCACTACGAGCGATGGTGTGCGCCTCGCCTACGCCAGCATCGGCAGCGGACCACCGCTCGTGAAGGCGTCAAACTGGCTGACCCATCTTGATTTCGAATGGGGCAGCCCGATTTGGCGCCATTGGCTGGCCGCGCTCTCGGTTCACCACCGGGTCGTCCGCTACGACGAGCGTGGGAATGGCATGTCCCAGCGCGATGTGCCCGATGTGAGCTTCGACACGTGGGTCCGCGATCTCGAAACGGTCGTCGACGCGGCGGGGCTCGATCGCTTTCCGCTCCTGGGGATCTCTCGTGGCGGTCCTATTGCGATCGCGTACGCCGTGAAGCATCCCGAGCGCGTGACGCACCTGGTGCTCTACGGCGCGTTCTCGGCGGGGCTGAACCACGTCGGTACGCCCCAGGAGCGCGAGGCGCGGCGCGCTCTGATGAGCCTGATGCGGCTTGGGTGGGGGCTCAACAACCCTGCGTTCTGCAAGATGTTCACCTGTCGGTTCATCCCCGAAGCCACGCCGGAGCACGAGCAGTGGTTCGACGAACTCCAGCGCGTGTCCACGTCGCCGGAAAACGCGGCGCGGCTCATGGAGCGCGACGACAACATCGACGTCGGACCACTCTTGTCGCAGGTGAAGACACCGACGCTGGTCATCCACTGCGACCGTGACCGCGCCGTACCAGCGGAGAAGGGTCGCCTGCTGGCGGCCGAGATCCCGGGTGCGCGGTACGTCTCACTGCCGAGCGCCAATCACTTGATGCTGGAAGAGGAGCCCGCCTGGCCTCTATTCCTCGAGGAGCTGGGTCTGTTCCTGAACTGGTAGGGACAGCACCCGCCGTCGCCCGCCGTGAGGGCGCGCTCATTTGCGCCGAGCGCGCGGAAGGCCACTCGAGGTCGTCTTTGGAAGTGGCACGTACAGCTGTCCGCTGGCCGAGCAGTTTGGCAGCCTTCGACTTGTTGTGCCTCCTCTGACGCGCCGACCAGGGGGGTGGTGGACCACTTACAATCCAAGACATTGGATTGGATACTCACACAATTGTAATCATTGCACCAATATCGCTCACACAGAGGACTCAAACTCAGTAAGCCGCTATTTCTCACAGATTTACGCCACGTTCATAGAGGCACTATTCTTGCCGGTTGTTCATCCACTGGCACAGAAAATGGGCTACTACCCAAACGAGTGGCGTCGGCAAGAGCAGAAGTACGCAGGCCAATCGAGGCAATGCACCATCGCCCGATCCGCAAGAGCGAGGCAACTCGCTCATCGAATACTGGGAATCGTCCTCGTCCTTGTCCCCGGGATCGCGTCGTCTGCGTACGCGCAGCAATCCCTGACCTGGAGCCCAACAGGCCTCGGCTCTGGCGGAACGGGCACGTGGAACACGTCGGGCTCGGTGTGGGCGAGCGGCGCAACATGCTGCCAGCCATGGAATAACGGCGCCGCGCCCGCGAACGATGCGGTGTTCGGTGGCACCGCCGGAACGGTCAGCGTCAGCGGGACGATTAACGTCCATCACATCAACTTCAATACCAACGGTTACAACTTCACCGGCGGCACGCTGAGCCTGCAAGGCGTTACCCCGACCATTACCGCGAATAGCGGCGTCACGGCGACGATCGGGTCGGTGTTCGCGGGCACGGCCGGACTCGGCAAGGCTGGCTCCGGAACGATCATCCTGACCGGAGCCAACACTTACTCGGGCGGGACCACCATCGGCGCCGGCACGCTGCAGGTCGGTAGCGGCAGCACGGCCGGCACGCTCGGATCGGGCGCGGTTCTCAACAACGGGACGCTCACCTTCAACCGCAGCAATGCGCTGACGGTGGCCAATGTGATCAGCGGCACCGGGGCTGTCGTCAACAGCGGTGCTGGAACGACAACGTTCACCGGAACAAACACTTACAGCGGCACGACGACGGTCACGGCGGGAATCCTGCAGATTGGCGCCGGCGGGGTCGTCGGGACGCTCGGCACCGGCGCGGTCGTCAACAACGCGACATTGAGCTTCAACCGCAGCGACACGCTGACCGTCGCAAATGACATCAGCGGCACGGGCAACGTGTCCAAGGCGGGCGCCGGAACAACCGTCCTCACGGGCTCGAACAGCTACGCCGGGACGACAACGGTTACCGCCGGCACACTACAAGTTGGCAACGGTGGCACGACCGGATCGCTCGGCGCCGGCAACGTCGTCAACAGCACAACGCTATCGTTCAACCGCAGCGACGTGGTTACGGTCGGGAACACAATCAGCGGAGCCGGCGCGGTCCGGCAGGTAGGAGCTGGCACGACCGTCCTGACAGGCGCCAATACATACACGGGCACGACGACCATCACCGCCGGCACGCTGCAGGTTGGCAACGGCGGTGCGACGGGCTCGCTCGGAACCGGTGCCGTCACGAACAGCGGGGCCCTCATCTTCAACCGAAACAACGCGATGACGGTGGCCAACGCCATCGCCGGGGCCGGCACCCTCACCCAAAGCGGGACGGGCACGACGATCCTCACGGGAACGAACACCTACACCGGCACGACGACGATCAATGCCGGCATTCTCCAGGTCGGAAGCGGCAGCACCACCGGCACCCTCGGCACCGGCGCCGTCGTCAACAACGGGACGCTGGCGTTCAATCGCAGCAGCGCGCTCACGGTGGCCAATGCCATCAGCGGCACCGGCGCGGTCACGAAGACCGGCGCCGGCACGATCACGTTTACCGGCGCCAACACCTACGCCGGCACGACCACGATCAGCACCGGGACGCTGCAGATTGGCAGCGGCGGCACGACGGGATCCCTTGGCACGGGCGCCGTGGTCAATAACGGTACGTTGGCGTTCAATCGCAGCGACGCGATTACCGTCGCGAATGCGATCAGCGGCACCGGGGCGCTAACCAAGAGCGGTGCCAGCACGGCCGTTCTCACCGCGAACAATACCTACGCCGGCACGACCACGATCAGCGCCGGCTCGTTGCAGATCGGTGATGGCGGCTCGACCGGGACGCTGGGCACCGGTTCGGTAGTCAACAGCGGCGTCCTGATGTTCAATCGCAACAACTCGATGACCGTTGCCAACGCCATCAGCGGCGCCGGGCAGGTCAATCAAGCTGGTGCGGGAACGACCATCCTCACCGCCGCCAACACCTACACCGGGGCGACGACGATCGGGAGCGGGACGCTCCAGGTGGGCGACGGCGGCGCGACAGGCTCGCTCGGCACGGGAGCCGTCACGAACAATGCCTCGCTCGTCTTCAATCGCAACAACTCGCTGACGGTGGCCAATGCCATCGCCGGATCCGGCGCCCTCAGCCAGGCCGGGACGGGACCGACAATTCTGACGGGCGCCAACACCTACACTGGCGCGACGACGATCAACGCTGGCACTCTCCAGGTCGGCAGCGGCAGCACGACCGGCACTCTGGGCACGGGCGCGGTCGTCAACAACGCGACGTTGGCCTTCAATCGCAGCAACGCGATGACAGTGGCCAACGACATCACCGGCGCGGGCGCGGTGACCAAGAGCGGCGCCGGCACGACGACGTTCACCGGGGCAAACACCTACGCCGGGACGACGACGGTCGCAGCCGGAATCCTGCAGATCGGTGCCGGAGGCACGACGGGGTCTCTCGGCACCGGGAACGTCGTGAACAACGCCACGCTCGCATTCAGCCGCAGCGACACCCTGACGGTGGCCAACGCCATCAGCGGCACCGGCGTGGTGACCAAGAGCGGCACGGGAACCACGATCTTCACGGCGAACAACACCTACGCCGGTGCGACGACGATCAGTGCCGGCACGCTGCAGGTCGGCGACGGCGGCTCGACAGGCACGCTTGGCGCCGGCGCCGTCGTAAACAATGCCGCGCTCGTCTTCAACCGCGCCAATACGCTTGCGATTGGCAGCGTCATTAGCGGCACGGGCCAGGTCAACCAGGCTGGAACGGGCACGACCATCCTGACAGGCGCGAACACGTATTCGGGCGTGACAACGGTGGGCGCCGGGACGCTGCAGATTGGCAACGGCGGGACGACCGGTTCGCTCGGCACCGGCGCGGTTGTCAACAACGCCGCGGTGGTGTTCAACCGGAGCAACGCGCTGACGGTCGCCAACGCGATCGGCGGAACGGGCACAGTGACAAAGGATGGCGCCGGGACGACGACGCTCACCGGCGCGAACACCTACAGCGGCACGACCACGATCAACGCCGGGACGCTGCAGGTTGGCAGCGGCAGCACGACCGGATCGCTCGGGACCGGTGCCGTGGTCAACAACGCCGCGCTGGCCTTCAACCACAGCAACACGCTGACGGTGACGAACGATATCAGTGGCACCGGCGCGGTCACCAAGGCTGGCTCGGGCACCACGATCTTCACGGGCGCGAACACGTATGCCGGCACGACCACGATCAGCGCCGGTACGCTGCAGGTTGGTAGCGGCGGTACATCGGGATCGCTCGGCACGGGCGCGGTTGTCAACAGCGGGACGCTCTCCTTCAACCGGAGCGACGCCGTCACGGTGGCGAACGCGATTAGCGGTGGCGGTGCGGTCCGCCAGACCGGAGCTGGCACGACGATTCTCGCGGCCGCCAATACCTACAGCGGCACGACGACGATCACCGCCGGCACGCTGCAGGTTGGGAGCGGAGGCACCACCGGCACCCTCGGTACTGGCGCAGTCGTGAACAACGCCTCGCTGGTGTTCAACCGCGCCAACACGCTCGCCATTGGCGGCGCCATCAGCGGCACCGGCCAGGTCAGCCAGGTCGGGGCGGGAACGACGGTGCTCACCGGCGCCAACACCTACAGCGGCACGACCACCATCGGCGCCGGAGTCCTGCAGATTGGCAATGGCGGCACCACCGGCACGCTCGGCACCGGCGCGGTGATCAACAACGGAACGTTGACGTTCAACCGCAGCAACTCTTCCACCGTTGGCAACGCGATGAGCGGGACCGGCGAGTTGCGAAAGGAAGGTGCGGGAACGACGACGCTGACGGGGGCCAATTCCTACAGCGGCACGACAACGATCGCTGCCGGCACGCTGCAGGTGGGCAGCGGGTCGACGACCGGCACGCTCGGCACCGGAGCGGTCGTCAACAACGCGGCCCTGATCTTCAACCGCAGCAACAGCTACACCGTGGGCAACGCGATCAGCGGCTCCGGCGCCGTGACGAAGGCGGGCAGCGGCACGGCGATCTTCACCGGAGAGAACAGCTACGCGGGCACGACCACGATCAGCGCAGGCACACTGCAGGTCGGCGATGGCGGCACGAGCGGCACGCTCGGCAGCGGCGCGATCGTGAACAACGGGACGCTGGCGGTCAACCGCAGCGACGCGGTGACATTGAGCGCGATGTCGGGTAGCGGCCAGCTGGTGCAGGCGGGCAGCGGCACCACCATCCTCTCGGCCGACAACAGCTACACCGGCACCACGACGATCGCCGCCGGTACGCTCCAGGTCGGCGACGGCGGCACGCTCGGCAGCCTTGGAACCGGCGCAGTCGCCAACAACGGGCTGCTGCGATTCAACCGCAGCAACACGCTGAACGTCGCCAATGCGATTTCCGGCGCGGGCGGCGTCGCGCAGGACGGTCCGGGCGCGACGATCCTGACTGGCACGAACACCTACACCGGCGCGACGACGATCGGCGCAGGTACCTTGCAGATCGGCGATGGCGGAACGTCGGGCAGCATAGGCGCGGGCGCGATCGTCAATGACGGCACGCTGAGTGTCAACCGTAGCGACACGGTGACGCTCGCCAATTCGATCAGCGGCAACGGCGCCCTGGTCCACGCCGGCGCTGGAACGACTATCCTCACGGGCACCAACACCTACGCCGGTTCGACGACACTCGCCTCCGGAACGCTCCAGGTCGGCGACGGCGGCACGTCCGGCACGCTCGGCCTGGGCAGCGTCGTCAACAACGGCACGCTCGTCTTCAACCGCAGCGACGCCGTTAACGTCGCTGGCGACATCAGCGGCAGCGGCGCGCTGCAGCAGGCTGGCTCCGGTACGACGATTCTCCAGGGGCACAACACTTACACCGGTGGCACGACCATCAGCGCCGGCACGCTGGAGCTCGGCGACGGCGGCACGCGCGGCGGCATCGTCGGCAACGTCGTCAACAACAGCATCCTGAACTTCAACCGCGCCGACACGATGATCATCGACGGCGTGATCAGCGGCAGCGGCGCCGTCAACCAGATCGGCACGGGTACGACGATCCTTGCGGCCGACAACACGTACACCGGACCGACGGCGATCGCATCCGGCACGCTGCAGGTCGGCAACGGAGGCACCACGGGGACGCTCGGTAGCGGCCCGCTCGTCAACAACGGAACGCTGGCATTCAGCCGCAGCGACACCCTGACTCTCACCAACGAGTTGAGCGGATCCGGCGGGCTGCAGCAGGTGGGACCGGGAACGCTGATCCTCGCAGCCGACAACACCTACGCCGGACCCACGACGATCACTGGCGGCACGTTGCAGGTCGGCACCGGTTCGACGACCGGCCAACTCGGTTTTGGTGCGGTCACGAATCACAGTGTCCTGGCGTTCAACCGGAGTGACGTGGTCACGGTCGGCAACGACATTGCCGGCAGCGGCCGCCTGCGACAGATTGGTTCTGGCACGCTCGTCCTGACCGGCGACAACTTCTATACGGGCGGCACGACGATCGAGGGATCGACGCTGCAGGTCGGAAACGGCGGCGTCACCGGCTCGCTCGGCTCGGGCCCTGTCGTCAACAACGGCAGCCTCATCGTCAATCGCGACGGCCTGCTGCAGTTGAGCGGAAGCATCAGCGGCTCCGGTGCGCTTCAGCAGGTCGGCCCGGGGACGACGGTGCTGTCGGGGACCAACACATATAGCGGTGGCACGACCATCGCTGCGGGAACGCTGCAGGTGGGGAATGGCGGCACGGACGGCAGCCTGAGCGGCGATGTCAGCAACGACTCTCTTCTGGTCTTCAATCGGTCGGACGCCGTGACGTTCGGCGGCACGATCAGCGGGACTGGCGCGTTCGTGCAGCGCGGCAGCGGCACGACCATTCTGACGGGTGCACACAGTTACTCCGGAACGACGACGATCGAGAGTGGCACGCTCCAGATCGGAAACGGCGGCACCACCGGGCAGCTCGGTTCGGGCGCCCTCGTCAACAACGGCACCCTCGCCTTCAACCGCCGCGACACGCTGACGGTAGGAAGCGCTCTCAGCGGCGCGGGGGCGCTGAAGCAGATGGGTCCCGGGACGCTGATTCTCGCCGGCGCGAACACCTATGCGGGCGGGACGACGATCGAAGGAGGGACGCTCCAGCTCGGAGACGGCGGCGCCAATGGGTCGCTGGTCGGCAACGTGCGCAACGACGGCGTGCTCGCCTTCAACCGGCAAGACCGGTTCACCTTCGACGGCGTCGTCAGTGGCAGCGGACATCTTCATCAGATGGGACGCGGCACGACCATCCTCACGGGCGCCAACACCTACACGGGCACGACCGCGATCAGCGGCGGCACGCTGCAGGTCGGCACCGGCGGGACAGCAGGCCAGCTTGGCAGCGGTGCCATCGTCAATCACGGCACGCTGGTGTTCGACCGCAGCGACCTGGTTACAGTGCAAAGCCCGATTACCGGCTCGGGCAACGTGATTCAAGCTGGCTCGGGCACGTTGTTTCTCACGGGTGACCACACCTACACCGGCTCGACTCTGGTTCGTGCCGGCACGCTGCGTCTCGACAGCAGCCTCGCCGGGCCGGTCGACGTCGCCAGCGGCGCGACGTTCATCGGCAACGGATCGATCGGCGGATCGCTATCGGTGAACGGTACCCTGTCGGTCGCCACCTCCCGCGGCGGACACGGCAAGCTGACGGTCGGGGGCAACGTGACGCTCGGCCCAGCGTCGCGCAGCCACATGACGATTGACGCGTCGGGAGGTTATTCGCAGATCCTCGCCGGCGGCGCGGCGAACGTGGACGGCGCGACATTCGTCGTCACCGCTGCCGACGGCCCCTACAGCCGCGTGTCCTTCTATCCGTTCCTTCAGGCCGCCGGCGGCGTGAGCGGAACCGCGGCCGCGACCACGTCGATCGCCGCGCTCGACCCGACCCTGACGGCACGCGGTCAGTCGCTCGTGCTCACGCTCCTCAATACTGCGCTGCCGCTCGCTCCGTTCGCGACCACGGACTCAGGCACCTCGGTCGCCTCGGCGTTCGACCGGTTGCGGCCCACCGCGACCGGCGATCTCGCCGTCGTCATTCGCGAGCTCACGGCGCTTGACGATGCGGCGCTGGCCGGAGCGCTCGATGCGACGGCCGGCGAGGTTCATGCGACGGCGACGCTGCTCGCGGCGTTTGACGGCGAGGCCGTCACGAACGTGGTGCGCCAGGAGCTGTCGACGCGCGGCGCCTCCGAGATCGGCACGACCACCCAGCGCCAGTGGCCGCTCGGCATGCGCTTCTGGGTCCGATTCCACGGTCAGGACACGTCTCTGGCTTCGGGGTCGGCGCATGGCGCAGACGCGCGGGTGTCAGGGTTCGTGGCGGGTGCGGATCGCACGTTTGCGTCGCGCTGGTTCGCCGGCGCCGGCGCTGGCTATTCCACCGGTGATCTGACCGTCGACTTCCTCGGCGACGCTGCGGACTACTCGACCCCGCGAGGATTCGGCTACGTCGGCGTTTCGGGACCGCGCTGGACTGTGTACGGCGGCGCGAACGTTGCCCGCAACGCCTACGACCTCCGGCGCTCGCTGGCCTTTGCAGCCATGTTCCCCGAATCGCTCGGCGGCGGTCCGATCTTCGGCGGCATCGATCGCCAGGCCGCGATGCGCCTCACTGGTCTTGCGACCGAGGTTTGGGCCGAGGCGGCCGTCGTCAGCCACCTCGGCCAGTTCGAGCTCCGCCCGAGCGCAGGGCTTCGCGTTGCGCGGTACGGAAGGAATGCCGCCGCCGAGTCCGGCGCCGACTCACTGTCGCTAACGTCGCCCGAACAGTCGATCGTCTCGCGGCAGGCGAGCGTCGGCCTCAGCGCCAGCCGTTCGATGGGCCGGTTTGGCTTGAACGCGTCGGGCAGCTGCCAACGGGAGCTGACCGACGGCCGAACCACCACGACCCTCCAGGTGTCGGACTCCGCTGCGGGCGACTTCACCGTCGACGGCCCGTCGTTGGCGCGCAACGCCGTCACCGCCGACGCCGGCGTGACGATGCGGCTGAAGGGCGTGCAGTTGTCGCTCGGCTACGACGCGAAGCACGCCCGCGGCGAGACGCGTCAGGGGATCCAGTTGGGGCTGCGCTTCTAGAGTCACGGACAACACGGACAACACGGTCGTGTTCGACCGGCGTAGCGATCATGCGAGCTTCACGCGAGGAAACGTTCTAGCCGCGCAACACCTGCACGTTCCCAGTCGAGAACCTGAAGGACTTCGACGACGACTTCGAGCAGTGGGGCGCGCCCTTCTCGCGGCGTTGCTGGACGCCGCGCTCGGACTGTCGGCAATCTCGGGGAGTCTCCTGCCGATGCACGACTCCCAGAATTCACGTCTTATCGGATGAATGGTTACAGAGAGCAGGGACGCCATCTAGCGAAAGACAGCGGTTTGTTGACCGCTGCATGTCACGTGGCACGCGAACGGCGATCTTCTGCTGTCGCTCCTCGTCGCAGATCCGCGATCACAGAGAAAGTGGATGAAACCTCATCCCGGAGAGTTCGCCGGCATCAAGGATTTGCGGAGTTGATTACCGTCGAAAAGAACCGCTGCATTCCAATGATCGATCCGGAGGCACACGTCCTGTCTGAAGGACCACGGGATCGAACCGCAGGGGCTTGCCACGTCGTCGTTCCGGATCACGTGGCTCGTGCCGCGCGCGTCGCTTTCAGACGCCGTTCGCGAGCTGCACACGGCCTTTATCGTAGAATGAGCCGAGGTCTCCACATGCCACGACGAATCTCGCTAGCGCTTCTCGTCGTCGCCTGCGCGTCGGCGGGCTGTCTCCGTTCGGCCACTACGATCGATCTGCGGCCGGACGGAAGCGGCACGATCCTGCAGGAAACAGCCATGACCGCTCAGGCGCTGGAGATGATGAAGAGCTTCGGGGACCCGACCGGAAAGACGCCAACGGAGTTTTTCACCGAAGAAGCGGCGCGGAAGGCCGCCGCGACCATGGGGGTGAAGTTCGTCTCGGGTGAGCCATATGAGACGGCGGATCTCAAGGGCTATCGCGCGCGCTTCGCGTTCGATGACATCACCAAGGTACAGGTGAATCTCGATTCGAGCGGTTCGCCCCTCACCGAGTCAGAGAAGAAGGATCCGCTCTTCAACTTCAGCTTCGATCGGCGTCCCGCGTCGTCCCTGCTGACGATTCAGATGCCGCAGGACAAGCCGGGTGGGTTTGGACTGCTGCCGGGCGGCGGGGGAGCCATCGCAAGCCCCGACAAGGCGGAGGCCGCTCAGGCGATGGCGATGATGAAGATGATGATGAAGGGCATGTTCATCGACGTCTCGTTGAACGTGAACGGCCGCATCCTGAAGAGCAACGCTCCCTACGTCGAGGGATCGCGTGTCACTCTCATGCAGATCGACTTCGACAAGGTGCTCGCCGACGAGGCCGCGCTGCGGAAGCTGCTGGGCGCATCCGACGCCAAGAGCCTGCAGGGCGTGCCCGGCCTGATGGTCGTGAGCGAGCCGACAGTCTCGATCGAGTTCAGCCGCTGACCCTCGTCAGCGGGACTTGAGCAGCTCCGCGACGATCCGTTCCCACTCCGCGTCCAGCGTGCCGCGCGCGGCTGGGCAGCCGGGCACATATTTCTACTGGAGCGCGACGACCCCCGACCAGACACTCCGGAGTCGGTCGGCGGGTGACTCGCAGCTCGTGGGCGCGTTGATCGCCGATCCTCGTGAGGGCAGTGCGGCAAGTGACCGCATCGTCCTGATGAGCACCTGGCCGGCCAATCAGGGGCGGGACGTCATCGGCAGGAGTGTCATCAACGGACGATCGTGGCCACGCAGCGAGCGGCTCGCTACCACGTCGGGACGCGGTGCGCATGCGGCTGATCAACGCAGGCCGGGCCGTGCACCCGATGCACCTGCATGACTTTTGTTTCAAGGTCGACAGCCGCGGCGCCGAAAGGGGCCGACACCGTTTTCTGTCGACAAGCAGTGGCAGCCCTGGTGGGCCAGACGAGGGTGCGCACACTTCGCGTTCGTCGAGCAACAGCGTGCGCGGTGCCGGCGCCCCGCTGTTTCATCGCTGGATGGCTCCTCCGCAGCAAGCCCAACGACGCACACGCGGCCGTCGACGTCTGCTGGACTCTCGCCGTCGTCCCTCGACTGTGCCCGAACTTCGTTCGTTGGCCATCCCGAAATTGGCCCGTTTTCCGAGAGAATTTGACGAAGGCGGCGGTTTGAAAAACCGTCATATGCGCGAGAGAAAAAGTTGGATCAGCCAAGTGCTGATTTCACGTACACTTAGCGTCTGCGGTGAGGTGGCTGAGTGGCCGAAAGCGGCGGTTTGCTAAGGCCGCCGGGAATCACAGAACAGGCCTGAAATCCACGATTTCAGGCCCGTTTTTCATTGGTAGCTTGGTTGGCGTTGGCTGCCGAATGATGGCCCTCGGACCGCGTGTGGGCACACGGGTGGGCACACGGGGGCCGATGCCAATGTGTGCTTGCAGGGCACACGTGGTGCTCGTGTCGAGAAATTGCCGTTGACCCCCACGGCCACGAAGCGGCAGAAAGTGCCGACGGCGGCCTCACCTTCCTCAGATTGTCTGATCGGTCGCATCGCTCGATCGCATCCGTCCGCCTTCGCACAAGGCGTGGCGCAGCCGTCGAGCGGCTGGCGCTCTCGCGCGGTAGCACCAGCGGCGACATCGTGCTCATTTGCGACTTCCGCTAACCGCGATCGTTGCCAGGACAGTTCGTCCGCAGATAAGCCCTCGCAAAACTAGCAAAAGTAACGAGATCGGGCTAATGCCCGTCACCCTTCTTGAACAGATCCAGGTCGATGCTGTTGGCCATCGCAGCATATCCGTCGTTGTTCGGATGCAGGAGATCGGCACGGAGAAGTCCTTTCAGCTGTGCCGGGTCATTTTCAGCGCGAACCGCCAGGTCGAAATCGATGACGGCGTCGTACGCACCGCTGGTCCGGATCCACGAGTTGACGGCTTGCCGTTGTGCCTCAGCGGCTGGGAATAGCGTTTCTGGCAGCACACCTTTGAAAGGTGTCAGCGTGGCGCCATAGATCTTGAGACCCCGCAGGTGAGCTCGTTCGATGAGCATCTGATGTTCCTGAATGATTTGCTCAGTGGTCACCGCGTCGGCCGGATTGAGCTGGCCGCGGATGATGTCGTTATTGCCCAGCAACACGATCAAGTGTGTCACTCCCGGCTGTGTCAGCACATCCCGATCGAACCGCGCAGGACCATTCGTCCCAAGAATGTCACGAAGGAGTCTGTTGCCCGTGAGTCCGGCGTTCACGATGCCCATCATGTGATTCCCCGGGCCAGTCATGACTCGCCTGGCGAGGTGGTCGGGCCAGCGGTTGTTGGTGTTGGGCGTTGAGCCGACGCCATCGGTCACCGAGTCGCCAAACGCCACGATCGCGCCGGTCTGCTTGGGGACCAGGACATCGACGCCCGCCAACCAAAACCACGCGCTCCTGGTCGACTCGGCCGGCGTATCAATAGCGGTCGTGAAATCACCGGCCGGTGAGACGTACGACGTCTGCTGGGCCACGAAATGCCAGGTCGCGGGCCCGGTCAGCCCAGGCACGAACATGCTCACAGCGAGGTCGCTTAACGCCGGGATCGCGAGACCCACGGGATCGGACACGGCAATGGCACCGGCAGGGACGCGGATAGTCGTCAGCCCGCCGAAGGTAAGCGGCCGATCGGAATCGGGCACGATTGCCGCGCCGCTGTCCCCAAGCGCAACACGCGCCGCGCCGATGAGGAGCTCGCCGGCGCCGAACGTCGAAAAACGGATGCGGACCTTATCCCCGCCCACGCTGGTATGCACGATTTGCCGCAGCGTTCGATTGTCGAAGCCGCCATTGGTGAAGCCAGGAGGGCCCAGTCCCGGCGCGTGCAGGGCCGCACTCCAGGTCGCCACCCAGTGTTTGTCGTGATTGTTGTCCGCCGCAGCAGGCTGACTCGCGGACGCACAAATCGCGAACGCGGCTGTTGTGACCATCATCACTGAGAGTCTTCGGAGCATCGCCGCCTCCTGGGGTCGTTGGGAGTTGACGCATTTCGCCACACCCGTTTGCCGTGTACCATAAGAGGCGCGATCTCGCCCCAAAACTCCGCATCTCGCTAGAATGTCGGCTGATTCGATGAGCGCCCAACCCGATCGAGACGTGACGGCCTTGTTGATGGCGTGGCGAACCGGCGATGAGGAGGCATTGAGCCACCTCACCACCCTTGTCTACGATGAGCTCCATCGTCTGGCCGAACGTTACATGCGTGGCGAGCGCGCCGGCCACTCGCTTCAGACCACGGAGCTCGTCAACGAGGCATACATCAAACTCGTCGATTCGAGCCGTGTTCGATGGCAGAATCGCGTCCACTTCTTTGCGGTTGCCGCTCAATTGATGCGGCGGATTCTGGTCGACTTCGCCCGACGTCGTCAGTATCAAAAACGCGGCGGCGACTGGCAGAAGGTCACGTTGGCAGAGGGGTTGGACGTTGCGACGAACGTCAACAGCGACCTCGTTGCCGTCGATCAGGCGCTGCAGGAGCTCGCCGCGCTCGATCCCCGCAAAGCGCGAGTGGTCGAACTGCGTTTTTTCGGCGGCCTCAGCCTCGAGGAGACGGCCGAAGCCTTGAATGTTTCAACCGACACGGTGGGGCGGGACTGGAGAGCGGCCAAGGCGTGGCTGACGCGCGAGTTGAGACGATGACCCCGGAGCGCTGGCGGGAGGTCGAGCGGATCTTTCACGGGGCTTTGGATCGCGACCCGTCGATGCGATCGGCATATCTGGATGCCGCATGCGCTGGTGATGCCGACTTGCGCCATGACGTCGACTCGCTATTGGGCGCACACGATTCCGACGAACGCGTGTTGGAATCCAGCGCACTGAAACACGCGGCCCGAGATCTCGCTCGAGATGCGCCGCGGCTATCGCCGGGCCAGCGTCTGGGTGCCTATGAGTTGATTGAGCGCATTGGTGCAGGCGGCATGGGGGAAGTCTGGCGCGCGCTGGACCCGCCCCTCCGCCGTCATGTTGCGATCAAAGTCCTCGCAGCGCATTACTCCCGGGACCCCGACCGATTGCGCCGGTTCGAGCAGGAGGCCCAGGCGGCCGGCATGCTGAACCATCCCAACGTGCTTGCGATCTACGCCGTTGGGGAACATGACCACTCGCCGTACTTGGTGAGCGAGTTGCTCGAAGGCGAAACACTGCGCCAGCGACTCGAACGGGGCGCCATCCCGGAAGGCAAGGCGATCGAGTACGGTGACCAAATCGTGCAGGGTCTCGCTGCGGCCCACGCCAAAGGCATCACCCACCGTGATCTGAAGCCAGAGAACATTTTCATCACCACAGATGGCCGCATAAAGATTCTCGATTTCGGTCTCGCCAAACTGGCCCAGTCGGGGCCGGAACATCAGGCGCAAACGCAGACCGCATCGGGGATGGCACTTGGCACGCCCGCGTACATGTCGCCGGAACAGGTGAGGGGGCAAGCGGCGGATCACCGGGCGGACATCTTCGCAGTCGGTACCGTGCTGTACGAAATGCTGTCGGGAGGGCGGCCGTTCGCAGGCGAGACGAGCGTCGAGACGATGAACGCGATCTTGAAGCAGGACCCCTCGCCTCTCACAGGTGTGTCGCCACAGCTCGAGCAGATCGTTCGGCACTGCCTCGAGAAGGAGCCCTGGGATCGCTATCAGTCGGCCCGCGATCTTGGATTCCAACTCCGTCTGGTGCGGCATCCTTCATCGCCCACACCCGCTCCACTGCCGACAAGTACGCGACGACGTGTGGGGGTTGCGGTTGTCGCGCTGATAGTGCTGGCCGTGACGGTCGGAGTGACGTGGTGGCTGACACACCCGGCGCCGCAGCTGCCACCTCCGACGTTCACACGACTGACGTCCGATTCGGGCTTGACGACGGATCCCGCGTTTTCGCCGGACGGCAAACTGGTGGTGTACGCCTCGGATCGTGCGGGCGGTGCCAATCTGGACATTTGGCGGCAGCAACTTGCGACCGGTGAGGCGGTGCGGCTCACGTTCGATCAGGCTGACGAATCCGAACCCACCTTCTCACCGGATGGCAGCCGGATCGCATTTCGATCGGAGCGTGACGGGGGAGGTATCTACACCGTCTCGGTGTTTGGTGGTGATCCACGCCTGATCGCGCACAGCGGCCGTCGCCCGCGCTTTTCGCCGGACGGAACGCGCCTCGCGTTCTGGGTCGGCGAGTGGTACGTCGGCCGAGTGTTCATCGTCGACGCCACCGGAGGCTCTCCGGTGCCGGTGCAGCCGGACTTCGCGACGGCGCTCTTTCCGATCTGGTCGCCCGACAGCACGAAGCTGCTGTTTTTGGGTGCGGGTGATCCGAACGAGATCGCGGTCGATGCGTACGACTGGTGGGTGGCTCCCTCGAATGGCGGCCCCGCCACGACGACGCGAGCGTTCGACAGCCTGCGCCGTCAGCAGATTAAGGAAGGACGACAGTTTCACTCGTTGATTCCGCCAGCTGACTGGTTGGACGGTCACGTGTTCTTTTCCGGGTGGGCCAACAACAACACCAATTTGTGGCGGATTGCCGTTGCGACGCAGACGGGCCAGGCTGAAGGCCTGGCAGAGAGGCTTACATCTGGCACGTCGATCGAAACCGAGCCTTCCGTGATTGCCGGTCCCCGGATCGCCTTCGGCAGCCTTACGCATGCGCTCAACGTCTGGAATCTGCCGATTGCTGCCAATAGCGGCAAGGTGGCAGGTGCCCCGGAGCAGGTAACACGCTCCGCGTTCGACGCGAAGCCCACTGTTTCGGCTGACGGGAAGAAACTCGTGTTCATCTCGGAACGCGGCGGCAATCCCGATCTGTGGATGAAGGATCTGACGGACGGAAGGGAAACGGCACTGACGGCCACCCCACTGCACGAGGAAGAGCCAGAAATTACAGCCGACGGCACTCGCGTCTTTTACATGGTTTCCGAGTCTGCAAAGACCATTTATCAACTCGACACCGCAGGCGGAGTACCCGACAAGCTCTGCGACACGTGCGGGCGACCCTGGGACTCGTCGCCTGACGGCACACAAATCCTCTTCCTGATTGAGGAAGGCCGGAAGCATGCGGATCTCGCGCTCGGCCTCTTCGACACCGTCCGCCGACAGAAGACCAACTATGTGGTGCATCCGGCATACGACCTGGCGAAGGTCCGCTTCTCGCCGGATGGCAGCTGGATCAGCTTCGTCGCCATCAACAGAACGAAAGGTTACCGTCGTCGGTTGATCGTTGCTCCATTTCGACGTGATTTGCCGCCGCGCGACGATGCGTGGATCCAGATTACCGATGAAACCCCTGTCGTCGTGGACAAGCCAAGCTGGTCTCCCGACGGAAGCGTCCTTTACTACATCTCTGAGGTCGATGGCTTTCGATGTATCTGGGCCAGGCGTCTCGATTCCAAATCGAAACGTCCTCTCGGCGAGCCACTCGGGATCTACCACTCGCACAGCGCGCGTCGCTCTCTCATGAACGCCGCAATTCCGTTTCTGGATCTCTCGGTTACGGCTGATAGGCTGTTTTTCAACCTTGGCGAAGCCACGGGCAACATCTGGATGGCGGAGTGGAAGCAGTAGCGGAACCCGGACAATCCTCACGAGGCGTTCGGCGCTTCACGAAGAGTGCGACGCCACGGTGCGCACGAAGACCAACGCCGAGGTTCTTCAGCGCTGTGTTCCAAGCGCTTTCCCCGCTCGGACGTGGCGGAACGATGGGGGGATCGTCTTGCGCTTGGACCTGGCCCCGTAAACATCGACGTTCAGCTGCCGCCCGGCCGAAATGTGCGGCCGCGGGCCGCGATTCAACAGGCTCAGAACGAGCCGCGAGCGTCGAGCAGTGGTCGCCGGCCACAGCGCGTGGACATGCTGTGAAACCGCAACGACGCACAACGCGCGCCATCAGCACGTCCCACATTCTCGATGTTTCTCCGCGAGTGTGCCCAGAATCCATGAGCAGTCATTGCGAGATCGGCCCGTTTTTTCCGGCCCAATTTGGCGATGGCGGCGGTTTGAAAAACCGTCGCCTCGCCTAATGTAAAATGTGGATCCGCCAAGTGCTGATTTCACGTACACTTAGCGTCTGCGGTGAGGTGGCTGAGTGGCCGAAAGCGGCGGTTTGCTAAACTGACCAGGGCCCGATCAACACCTCACGAATTACGCCAAATCTTACGGTTTCCGGCCGAAAATCTTCGATCGCGATTCTGTCCTGACCTGTCCCGATCCGCCGTTTGCCTACACGATTACTGCACAATTTGCTGCACAGTGCCGGGGACGGGTCGCGCCGTCTGCGAATATGAACGGCCGGAACTCGGCCCAACAGCGGAGCGCCTGCTCGCTGGCCAGCGATCGGGAAAGGCGCGCCCGTCGACCTTGACAAGGTAACGACGGCACCGCGAGAGCGCACCGAACTCGACTCGCCAGTAGAATCATTGTACAATTGTACGGCTACGACGGATGCCCGCGAACATCGTCATCGACACGTCGGCGATTCTGGCCGTCCTCCTCGATGAACCTGAGAAACAGGCAGTGGTCGAGGCCACAATGGGGAGCGTCGTGTGCGCGCCGGCCTCGCTCCGCTGGGAGGTCGGGAACGCCGCAACCGCCGGCGTCAAGAGGCGCCGACTGACGCCGGAGCGTGCGCGGCAACTGATCGCCGACTTCGAGCAGGTGACGATTCGAGAGCTCGCGATCGACATCCGGCGTGCGGTGGATCTGGGTCTGGAGTTGGGCATCTACGCGTACGACGCGTACATCCTGGAGGCCGCCCGCTCGTCGGGATTCCCACTGCTCGCGCTGGACGGCCCGATCCGGCAGAATGCACAGAAGCTGGGCCTGTCCCTGGTGGAGTTGGACCTATGAAGCTGTATACGTACTCGACCGCGCGGCAGCGCCTTGCCGAAGTGCTCGAAGAGGCGTCTCGCGAAGGAGAAGTCCAGATCCGACGTCAGGACGGTCGCGTGTATGCCGTGACGCCCGTCGCGAAGCCGGCACAGTCGCCCTTCGCGAACGTCACCGGGCGGGCCGTCAAGGGTGTGACATCCAAGGATCTACTCCGAACGACCCGTCAGGAAGGCTGGGCACGTGGCGCACGTGCGCTGCGCAGCGCCCGTCCGGGTCGGGTGCCACGCGGCAAGAGGCGCGCGGGTTGAGCCACGCGCGACTGGGCCGGAGCCGTCAATCCATATCAGGAGCTGTCGAGAGGTCGCCACGCTCGATGGGGAAGACGATGTTCTCAAACCGATGCGAAACGGATCGGCACCCAGGATCAAGAGCCAAGCCACGAAGGAGTACCTCGGTGAAGAAAACGGCGAAGAAGCTTGATGCCGACGAGAAGGAGCTGCTCGACTCCTTTGAACGCGGCGAGTGGAAGTCGTCCGGCGGCGAGCGTAGCGGGCTCGCTACTCTCGTTACGCCAGGGCGACGTTCCGCAAGGATCGGCGGTTGAACATCCGGCTCTCGAGTTGCGAGCTGCTGTGTAGATCACGTGTCCGCTGGCTGGATGTTCTGATTTCCCCGGAAGAAGTTCGTCGGATCGTACTTCTGCTTGAGTGCTGTCAGCCGCTGGTAGTTGGCCCCATAAGCGGCCCGGACCCGACTCTCGCCCTCGTCACCGAGATAGTTCACATAGACGCCCTGTTCCAGGAACGGCTCCACGGCGCCGTAGCAGGAGCGCCCCCACGCGATGTTGTCTTGCGACGCCGCCGGGTCACGCCATGCCCGCAGAACGAGGCAACTGTGCTGTGCGCGTCGATGGCTGAAGGCGGTGTCCCGCTCGCCGACCCGGCCGATCGCCCCACCCAGGTGTTCGATCGCCACCGCCGCGAACGGCGACGGAACATCGGCCGCGAAGAAATCGACGAGCCTCTCGATCGCATCGTCACTGAACGAGCCGAAGAACCCGCTCTTCCAGTAATGACAGAAGCCCGGCGCGAGGACCTCCGTCAGCAGGTTTTGGATGCGGGCGTACGGAGAGGGACCAATGGTGTCGACGACCGGAGGACCGAACCGCCGAAGGGGCCGCAGGACGCACTCGCCATCGTCGATGGATCCGCTATAGCACACGATGATGGCGAGCGCGGGGCCTTCGGGTCCCGACACCAGCGACGCATCCGCCCTCACCTCGTCCGGCGCGGCGAGGGACCAGTCGCGGTAGAAGCGCAGCGTCTCCTTCGCGCG
>Ga0184612_10000386_pt1 | contig 20510 bp, 28 predicted proteins | sample PLM3_60_coex_FD_133163 | JGI IMG/M metagenome (GOLD analysis project Ga0184612, IMG submission 133163) | Groundwater sediment microbial communities from an aquifer in East River, Colorado, USA - PLM3_60_coex | ecosystem: Environmental > Terrestrial > Soil > Riparian zone | place: USA: East... | reverse complement strand
CTTGTTGCCGGTGAACGGGTCGCCGATTTGCACAGAAGGCCGCTTGTCTGCGTCTTCCTCACCGAGCTCCTGGCTCGCGAGGACGCTGGCGCCTCCGATCCCGTCGCGCCCTGTGGTCGCCCCGTAGAGGAAGACGACGTTGCCCGCGCCGGTCGCGCGAGCGCTGAGAACCCGTTCGGTGGGGAGGAGGCCGACGCACATCGCGTTGACCAGGCAGTTGTCCGCGTAGGCCGGGTCGAAGACCGTGTCGCCGCCGACAGTGGGGACGCCGACGCTGTTGCCATAGTTGGCAATGCCGGCCACCGCCCGCTCGAAATGGTCGTCCGGCTCGCCGAAGCGGAGGCCGTCGAGCAGCGCGACCGGCCGCGCACCCATCGCGATGATGTCGCGGAGGATGCCGCCGATCCCGGTGGCCGCGCCCTGGAACGGCTCGACGGCGGAGGGATGGTTGTGGCTCTCGACCTTGAACGCGACGGCCTCGCCCTCGCCGAGGTCGACGACCCCCGCGTTCTCGCCGGGACCCTGGAGGACGCGCGGCGAGTCGGTCGGGAAGCGCTTCAGGAGCAACGCCGAGTGCTTGTAGCCGCAGTGCTCCGACCAAAGGAGCGAGAAGACGGCGAGCTCGAGGTGATTCGGCTCGCGCTCCATCAGCTCCTGGATACGGTCGAGCTCCCCGTCGGTGAGGCCGAGGGCACGATGGAGCGGCTGTTCGGCGACCCGCGTCAGATGATCGAGTCTAGCGAGGTGACTGGATGGGCAGTCGCCTCTAATTCCAGGCGCGCCCGGCCTCCTCCCCACTGCGATCGTACTCAGGAAAACGTCGCGTGTCTGTGGCGGTTGTGCGCCGGATCTGCGACCCCGAGGCGGATCGATAGCCTGCCTAGATGCGCGGCTACGTGGGCCTCCTTCTCCTGCTCGCGGCGATCTGGGGCTCCTCGTTCATGTTCATCAAGATCGCCGTGGACGAGCTCGCGCCGACGACGACGATGGCGCTCCGGCTCGTCCTCTCGGCGATCCCCTTGCTGGCGATCGTCATCTACAAGCGAGGATTCGCGCCCGCGACGACGGAAATGCGCTCGATCATCCGCGCCGCGATGATCCTCGGCGTCCTCAGCACCGCGCTCCCGTTCACGCTCATCGCCTGGGGAGAGACGAAGATCGATTCCGGCGTGGCGGCGATCGGGAACGCGTCGATGCCGATCTTCGTCGCCCTGCTCGCCCTTCGCTTCCGCAAGAGCGAGCGCGCGACCGGCTCCAAGGCCGTCGGAGTCGTCCTCGGGCTGATCGGCGTCGGCGTGCTCGCCGGCGTCAACCCGGAGGGCGGCTGGGCCGGCGCCGCGGGGACGCTGGCGGTGATCGTCGCCTCCATCTCGTACGCGGGCTCGACGCTCTACATCCAGACCCTGCTCGACAAGGTCCACAACGACGTCCTCGCGGCGGCCTCGGTCACCTGGGGCGCAATCTTCCTGGCTCCGTTCGGTGCAGCGCAGGCGCCGTTGCACGTTCCGAGCTGGGGCGTCATCGCGAGCGTGCTCGCCCTCGCGCTGCTCGTGGGAGCCCAGCCCGAAGGCGACGTGCTGTCCGCGCTTGCCGTGCTCGGAACGGCGCTCTGTTACGCGGTTTCAGCGTTGTACGCCGGCGCGCGTCTACAGCAAGCGCCGCCGATCGTCACCTCGATCGGGACGCTCGCCATCGCAACCGTCGCCACGATGCCGCTCGGACTCGCCCAGCTTCCAGGGCACGTGCCGAGCTGGAAGGCGGTCGGCTCGATCGTCGCGCTCGGCGCTGTCGGGCTCTCGGTGGCCTACATCCTCTACTTCGGACTGATCGCCGGCGCAGGCGCCTCGTACGCCGTGCTCGTTACTTACCTCGTGCCCGCACTCGCACTCGGCTACGGCGCGGTGTTCCTCGACGAGCCGATCACGTCTTCCGCGCTCGGCGGGCTTGCGCTCATCCTCGTGGGAGTCGGGCTCGGGACCGGCACCCTGCGAATACCGCGGCGCGGGCCCGTCGGTGAGACGCCGTGATCTCCTTCCGCCGCGCGCGCTCAGACGACGTCGACTTCCTCCACGAGCTCGTGAACGACGAGGACGTCGAACCGTTCCTGGGTGGCCGTGCAGCCCTCGACCGTGACAGCCTGCTGCGCGAGATCGAGCGCTCCGAGTCGGAGCCGCAGGAGTACGGGCGTTTCGTGATCGAGGTGGACGGCGAGCGCGCCGGTGTCATGGGGTTCGAGGTGGGCAACCGTCGTTCCCGGATCGCGCACCTGGAGCGGCTCGCGGTTCATCCCGCCTTTCGCGGCCGCCGCATCGCCGACGAGGCAGCGCGGCTCTTCCAGAGACACCTCTTCGACGAGCTCGGCTACCACCGGCTGCAGCTCGAGATCTACGGCTTCAACGACCGTGCGTTAGCGCACGCCGAGCGGGCGGGGTTCGTCCGCGAAGGCGTGAACCGAAAGGCGTACAAGCGCCACGGCGACTGGGTGGACGGCGTGATGTTCGGGCTGTTACGAGAGGATCTGGAACAGTAGAGTCAGGCGCGCTCTGAGCGATTTGCTGCACGACCACATCGAGAGCCTCAATGCCGGCGTACGGACCGGCGACTGGAGCTCCATGCTCGAACGGTTCGAGGACGGCGCGGAAATGGAGTTCCGCGGCGTCCCCGTCGGTCCGTTTCACGGCAAGGCTGCGATCGCCGAGGCGTACCGCGCCCAGCCACCGGACGACGAGGTGCGCGTGCTCGAGCAGCGCGAGCGCGACGGCCGTATCGAAGCGCGTTATGCGTGGCTCGCCGAGCCGGACGTTGCGGCCGGGGAGATGCTCCTGACCGCGAACGGAGGACTCGTTCGCAAGCTAGTGATCACGTTCGACCGCGGAGTCGCCTGGAACTGACGTGGCCAAGCTCATCTACTCGGCGATCACGTCGCTCGACGGCTATACAGCGGACGAGGACGGCAACTTCGACTGGGCCGCGCCGGATGAGGAAGTGCACAGCTTCGTCAACGACCTCGAGCGGCAGGTCGGCACCTACCTCTACGGGCGCCGGATGTACGGGGTGATGGTCGCCTGGGAGACCATGGACGACCTGCCGCCCTTGCTGCAGGATTACGCGGAGATCTGGAAGGCGGCCGACAAGATCGTGTACTCCAGGACGCTGGAGACGGTATCCAGCGCCAGGACGCGGCTCGAGCAAGACTTCGACCCTGAAGCGGTCCGGGAGCTGAAAGCGCAAGCGGAGCGTGACCTTACCGTGGGCGGTTCCGACCTCGGCGCCCAGGCGATCAAGGCTGGGTTGGTCGACGAGCTCCACCTGTTCCTCACGCCCATCGTGGTGGGAGGCGGCACACAGTCCCTCCCGAACGATGTCCGCGTGGAGCTCGAACGGCTGGACGAACGCCGTTTCGGCAACGGCGTGGTTCACCTCCACTACGGCACCAGGACGTGAGCAGTGCGGCCGGCCCTCTAGGATGCTGCATGGCCGATTTTCTGCACACTATGGTGCGCATCACCGATCCGGAGAAGAGCCGCGCCTTCTACGAAGCGCTCGGGTTCACCTTCAGCCGCGACATGGACATCGTTCGGAACGGCGCGCTCGAGGCCACGAATTACTTCTATTCGCTCGGTGACGACGAGAACGTCCTGGAGCTCACCTTCAACCACGACGGCCGCACGTACGACCTCGGCTCAGGCTACGGACACATCGCGATCGGCGTCGACGACCTGGACGGGACGCTTGCACAGCTGAAGGAGCAGGGGATCCAGCCTGAGCGTGAGCCCTACCGCGTCCGCGAGGGCGGTTCCCGCATCTGCTTCGTCCAAGATCCCGACGGTTACCGCACCGAGCTGATCGACCGCAGCGGCGCATAACGCTCTAGCGCCGCTGACAAGACACGATCTCGTCACACTGTCGTCACAGGTTGCTCGGTATGTTGTCCTCCGTGGCGACAAGACCCAAGACAAGCGCAACGCCTTGGGGGCCGGCGATCACGATCGAGCAGCTGACGCTTCCACAGCGGGCGGGCGAGAAGCGCTTCACCTCGGTCGTCCAGTTGCTCGAGACGCAGCGAGGCGAGCGGGTCGTTCGCTTCGCGTACACCACGGGTGGGGTTGCGCGGCGTGGGCCCGTGACGCTTCGTGCGCGCGACCTCGAGCGCCTACGGGCAGCGCTCGCGGAGCATCCCGGATTGGCCGAGGCGCTCCTAGGAGGTGAGGGCTAGACGAATGCCAGCGCCCGCTCGCGCGCGGCTTCGACGAGTGAGGCGAGGATAAGCGCCCCGTCTGCCGAGCCGAGCAGCGGGTCGACCGCATGCTCGGGATGCGGCATGAGTCCCATCACATTCCCACTCTCGTTGACGACGCCCGCCACGTCACTTTGCGAACCGTTCACCGGCTCGGCGTAGCGAAGGACGACCTGCCGCCGCGACTCGAGCTCGTCGAGGAGGTCGTCGTCCGCGTACCAGCAACCCTCGCCGTGCTTCACCGGAATGGTGAGTTGCTGTCCGTCCGTGCAGCGCGTCGTAAACGGTGTGTCCGCGCGCTCGACCACGAGTGGCACGTCACGGCACACGAATGACACTGACTCGTTCCGGCGTAGCACGCCCGGCAGCAAGCCTGCCTCACACAGGATCTGAAAGCCGTTGCAGATGCCGAGCACGAGGCCGCCGCGGGCGGCGAACTCTTCGACCGCCGCCATCGCGGGTGCAAAACGCGCGATCGCACCACAGCGGAGGTAGTCCCCGTACGAGAAGCCGCCGGGCAAAACGACTGCGTCGAGGTCGGGGAGCTCGGTCTCGGAGTGCCACACGAAGATCGCTTCCGCGTCGAGCGCGGAGAGCGCCCAGAGTGCATCGCGGTCGTCGCAGGCTCCGGGGAACTGGAGCACGCCGATGCGAGGCTGTGGGCTGGTCAACCTGATTCCTCGCTGAGCTCGATCTCGTACGACTCGATCAACGGGTTCGCGAGCAGCTGCTCGCACATCCGCTCGACCTCGGCGCGTGCCTTGGCCGGATCCGCGGCGTCGACCTCGATGTCGACAACTCGTCCTATGCGCGCCTCGCTGACCGAGAAGCCGAGCTGACGCAGCGACGATTCGACCGCCTGTCCCTGCGGATCGAGTATTCCTTGCTTCGGGCGGACGAGCACGGTCGCCTTCATCGGAGCACCACCTCCGGATCGTCGAGATAGCGATCGAACGGGATATCCGTGAGACGTTCGAAGGCCTCGACGTACCGTGCGCGCGTACCCGCAGCGACACCTTCCGGAACCTCGGGGCCTGGGGCTGTCTTGTCCCACCGGAGCGACTCGCAGTAGTCCCGCACGAATTGCTTGTCAAAGGACGGTGGGGAACTGCCCGGCTGGTACTCGTCCGCCGGCCAGAAGCGGGACGAGTCAGGGGTCAGCGCCTCGTCCGCGAGCACGAGCGTGCCAGCTGAGTCGAGCCCGAATTCGAACTTCGTGTCGGCGATCAGGATCCCGCGCGCCCGCGCGTACTCGGAGGCGAAGCGGTAAAGCGCGATCGAGGCTTGCTCGACCTCAGCGAGCCGGTCTACGCCGACGAGCTCGCCCGCCTGCGCCCAGTCGATGTTCTCGTCGTGGCCCGTCGTTGCTTTCGTCGCGGGCGTGAAGATGGGCTCCGGAAGCTCGGCCGACATCTCGAGGCCGACCGGAAGCACGTGCCCGCAGACGGCGCCGGTCTGCGTGTAGTCCTTCCAGCCGGAGCCGGCCAGGTAGCCGCGCACGACGCATTCGATCGGGAGCATCTCGAGGCGGCGGCACTCCGTGGAGCGCCCGTCCTCGCGGACCGCCAGGAGGTGATTCGCACAGATGTCCCGCGTGCGCGCGAACCAGAACGCGGAGAGACCGGTGAGGACGCGTCCCTTGTCCGGAATCTCTGTCGGAAGCACGACGTCGAAGGTCGAGATGCGGTCGCTGGCGACGAGGAGCAGGCGCTCGTCGTCGAGCGCGTAGAGCTCGCGAACCTTCCCGCTTGCGACATGGAGCGCGGCCTCAGGCATGGACGGCTTCCTCCTTTTCGACGAGGGCTTGCAAGCGGCCGAAGACGGTGTCGATGTGGCGAAGCGTTGCGTCGAGATCGAACAAGGCGTCAAGATCGACGCGGCCGGCGATCTCGGGATCGGTCCGGACGAGCTCGCCGAAGTCTCGCTCCTCGTCCCAGGCGAGCATGGCGTGGCCCTGCACGAGCCGGTACGCCTCGTCTCGCGCGAGCCCCGCCTCCACGAGCGCGAGTAGGAGCCGGTGGCTGAAGACGAGCCCGTGGCTCGAGTCGAGATTGCGGCGCATCCGGTCCTGATGGACGAGGAGCCCGTCGAGGATCCAGCTGAAACGGTCGAGCATGTAGTCGAGGGCGAGGAACGAGTCGGGGATCACGATCCGCTCCGCCGACGACTGCGAGATGTCGCGCTCGTGCCAGAGCGGAACGTTCTCCAGGCCGACCAGTGCGTTCGCGCGCACCACGCGTGCCAGACCGCAGATCCGCTCTGCCACCTTGGGGTTGCGCTTGTGCGGCATCGCGGACGACCCCTTCATTCCCTTTCCGAATGGTTCTTCGACCTCGCGCACCTCTGTGCGTGCGAGATGGCGGATCTCGGTGGCGAACCGGTCGAGCGAAGTCGCAGCGAGCGCGAGCGCACCGAGCAGCTCCGCGTGGCGGTCTCGCGCAATCACCTGCGTCGAGAGCGGGTCGGGCTCGAGGCCGACCCGTTCGCATGCGATCCGCTCGACCTCGGGCTCCGCTTGCGCGTAGGTGCCCACCGTTCCCGAGAGCTGGCCGACCCGATTCGTCTCGAGCGCGCGGGCGACCCGGCCTCGCGTGCGATCGAGCTCGAAGGCCCAGCCCGCGAGCTTCCAGCCGAACGTGATCGGCTCCGCGTGGACGCCGTGCGACCGGCCGATGCAGACGGTGTTGCGATGCTCTTCGGCGCGAGCAACGACTGCGGTCAGCGCTCGGTCGATGCCGTCGAGGATCAGACGGCCGGCCTCCTGGATCTGCAAGGACAGTGCGCTGTCCACGACGTCGGATGACGTGAGGCCGTAGTGGAACCAGCGCCCCTCCGGCCCGAGCTGCTCGGCGACCGCGTCGACGAACGCAGCCGTGTCGTGATCCGTGACTTGTTCGATCTCTGCGACGCGCTCGGGAGTCGGCGGAGTCGCGTGAGCACGGATCTGGGCGACGTCCTCGGCGGGAATGGCGCCGACCTCCGCCCAGCCTTCGAGCGCAGCGAGCTCGACGTCGAGCCACCGCGCGAGCTTGTTCTCCTCCGACCAGATCCTGGCCATGGCCGGGCGGGAGTAGCGCGGAATCACTGGGTCGAGTCTAGAGACGCGGTCGGCCCGAGGATCCGGGCGGCGAGCACGGCGGCGTTTTTCGCGTTGTCCACGCCCACGCAGGCGACGGGCACGCCAGGGGGCATCTGAACGATCGAGAGCAGGGCGTCGAGACCATCGAGCACGCTCTTCGAGGAGCGGAGGGGAACGCCGATCACGGGCAAGTCGGTGTGGGCGGCAAGCACCCCGGGCAGGGCGGCGGCGAGCCCCGCTCCCGCGATCAGGACGCGGAGACCCCGCTCGCGCGCCGTGCGACCGTACTCCGCCACGGAGTCGGGCTGTCGGTGCGCGGACCGCACCTCGAACTCGTGCGCGATTCCGCGCGCCTCGAGCTCGTCGAGGGCGGGTTGCATCCGTTCGCGGTCGGACTCCGACCCGACGACGATTCCGACGAGAGGCTCAGACATGCGCCACGGCGGCGATGTCCCTGCGGTAGCGCATGCCCTGGAATGAGATCAGCTCGCAGGCCGCATAGACGCGCTCGCGGGCGTCCGCGACCGTCTCGCCGGCGGCGGTCACGTTTAGGATCCGGCCGCCGTTCGTGACCACCTGCTCGCCCAGGAGGGCCGTGCCCGCATGGAAGACCTGGGCGCCCGTGCTCTCCGCGGCGGCGATCCCATCGATCGGCGAGCCGATGTCGCCTTGCTCGGGGTAGTCGCCTGCCGCGACGACGACCGTGACCGCGGCGCCGTCGGTGACCCGCAGGTCGCCGCCGGAGAGATCGCCGGCGGCGGCGGCCGAGAGCGCGCCGAGCAGATCGCCTTCGAGGAGCAACAGGAGTGACTGCGTCTCCGGGTCGCCGAAGCGGCAGTTGAACTCGAGCACTTTCGGCCCGTCGTCGGTGAGCATCAGACCGGCGAAGAGCACGCCGACGAACGGGGCGCCGAGGGCGGCGAGCTCCTTGAGCACTGGGCGGTGCACGGTGTCGAGCACTTCTTCGATCTCGGCGGTTCCGAAGCCGACCACGGGCGAGTAGGAGCCCATGCCGCCGGTGTTCGGGCCGGTATCGCCATCGTTGGCGCGCTTGAAGTCCTGTACGGCAGGCAGCGCGAGGGCGTGCGCGCCGTCGCAGAGGGCGAACACGGAAATCTCGTCGCCTTCGAGCAGCTCCTCGATCACGATCGACTCGCCGAACGCCGCCGCAGCGCGGAGCGCGGCGTCGAGCTCGTCCTGAGTGTGGCAGACGAACACGCCCTTTCCCGCGGCGAGCCCGTCCGCCTTGATCACGCAGGGCGTTCGTGCGATCGAGAGGGTCTCGGCCGCCGGCACGCCGGCCGATCGCATGACGTCCTTGGCAAATGACTTCGACCCTTCGATGCGCGCGGCACCGGCGCTGGGGCCTAGCACGGCCACCCCCGCGTGCCGCAGTTCGTCGGCCACGCCCGCGACGAGCGGTGCCTCCGGCCCGACTACGACAAGGTCGGCCCCGAGGGAGCCTGCGAGCGCGAGAAGTCCCTCTCCGTCCTCGGCATGCACGGGGTGACACTGGCCGAGGGTGGCGATGCCTGGGTTGCCAGGCGCCGCGTGAAGCTCCAGGAGGTCGGGAGCTTGGCTGAGCTTCCAGGCCAACGCATGCTCGCGCCCGCCCGATCCGACTAGCAGCACCTTCACACGAGGACTCTAGCGAGGGGTCTTGACGTGTTTGAAAGCGGCTGCGAACGCGAAGGTAGGAGGCATGCTCGAGCCAGGACTCGACAAGCACGAGTGGGAAAGCCAGTGGCAGCAGTTTGAGGAGGAGGTCGAGACGTCGCCGGCAGAAGCGCTGCCTGAGGTGGACCGGCTGATCGAGCAGATGCTCGAGGCGCGCGGGTACGCGATCGACGACCCGGTTGCGAGAGAGGGCGACGATCGCGAGATCGTGGCGGAGTTTCTCTCCGCCCGCGAGATCACACAAGCGGTCGACCAGGGAAAGGACGTCGATCCGGAAGACATCCGAGAGGCGATCGAGCACTACCGTTCCCTGCACGACTATCTGGTCGTCGAACGGCCCGCTCCATAAACCGCGGGCACATTTCTGCACCACAATCGGCTTCCAGGCGCGCCTTTCGCCGGTATCGTCGATCTCGAGGGTGGTGGGTGATTTGCCCCACCCGGGTGGGGGTGACTCCTAGGTCTAGTACCCTCGCCGCCGTGTCGCCGAATATCTTCGAATCTAAGTGGGACTTCGCCCACAAGGGCGTCGGTTCAGTGTCCATCACCAAGCCGGGTGGTGCCGAGTTGCTCGGGGCGAAGGTGTACGAGCTCCAGCCGGGGGCGCGCTGGGCAGATCTGCACGTGCACTAGGCGAACGAGGAGCTCATCGTTGTGTTGTCTGGGAGACCGACGCTGCACACACTTCAGGGCGCCCGCGAGCTCGAGCCCGGCGACGCCGTCGTATGCCCGCGCGGCCGCCGCGGCGCGCACAGGCTCGAGAACGCAACGGGGGAGTCGCTGCGTTTCGTGATCGTCTCGACGATGCTGATGCCTGAGGTGGTGGGAGTACCCGGAGCGCGGCGAGGTCTTCACGATGACCGAGCCGCCGTACACGAGGGAACGCATGACCCGGAGGAGCATGGCCGGATGTTGCGGGTCTTCGAGCGCAGCGCCGGCCGTCCCGTCCCGCCGGACGCCTAGTTCGCATTCGTTTTCGCGGCCCACGAGCTTGCGAACCTGAGGGGCTGCGTCAGCGCAACGCGACGACGCGCTCGCGCTCGGCGCCCGTCCCGACCAGCGAGATCTCGACGCCGAGGGCGCGCTCGACGAACTCGACGTACCCCCGCGCCGCGCTCGGAAGGCCGTCCGTCAGCGGCTCGCCCCAGCCGGGAAGCACCTCGTAAACCGGGCGGCAGTGATGGAAGTCGCTCTGGTGGGCGGGGAACTCGTACGACTCGCTGCCGTCGCGTAGGCGGTACGCGACGCAGACCGGCAACTCGGGGAAGTGCGAGAGAACGTCGAGCTTGGTCAGCGCGAGCGACGTGATTCCGTTCAAGCGCACCGCGTAGCGCAGCGCGACCAGGTCGAGCCAGCCGCAGCGCCGCACACGGCCCGTGACCGTGCCGAACTCTCCGCCCAGGTCGCGCACCCGCTCCTGCTCCGGTCCTTCGATCTCGGTCGGGAACGGCCCTTCGCCGACGCGCGTCACGTACGCCTTCGCGACGCCGATCACGTGATCGATCCTGGTCGGGCCGATTCCGACGCCCGTCGCGGCGTTCGCGGCGACGGTGTTCGACGAGGTCACGAACGGGTACGTGCCGTGATCGAGGTCGAGCAACGTTCCCTGAGCGCCTTCGAGGAGCACGTCGCGCCCCTCGCGGAGAGCCCGGTCGACGAGCAGGGACGTGTCGGCGACGTACGGGCGGATTCGCCGCGCAAACGACTCGAGCTGTCCGGCGAGCTCCTCCAACTCGAGCGGCGGAACGCCGTAGACACGCTCGAGCCAGACGTTCTTCTCGGCTAGGGCGACCTCGATCTTCTCCCGCAGGATCTTCGGATCGAGGAGGTCCTGCACGCGGATGCCGAGCCGTGCGGCCTTGTCCGCGTAGCACGGGCCGATGCCTCGCCTCGTCGTGCCGATCTGCAGCTTCCCGAGGCGACGCTCGGTGGCCTGGTCGATGGCGACGTGCCACGGCATGATCACGTGCGCCTCGCCCGAGAGGTGGACGTCGCCGGTGGAGACGCCGCGCGCCTCCAGCTCGTCGATCTCCGTCAGGAAGACCTCGGGGTCGACGACGCACCCGGCGCCGATCACGCAGGTCTTGCGACGCAGCACCCCGCTCGGGATCTGGCGGATCTTGTACGTCTCGCCGTCGACGACGATCGTGTGCCCCGCGTTCGGCCCGCCTTGATAGCGGCACACGAGATCGGAGTCCTGCGCAAGTAGGTCGACGATCTTTCCCTTCCCTTCGTCACCCCACTGCGCGCCAACGATGACGGTTGCCGGCACGACCCGTAGACAGTAGCGGCGACTGCGGCGGGCGCGCAGCGGTTTTGACCCGGACGCACGAGCGAAGCTCGCGCGTCCTCCTATGCGGCGCCGCCGAGTCGGCGCCTGGACGCGCCGACGATGACGGTCGCGGGCACCTGCTGAGTCTGCCAGACCATCCGGTTAACCTCCGCCGAATGCACGAGGTCACGCGCTTCGGCGCGATCGTCCTGGGGGTATCGGGCGCCTTCCTCGTAGCCGTGCTCTCGAACAAGCTGAGCGAGCGGCTTCGCATCCCGGCCGCGGCCTTCTTCCTACTGGCCGCAGCGCTCGCGTCCGACCTCTGGCCAGGGCTCGGCGACGCGCTCTCGATCCGCGACGTCGAACGTGTCGCAGTCGTCGCGCTCGTCGTCATCCTCTTCGACGGCGGCATGCGCGTCGGCTGGAATCGCTTCCGCGAGTCCGCCATGCCGATCGTCTCGCTCGGACTCCTCGGCACGTTCGCGACCGCTGGCCTGATGACGCTCGCGGCGCACTACCTCCTCGACTTCTCGTGGGAGACGGCAGGGCTGCTCGGCGCGGCGCTTGCGCCGACGGATCCCGCCGTCATGTTCTCGGTGTTCGGGCGCAAGGAGATCGGTGGACGGACGGGGACGATCCTCGAAGGCGAGTCCGGCGCCAACGATCCCGTCGGCATCGCGCTGATGCTCGCGGCCGTGAGCCTCGCGCAGACTGATTCGACCTCGGTCGCTCACGCCGTGGGGGAGTTCTGCCTGCAGCTCGGGTTGGGCGTCGTCTTCGGTGTCGTCGGCGCATACGTCCTCATGCTCGTCGTGCGTCGGATCGTGCTGCCGAACCCAGCCCTCTATCCGCTTCGCACGCTCGCCTTCGCGGGGGTCATCTACGGCGCGGCCACCGTCGCGCACGGCTCGGGATTCCTCGCCGTCTACATCGCCGGGATCCTGATCGGGGACGCCGACATCCCCGCCAAGCGGGGGATCGAACGCTTCCACACCTCGCTCGCGAGCCTGGCCGAGATCGTCGTGTTCGTAGCCCTCGGCCTTACGGTCGACCTGACGCTGCTAGGCGAGAACAACCGCTGGCTCGACGGGCTCGTGCTCGCGGTTGTGCTGGCGTTCGTCGCGCGGCCACTCGCCGTCGGCCCATTACTGCTGCCCGTGCGACTCTCGTGGGGCGAGCGGCTCTTCGTGATGTGGAGCGGGCTCAAAGGGGCGGTACCGATCCTGCTCGCTGCGTTCGCCGTGCTCGGCGGCGTGGCCGACGCCAACCGGATCTACGGGATCGTCTTCGTGGTCGTCGCCTTCTCAGTCGTGCTGCAAGGAGCGAGCATCCCGTACGCCGCTGCCCGGCTCGGCGTACCGATGCGCCGCCACGACTTCTGAGCTAGCGGCCGTCTCGTTCGACGCGGATCTTGTGTCCCCGCGGACAGTCGATCGAGCCGCGCGCGTGCTCCAGTGCGAGCGTCGCGTGCACGGACGGAAACGTCTCGCCGAGCTCGACACAACGCTCGCACACGACTGTGAAGCCGGTCGCGCGCGGGGAGATCCACACGGTCTGCTCTTGAAGGACAGCCCAGGAGGCCACTAGCCGGCCGCCAAGTCCGCGAACTTCGCGTAGCGCTTGAGGAACGACAGCCTTTCGATACCGGTCGGGCCGTTGCGGTGCTTCGAAAGGATGATCTCAGCCAGGCCCTGCTGGTCACTCTCCTCGTTGTAGTACTCGTCGCGGTACACGAACATGACGAGGTCCGCGTCCTGCTCGATACTTCCGCTTTCGCGAAGGTCCGAGAGGATCGGCCGCTTGTCGTGGCGTTGCTCGACCGCGCGTGACAGCTGCGACATCGCGAGGATCGGAACGTCGAGGTCGCGCGCGAGCACCTTCAGGTTGCGCGAGATCTGCGACACCTCCTGCACGCGGTTCTCGGCGCTCGTCCCGGAGGTCATCAACTGCAGGTAGTCGACGATGATCAGCCCGAGATTCGGCTCACGCGTCTTGAGTCGCCTTGCTTTCGACCGGATCTCCATCATCGTGATCGAGCCGGTGTCGTCGACGTAGATCGGCGCCTTCATCAGCTTGTCGCCGGCGGCGACGAGCCGCGGCCAGTCGTCCTGCGCGAGCTTCCCGGTACGCAGCCGCTGCGACTCGACCTTCGCCTCGCTGCACAGGAGTCGCTGCGTCACCTCCGACTTCGACATCTCGAGGGTGAAGAGAGCCACGGGTACCTCGTGCCGTAACGCGAGGTTCGCCGCGATGCAGAGGCCGAGCGCCGATTTGCCCATGCTGGGCCGGGCGGCGACGATGACGAGGTTCCCCGGCTGGAAACCCGAGGTCAGCCGGTCGAGGTCTCGGAAGCCGGAGGGGACTCCCGTGACGTCGGCGCCGGCCTCGTACAGGGCCGTGATGCGCTCGAAGCTCTCCTTCAGCAGCTCCTCGATGTGGCTGAACTCCGTCGAGACGCGGCTCTGCGAGAGGTCGAATACGACCTGTTCCGCGCGGTCGACGAGCATCTGCGTCTCACCGGGCCGCTCCCAGCCGAGCAGCGCAATCTGCTGCCCCGCCGAGATGAGGCCGCGCAGCGTCGCCATCTCGCGCACGATCCGCGCGTAGTGCGCGGCGTTCGCGGTCGCAGGAACGAGGGCGGCGAGCTCGTGGAGGCGAACGCGGCCGCCCACACCCTCGAGCTCGCCACGCTCTTCGAGCTCGTCGACGAGCGTGATCGCGTCGACGGGCTCGCCCTTCGCATAGAGGGCCAGCGCCGCGCGGTACATCTTCGCGTGGCTCTCCCGGTAGAAGTCGGAGGCGTCCAGGACCTCGCTCACCGCCCCGATCGCGCCCGGGGAGAGCAGCATGGCCCCGAGAACCGATTCCTCGGCCTCGAGGTTCTGGGGTGGCGCGATCGGGGCGGCTTCAGCGAGCTGGGCGACAGGTGTCACTCGGGGTGAGTGAAGCACCGCCGCTGAGGCGTTTCCAGGTCTGGACGATTCGGTTTTCGACATGTGAAAAATGGCCTTTTGCAGGGAGAGAAGAACGCATGTTCGCATACCCACCGGACGGATCTGTGGACAGATAGATCGCTCCGAGCGGGAACTTCCGCAGGTAATTCACAGGAGGTGGAAAGAGGTGTGAATCCTTGTCCCCAGCCTTTCCACAGAAACGCGTGGACACCGCTTTGAAAGCGGGGCAGGATTGTGGACATGATGCTCGTGGGCATCCTGGCGGCTGCCGCGGCGCTCGCCTCGCCGCCCGCGCTCGATCCCCAGGCTTTGCCCGAACTACCGGTCCGGGGCTTCGCGCAGGACACGCGTCTCGGAGTCCAGCTGGAGACTACGAGCGGCCGGCCACTGGGTGTTCTCCGGGGACTGGACCTCGCTCCTGACAAGGCCGTGAGCCACCAGTTGCTGATGCGCGACCGTCGAGGCCGCCTCTTCGTGCTGGACCTGCACCGGCTGCAAGTCCGGCGCTACTTCGAGGCGCCGAGCTCCGTCTCGGGCTGTCGCCTGACCGACGCACGGATTCGGCTCGAGCTCTTCGTGTGCAGGCGTACGATCAGGATCGCGGTCTACGGACCGCCCGCGGGCCAGAAGCCGACAAGTATTGCTGGGAGGGGCACTAGCTCTGCTACTTGTCGGAGCCCGAGTCGACGGCGCGGTCGAACTCGTCGTCCGCTAGCTCGCCGGCGACGTCCTCGCCGGAAGGCTCCAGTTCGTCGCTCGAGCTGACCTCGGTGTCCTGCGCCGCGGCGGCGGCATCGAGCGCGTCGAGGTCCAGCTCCTCCTTCTCCGGCGTCTCGGCCTTGGCGGCTTCAGCCTGCTCGGCCACCTCCATCGCCTGAAGCTCCTCCTCGGGCGGGAGCTCGCCGCCCTCCGGCACGACGAGTGCGCGCACCTCGACGGTCACGTCCTGAAACAGCTCGATCGGCAGCTGGTAGCGCCCGATGCGCTTGATCGTGTCCGTGCTGATCTTGCGTCGGTCGACGCGGATCTTGTGCTTCTCCCAGAGCTGGTCGGCGATGTCGGTCGAGGTGACCGAGCCGAACAGCGAGCCGGTCGGGCCGGCCTTGACGTCGAAGCGCAACTCAACCTGACCGAGACGCTCCGCGACTGCCTGCGCGTCCTCGAACGTCTTCGCCTCGTGCTTCGCGCGATGCTCGTCGACCTTGCGCAGCTCGGCAACGCGCGCGGGAGTCGCCACGTCCGCAAGCTTCCGCGGGAACAGGAAGTTCCGCGCGTAGCCGCGCGCGACGCTGACGACCTCGCCGCGGAGGCCGACCTTGTCGATGTCCTTGCGGAGGATGACGTCCACTATTTACCGTCGGCGACGTACGGCAGCAACGCCATCTCACGCGCGCGCTTGACCGCGACCGCAACTTGCCGCTGGTGCCGGCGGCACGCCCCGGAGATTCGGCGCGAGCGGATCTTCCCGCGCTCGGAGATGTACCGGCGCAGCTGGTTGACGTTCTTGTAGTCGATCTCTTCGACCTTGTCCTTGCAGAAGAAGCAGGACTTCCGCCGGATCGGGCCCGCGGAAGTGCCCGGGCGCTTGCGCCCGGGCTGCCTCTCTCTGTCTCTCTCTCCGCTCCGAGGTGGCATCAGAACGGAATGTCGTCGTCTTGGGAACCGCCGCCGAAGTCCTCGTTGCCGGCGGCCGCGGTCGCCGCAGCGGGAACGAACTGGCGCTCGCCGTCACCGCCGCCTTCACCTCGGCTGTCGAGGAACTGGACGGACTGAGCCACGATCTCGACCTTCGACCGCTTAGACCCGTCCTGCGCTTCCCAGGACGACCAGTCGAGCCGACCGTCAACGCCCACGCGCCGACCCTTTGCGAGGTGCTGGTTGAGCACGTCTGCTTGATTTCCAAAGACCTTCACGTCGAAGAAGTTCGGCTTGTCGATCCAGTTGCCCGTGTCGTCTTTCTGGCGGCCATTGACCGCCACACCGAGCTTGAGAACCGCGGTTCCCGACGGCAGATGCGCGAGCTCGGGGTCTCTGGTCAGACGACCGACGATCGTGACGCGATTGATGTCTCCAGCCATGTTTTACTCCTCCTCCGAACGGGTGTTCGTCTCAGCATAGGCGGGTTCGGGGACGGACTCGGTCACGGAAATGGGCTCCGGCTCGGGCGGGGGAGCGGACGTCCCGCCTTCGATTCGCCGCACAGCGAGGTGGCGCATGACGCCGTCAGTGATCCGGAGGATGCGCGAGAGCTCCGCGAGCGTCTCCGGGTCGGCATCGAAGTTCAGGAGGTGATAGGAGCCCTCGCTCTTGTGGTTGATCTCGTAGGCGAGGCGCCGCCGTCCCCAGGCGTTGTGCCCCACCCATTTGCCATTCGACTTCTCGACGAGCTCGCGTGCACGCTTGATGATCTCGTCCTGCCGCCCTTCGGGCAGCTCGGCGTCGAGCATCAGCAAAATTTCATATGCAACCAACACTGTTTCCCGAGACCTCCCTTCCTTTGGTCTGAATCGGCCTCACCGGCTGGCACCGTTCGGGAAAGGACGGCGCGATGGCGAGGCAGGAAGCGGCGGCCAGTGTAGCATCGCCGCCATGAGACGCCCGCTCCCGTGGCTGCTCGGCGGGTTCGCGGTGCTCGGCTTCCTACGCCGGCGACGAGAGGCACCGATCACGGCCGGCGACCCACGCGCAGCGGAGCTGCGCCGCAAGCTGGCGGAATCTCGCTCGATCGTCGAGGAGCGCGACGAGTTCGAGGCCGCGGAGCTCACCGTCGATCAGGCCGAGCCGGCGCCCGAGGACCCGGAGACTCGCCGTCGCGCCGTCCATGATGCCGGCCGCGCGACCGTCGAGCGGATGCACGGCGACCGCTAGCGGCGCAGCACCGCCGCGGGCTCCGCGAGGAGGACTGCGGCGGCGGCGACGAGCACCGTGGTCCCGCCCGGAGGAAGGTCGGCGTAGTACGCGATCGTGATCCCGGCGAGCACCGAGGCGAGCCCAATGCCCATGGCGAGGAACATCGTCGAACGCATACTCCACGCGACACGACCGGCGGCCACCACGGGCAGGACCATCAGCGCGGCGATCAGCAGGATGCCGACGACGCGCATCGAGACGGCGATCGTCACCGCTGCGAGCCCCGCGGTCAGCGCGTTGAGCCAACCGACCGGCAGACCGGCTACGCGAGCGCCCTCCTCGTCGACCACGACGGCAACGAGCGCGCGGTAGAGAAGCGCGATCACCGCCAGTGCGGCAGCGCCGAGTGCAGCGATCACGACCAGGTCGCCCCGCGTGACCGTCAGGATCGATCCGAAGAGGAACTGGAACAGATTGACGTTCAGCGCGCCTGCCGCGGATACGAGCACCACTCCGCCGGCGATCCCTGTGTAGAAGACGAGCGCAAGCGCCTGATCTCCCGCGGCGCCACGGCGAGTACGCAGAGCCTCGATCGTCAGCGCGCCGACGATGGAGACGATCAGAGCGGTGAGGACGAGCGGCAGGTCGAGCAGGTACCCGAGCGCAACGCCTGCGAACGCAACGTGGCCGATTCCGTCACCGATCAGGCTCAGGCGCCGCTGGACCAGGAAGAAGCCGACCGCAGGCGCGAGCAGGCCGACCACGATGCCGGCCGCGAAGGCCAAGCGCATGAACTCGAGCTCAAGCATGAGCGTGAGACGGGTCGTGCCAGAGCTCGGGCAGGTCCTTGGGCGGCCCGTCGTAGACGAGCTCGCCCCGCACGAGGATGATCCGCTCGACGAACCGCTCGACCGCGCCGAACTCGTGCGACACGTAGAGGATGGTCACGTCGAGCTCGCGGTGCAGCCGCTCCAGCAGGGCACCCAGCGACTCCTGGCTCTCCACGTCGACGCCGGTCGTCGGCTCGTCGAGCACGAGCAGTTCGGGCTCTGCCGCCAACGCTTTGGCGATGAACGCGCGTTGCTGCTGCCCTCCCGACAGGGCCGACAGGCGCCGCTCGGCCAGAGGGAGGAGACCGACTCGATCGATCGCATCGAGCACCGCGTCGCGGTCGCTCCGGCTGAGTGGACCAATCAGCCGGGTCCGTGGAACCCTTCCCGCGGAGACGAGCTCGCGCACGGTCAGAGGCGCGTCGACGCCTGCTTGCGCGCGCTGAGCGAGGTAGCCGAGCCGCTCGGCACGCAGCTCGACGCGGCCCGCGTCGGGTTGCTCTAGCCCGAGGACGAGCCGGACCAGCGTCGTCTTGCCGCCTCCGTTGGGGCCGGCGATCGCGACGAACTCTCCTCGGTCGATCTCGAGCGAGACGTCTCGAAGCACTGGTGGACCGTGGCCGTACGCAAAGGAGACGTGGTCGAGGCGGACGGTCAGCGGCATCCGAGGGCGCGCCGCAGCGCGACCAGATTCTGTCGCATGACGGAGAGGTAGTCGGCTCCGCGCGCCTGCTGCGCCGGGGTCAGCCCTTCGATCGGATTGAGGACAGCGGTCCGTGCCCCCACCTCGCGGGCGACGGTCTCTGCGAGCCGTGGCGAGACCAGCGTCTCGAAGAAGACGGTCGTCGCATGCGTGCGGCGCAGCAGCTTGACGACGCCTGCCAGATCCTTGGGGCTCGGTTCCGCTTCCGGTTCGAGTCCGGTGATCGAGACCTGGGTCAGGTCGTAGCGCTGAGCGAGATAGCCGAACGCGGCATGGCTCGTCACGATCTCCCGGCGCGCGCACTGCGCAAGGCCGGTTCGATAAGCGCGGTCGAGCCGGCGCAAGTCGGCGACCAGCGCTTCGGCGCGGCCAGGCGCGTGCAGGACGGTCCCGATCCGCTCGACCATCCGGCTGAACAGGATCGGGTCGAGCCACACATGTGGGTCCGCGCTCAGACCCTGCTCGCCGGTCGTGTTCGGACGCAGCGGAAGTCCGGCGAGCAGGTCTACGACCGTTCCGCGTGCGTCTTTCACCGCGGCTGAGACCGCCGGCTGAAAGCCGTGACCGAGATAGAGGACAACGTCTGCTTGGTCGAGCTCTGCGACGCTGCTCGGCGCGAGCTCGAAGTCGTGCGGTTCGGCTCCGGGTGGCGTCAGATTCTCCACCTGAACGGCTTCCCCGCCGACTCGCTCTGCGGCATACGCGAGCGGGTAGAAGGCCGCGACAACCGAGGTGCGGTTTGGAGCCGCACTCGAGCCTGCTCCGCATCCCACTGCCGTGACCACCAACAGCAGAATGAGAACGATTCTCGAAATCATGCTCGGGACGATACACTGCGTGCAATGCGTTGGGCTAGTCATGCGTTCGAGTCCCTGGCCGAGGCCGGCTACCGCCGGGGCGGCGCGAGGCATGCGGTCGTCGAGTTGCTCGGCCGTCAGAACTGCTGTATGAGCGCGCAGGAGATCTTCGACTCGCTCCGCCGCGCGCGGCGGCCAGTCGGAATCGCATCCGTCTATCGCGCGCTCGAGACCCTTGCCGACCTGCGGCTCGTGAAGCGGATCGATGCGGGCGACGGCGTCGCGCGCTACGAGTCGTCACAACCGGACGGCGACCATCACCACCACCTCGTCTGCCGGGACTGCGGGAAGGTCGAGGCGTTCAGCGATGCTCGCCTCGAGCGTGCGATCGACAAGATCGCCGGCGGTCTCGGCTATGCGGTCGAGGAGCACGAGGTCGTGCTCACGGGCGCCTGCGCCGAGTGCGCTTAGGGTCCGAGGAAGGCTTTCGCCCCGGCTGCGAGTCCGCGCGCGACCTTCAGTTGGTACGCGTTTGACTCGAGCAGCCGGCGTTCGCGTGGGTTCGTCATGAAGCCGGTCTCGACGAGGATTGCCGGCACGTTTGCCCAGTTGAACCCGGTCAGGTCGGATCGAGGGACGAGGCCGAGGTTGCGCGCGCCCGTCTGACGAACGACCTCAGCCTGCACCTTTCCCGCCGCTCGGCGGCTGCTCGCGTAGATGTCGTCGGTCCAGCCGCGACGGAATGCGGGATAGAGCGTGTGCACGCCGTGTCTCGACGAGTCCGCCGAACCGTCGGCGTGGATGCGCACCATCAACGCCGCGTGTCGGAGGTTGCAGAACCGGGCGCGCGCGATGTTCCCGCCGGCGTATCCGGGCGCGGTACGGGTCATGGCGACGCGGTAGCCGTCCCGCTCGAGAAGCGCGCGCGTCCGCTGCGCAATCGCGAGCGCGACAGATGCCTCGCCGGGAGCGCCGCCGCCGTCCTTGATCTTCCGCTGCGTCGACTCCGGCCCGATCGGCTCGGTGGCGGCGTTCGCGAGCAGGTCGTGGCCCGGATCGATCGCGACCGTCGGCGTTGACGGTGACGGGCTCGCCGCGGCGACCACGCTCG
>Ga0184612_10000385_pt1 | contig 20518 bp, 18 predicted proteins | sample PLM3_60_coex_FD_133163 | JGI IMG/M metagenome (GOLD analysis project Ga0184612, IMG submission 133163) | Groundwater sediment microbial communities from an aquifer in East River, Colorado, USA - PLM3_60_coex | ecosystem: Environmental > Terrestrial > Soil > Riparian zone | place: USA: East... | reverse complement strand
CGCCGCGACCGCGGTCCTGGCCGAGGGGGGCACGCTCGACGGCGTGGCTTCGGACACGATGCTCGCCGCGTACCTCCTGGACCCGGCGGCCGCGAGCTTCGAGCTGCAGCCACTCGGCGAGCAGTACCTCGGGACCGACGTCCTGGGCTCTCCGTCGGAGGAGGTTGAGGGCCAGCTGTTCGGGGAGTCGTGGCGGACCACGGCCGCGGAGGCGGCTGCGGTGGCGCTCCTGGCGCCGGTGCTGGCGGAACGCGTCGACCGTGCGGGTCTGCGCGAGCTGCTCGACGAGGTCGAGCTCCCATTGTCCTCGGTCCTGGCGCGGATGCAGGCCAACGGCGTCGCGCTCGACGTGGCGTACCTCGAGGACATGGCCGAGGGGGTGCGCGACAAGATGGCGACCCTGACGGCCGAGATCTATCGCCATGCGGGCGAGGAGTTCAACCTCAACTCACCGCCGCAGCTGCGCGAGATCCTCTACGACAAGCTCGGCCTGTCGCCGGGCAAGCGGACCCCGAAAGGACAGCTCTCGACGGACGCGAGCGTGCTCGAGAAGCTCCGCGACGCCCATCCGATCGTGGACGCGATCCTGTCGTGGCGCGAGCTCGACAAGCTGAACTCGACCTACCTGGAGGCGCTGCCGCGACAGGTCGATCCGCGCGACGGGCGGGTGCACACGACGTTCAACCAGACCGGTGCCGCGACGGGGCGCCTGTCCTCGACGAACCCGAACCTGCAGAACATCCCGGTCCGAGGTGAGCTCGGCCGCCAGATCCGCCGAGCGTTCATCCCCGGTTCGCCAGATGAGATCCTGCTCGTCGCCGACTACTCGCAGATCGAGCTTCGGATCCTCGCACACCTCTCGGGCGACGAAGGCCTCAAGGCGGCGTTCGACTCGGGCGCGGACATCCACACGGCGACCTCGGCGCGGGTGTTCGGCCTGCCCGAGGACCAGGTCGATCCCGCTACCCGGAGCCGAGCCAAAGCCATCAACTTCGGCTTGGCGTACGGGATGAACGCCTGGGGACTCGCGACGCGACTCGAGATCACCGCCGACGAGGCGCAGGAGTTCATCGACGCGTACTTCGAGAGCTTCCCGCAGATCCGCGAATACCTCGACCGCCAGGTGGCTAGGGCCGCCGCCGAGGGGTTCACCGAGACGATCCTCGGCCGGCGCCGTTACATCCCCGAACTCCAGGCCTCGAACCCACGTGTCCGTGACATGGGACGGCGGATGGCGCTCAACGCGCCGATCCAGGGGAGCGCGGCCGACGTGTTCAAGCTCGGGATGCTTCGAGTGGATGAGGCGCTGCAAGCGTCCGCTCTCGAGTGCCGCATGCTCCTCACGGTCCACGACGAGCTCGTCTTCGAAGTCGCCGAGGCGCGGGTGCAGGAGGCGGCCGCGCTCGTGAAGCGCGAGATGGAGTCGGCGTACCAGCTCACGGTGCCGCTCCGAGCCGACATCGGCTGGGGGTCCAACTGGGCCGAAGCCGTCCCGGCCGGCCACTAGGCCGTCCCAAAGGGCCTCTCGATGCGTCGCGACGAGTGCGTGGGCTGCGTAGGTCTGCGTACGCGGGCTCGGTGGAAATGGGGTTCTGGACTCTCTGTTGGCTACTTACCCTGAAGTAGCACGAGCCCCGTAGGGCCCTTGCACCTGGAGCGTCTGGATGGGTCCCCATCATCTCGGTTCTGAACACGACTTCGGGCGCCGCCTGGAGCTGACCCGCGGTCGCCTACGAGGCTCGCGGCATCGACCGTCACATCAAGACGGCGCGGCCGCCGTCGAGTTCGCCCTCATCCTTCCTCTCCTGCTGCTGCTCTTGTTCGGCATGATCGAGTTCGGGCGCGTGTACAGCCAGCTCCAGGTCTACCAGGGAGGAGCCGGGAGGCGGCCCGGTGCGCGTCCGTGCAGGCAGGTGGGTTCACGGACTGCGACGTCTACGACACGCTCGTCGCCCACCTCGGGACGTACACCCCACCTGCTGAATCAGATGTGTCCGTCACGGTCGTTGATGGGGCGGGGAATCCCCTCGGGACTCATGCACGAATTCGACGGTCGGCCAGAACGTCGAAGTGAGCTGGGGTCAGGAGTTCGAGCTCGACGTCGCGTTCTGGAAGGCAACCACGATCACTCGCGAGATCGAGGGGGTGTTCCGATGCGAATGATGCAGCGCCTTCGCCGGGAACAGGACGGCGCCGTCGTGGTGATCGTCGCGGTGTCCCTCGTGGTCATGATCGGGATGGCGGTGCTCAAAGTGGACCTCGGACGAATGGTGGCCGTTCGGCGATCGATGGTCCGCGCCGCGGATTCGGGCAGTGCTCGCCGCCGCCCAGCAGTGCGCGATGGCCAACGGCGAGGACGCCGCGATGGCGGCTGCCGATGTGAACGCCGGGCTGAACGAGTCCGGCGTGGTGCAAGCGGCGTGGCAGATCGACGCGGACGAATGTGACGACAACGCCCTGGATGGACTCTACGGGGTGCACGCCGGCTACGAGCAGGACATGGAGATGTTCTTCGCGCCGATCTTCGGGATCGACTCGACGATCGTGGCCGGGCAGGCGACGGGCGTCTGGGGCCCCGCGCAGAATGCCTCACTCACGCCGATCACCGTGGACCTCGACACCCTGACCGGGTGCGGTATCCGGCTGGACCCGGATGGCAACGGAACCCAGCCCTGCACGCTCGAGTACGCGAAGGAGACCTTGCAGAATCCCCGGTGGGGGGAGCTCGATCTCGAGCACTGGGGCGAGGAGTTCGCCGCGGACGACCCCAGCGCCTGCCACGTGAGCGCGAGCGACCTGAGCGACGCCATCGAAGGCGGCGGGGTGGCGACCGCGCCCGACGTGCCGATGCCGACGTGGGCCTGCCTGGACAACGGGCTCGCCGACTCGGTTTGGGAGGGGATGGAGGGCCGCTACCTGACGTTCCCGGTGATGGATCTCGCCACGTCCACGGGAGAAGAGGTTCCGAACAACGACTCCGCGGACGCCGACGATGATTGCACTGGCGCGGACATCCCCGATCTCCAGTCGCGGGGCCACGATTGCGAGATCGACACCGCGCACATCGTGGGGTTCGTGTGCCTGTTCATCTCCGACGTCAGCAAGCACGGTTCGGACCTCACGGTCCAGGCGGAGTGGCGTGGCGCCTGTACGAGCGGTGGGATCCCGTGCCTGCCCGATTCGGAGTGCTTCGACTTCGGGGTCCACGCAGTCCGTCTGGTCGACTAGGCAGCCCGTTCGGGCACGTTCCGGCGGGTCAGGCAGGCACCTGATCCATGCGAGGCAACGCGAGCTCCGCGACGGCCCGTTGCGACCTCCACGTAGTCGTCCCGCTCGGCGAAGAAGGACAGGAAGATCGACAGGTAATGATCGCCCGAGAGCACGCACAACCGACGCGTCTCAACGTCGATCACCGCCCGGTCACCCAGCCCGCGGATCCTCTCGGCCGTTGGGCTGGTCGTGCACAGCTCAAACCCGCTGCGCGGGACGACCGAGATCTGAAGATGAGCCTGCTCAGCCGGGTCGGTGTCGCCCTCCCAAACGCATGACGGTTGATCGGGCGACGGAGGTGGCTGCAGGCTGTTGATCCAGTCTAAGCCCGTTGCCTCGGCGAGCTCGTCGAGCGTCACCAGTGCGCACGCCGGGTACTGCTCCAGATCAACCTCGACGGCGCCAGTGGAGCCGGTCACGCCCGTCGTGGCCGTCGCTCCGGTGGTTCCAGTGGAGGCGGTCACGCCCGTCGCTCCAGTGTTTCCGGCGCTGCCGCTCGTTCCGCTGGTGCCCGTGTCTAAGGCCGGCCCGTTCTCACTCCCTTCATCGCCGCCGCAGGCAACGAACGCCAGGCAAACGAAGCGCCGGCTACCCCCAACCGCCGTCCGCTCCTCATGCTGACATCCCTCCAGAGGTCGCCGATGGTCCCGCGACGATATCTCCTCCCCAAGACGGCCAACAACGAAACAGGTCGGCCGCCCCCCTCGTTGACGGCGTTTCCGCTGCTCACCTACCATCCCTGAGCCGTTCCGGCGCGATCGCGCCTCGGGGATCCCAAGGACCGCGGTTGAGCGCCTGTGCGGCAGGAGGAGATGGTCGAGATCGATACGGCGAGCGAGACGCGGGACTTCACCCCAGAGGAGCTGCGTGAGGCGATCGAGGCGTCGCTGCGCGACTTCCAGGACGGGGACATCCTCGAGGGCACGGTCGTGAAGATCGACCGCGACGAGGTTCTGCTTGACATCGGCTACAAGTCGGAGGGGGTCATCCCCACCAAGGAACTGTCGATCCGGCACGATGTCGAGCCGAGCCAGGTCGTGAGCGTCGGCGACAAGGTCGAGGCCCTCGTGCTCCAGAAGGAGGACAAGGAGGGCCGGCTGATCCTGTCGAAGAAGCGGGCCCAGTACGAGCGGGCCTGGGGCAGGATCGAAGAGGTGATGCAGTCGGGCGGCACGATCAAGGGTCCAGTTATCGAGGTCGTCAAGGGCGGCCTCATCCTGGACATCGGTCTGCGAGGCTTCCTCCCGGCATCGCTGGTGGACCTTCGCCGGGTCCGCGACCTCACCCAGTTCGTAGGCACCGAGCTCGAGGCCAAGATCATCGAGCTCGACCGCAATCGGAACAACGTGGTGCTGTCGCGACGCGCATTCCTGGAGGAGTCGCAGAGCGAGGGCCGCAAGAAGTTCCTGGAGTCGCTCCAGAAGAGCGAGCGCCGCAAGGGCACCGTCTCGTCGATCGTCAACTTCGGCGCGTTCGTCGATCTCGGCGGCGTCGACGGTCTCGTGCACGTCTCTGAGCTCTCGTGGAAACACGTCGATCATCCAAGCGAGATCGTGCAGGTCGGTCAGGAGGTCGAGGTCGAGGTGCTCGACGTGGACCTCGAGCGCGAGCGCGTGTCGCTCAGCCTCAAGGCCACGCAGGAAGACCCGTGGAAGGAGTTCGAGCGCAAGTTCTCGGCCGGCGAGATCACCGACGGTCAGGTCACCAAGCTCGTTCCGTTCGGTGCCTTCGTACGCGTGGCAGCGGGGATCGAGGGCCTCGTGCACATCTCGGAGATCGCCGACCAGCACATCGATTCCCCCGAATCGGTCCTGTCGGTCGGCGACCAGGTACGCGTGAAGGTCATCGAGGTCGACGTCCCGCGTCGTCGGGTCAGCCTGTCGATGCGGCAGGTCGGCGGCGCCATGCCGACCCCCGCGACCGAGATCGAGGAAGAAGAAGCGTCGAAGCCCATCGCGCCGACGGCTGAGGTTGCATCAGAGTCGGTCGCGACTTCGGCCTCGGAGGCGCAGCTCGATTCAGCAGCCGCTGTGATCGCTCCGTCGGAGGCCGCCACCGAAGGTGGCGCAGAGTTGGCCGCTTCCGCGACCGTCTCCGCGGATAAGGCCGAGGCGGAGTCTCCGAGCGGGGCCTCGTCGACGCTAGAGACCGAGGCAAGCACGGACGATGCCGTCGACGGCGCCCCCGAGGGGACTTCTGCCGAGGCTTCGGACGAGGAGACTGCCGCCGAGGCTCCAGTTGAGGAGACATCAGCCGCAGAGGAAGCGACCGAGGAGGACATCTCGCTCGAGGCGATCCTCGAGGACCTGAAGCGGCGCGAAGGCCGCGCCGAGTAGCTCGTGCTGCTCGTCGGCCTGACGGGCGGGATCGGCTCAGGCAAGTCGACGGTCGCCCATCTGTTGGAGAAGCGCGGCGCCGTGGTGTTCGACGCGGACGTCATCGCGCGCGAGGTGGTCGAACCCGGCACCCCCGGCCACTCCGCCGTGGTCGAGTGCTTCGGCGCCAACGTACTCGCCCCCGGATGAGAGCTCGACCGAGATGCGCTCGCGAGCATCGTCTTCGCAGACCCGGCGGCGCGCCGCGACCTCGAGGCGATCGTGCATCCTGAGGTCCGTCGTCTGTTCGCCGAGGGGAGCAAGGCGTACCGGGACACGAACCGCGTGGTCGTGTTCAGTGCCCCGTTGCTCGTCGAGACCGGCATGCACACGGCCTTCGACGTGCTGATCGTCCTTTCGACTCGTGTGGAGACGCAGGTCGATCGGCTGATGCGCGATCGCGGGATGTCCGAGGACGCCATCCTCGCTCGGATCGCGGCGCAGGCTCCGATGGAAGCCAAGGCCGAGGTCGCCGACGTACTCCTGCCCAACGAGGGCGATCTGGACGGACTGCGAGAGGAGGTCGATCGAGTCTGGGCCGATCTCGTCGCGCGGGCGACGAGCTGAAACCTCTCGTCGCTATCCTGTCCCGGTGATCTACGGAGCGGTCTTCTTCGACGCTGGCGAAACCCTCGTGCATCCGCATCCGACGTTCCCCGACCTGTTCGCCCAGATCCTCGCGCGCGAAGGCTACGAGGTCACCCCCGAGACCATCCGCGAGCGCGGTCACGTCGTGTTCGATCGCTTCCGCCAGGCGGCGGAGGCCGACGAGCTGTGGACGACTTCACCCGAGCGTTCGCACCGCTTCTGGAATGACGTGTACAGCATCTTCCTGCGCGAGCTCGACATCCCCGATACGAACGGGCTCATCGACGTCGTCTACGGCGAGTTCACGGACTCCGCCAACTACCGGGTGTTCGACGACGTCCCGCCGGTGCTCCAGCGGCTGCGGGACGCCGGATACGTGCTCGGGGTGATCTCGAACTTCGAGGAATGGCTCGAGCGGCTGCTTGGCGAGCTCGGCGTCCGGACGTATTTCCCCGTTCGTGTCATCTCGGGGATCGAGGGCATGGAGAAGCCGGACCCGCGCATCTTCCGGCTCGCGATGGAGCGAGCGGGGGTCAGTCCCGATCGTTCCGTCTACGTGGGAGACAACCCGGAGTTCGACGTCGATCCGGCCCTCGCGGTCGGCATGTTCCCGGTGCTCATCGACCGGCGCGACCGGTTCCCCGACGCCCCGGGGACCAGGATCACCTCGATGGCCGAGCTGCCCCTCGTACTGGGGATCGAGGGATGACGCAGGAACACACGTACACCGTGGAGGAGGCGGACGCCCTGGTGCCCGAGCTCGCCGAACGGCTGGTCCGGATCCAGGCCGCGCGTCAGGTCCTGCTCCGGGAGGCGAAGCTCGTTCGTGAGCGTGTGGTGGCGGACGGCGGGGGAGCGGATGCCGGCCGCGAGTACTGGGATTCCACGGCACTGCTCCGCACCGAGCTCGAACGGCTGGCCGAGCAGGACATCCTGCTGCGCGATCCCGAGACCGGGTTGGTGGACTTCCCGGCAGAGCGTGACGGGCAGCGCGTCTTCCTGTGCTGGCGCCTCGGTGAGGAGCGTGTGGCGCACTGGCATCCGCTCGACACCGGCTTCTCGGGCCGTCGTCCGCTGTGACCGTCCGGGCCAGGGTCGCCGTCTTGGGGGCGTCCGCCCAGGAGCCGCCGCCCGGCATCGGTGTGGTCGAGGGATCGGTCGATCTCGCGTTCGCAGACTCGGTTCCGGAGCTCGCCGCGGTGCTCCCGGGTTCGGACGTCGTGATCGCCTGGCGGAACCGGCGCGAACTCTTGGCCGGGGCCTGGGAGCACGCGGGTGACCTCCGCTGGATCCAGTCGGCCTCGGCCGGCGTGGACGGGCTCCTGTTCCCCGAGCTCGCACAGAGCCACGTCGTGTTGACCAACGCCCGAGGCGTCTTCGAGGATCCCATCGCAGAGTACGTCGTGGGACTCATGCTCCTGTTCGCGAAGGGTTTGGTCGGTGTGCTCGATGGGCAGCGAGCGCGAGAGTGGCGCCATCGCGACACCGAGCCGCTTGAGGGCAAACGGGTGCTCGTCGTCGGAGCGGGTTCCATCGGCAAGGCGATCGGCCGCCGATGTTCGGCCCTCGGCATGCAGGTGCGCGGGGTCGCGAGGTCGGCTCGGGCCGATGACGAGGTGTTCGCCTCGGTGGCCGCCGTCGGCGAGCTCGGCGGCGAGCTCGGATGGGCCGACTACGTCGTGAACGCGTTGCCCGCGACCGCGGAGACGCGCCACCTCTTCGACGCCGCAGCGTTCGCGAAGATGAACCCCTGGGCACGGTTCGTGAACGTGGGTCGTGGGAGCACGGTGGACGAGTCAGCGTTGACCCGCGCACTCCAACGGGGAGCGATCGCGGGAGCCGCGCTCGACGTGTTCGAACACGAGCCGCTCCCGAGAAGGAGCCCGTTGTGGGGCATGCCGAACGTGATCGTCTCCCCGCACGTCTCGGGGAACGCCGCCGGCTGGCGTGAGGCGGTCGTCGAGCTGTTCGTCGACAACCTGCGGCGGTACCTGCTCGGCCGGCCGCTGCGCAACGTCGTCGACAAGGTCCGCGGATACGTTCCTTCGTGACGCGGTAGCCTTCGCGCGTGACCGAGCAGGCGATCGCCGTCACCGGACTCCGCAAGACCTACGGGGATCTCGAGGCCGTGGGGGGGATCGATCTTTCGATCCAGACCGGTGAGGTCTTCGCGCTCCTCGGCCCCAACGGCGCCGGCAAGACCACGACCGTCGAGATCCTCGAGGGGTACCGTGAGCGGACGGCCGGGGAGGTCTCCGTGCTCGGGTTCGACCCCGCGCGCCGGTCCCGCGAGATGCGCAAACGGATCGGGATCGTGCTGCAGTCAACGGGCGTGGACCCGTACCTGACCGTCCGAGAGACCGTCGCTCTGTACGCGGGCTACTACCCGTCGCCTCGCAACGTCGACGAGGTCGTCGAGCTCGTCGGACTGCGCGAGAAGAGCTCTGCGCGCGTCATCAAGCTCTCCGGCGGACAACAGCGGCGCCTCGACGTTGCGGTCGCGCTCGCGGGCGATCCCGAACTGCTGTTCCTGGACGAGCCGACGACCGGGTTCGACCCGGGCGCGCGCCGGAACGCCTGGGAGATCGTCCGGAACCTGACGGCACTGGGCAAGACCGTGTTCCTTACCACCCACTACATGGACGAAGCACAGCACCTCGCGAACCGCGTCGCCGTGATCGCGAAGGGTCAGATCGTCGCCGAGGGGCCGCCGTCCACGCTCGGCGGGCGGCACCTGGCCGAGACCCTGATCCGGTTCCGCCGTCCCGCGGGCGAACTCCCGCAGGCCATCGCCTCGCTCGCGTCCGTGGCAGGCGAGGAGGTCGAGCTGAAGGTCGCCGACGCCACCCGGACCCTGCACGAGCTCACATCCTGGGCCGTCCAGCGGGGGATCGACCTCGAAGGCCTGCAGGTGCTGCGGCCGACGCTGGAAGACGTCTACCTCCAGCTCACCGGAAGCGAGGCGGGGACCGAGTGAGCGACGCCGGACTCCTCGCAGCGCAGGTCCGTACGACGAACCGAGCGTTCTGGCGGAACCCCGCGTCTGCGTTCTTCACCTTCGCGTTCCCCCTGATGTTCCTCGTGATCTTCACCTCGCTCCTCGGGAGCGGGCGGACGGAGGTCGATCCCGGCATCTTCATCGACCAGGCCAACTACTTCGTCGCCGCGATGGCCGCATTCGCCGTGATCTCGGCCACGTACACGAACCTCGCGATCAGCGTCACGTTCATCCGCGATGCCGGCATCCTCAAACGAACCCGCGGCGCGCCGTTGCCCGGAGGTATCTACCTTTCCGGCCGGGTGATCCACGCGATGTTGATCACTCTCCTGCTCGTCGTGATCACGACCGCGTTCGGGGTCGCCTTCTACGACGCCGACGTGCCGACGGGCGCTCTCCTTGGGCAGTACCTCTTGACGGTGATCGTGGGCGCGATGGCGTTTTCGGCGCTCGGGCTCGCGACCACCGCGATCGTGCCGAACGCTGAGGCCGCGCCTGCGATCGTCAACGCGATCATCCTGCCGCTGCTGTTCCTTTCGGGGATCTTCATCCCCCTCGAGCCCGACGCACCCAAGTGGATGAAGGCCGTTGGCGACATCTTCCCCGTGAAACACTTCGCCGAGGCGATGCTCGGGTCCTTCTACGGCCCGCCGCTCCCGTTCCAATGGTCCGATGTTCTGATCATCGCGGCCTGGGGCATCGCAGGGTTGGTCGCGGCGATCATCTTCTTCTCATGGGAGCCACGGAAGTGAGCCGGCGGGGGACGGGCATACGTAGGGACGGGTGGTGCTAGTCTCCGCCGACCGGCGCGGAGTGGCGCCGCTCCATCAACCAGGGGGTTCCAGGATGCGGAAAGTGCTTACGATCCTCGCCCTCACCGGCCTGCTGCTCGCAGCCTGTGCAGAGGACGACCCGACCGTCGGCGGCGAGACCGGTGGCGCGTTTCCCGCCACGGGCACCACCGGCGAGACCGCCCCTACCGGACCAACCACCGCGGCCACGGCCGCCGACTGCGCCACCGCCAACGCCGACGCGTTCGAGTCTGCGGGAACGCTCACCGTGGCCACGGGGACCCCGGCGTTCCCGCCGTGGTGGGAGGGCGGTGAGGTCGATGGCTCCGAGTTCGAGTTCAACGACCCTGCCAAGGGGCAGGGCTACGAGGGCGCCGTCATCGCCGACCTCACGTCCCGTCTCGGGTTCTCGTTCCCGGACCAGGTGACCTTCGTGCCGATCGGCTTCAACAAGTCGTTCGCGCCCGGCCCGAAGGACTTCGACTTCGTCCTCCAGCAGATCTCCTACCTGCCCGAGCGCGACGAGGCGGTCGACTTCAGCGAGAGCTACTACGACGCCGAGCAGGCGGTCGTGACGACGAAGGGATCGCCGATCGACGGTGCAACGTCCATCGCCGATCTGGCGGACGCGACCCTCGGCGCACCGATCGGCACCACGAGTCTCGCCGTGATCGAGGACGTCATCCAGCCGAGCGTGGAGCCGGCTGTCTACGACGACCTCGCTGGCGCGATCCAAGATCTGAAGAACGGCTCGATCGATGGCGTGGTCGTCGATCTCCCCAGCGCGTTCTTCATCACCGCCGTTCAGCTCGACAAGGGTGTCATCGTCGGGCAGATCCCCACCGAAGAGGTCCCCGAGTACTTCGGCATGGTGTTCGAGACGGGCAGCCCCCTCGTCGAGTGTGTGAACCTCGGGCTCCAGGAGATGAAGGCCGACGGCACGCTCGACGCGCTCGAACAGGAGTGGCTTGCCGACGCGACGGACGTGCCGGTCCTGACGTAGCCCCCTCGTGGCGCTGACCCCGCAGGGAGCACCGGCACCGGCCACGGGGCTTCCAGGGGGTCCGCCCCTGCCCGAGGGCGATCGCGGCTCCAAGATCCTCGGCCCGTTGCGCGCGGAGGGTGCCCGTGGTGTCGTGATCGCCGTCGTCAGCACGCTCGTCTTCTTCAGCGTGCTCGTGCTGGTCGTCGTCAACTCCTCCGGCTGGCCGCTGATCAAGGAGTCGTTCTTCGACGGCGAGGTCTTCGCGGAGGCCTTCCCGAAGGTCCTCGAGAAGTTCTGGCGCAACGTGTTCATCTTCTGCGTGGCCGAGGTGTTCGTCCTCATCGTGGCGATGATCATCGCGGTGCTCCGGAGCCTGTCGGGGCCGGTGTTCACACCCCTCCGCGTCCTCGCGGCCGCGTACACGGACCTGTTCCGAGCCGTTCCCACCATCCTGGTGATCGCTCTGCTGGGCTTCGGGGCGCCCGCGCTGCAGATCAAGGGTGTTCCGAGATCGGACGTCTTCTGGGCGATCGTGGCGCTCGTCCTCGTGTACTCGGCGTACGTGGCCGAGGTGTATCGGGCCGGCATCGAGTCGGTACACCCCTCGCAGGTGGCCTCGGCCAGGGCGCTCGGCCTCAGCCGGCGGAAGACGTTGCGGTTCGTGGTGATCCCGCAAGCGGTTCGGCGTGTCATCCCGCCCCTGCTGAACGACTTCATCGGGCTCCAGAAGGACTCGGCGCTCGTCGCATTCCTCGGCTACAGGGAAGCCCTCCGCGAATCCCAGATCATCCAGGCGGAGCACTTCGACTTCACGCCGTACGTCGCGTTGGCGCTCGTCTACGTCGTGATAACGATCCCGCAGGCGCGGTTCGTCGACTGGCTCGTCGCGAGGGATCGGCGCCGGCGTCAGGTCGGAGCGACGCTGTGAGCTCGCAGGCCAACGGCGCGGTCGCACTCCGGATCGAGGATCTGCACAAGTCCTTCGGCAAGCTCGAGGTGTTGAGGGGCATCGACCTGGAAGTGGACGAGCACGAGGTGGTGGGGCTTATCGGCGCGTCGGGTTCGGGCAAGTCCACGCTCCTGCGGTGCGTGAACCTGCTCGAACCGATCGACCGTGGCCGCATCCTCATCGAGGGCGACGAGATCACGGCGCGTGGCGTGGACGTGAACAGGATACGCCAGCGCATCGGGATCGTGTTCCAGGCGTTCAACCTGTTCCCCCACATGAGCGTGATCCGAAACGTCACGCTCGGACCCATCGAGGCCCTCGGCGCATCCCGGGGCCAGGCGGAGGGCCTGGCGACCGAGCTCCTGGAGCGCTTCGGGCTGGCAGACAAGCGCGATGACTACCCCGACCGGCTCTCGGGCGGGCAGCAGCAACGGGTCGCGATCGTTCGGGCTCTCGCGATGAAGCCGGACGTCGTGTTGCTCGACGAGGTCACGAGCGCGCTCGACCCCGAGCTCGTGGCCGAGGTCCTGAACGTGATCCGTGAGCTCGCGGCGGGCGGCATGACGATGGTGATCGCCACCCACGAGATGGGGTTCGCCCGCGACATCGCCAACCGGGTCTGCTTCCTGGACGACGGCGTGATCCTCGAGCAGGGTCCACCCGACCGGATCTTCACGGCGCCCGAGCAGGAGCGGACGCAGCGATTCCTCCAAAGCATCATCGATGCCGGCCGGATGTAGCCCCTCGGGGGCAGAACTACGCGCGCGACGTCCGAATGGCATCGATCACGTCGAGCGCCCACCCGTGGTGTGCGACGTCCTCCGGATCGGGGAGCGCGTCCAGCGCGAACCACTCGGCATCGCGGACGTTCCCGCCCAACACCAACGTGGGTTGGTCCGGCAGCTCGACGTGATGATGGAACGTGAGGTGCCACGCCCCGTTGCCGAAGACTCGATGTGATCGAGCGTTGGCTTGCCACCGACGAGGCCCACCTGCTCCGTAAGGATGCGCCGTACCCCTTCGGTCGGGTGCTCGAGATGCTGAAGGAAATCGTCGGGCAAGAACCAGCCTTCCTGACCGTCGTACCTCGTCGTGTCGCGATACCGCGTCATGAGGACGTTTCCACCCGAGAACACGGCAACGTCAGCGATCAGCTTGTGCAACCGGCATTCCATAGGGTTCCCTTCCAAGGGTCGGGGCCATAGGTCGAGGCAACTCCTTTCATGTGCCCCGCGCGAGATCGCGCAGCCGTTCCCCGGACACGGAGGAGCCGTGCGCGATGAGCACTCGGTCGGCGCCGAGGTCCGCGAGACGGTGAACCGACTCGGCGTTCTGGTCGGGGTCCTGCGTGAACCGCTTCCACGACGGCCGTAGGAACGGGAGGTGCCACACCGCGTCGCCGACGGCGACGGCCGATGCATCCGGGATGAGGACGGAGATGTGGCCCTGCGTGTGTCCCGGCGTCGGGATCGCCCTGAGGCCGCCCTCGAGCTCCTCATCGACGGCGACCCGGCGCCCGACCTCGAGCCGTGGGAATCGCTCTAGCAAACGGTAGAGCGTGCGAGCGAGCCGGTCCCGGGGTCCCGGGTAGGTCGCCCTGCCCGCGATCACCTCCGCATCGGCCTCGCCGGCGACCACGATCGCGCCCGAGAGCTCGGCGAGACGCCGCGCCTCGCCGGCATGGTCCCCATGGCAGTGTGTGAGCACGATCTGGCGGATGTCTTCCGGCCGCCGGCCGAGTTTGCGCAGCGACGAGGCGATCCGGGCGAAGGCTCTGTGGGAGCCGGTGTCGATAACCGAGAAGACGCCGCGATGCTCGACCAAGAACAGGGCCGAGGCCGCGAAGGCTGACCCGAGCACCGCCGGATCAACACGTTCGACGCCATCTCGCGATCGTGACACGAACGAGGCGCCCGCTCGTCGCCTCAGGATCGGTGCACGCCGACATGAGCCTCGCGCCGGTAGCCAGCGTCCGTCCGCCAGGCCTCCCACGTCACTTCGCCGGAGGCACAGAGTTGGGCGTCGAGATCCGGGGTGAGGACGGCGAATGCCTGCGATGCCGTTCCCGAGCCCGTGTGGGCTCCGAGATCGCCGTGGACGTGCAGCGCGATGTTGCCAAACACCTCGTCAAGATCGAGCCGGTCGGGCTCCATCGGCAGGGCCCTCCCGAAACCGAACAGCATCCCGATGTCGAGGGCGCTCCCGTCCTCGCATCCGAGGTGCCAGCCGAACCCGATCTCTCGCAGCGCGACACCCGCGTCACGCCGAACGGTGATCAGCTCCATCTCGCCGTCGGCGGAGGTCCGCCCTCGGTAGTGCCGAACGTGTTCGATCCCCAGATCACGCTGAGACAGGACCCGAGGCTCGAGCAGGGTCGACCTGCGGATCCCGTCCGCTCTCACCGTGAGCACGATCCCGCCCATCCGAGCGGCCGAGGGGGTTGGGACGCGCTCGACCTGCCAGGTGAGCTCACCGGTCGAACACACCTGCGCCTGCTCCTCCGCGTCGAGCATCGCGAAGGATTGGGTGATGGTTCCCGAGCCTCGGTGCGCACCGAGCCGTCCGGATACGACGATCCCGAGGTCGAGGAATACATCTTCGAACTCGAGCAGCTCGTCGGCGAGGATGGGCCCCGAGGACCCGCCGAAGCCGATACCGCTTCCAAAGGCGAAGCCCGTGCCGTCCTCGCACGTGACCGAGCCTTCCACGTACAGCTCCCGCAGCCTCGCGACGCCGTCCCGGACGCCCACCGTGAACCGAAGGATCTCGCCTTGGGAGGTCTCCCCGACGTAGTTGCGGATCCGTGTCCGAGGCGTAACGGCGCCGGCTGGGACCGACGTGGCGAGCACGGCGAGCACCATCAGCAGATATACCGCTCGTGTCCGCCCCTTCACCCGCGTCATCTCTCGGGTCCAGCATCGTCTCGGCGCGGAGCCCGCGCAAGCCCGGCGTGTCCGCGCCCGGCCCTACAATCGGGCCGTGCCCCCCTTCAAGATCCACGCCGAACATGAGCCGACCGGCGACCAGCCGACGGCGATCGAGCAGCTCGTCGAGAGCGTCCAGGCCGGCGAGCCGCACCTGACGCTGCTCGGAGCGACCGGTACGGGCAAGACGTTCACGATCGCCAACGTCGTCGAGCGGGTCCAGCGACCCACGCTGGTGATCGCGCCGAACAAGTCGCTGGGCGCGCAGCTCGCCAACGAGTTCCGCGAGGCCTTCCCAGAGAACGCGGTCGAGTACTTCGTGAGCTACTACGACTACTACCAGCCCGAGGCCTACGTCCCGCAGACCGACACGTACATCGAGAAGGACTCGTCGGTCAACGACGAGATCGAACGCCTGCGTCACTCGGCGACCGCGGCCCTGCTCACCCGGCGCGACGTGCTCATCGTCGCCAGCGTGTCCTGCATCTACGGTCTCGGCTCCCCCGAGGAGTACGAGGGTCAGCTCCTGCGCGTGCACACGGGTGTCGCCACGGACATGGAATGGGCCAAGCAGCGACTCGTCGACATCCAGTACATGCGCAACCAGGCGAGCCTGGCCCGCGGCAAGTTCCGCGTGCAGGGCGATGTGCTCGAGGTGCACCCGTCGTACGAGGAGACGGCCATCCGCGTCGAGTGGTGGGGGGACGCGATCGAGCGCATCACGCGGTTCGACCCCCTGACGGGCGAGATCTTGACCGAGCTCCCCGAGATCACGGTCTTCCCCGCGTCGCACTACGTGGCCTCGGACGAGCGGATGAAGAGGGCGATCGTCACGATCGACGAGGAGCTGCGGGAGCGGCTCTCGTGGCTCGAGAGCCAGAACAAGCTGCTCGAGGCCGAACGACTTCGGATGCGGACCACCTACGACCTCGAGATGCTTCGCGAGGTCGGGTTCTGCTCCGGGATCGAGAACTACTCGAGGCATATCGACGGTCGAAACCAGGGAGAGGCGCCCTACACGTTGCTCGACTACTTCCCCGACGACTGGCTCTGCGTGATCGACGAGTCGCACGTCACGGTTCCGCAGATCCACGGGATGTACGAGGGGGACAAGACACGCAAGGAGACGCTCGTCGAGTTCGGGTTCCGGCTCCCGTCGGCGCTCGATAACCGGCCGTTGCGGTTCGACGAGTTCGTCAAGAAGGTGGGCCAGACCGTCTACATGTCGGCCACGCCCAGTCCGTACGAGCTCCGGATGTCTTCCAGCGTGGCCGAGCAGATCGTGCGCCCGACCGGGCTCATCGACCCCGAGGTGCAGGTGCGGCCGACCAAGGGCCAGGTCGACGACCTGATCGAGGAGATCCGCAAGCGCGCCGAGGCCGGGCAGCGGGTGCTCGTCACCACGTTGACGAAGAAGATGGCCGAAGACCTGACGGACTACCTGCTCGAGATGGGCATCCGGGTGCGGTACCTGCACTCGGAGGTCGACACGATCCAACGGATCGAGATCGTCCGGGACCTGCGCCTGGGCGAGTTCGACGTGCTGGTCGGCATCAACCTGCTCCGCGAGGGCCTCGACCTGCCCGAGGTATCGCTCGTCGCCATCCTGGACGCCGACAAGGAAGGGTTCCTGCGCTCGGAGACCTCGCTGATCCAGACGATCGGGCGGGCGGCGCGCAACGTGGACGGCACGGTGATCATGTACGCGGACGAGGTCACGGACTCGATGAAGCAGGCGATCGGCGAGACGCAGCGCCGCCGCAAGATCCAGATGGCGTTCAACCGCGAGCACGGCATCGACCCGCAGTCGATCCGGAAGAAGGTCTCCGACATCCTGCTCACGATGTCGGTCGACACCCGCAAGGCGCCGACGCCCGAACGACGACGGCGTAAGCGCGAGCATCCGGAGATGCCGACAGAGGAGCTCGAGCGGCTGATCCAACAGCTCGAGGAGGAGATGCACGAGGCGGCGCGCGACCTGCGGTTCGAGTACGCCGCGCGCATCCGCGACGAGGTGGTGGATCTTCGCAAGGAGCTGAAGGCGCTGCGGAGCGCGGGCGTCGCGTGACGCTCCGGATCACGGCACCCCTCGCCTGGCTGGGTCCGGGCACACTGATCGCGGACGCTGCCGTCGTGTTCGAGGGCGGGGTCGTGACCTATGCCGGTCCGATCGCTGCCGCGCCGTCCGGCGACGAGGTGATCGAGATTGACGGGTTCCTGATGCCGGGCGTGGCGGACCGACACGTGCACATCCGCCTCGCCGATCCGGGTGCGGTCCTATTGGGAGGCGTGACCGCCGTCCGCGACCTGGCCTGGGTACCGCAGGAGATCTTCGCGCTCGCCGACGCGTCCGAGCTGCCCTCCTACACCGGGCCGTTGATCCGCGCGGCGGGGCCGATGCTAACCGGACCTGGCGGCTATCCAACGAAGGACGGCTGGGCGCCTCGCGGGACCGGCCGCGAGCTCTCGGGGCCGGAGGACGCACGGGCTGCGGTGACCGGGCTCGCGGGGTCGGGCGCGGCCGCGATCAAGGTGTCGCTGAACTCCGAGGCCGGCCCGACCCCGACCGACGCCGAGCTCGCCGCCATCGTCGAGACCGCCCACGGTCTCAACCTTCCGGTTACGGCGCACGTGGAGGGGGTCGGGCAGGCCGAGCGCGCGGTGGGGGCGGGCATCGATGAGTTCGCGCACGCGCCGTGGAGCGAGCGGCTCTCGGACCTGTTGCTGCAGGCGGCCGCTCGCACGATGCGCGTCGTCTCCACGCTCGACATCCTCTCGTTCGGCGACGTGACGCCCGAGCTGCGAACGGCGTGCGACAACCTGGTGCGGTTCCGGACGGCGGGGGGGCAGGTCGTCTACGGCACCGATCTGGGCAACGGTCCTATCCCGCCTGGGATCCACGTCCGCGAGGCGCTCCTGCTCCACGAGGCGATCCGGATGACGCGCGAGGAGGTGCTGACGGCGATGACCGCCGCCCCGCTCGCACCCGGGACGCCGGCCGATCTCATCGTGCTCGGTTCCGATCCGCTCGAGCGCCTCGAGGCGCTCGGGGACCTACGGCTGGTCGTTCGCGCCGGCCGCGTGGTCTCGAAGGCCGCGTGACCGAGGGTAGGGTGTGCGGATGACGGACGCCTCGCCGCCGAAGCACGTCACGATCGCGAACCGAGATGTGCCCGAGGGCGTATCGGCCTCGGCGGAGATCAGCCTCGAAGAGCTGCAGCTCTCGCAGCGCAACCACGGGATGCACCTGGAGGCGCTCCGCTACGACGTGACCCCGCTCGGGATGCACTATGTGTTGATCCACTTCGACGTGCCCGACACCGACGAGGCGAACTGGACGCTGTCGGTTGGTGGTCGTGTACGGAACCCGCTCGCACTCACGATGGCCGAGATCCGCGCGCGTCCGAGCGTCACGATGCCGGTGACGATGGAGTGCGCCGGCAACGGGCGAGCCCGGCTCACGCCTCGGCCGATCTCGCAGCCGTGGCTGACCGAGGCGGTGGGCACCGCCGAATGGACCGGCACCCCGCTGCGTCCCATCCTGGAAGAGGCCGGTCTGCAGGACGACGCCATCGAGCTCGTCTTCACCGGCGCTGACCGCGGCGTGCAGAAAGAGATCGAGCACGACTACGAGCGGAGCCTGTCGGTCGCGGACGCGATGCGCGACGAGGTGCTCCTCGTCTACGGGATCAACGGACAGCCGCTCACCCCACAGCACGGCTCCCCGCTTCGATTGCTGGTCCCCGGGTGGTACGGGATGGCGAGCGTGAAGTGGCTCACGCGCATCACTGCGACGACCGAACCGTTCGAGGGCTTCCAGATGGAGTCGTACCGGTTCCGCCAGGAAGCCGACGAGGAGGGGACACCCGTGACCCGCATCCACCCGCGATCGCTGATGATCCCGCCGGGCATCCCCGACTTCCTGACGCGTCGACGGTTCGTCGACGTCGGACGTCATCGCCTTCGCGGGCGCGCTTGGTCGGGTTGGGCCGCGATCCACGGCGTCGAGGTGAGCACCGACGGTGGCGCGTCATGGGCGGACGCAGACCTCGGCGATCCGAGGTCTCCGTATGCGTGGGTGCCATGGACGTTCGACTGGGACGCGGACGCGCCGGTCGAAACGGAACTGTGCTCACGCGCAACCGACGCCGCGGGCAACACACAGCCGCTCGACCCACCGTGGAACCTCGGCGGGTTCGCCAACACGTCGGTGCAACGCATCTCGGTCGAGGTCCGGAGGGCAACGGCGGAGTAGCGTCGGGCCAGCGCGCCTTCCTTCCGCCACTGGGTCGACTGTCGTACCGTTCGGGCGTCATGGAATTCAAGGTTCTCGGGCCGCTCGAGGTCTCCACCGCTGACGGCCCACTCTCGCTCGGAGGCCGCAAGCAGCGGCTCGTGCTCGCGCACCTCATCCTGCGAGCCAACGACGTCGTCTCGACCGACGTCCTGATCGACGAGGTCTGGGGTGAGGAGCCTCCGGACTCCGTGCGCAGCACGCTCCAGGGGTACGTGTCCCATCTCCGGCGCGCGCTCGGTGAACGGCTCGAGGGACGAACCAGTGGCTACGTCCTGCACGTGCACGGGGACGAGCTCGACACCACAACGTTCGAGGCCATGGTCAAGGAGGCGAAGAGGTCCCTGGCCTCGGATCCGGCCACGGCGGCGACGGGGCTCGCAGACGCCCTCGCCCTGTGGCGGGGAGCCGCGTTCGCGGACCTGGCCGACGAGTCGTCCCTGCGGGGCGAGATCGCGCGCCTGGACGAGCTCCGACTCGGTGCCACCGAGCACCGGATCGCGGCAGAGCTCAAGATCGGCCGCCACTCGACTATGGTCTCCGAGCTCGAGGCCCTGACGTCGCGCTATCCGCTCCGCGAACGATTGTGGGCCCACCTGATGCTCGCGCTCTACCAAAGCGGTCGCCAGGCCGAGGCACTCGACGCCTACCAACGGGCTCGCCAGGTGTTGCGGATGAGCTGGGAGCCGATCCCTCCGGGGAGCTCCAGCGCCTGCACCAGCAGATCTTGAACCAGGACCCCGAGTTGCGCGGTGTGCAAGCACCGGCGGCGCCACCGGCCGCGCGCCCCTCGAGGGGAGATCTCCAGCCGGGAACCGAGTTCGCCGGCTATCGCATCGAGGCGGTGCTCGGTCGGGGCGGCATGAGCGTCGTCTACCTCGCCGAGCACTTTGCCCTCGGCCGCAAGGTCGCACTCAAACTGCTCGCGCCGCAGATGGCCGACGACGACCGGTTCCGCGAGCGTTTCGTCCGCGAGTCGCGCGTGGCGGCGGGGATGGAGCATTCCAACATCGTTCCGATCTACGAGGCCGGAGAGGCCGAGGGGATCCTCTTCATCGCGATGCGGTACGTGCCTGGGACCGACCTCGGCAAGCTCATCCGGCGCGAGGGCACCCTCGAGCCGGAACGGGCACTGTGGATCGTCCGGGAGGTCGCCTCCGCGCTCCATGCCGCGCCCCCCCGCCGCCTGGTTCCCCGAGCTGTCAAGCCGGGCAACATCCCCGTCGTCCCGGGCGAGGGCTCCGAGGGACGCGACCTCGTCTACCTGGCCGACTTCGGGCTCACCAAACGCCTGGAGAGCGGAACCGGCGGCCTCACACAGACCGGGCAATTCGTGGGGACCGT